>Ga0207156_10077_pt1 | contig 24286 bp, 20 predicted proteins | sample Alteio_BWMinHeat_24_FD_153514 | JGI IMG/M metagenome (GOLD analysis project Ga0207156, IMG submission 153514) | Enriched cells from forest soil in Barre Woods Harvard Forest LTER site, Petersham, Massachusetts, United States -... | ecosystem: Environmental > Terrestrial > Soil > Temperate forest >...
GTAAATACCCATCTTGAGACATTCAGGGGACCATCGTCTCCCAGAGGTATAGAACTTTCTTCAGGAGTGCTACACTTGGCGCGCTCGACAGTAAGCAGATGATGCAAGCCCCTAAAACTGCCGACAAGGTGCTCTTCAGCGATTTCGAGCTTGATCTTTCGACCGGAGAGTTGTACCAGCACGGCCAAAAGCAACGGCTGTCAGGGCAGCCGGCCGATGTGCTGCGCTATCTCATCCGGCGCGCCGGGTCGCTGGTAAGCCGTGAAGAGCTGCAGTCCGCGCTCTGGCCAACCGACACGTTTGTCGATTTCGATCACGGGCTGAACAGCTGCATACAACGGATCCGCAGGGCTCTTGGCGATTCCGTGGTGGCTCCGCGGTATATTGAGACCCTGCCCAAGCAGGGATATCGATTCATTGGCGAGATTCGCTTTCCGGAAGAGCCTGCTCCGGGCTTTGGGAAAGCGCCGGTTTTGCCTCCGCAGGCGGCCGTACCAAGGCGAAGGGTTCTGCAATTGGCTCTTGGAGTTGCTCTGCTTGTCTGCGTGATCGCGGCGGCCTGGATCTTTCTCGTCCCGCGCTGGCGACAGGCTGGGAGCAACACAAATCGAATTCGCTCCCTGGCGGTGCTGCCGATGAAGAACCTTTCCGGCGATCCGGCACAGGAATTCTTTGCCGACGGCATGACCGAGGAATTGATCGGGCGTCTGGCGACAATCCGCGGCCTTCGCGTTATCTCTCGCACATCGGTCATGCAATTCAAAGATACAAAGCTTCTGGCCCCGGAAATCGCCAGCGCGCTCGGAGTGGATGCTCTTGTCGAAGGATCCGTGATACAACACGGAAATCGCATTCGCGTCCATGCACAGTTGATCCGTGCATCGACAGACGAGCACTTTTGGTCCGAGACCTACGACCGCGACCTTTCGGATGTTCTCGCCCTGCAGAGCGACGTGGCACGGGCGATCGCCGAAAAGGTCAAGGCGTCCATCTCCAGTGAAGAACATTCGCGACTTGCCGCTGCGCGGCAGGTGTCCCCTGAAGTCTATGAAAGCTATCTAAAGGGGCGGTCCGTGATGTTTAACACCCCGGCTGACACTCAAAGGAGCATCGGGTACTTTGAAGAAGCAATTAAAATGGACCACACGTTCGCTCCCGCCTACATCGCCCTGGCAAACGCGTACATGGAAGCCGGCACAGCTTCGGGCGGAGCTTCTCCCAAGTCAATGCAACCAAAAGCGATCAGCGCTGCACAGAAGGCGCTCGAACTGGATCCAACTCTTCCCGAACCTCACGTGCTGCTTGGGTTGGTATACCAGGGGCGATGGGACTGGAGTAATGCCGAACGCGAATTCAAGCGGGCGCTGGAACTGAGTCCCAACGACGCCTCGGCGCACGGCGGCTATGCCGGATGGTTATTATGCCAGGGACGCTTCGAGGAGGCGCAAACATGGGAACGACGCGGCCGCGATATCGATCCCTTCACGGTCACGGGACAGGACCTTGGGTGGGTCCTGTTCCAGTCACGCCATTACGATGAGGCTATTCGCGAATTGCGAAGCCATCTGGCGGTTTACCCAGATAATCCCGGGGACTTGTGGTTCCTGGGTTTCGCGCTGATTGCAAAGGGCGCGCCGGGCGAAGCGATTCCTGTGCTCGAAAAATCGGTCACGCTCAGCGACCGCAGCCCAGCGATGATCGGCGTCCTCATTAGCGCATATGCGCACGCGGGACGTCGAGCTGACGCGATGGACCTCCTTGAGAAATTAAAGCGACGCCAGCAGAAGGGCTACATTCCAGCCGCTGCTTTTGTGAATGCTTACCTGGGGCTCGGCGACAAGGAACAAGCAATTGCCTGGATGGAGCTGGCGTATCAGGAGCAGTCCATGATTCTTCAGTACCTCAAAGTTCATCCCTTCTTCGATCCGGTGCGCGACGATCCTCGTTTTAAGGACCTGGTCCGCCGCGTTGGTCTGGGCTGAAGTTCGGAAGCCATGCGGAGTTGACTCCGCAACTGATTCACCCCATTTCATTAAAATTGGCTCGACAAACTGCGATGGTTTACCGCATGCCGAAAATCCTTCAAGCGGATCTCAACGAACGCATAATCGCCATAACCGGCGCATTTCCAGGCGGGTCTTCGGGAGAAGGGCTACGAGACTACAGTTGGTGACGTAGCCGGAGCGGGCGGTGCGACTGAAGCCTTAGTATTCGGCGCATTAGCTCTCTCTGCGGGACGAGCTTTCTTTGCCGGAATAGACTTTCGGGCACCTTTGGCGGGAATGGCGGCCCTTTCGGCTGGCGAAGTGGCAGCGCCGCGTGCCGCCTTTTTCCCGGCCTTCTTTATCTTTGCCCAACGGGCAGTTTGCCCGGCCGCCATCCTTGCACGCGCCTCAGGGCTCACCGTGCGCTTTTTCGCACTCTTTACGGCAGGGTTGGCTGTGGCGGCTTTCTTGCGGGCTGGCACTGCTGAAGTGTGACGCGCTGCTCGCTTCACAGCCTTTTTCGCTTTCGCCCAGCGCGCCCTCTGCGCCGCTGCGATTCTCTCACGCGCCTCGGCGCTCAACGTGCGCTTCTTTCCAGAGCTGCCGGCAACGCTGCTGCGACCGGCATTCCGATTTTCGGTGGTGCTGGTGCCGGTGAGTAACGCCTTCACCTGCTGCAGCCGCGATATCTCGGCGTCGATCTCTGCAACGACCTTCTGCGTGTCCATGAACCCTCCGGTATTGAGGATACCCTACAACTTGACCTCCGCGAATGCGCCTCGAGTGCTGTTGATCGGAGTGGGCAGAGCGCCGGGCGATTTCCGGCACACCTCTGCGTCGTCCTTCACGACGTGCACTTAAGACGGTTGCGGACAGCCACACTTCCACTCATCGACCTTCAATTCAGCTATCCAAACCTCAATCCATCCTGGAGGCCTTCCCATGGAGGCGACCGACATCTATTCCTATCTACGCCATCACAGCCCGGAATTGGGCGAGCGAATTCTTGAGATGCATCCTCCACTTCAGAGCACTACCGAAGTAGCTCCACCGGAACTTTCGACCCTGCTGCGGAACCCATTGCCGGCACAGGAAATCGCGATCGGAGGACTAGCCAAACACCTGAGAACTTCTCGGGCCGCTAGGATCGTCGCCGAGTGCGGAGCGGGAAAAACGTATATGGCATTGGGGCTTGCTCACGTCATGAAGGCGCACACGATCCTGGTCATGTGTCCTTCGCACATCGCCAAGAAGTGGGCGCGGGAGTCCATCAAGACCATCCCCTCCGTACGAACCTTCCTGGTCGAAGACATGCGCAACGCAAGTCGCGCCACATACACCGGTGAGAAGATGTCAACGCCCGTCTCGAACGTATGCTGTCCGCCGCGGGTTTCCGGGTCGCAGTTCTGCGATCGTCGGTGCCCACACAGAAACGGGAAGAATGGTATGACCGACAGCTCGAAACTGGTGTGGAGGTGGTGGTGTGCCATCCAAAACTCTGCGAGACCGGGCTCGATCTGGTGGCGCTTCCGACCCTCTACTTCCATCAAACCGGCTACTCGCTGCACACGCTGCGGCAGGCCAGCCGGCGTTCCTGGCGATTCGTCTAAGACATGCGGTGCGCGTGAAGTTTCTGACCTACAAAGGGACGATGCAGGAGGTCTGTCTGCGGCTGATGGGCAAAAAGATGCTTGTCGCGCCGATGATGGAAGGAAAGTTCTCCGGCGAAGGATTGCAGTCGCTCGATTCCGATGAGGACCTGATGAGCGCCATGGCACGGGAACTGGTGGAAAAGGCCGGCGTCGGTGAATCGGCCGACGCGATTTGGCGACAACTCGATCGCGAGCGTTCCAAGCACATGACTGCGGTTCCGACTGCCGAGGTTGGTCCGCAGAACATCGAGCGAGCTCCGGAGCCCGTCGCTCACACGGAACCCTCATTTGAAGCGCCTATCCATCTGGCCCACTCGGGCTCGAGGAGGAAGCGCAAGAACGCACCCCCGTGACCCACTACCACAATGACGGAAGGTTCATTTCAGCTCAGCCTATTCGGTTGAGCGCAACGTTCACAAGACAGCCTTCATACTCACGTGGATAACTGCGAAAGGAGGCCGGCAATGCTGAACAATAACTTCACGACCCAGGAATCGAGCGCCGACAATTCGAACCACACCGGTGCCGGCGGGAAGGGACAAAACAGTCCGGCGGAAGACGTAAAAGCACTTCAAGGCAACCCGGATGGTCCTCCGGAAGCCAACCGGCACCGGCTTCCGGATGAGCGCGCGGCCGTCACGCACCACTTCTCGATAGGCGGAAACGAAGGTTATCTGACAGTCGGTCTCTATCCGAATGGCGAGCCGGGCGAAGTCTTCATCCGGATGGCGAAGGCGGGATCGACGATCTGCGGACTGATGGAATGCTTCGGCGCAGTGACTTCCGTTGCTCTGCAGCACGGAGTGCCTCTCAAGGTGCTTTGCAACAAGCTGTCTCATACTCGCTTCGAGCCTTCGGGCTGGACCGGAAATCCGGAGCTTGGCTATGCGAAATCGGTCATGGACTATATCTTTCGCTGGATGGAATTGCGCTTTCTCTCTGGGAAGCAGCGGGTGTCGCTTTTCTGTGTAGCGAATGATGGGAAGGAACCCGTAAAAGGGCCAAACCCAGATTCTGCCGGCGGCTCCGGGTTCCTTCAAGACCAACACGAAACGGAAGCCACGGGGGAGACGCGCCAATAACGGCAGTGGCGGCCACAACCGCACGCAGGAATGCGTTGGGCTTCCGAATCAGGCCACTTCTTCTTTCGAAGTCATCCGGATGTCCTACTGTGATATGCGCGCGCGAGACATGAGGTTTTTGTCTACTAACACTCTTGACAGGAATTTCCACCGTTTTGACACCATTTGCACAGCACTAAATCTTGCGTGGCCACTAGCATTCCTGCAGCCGCAGAGTAATATTGATTTCAACGGAAGAGCAATCTTCCAGAAGAAGGGAGCCGACTAACCACCATCTTCGAGTCTCGGCAACGAGACTCAGCTCCGGGCAACCGGAGAGATGGGAGTGAGGAAGCTCATGCGACGGTCGTGATAACGGAAGAGTAAAGGAAGCGGGGGCGCAAGCTCGTGGTTCCTGAGTGATTCCGGCACCACAAACGTTGTGGTCTGGCCCGAACCAGAACTTCGAAAAATCGGATTGAGAAGGCGATGTCTCGAAAGAGATGTCGCCTTTTCGCTTTGTCCCGATGTTTTAAGCCAAGTAGGCAGCGGTGCACTCAATCATTAACGTTCGCTACAATACCAGATTGCGATGCGCAAGTACTCCTATTCGCCGAACTTCTTTGGGACTTCATGAAAACCGAGAGTGTTTCCATCGGCATCTCTAATGGCTTCGATCCATCCCATGCGTGGCCCGATCTCTCTGTTAGGAATTGACCCACGGCCGGTGATCTTCTATCCGAATGCGTCGTCAGCGGGAATCTCGAAGGGATGGATTCTTTTTCTTAAAATGGCCCCAAGAACAGGCTTTCCAGGCTTGAGCGATAATCAGGAGATGGTGTTGTAATGATGCGAACTGATGTTTGGATTGCTTTGGCAGTGGTCATTGGCGGGCTAGTACTATCGACCTGGTGGCGCCAACATCGGCGCGCTTGGTCGACGAATAAGCAGGACGAATCCATGCGACGCCACGTAAACAGAAACTATGACTGAAAGCCACGCTGAATGCGAGCGGATACTCTCGCGGTGCGGATTTGCTTTTCAGCACAACATCGGTGATGAATTTCTGGCGAGATCAGGCCACATTTTGAAAGCGAGGAATTCAGGTAAGCTGGCTTTCACCAGTATGGCTCGAAGATGCATCGTCCCGTTCGTTATCGCATTGTCTTTTGTTTATGGTGCCCTTGCCGATCCAGATTATTTTCGCCACGTGATCTTCGACAACAGCATTAATGCCGGCGCATATTCGTACAGCACAGGTAGATCTGTCGGTCCCAGCACGCTTGAGCAAAAGGATGGACACCTTCCGGTGGAGGAGCGGTTCTTTTTGACTCCGCCAAATGCGTTGCGCATTTCGTGGCAGTCGGAGCCGGGCGGCGGATGGGATGCGGAAATCCACATCGTCAACTTTCGCAATCGATTCCCGGAGCTCAAAGGAAAGAACCTGTATTTCTGGTGCTATTCGCAGGACGGGATTGCGGCGCGGGACTTGCCGGAAATCATGCTTTCTACTTCTAGCGAAGGATTGCAGGTAGCAGAGTTTCCGGCCAGCTTCACGACCGCCGCGCCGCTCGGTAAATTCACTGGGGACATTCCTGCTCGGCGATGGACGAGGGTAAAGGTTCCATTCGACGGATTGGAGACGGCGTCGATCTATAAATTCCGTCCGGAGTACCTACAGAGCGTGATTTTCCGGCAAGGAAGGGCTGATGGCGCCTCCCACGTACTGATCGCGGACGAAATCCGGGTGGACGACGATGGAGATTCGCAAACCGGCTCGGTGCATACGCTGCGCGCTCCGATTCGCGTCACGGCGACCGGGTATGACAGGCATATCCTGGTTCGTTGGGAGGATGACGGGACGGACGCGCCGGCGCGCTATGTGATCTTCCGTTCGTTGGAGGGCGAACCCTTCGAACCCATCGGGATCCAGTTGCCCGGCGCGCACCGCTTTATGGATTTCCTGGGCAAGCCGAATGCAAGAGCGACCTACAAGGTTGCGGCGGAGGATTGGGATTATCACCGATCGCAACCTTCAGAGAATGCCAGCGCGCAAACGCACGAATTGAAAGACGACGAACTGTTGACGATGCTCCAGGAAGCCGCGTTCGCCTACTACTGGGATGGTGCGGAGCCGCATTCCGGCATGGCGTATGAGAACATTCCCGGTGACGACCGGATTGTGGCTACCGGAGCATCCGGAATGGCAATGTGCGCATTGATTGTCGGCGTGGACCGTGGTTTCATTACACGCGCGCAGGGCCTGGCCCGAATCGAGAGAATCGTGAGCTTTCTGGAGACGGCGCAACGGTATCACGGCGCCTGGTCGCACTATATGGATGGCGCGACAGGCAGGACCATGCCGGTGTTCGGGATGCTCGACGATGGCGGCGACCTCGTGGAAACGTCGTTCCTGATGCAGGGATTGCTGGCGGCGCGGCAGTATTTCAACGGTGCGAGCCAGCGAGAGCGGCAGGTCTTCCAGCGGATTACGTTTCTTTGGGAGACAGTGGAATGGGACTGGTACCGTGAGAACTCGGACAGCAGATTTCTTTACTGGCATTGGTCGCCGCAGTGGAGCTTTGAGATTCACCATCCGCTGATCGGATTCAACGAAACGATGGTGGCATACCTGTTGGCCATGGCGTCTCCCACGCACGGCGTGCCGGTTGAAATGTACTACTCGGGCTGGGCAAGCCAGGAGGAGAGCGCACAAAGCTACAGACAAGGATGGTCGGGTACAACCGATGGGAATCACTACGCGAACGGGCACACGTATTACGGAATCAAACTCGAGGTGGGTGCGGGTCCTGGCGGACCGCTGTTCTTCACCCACTACTCATTCCTGGGATTTGATCCTCACCAGCTCCGCGACCGCTACACCGCATCGTATTTCGACAACAACCGCAACATCGCTCTCATCAATCGCGCTTACTGCACTGCCAACCCCAAGCACTACAAAGGGTATGGGCCGGACGCGTGGGGATTGACCGCGAGCGATACGCCGCGGGGTTATGAGGCTTCCGCTCCCGACGAGAACGACGATCACGGAACGATCACCTTGACGGGCGCGCTGGCCTCGTTCCCATACACGCCGGATGCATCAATGCAGGCACTGAAGCATTACTACCGCGATCTCGGCGGAGAATTGTGGGGGATCTACGGTCCGCGTGATGCTTACAATCCGACTGCAGGATGGGTGTCCCCGATCTACATGGGCCTGAACCAGGCGCCTATCGTCGTAATGGTGGAGAACTATCGCACCGGTTTGGTGTGGAAGAACTTCATGGCCAATTCAGAGATCCAGGGGATGCTAAAAAAGCTGGATGCGTCGCGCGGCAACTAAAGCCAATTTCACGAAAACTCTGAGCCTGCTAACGAATGCACTGATTGAGTGCGGATTGCGTGCAGTTCTCAGGATTTGCTCCAGACCAACGCCGATGTGGTTTGACGGGATTGTCTGTCGACCCGGGTGCTCATTTCCAAGAGGATCCGACCTGGAAACTTGGTTTGACCTGTGAAAGAGCGCGTCAATCAAGACCTCGAAAGTAAGAAACGCCTATCGAAGCGGCCAACCTTGTACTAACCGCAGAAGACCTGAAAGAGATTGACCGTGCTCTGTCCGAGTCCTAGGTGCATGGCGGTCGCATGAACGAACAACAGATGAAGGTCGTGGAGCAGTAGGGCAAGCTCCGAGTGAGACGCTTTCGGATAAGTTCTGAGAAACGCCCACCGCGACGCCTATACCGGGATCGGACCCTGTCGGTACATTCCAGCCATGACGTTGACGGCAACGATGGTTCATCTCAGGTATATCGGCGGTTCTATGCAATGGCGCGGTTGTTTGACGGTCCGTTCGCTAGCCGTCTCTTACGACGCCACTACTGTTCTTCGCGACACCTCAAATAATGCGTGTCGAAATGCGGATTCTCACTTTGCAACCGCACCACGTTGCGCCTGCTTCTTCTGTCGCCTGACCTTTGCCCAGCGCTTCCGCTGTGCGGCCGCGATAGCTTCACGGGCCTCGGTGCTCAATCTCCGCTTGGCAGTCTTGCCTGTTGAAGTGGGCTTTACGGCTTTTGTGCTCGTGTCATTGGATGAAGCCAGTGCACGAGCGCGACTGAGCAGGGCAATTGCCGCATCAAGGTCCCTGATCAGACTGCTGTTGCTCTTGCGCTCGCTCTGGCGCTTTCCCTTAACCATCGTTCTACTATCTCCTCGCTGAATTGGTGCCTTCAGAATACCAGTTGCTGCGTTCTCGTCGGCAACATGAGCGATGCGGCCGGACCGCGCCGAGCGCAGCTTGCGGTAACTACCGTGAATCCGTTCGTCATCGAAAAGGACATCTTCCATGAAACCATCCGAACTCTACGAGGCGCTTCATGCGCTGATATGCGAGCGTGTGCCTCTCCATATTTGGGGCGCGTGCGGCGTCGGAAAATCACAGATTGTTGCCCAGGTCGCGGCCGATCTCAGATGGCAGTTTCTCGACGTCCGGGCCGTGCAACTCGACCCAGTCGACCTGCGTGGCCTTCCGCGCATTTCCGCGGACCGCGCTGAATGGGTCCCTCCCAGGTTCCTGCCGGCCGATGGAGAGGGCATTCTCTTTCTCGATGAATTGACTTCCGCGCCGCAGATGACGCAGACCGGCTGTTATCAACTGGTCCTCGACAGAAAGCTGGGCGAGTACCAACTGCCCAATGGCTGGGTGGTGATGGCGGCCGGTAATCCTGCCTCCGACCGCGGTGTGCACTTCTCGATGCCGCGCCCTCTCCGAAACCGATTCGTCCATCTCGATCTGGAAACCGACTTCATCGACTGGTGCAGATGGGCCGTGAAGGCCAGAATCCGGCCGGAGATCATCTCGTTCCTGCGCTTCAAGCCGGATCTCCTGCACGATGCCGACGCGCAGTCCGACGTAAATGCCTGGCCGACACCTCGGTCGTGGGAAATGGCTTCGAACGTGCTGGCGGGATTTGCTCGCCGCCAACATAGCGGCTTCTTTGCGGGAACGACGGAGATTGAAGCCAAGCTGCTCGAGGGGACCATCGGCCCGGCTGCCACGACGGAACTGGTTGCATTCCTGCGCCTGTTCCGTCAGCTTCCTTCGATCGACGAAATTCTCTTGAATCCGGACGCGGCGCCTTTGCCGGATGAGCCCTCGGCCCGGATCGCCATTGCGACGGCTCTTGGCCGGGCTCTGAGCGACCACTCGATCGCCAGAGGTATGAGGTATCTCGACCGGATGCCGACAGAGATGAGAGTTCTTGCGGTGCGGGACGCCGCCGCGCGCGATCGAGCCATTACCCACACGCCGGAGTTTGTTCGCTTCGGGGTGGAACATGCGGAGGTTCTGCAATGATCACGGAACGAGCCATGCTGGCCGCCGTCCACATCAGCATTTGGACGGCGATAAAACACGACCGCAAGGTCAGTCGCGATGTCGCGCAACAACACGGAGCTCATGCAGGTGCCGGTCGCTACAACAAGCAGCTGTTACGCGAAGCGGAAAAGCTCGAGGCTCTTCGGTCACTCTCCGGGCAGATCCGTCAATATGTCTACAAGATCACGCTGCCGTGGTCTGACGAGGGCTATCGGCTACTCCCCGCCCACTTCTACTTCGAGCTGACCACAAAGATGCGCGACTTCGAACAAGCCTTCACGCAGCAGGTCGAAGAGTTCCTGTCCGTTTACCCCACCTACATCGAGCAGGTGAGGCCAGAACTGAACGGACTCTTCCGCGAGGAAGACTATCCCTCGGCGGAGAAACTACGGAACAAGTTTGGCGTCAGGCTCGAGGTCCTGCCCATTCCGAGCGGCGAGGACTTCCGGGTGACTCTTTCCGAGGAAGAACAGGCGCGGGTTGCGCGCGAGATCGACGAGAATGTGCGCCAGTCACTCCAACGGGGGACCGAGGACCTCTGGGTGCGGTTGAAAGAAGTCGTCTCGCACATGGTGGAGCGACTGAAGGAGCCTGAGTCGCGCTTCCATGCCTCGCTGGTGACGAATGTCTTCGAACTGGTGGACTTGCTGCCGCGCCTCAACGTGAACCAGGACGAGGAGCTAAACCGATTCGCGGGAGAAGTCAAGGATCGACTGTGTGGGTTCAAGGCGCGCGATCTCAAAAAGAACGAGATCCTGCGTGTTGCGACTGCGAACGATGCGGCCCAAATCTTGACGGAGATGGATGCGGTTCTGCGCGAACGCGAGCAGAAGTCAGGGAGTAATGTTTCGGCGAATGTCGCCAGCGCCGCGGACATCTTCAAACACATGTCCGCTTACATGGAGGTTCCGGCGTCATGAACCATCACCACCACCAACAAATTCCAAGCGGTGTTCGCATTCAAAAGGCCCGGACCACACTGATTCTCGATCATCCGTTTTTCGGAACGCTGTTGTTCCGGCTTGGGGCAAGGCCTTCGCGCGCGGTCGCAACGATGGCCACTGACGGCATTTCGATGTTCTACAACCCGGAGTTTGTCGAGGCACTGAATGCGGCAGAATTGATCGGCGTTCTGGCTCACGAGGTCATGCACCCGGCGCTGCAGCACCATACGCGCCGCGGCGACCGGAACCAGGCGCGATGGAATATGGCCTGCGACTACGCCATCAACCCCATGCTGCTCGATGCCGGATTGACGCTTCCCAAAGACGTCCTTATCGACGACCGGTTTCGCGGCATGAGCGCGGAGCGCATCTACAACCTGATTGAGGAGGAGAAGAATCAGGAGGGTTCGTCTGAACAGGCGGAGAACAAACCGGCTCAGAGCGATCTCGATGCAAACGAGCCTCAGGCTCCTTCGACTCCAGGCGGAGTGGGTCAGGTGCTCGATGCCCGGGCGCCTGTGGGAGAAGAGAGGCCGTCAATTTCCGAACAGGCTCGTGAATGGCAGATTGCCGTCGAGCAAGCAGAGAGCGTGGCCAAGTTAGCCGGTAAGGTGCCCGGAAGCGCTTTGCGAACTCTTGAAGCAGCGCAGTCCGCCAGAACGGACTGGCGCGAGCTTCTCCGGCGGGCGTGGTCGGAAACCACCCCCGCCGACTACAGTTGGATGCACCCGAACCGCAGGCATGTCTGGTCCGGTTTGTATCTGCCGGGAACCACATCCGAAGGGGTGGGGGAGATCGCCGTCGCGGTTGACTGCTCGGGGTCTATAAGCGCCCGGCAGCTGGGACTCTTCGAGGCGGAGATCCGGTCCATCCTGTCAGGACAGCGCCCGCGGCTCGTGCATGCACTCTACTTTGACGCCGCCGTACAGAAAGTCGAGTGGTTTCAGGGTGGCGAGCCGATTTCGCTGGTTCCAACTGGCGGGGGAGGCACGGACTTTCGGCCCTGCTTCGATTGGCTCCGTGAACGAGGCATTGTCCCCGCGACGTTGGTGTTCCTCACCGATCTTTGCGGCACATTTCCGAGCGAAGCGCCGCAGTATCCGGTAATCTGGGCTTCGACCGAGAATCGGCGGGCGCCATTCGGCCAGGTTGTTTCTATGGAGGCAGCCGGAGTCGCCCTTTCAGACAGCAAATTCTGGGGCCCAACCCACATCGGGGTTCCTAAAGACTGGGGCGTTTTTCGTTACTAATACTCGGGCGAGGCATTCAACTCATTCAGAATTAGCCACTTATCTCCCAACATCAGGGTTTGTAATCTGAATGCCGACATTTACCCCTTTTGAAACCAGGAATCAGAAATATATGCGTAGTTTTTCGGATCCGGAATTTACCCGCACAGGCAAATCCACAAGATGTTCCGAACCGGGCAAAATGAGTTGTTACACTGCTCTGATCGAATGGCGCTTGAGAGAAAGACAGAGAAAATGCCGACGCCACAAAAAGACCAACTGGCTGCTGAGGCCATCGATCGCTGGGGGGATTTCCAAGAGAGTCTTGCCTCAGTAAAGCGAAAATATCCCATCAATCAGTTTCGAGCGTTTTGGTCAGCGACAAAACGCTACGCCGAATTAACGAAGGCGGATGCTCTGATTCACAAGCGCGTCGCCGCCGCGGTCCACGGACTCGTCGATTTCCTTTCCGCGGAACGTAAGCGGGTTCCAAGCGACGTTCTTCGGGACGCTGAGCGTTTGGAGTGTCTACTTTTTATGGGATATGACCCGTGTTTTGAGGGTGACGAACCGCCAGGATTGTGAGGCAATTCTCGCTGAGCGGTGAATTAACAACAACTGAGCAGGACCATGTTTCAGGTTTCCGCTAAGGCGGTTTTTCGCCCAGGTGACAGTTCAGAACACTCCCCTAGACACTCTGGCCCGGGCCGCTGTCTTGCGGGAATTGAAAAGGGGCGAACCACGTCCGCCCCTCCATTGACTCTCACTGGTCTCCACCTTGACTAATCTTTTCCCCACTCATTCCATGCGACTCGCGACGGTCGTGCCGCAGCCCGTCGCGACTGGGTTGCCGGCCGTGTCGAGGATTTGAAGGGCAATTTGATCAGTGAACGAGTCCCCGTCATCACTAACCTGGATGGCCCGCATGAACCTGTGTGTCGCTATCAAGGCCCCAGCAGCACTAAAGACGAAAGCGTCGGTCACAGCGGTGTAATTATGGCCCTGTGTGTGCCGCCAGACCCCCAATTGCGGCGTGAATAGGGAAGGGAGTTGGCCCCCGGTGATTCCGGTTGCCGCACCCCCTTTGGCGAAGGTGAACACGGCGGGGAATGTCGGCCTCAACGGCTGACCCGTGATACAGTCGCGGACCGTTACCTGCAAGCGCCAACCTCCTTCGAGACCTTTGTCAGACCCAGAGCCCTGTGCCCGAGCCATAGCTGTTGATCCGAATCCCAGAACCAGTACACCGGCTAGAACCAGGGCTGCTGTCCAACGTGAATCTGCAAAGCGCTTCGAGTTTCCTGATGACATAGGGTTTCTCCTTGTTGCTTCAATAACTCTGAGATGGGTTCCGCTAATGCGACGATCGTGGGAAGCCGCACAAGATTTGGCGAGTGTGAGTCAGAACCACGTTGGCAGTCGATGCGCTGGCGGTCATCTAAATGTCATCCGCTTATCGACTGCCGCAAGCAGTTAATTCCTTAACCACTTACGGAGCGTGCAGCCGGGCGAGTCGCTCACAGATTTCCGGTCAAGGACGCCAAATTCGGGTGGATGTTACAGTGAGCAGTAGTAAAAATCCCCGGCGCTGCTCACCTTCCAATGGAGCCAACGCTTCCAAAATGCGCTCGCTTCGGCTCCTTTAGCCTCGACCTGAAGGTGGGGGAGTTGCGCTCAGCAAGCACGGCCGTCTTGCTCCAGGAACAGCCGCTCCAGGTGTTGCGCATCCTGGTCGAAAATGAAGGCGCCCTGGTCAGCCGCGAGGAAATCAGGAAGGCACTTTGGCCGAACGACACCATCGTGGAGTTCGAGCACAGCATCAACGCAGCGATTAACAAGCTACGAAAAGCACTGGGCGACCCGGCTGCCGAGCCCCAATACATTCAGACGGTGGCGCGTCGGGGCTACCGGTTCATGGTGCCCGTCGAATGGGAGATGCCCGCGGCTCACGAGTCCTCGAGCAGCGAGGTTTCGAGTAGCGACATTGGCGCTGCGGTGCGCACACGACCGGAACCGGGAGCGCTGACCGGCAGAACGGTCTCGCACTACCGCGTGCTCGACATCATTGGCGGGGGAGGCATGGGCGTCGTGTACCGCGCCGAGGATCTGAAGCTCGGCCGGCGCGTTGCTCTGAAGTTCCTGCCCGAAGAGCTGGGCAACGATTTGCCCGCGTTGCAACGATTCGAACACGAGGCGCGCACAGCTTCGTCGCTGAACCATCTCAACATCTGCACAATTTACGAATTCGGAGAGCATGAAGGGCAGCCATTCTTAGTTATGGAATTGTTGGAAGGCGAGACCCTGCGGGACCGCTTGTCCATCGCGGGTGGAAAAGGCCTTCCACTCGCGGAGCTGCTGGACCTCAGCATCCAGGTCACCGACGGCCTGCAAGCCGCCCATGAAAAAGGGATCATTCACCGCGACATCAAGCCGGCCAACATTTTTCTTACCAACAAGGGCGTATGCAAAATTCTGGACTTTGGTCTGGCAAAGCTCATGGAGGCAGGTGAGCCAGAAAGAGCTGCACCACAAGCCGCCGATGCGGCCATGCCAAAGGACAGCAGCTTCAAGGCCGCATCGGACGACGGCGCCGCCGTGTCGCATCTCACGCGAACAGGATTGGCGATCGGGACAGCGGGTTACATGTCCCCGGAGCAGGTCAAGGGCGAGAAACTTGATGCCCGCACCGATCTGTTTTCCTTCGGCCTGGTGTTGTATGAGATGGCGACCGGTCATCGGGCTTTCGGGGGCAAGACGGCGGCTGAGGTTCACGACGCCATTGTGAACCACGCACAGCTACCCGTGCGGGACCTCAACTCCACGCTTCCGCCGGGGCTTGAAACCTTCATCAACAAGTCGTTGGAAAAGGACCGCGATTTACGTTACCAATCCGCAGCGGAACTGCGTGCCGACTTGGAGAAAGAGCAGCGCGGCAGACTGATCATTGTCCCAAGATGGCAGGGATCGAGGCGCTGGAAATGGGTTGGGGCCGCTGCGCTGCTCGTTGCTCTTATAGCGTGGGTACAGTGGCTGTACCTTAGGCGGCACACGGATGTCGTCGAACGAAAGCTGACCGCCAATTCAACGGAGAATAGCGTCACCAGCATGGCCGTCTCTCCCGACGGCAAATACTTGTCCTATGCGGACAACACAGGGATCTACCTGAAATTGATTCACACCGGTGAGACCCACCCGGTGCCTTTGCCGCCAGATTTCCATGCTCGGGTGGATGATTGGTTTCCAGACGGCTCCCGGTTGCTTGTTTCACGAGCGGAACAGCCGGGGAAGGCAAGCTTGTGGAGTATTTCAGTGTTTGGAGGGTCGCCCCAACAGCTAGTGGACGACGCATCGGGAGGATCGCTGTCACCGGACGGATCGCACATTGCATTCCGCCGCGGTTCGTTAACCTACGATGGCCGGTGGGGCCGGGAAGAGTGGGTGACGCGTTCGGACGGGACAGATCCGATACAGGTTGCAACGGCCAGGCCGGATGACTCGCAGGTGGGAGCGCCGACGTGGTCTCCCGACGGCAAGAGAATCGCCTACGTTCGATCGAATTGGGCCTACAACGTGCGGACCAATTTCGTTGAGGTGAATGAGTGGCGGAAAGGAAATGCGGAGACCCTTTTCTCCGATAGTCGTCTGAGTTCCGCACTGCACTGGCTGCCCGATGATCGCCTGATCTACGCCTTTGGAGCCACTGAAAACCACCAGGATTCGAGCCTGTGGCTGGTATCGATTCAAAAAACAGCGAAGATTTCCTCGCCGCCCCAACGCATCGCGGGAGGAAATGGGTGGATTTCGCAAGTTGCTGCGACCTCCGATGGGAAGAGAGTGCTCTTCCTGAGTGGCAACTGGTTACCCAGCATCTACATTGGGATGCTGTCGTTGAACGGAACAGAATTGCTTGCGAGCAGACGACTGACGATGGATGACAATGAAAATATGCCGTGGTCCTGGACACCCGATAGCACAGCCGTTCTGTTTAGCTCGGACCGAAACGGCACGCGGGAGATATTCAAACAGGCGATTGATCAGACCATAGCAGAAAGTCTCGTGACGAGCACGGACCAGGTGTCACAGTCCGTAGTAGTCCCCGACGGTTCAGAGATCCTGTATATTTCCACCACTACATCCACAAGCCACGAAAACCCTTCTTCCATTTTTGCCATTCCTATAGGCGGTGGAACGCCCCGTTTCATCCTGAAAGATATTGGCATCTGGAATGTGCAGTGTGCTCGCTTGCCCTCGACGATTTGCCTGTACAGCGTGGCCAAGGGAGACAGTTCGGAAACGTTCCGCTTCGACGTGCGGAACGGCAAGATTGCAGGTCCCCCGCAAATTGAATCAGCGTTCAATTGGAGCCTGTCTCCCGATGGCACGGAACGAGCGATCATCCTTTATGGTTCGAGCCAGGACAAGATCCAACTCCGTTCTACCTCCACGGGCCAAACGCGCGATCTGGTGGTAAAAGGATGGAATGGTCTAATCGGCGTGAATTGGTCCGCCGACGGGAAGCGGCTCCTTGTGTCCTGGCACAACTTTGAACGGGACAGCGCCTTGTTGAGTGTTTCGCTGGATGGCAAAGCTGCAGTCCTGCTCAAGTCCAGCAATCCTGAAGTCTGGCATGCGATCCCGTCACCGAACGGGCGCATGTTGGCGATTGCTGAAGCCGGCGGGCCTAAAAACGTTTGGCAGATCGAGAATTTCTGATGAGCGAGCCCCGAAACGAGAAGCTGATCGGCGCCGCTGGGGCAATCCACTTGAGTGAATAGTCCGCTTTCCGGAAAGGTGAACGGAGGGGGTGCCTTTTGAGTTCCAATCTCCGATAAGTCCTGATATGTCGGCCGGTGTCCAGGAATCCGAACCACGATCCGGTCGGTAATGGTTGGGATGGTTGTTCGCAAAGCCCGTTTTGCAGCAACTTGGTATCGCCGCAGGAGTAATATCGACTGCTTGTCCAGATTGTTAATGGCATCTATCGCCCCCAATCGGGGTAGATCTCCGAGAAGCCGACATCTGGTCCGCCTCCGTGGTTCAACTTCCGTATCGTGCGGTGATCCGACCGAAGCCTCCCCGACGACTGACAAGATCATCCCCAGGGCATCGCTGCGCTGCTCAGGCACTCGTTGGACCCTTTGTCCCCTTCTCCAACGAGATTCCGCTGATAGAAACAGAATGGCCTGATGTTGGAGTGAGGTGAGGCAAGAGGTGGAGATCCGTGGATGTCTGCCCAACTCCTGCCATCATGAGATTGGCATTGCAAGCACATCTTGCATCGAGCTGCCGTGGGATGATAGACAAACACGACTCGGGATTAGGGAAATGCAGGCAACTTATCCAAGCGGATCCGAGAACGAGCTTGGGGCCGAACTGCGCACCGAAGCACAAAGGAGGCGCCGGCTTGTGCCGTCTTCAAAGCCAGGCCTGAACGAGCGCGACGCCGAATTCCGGAGAGTGCCGGACCGCGACGGACAAGCCGGAGAAAGTTGCGGAATGGAATCGGAAATGAGAATGATGAGTTTGGCGATCTCGAAGCAGCGTTCTGCGAAATCATCCTCCTTTTACATTGCGCGTCGCTTCAGAATAAAATTCGAAACTGCCATCCCAACCACCTCAACCAGAGAAATCCCTGGAGGACAAATGAACATAAGGCTTGGTCATCAGGCAACAAATACTCCGCGAGTTCGTAGCCTGTTCGTAGTAATTCTCTTGCTTGGATATGTGTTAGCCGCGGCCGCTCACGCAGGGGCAAAGAGAATCGCTCCTCCAACCACTCCTAGCGCTATCACGCCACCAGCAGGAAACTCTGCATTTTTGTTGGGTCGCGCTGAGGGGACTCAAGGCTATGTTTGTCTGCCTACGAACACAGGCGCTTCTACCGCTTCATGGACCGTCAACGCCCCGCGCCCCGAGGCCACTCTTTTTGTGAACTCCCACCACCGCTACGTCGAGGTAGTCACGCACTTCTTTAGCCCCAACACCAACCCGAACGAGTCCGCCTCAAAGCCGCTCCCCTTTGGCAGCCCTACATGGCAGAGTTCCCGCGATAACAGTAAAGTGTGGGGAAAACCGCTGGCCTCGATTCCCGCGGGGTCGGATAATACCAGCTGCCCGAATACTGACTCCATTGCCTGCCTCTTATTGCAGTCGGTCGGGTCGGAGGCCGGTCGATCTGGCGGCAAATTCTTGACCCAAACCACCTTCATCCAGCGTTTGAACACCAAAGGAGGATCTGCTCCCGATACCGGTTGCTCCGCGCTCAGCGATGTGGGTAAACAAGAGCTTGTTCCCTACAGCGCCGATTACTACTTTTTCCGCGCACACCATTAGCACCTCACTGCTCGGTCGCGGACACATCCGGGACCGAGCCGTTGCGCGAGATGGTCGCGCAGGTTGCGGTTCTAAAACCCCGCGGAGAGCAGTTGGAATAGCAGCAGCGCGCTGCACAAGGCTCCTGCAGCATGCCTCTGAACAAGTGCGAGAACATCCTCGCTCTACGATGGTCTGCTGGTTAGATCCGCCGGATGCTATTCGAGGTCCTGCGATTGTCGATAGACTCAAGCAAATCCCGAGCGATCGAATGTATGTGTTCAGTAAACGGCCTTCGACCTCGAATTCCACGTTCGCGAAATGGACGACCTCATGGTCCGTCCCTACTGGCTGGTTTACCAGGGAAGGCGGGGCGATTGGTCGCGGTAATCAAAACAGCCAGCGTTGCTACGCTTTGAACGCCGTCCCGTTCGATCCCAAGAACGCGATGGGAATTCCCTCTGAAGAAGATCTTCTGTGCCTTGGGCGGCGGGTGCAAAATCTGAGCCCCCTGTTCTACGACCTAAGGCCCAGACGGGCGTCGCGCCGTATCCGCGTTGACCAGATGCTGAAGGTGTCGGATGTGGAGACGGGTGAAGTGAGTGCCAGATCCTAGAAATGGATCCCGAGCTTTACGCCGCGCCGAGATTGGAGAAGGAGTGACGCGTCTGACCTGCTTGGTGGGGCTTCGGACTGGTCACTTGGATGAAAAGTGGGCTTTGCAAAAACCTCCTTTAGGCAGATTCCTACCCTGAAGTCGGCTTGTGGCAAGGATTTTCGGAAGGCCCAAAATTATCCCGGGTCCGGTCGGGAAAACACCGCTTGGGAAGGTTGCTAGACGCGGCGACTTGGCTATTCCTCGCGCAGGGCTACCATAGGATCTACCTTGCTGGCCCGCCAGGCTGGGATGACCGTGGCAGCGAATGCCACAACAGCTAACAAGGCAGGAACTGCCAGGAATGTCGCGGCATCAGTCGTGGTCACGCCGAACAATAGGCTGGCGATTACGCGCGTGAAGGCCACCGCGCCCAACAGTCCTGTGAAGATGCCGATCAAGGTGAGCTGCATCCCCTGCCGGACGACGAGAGTGAGAATATTTTCGCGCCGCGCACCCAGGGCGACGAGAATGCCGATGTCGCGGGTGCTCTGCATGACCAGATACGACAGGACTCCGTAGAGGCCCACGGCGGCCAGCAGCAAAGCGAACGCCCCAAATGCACCCAGCATGGTGCTAGAGAAGCGCTGGCGTGCCAGTGAATCATGCAGACGGTCCTGCATGGTCCTTATTCCATAGACGACAACAGTAGGATCGACCGCGTGGATCTCGCTGACGATGACGGTGGCGAGTCCAGCTTCATGAGAGGTGGCGCGAACTACTAGGAACGTTCCCCGGTCCAGCGCCTGCTGCAAGGGGAAGTATGTCGCGATTTTGCCGTCGGTATCGAGGCCGTATTGTTTGACCGCGGCGACGACGCCGACGATGGTGATGGGCTTTTTGGGATCGAACCAGAGGTGCTTCCCGATGGCGTCGTTGTGCGGCCAGAAGCGCCTTGCGAAGTTCTCGTCGATGATGACGACCTGCGGCGTGTCAAGGCGGTCGTTTTCGGAGAAAAATCGGCCCGCGGCCAGTGAGATCTGCATGGTGCGGAAATAGTCCGTGCTTGCGGTGCGAATATCGACCTGCAACTCCTGGCCTGGCGGCGGTGCGTATCCCTCGACGTGGATTCCTCCCCAACCCACGGTTCCGGTGAGCGGGAGCGCCGAAACCGCACCTTCGGCGATGACGCCCGGCAGGTGGGCCATGCGGGCTTCAATATCGCGGTAGAAAGCGGCCAGCACTTTGTCGTCGCGGTACCGGGAGTCGTTCGCCATGATTTGCATGGTGAGGACGTGGTCCGCGGAGAATCCTGGAGGGACACTCTGCAGACGGATGAAGCTGCGAATGAGCAGCCCGGCGCCAATGAGCAGAACGAGCGAAATGGCGAGTTCGGAAACGATGAGCAAGCCGCGCAGACGGTGTCGTTTCAGATAAAGACCGCCATCGGTCTGTCCGCTGCGGCCGCCTCCCTTGAGGGACGAGTTTGGATCGAGTTTGATGGCGCGCCATGCCGGGGCGAGGCCGAAGAGCACACCCGTGGCGAGCGAGATACCAAATGTGAAGGCCAGAACGGAGCCGTTGATCCCGATTTCATCGAGGCGGGGAATATTGCCGGGATTCATGGTGCGCACGACCACAAGGCTGAGGCGCGCTACAAGGAGTCCGGCGGCGCCGCCGAGGAGGCCGAGAAGAATGCTCTCCGTCAACAGTTGCCGCGCCAAGCGGTGCCAGCCTGCTCCGAGGGCGGTGCGAATGGCAACTTCCTTTTCGCGTCCCGCTGCGCGGGCGAGCAGAAGATTGGCCACGTTGGCACAGGCGATCAACAGGACGAGCGCAACAGAGCCCAGCAGCACGAGCAAGGAGCGGCGCACGTCGCCGACTACCTGTTTCTGCAAGCCGATGACATCCATGCCGTAGCTGGCGCCGCGCTTGTCTTTGATGCGGATGCCGGTGGCGATGACGTCGATGTCGGCCTGGGCTTGTTGCACGGAGACGCCGGGCTTGAGGCGGACAACGATGTTATAGTTTTCGTCGCCCCTGCGCTGTGCGGCATCGGGTCCCAAGGGTAAGGGGAGAAAGATGTCCACCTTGTCCATGGGTCCTTCCGATGGCATGACTTCAGCGTTGAGCACAAAGCTGCGCTGCAGCACGCCCGCGACACTGTATGGCTTTCCGTTGAGCGTAATGGTCTTGCCGACGATGGCGGGGTCGGAGTTGAAGAGGCGCACCCAGGCGCCGTTGCTGAGAATGGCGACAGCCGGTTTGCCCGGCTTGTCCTCTTCCGGCACCAACGTGCGGCCAAGGAGAGGTTTTGCGCCGAACATGGCGAGGAGGCTCGACTGCGTGCTGAGTACGTCAACGCGCTCCGGCTGCTCGCGGCCGGTGAGCGTGGAGGTGCGGCTCTGCGCAAGGGCCATCTCGTCGAAAGAGTGGTTCTGGTTCTGAATGTCGATGTACTGGCCTGGAGAGGGCCAATCACGCAGAATGCCGATTGCGGGAGAATGCAGCCAGACGGCCGCGAGCCGGTCGGGGTGCGGATACGGTAGGGGACGCAACAGCAGCGCGTCGACCACGCTGAAGATTGCGGAGTTGGCGCCGATGCCGATGGCCAGGGAGGCCACCATCACCAGTGTCAGCACCACGTTCTTGCGAAGCATGCGAAAGGCGTAGCGACAATCCTGGAACCAGAGGCTCATGAAATCCTCCCGGGCTGGAGAGTCGATGATATGACGGGACGTGGAGGTGTGGCCAACAATACTGATCTCAAGCCGGATTGTTGGTACCGGAATGTCGGCCAGCGGGGTGGGATCTACGACGATCCCGGAAGGTCTGGTTCCAGCCCGATCCGATCGTTCACTGCATTTGTGCGTTTTGGGATCACGGTCCGACTCTAGAATAGGGTTACGCACCCAGCGAGGAGATCCCAATGGTCATGACCGACAACGGAGAGAGCAAGACCAGTGCATGGAACACTCCAGACTTTCGTCCGGACCTCGCATTCCCCAAACTCACGGAGGAGATGGTCGGACGCCTGCGTTCCTACGGTCGAGAGGAGACCCTTCCGGCAAACGTCCCGCTGTTCACCCACGGTGAGCGGCAGGTCGATATGTTCGTAGTGCTCGACGGGGAGGTCGACGTCTCTCTGCCCACTGCGAATGGCGAGTCCAAGATCATAGCCCATCATCAGAGGCTTGACTTCTCCGGTGAGTTAAACCTTCTCACCTCACAGGGATCGCTTGTAGAAGCACGAACGGTCAAAGAGAGCCACCTTCTTCGCATACCGCGTAATGAGTTGCAGAAACTCATGCGCGCGGAGGGCGATATCGCAAATCTCATTACCTCAGCGACCATCTGGCGCCGCATTGGCATCCTCGGCGAAGAGACCAGCGGCATTGTGCTGATGGGGCACGCCAACGATGCTGAGACCACAGAACTCCAGCGCTTCCTTATCCGCAACAACTATCCGCATAGGATCGTCGAGGTGCCCGCTGAGGAAGTCTCACTGTCCGACGATGACCTGTCCGATCATGAATCAACGCTGCCAGCAGTGATCCTCTCTGATAGCCGCACCTTGCATCGCCCCACCATCACGCAACTCGCCGACGAGCTAGGCATTACCGAACTTCCTGATCCCGAGATGATCTACGACGTGACCGTCGTCGGCGCTGGCCCTTCGGGTCTCGCAGCCGCTGTCTATGCGGCCTCGGAGGGGCTCTGCACAATTGTGGTTGAAAGCACCGCTCCTGGCGGACAGGCAGGCACCAGCTCCAAGATCGAAAACTATCTCGGCTTCCCAACAGGGATCTCCGGCCAACGTCTCGCGAGCCGCGCCCAGTTGCAGGCATTAAAGTTCGGTGTGCGCTTCGCGATCTCCAGAGAGACCATCACGGCGGAACAGGTCGATGGCATCCACAAACTGACACTTGCGGGTGGCATCCCCGTCCGTTCAAGGTCCGTTGTTGTGGCGTCCGGCGCGCAGTATCGCAAGCTTTCAGTGGAGAACTACGGCCAGTTTGAAAACTGCGGAATCTATTACGCAGCGACCCCGATGGAGTCAGCGTTTTGCCGCGAAAAGGAAGTCATCGTAGTGGGAGGCGGCAACTCAGCGGGGCAGGCCGCTATATTTCTATCGGGCATCGCGAAGCATGTGCATCACATCGTGCGCGGTAAATCGCTGGCGAGCACCATGTCGCAGTATCTTATCTCGCGCATCGAAAGCTCGTCCCACATCACCCTTTATACCCAATCCGAAATTGTGAGGCTCGAAGGCCGATCTTCTCTCGAATGCGTCACCTGGATCGATCGCAAAACCGGTGAGTCGATCGTAAAGCCGATTGGGAGTGTCTTCGCGATGATCGGCGCCGAGCCAAACTCAGGATGGCTCTTCGGCACGGTGCGGCTGGATAAGAAGGGCTTCATTCTCACCGGCGGCACAGACGGCTTTGAGAGCACTCCGTACGCAACCAGCGTACCGGGCATGTTTGCCGTCGGCGATGTGCGCTCCAAATCCGTGAAGCGCGTCGCCTCTGCCGTCGGCGAAGGTTCCGTAGTCATCTCGGACGTTCATAGCTATCTTGCAGACCATCGCAACAACTTTGCGGCCGAACCGAACTCCGCGCTTGCGGCGTTGCGATCGGCGAGCGCTGCAGCTACCCCGCAAACCTGACGCACATTGAAGTAGATCATCTTCCAAACTTGTCGTACATCGCTTCGGCGCCCGCCAGTTATGACCGAACAGCACCATCAACGATCACACGCGGCGTCATCCCGGTCGCAGGGAATCAGTAGGAATGCGTGCCCCTGGCTCTCGACATTTTCGACGGGAATTCCTGGCGGTACGCCTAGTCCAACAATCGAACCACGGTCATTGATGTACAGGCCGTAAACCAGTTGCAGTCCTGAATCAGGGGGAATCAGGGTGTTCAGATCCACGATGGACCCATGCTCCCAGAGAAATGCGTGGACTGGTATGCTGCACAACCCCGAAGCGCCCACAATTTGTGTCTGTAAGTTGATTCCGTATGCAGCGCTGCATTTATCGACAGTTCCCAGATCAGTCATGACTCCGTCCTTCCAGAGGAAAGTTTTGTGGATGGTCGGACTGACACATCCTGGACATGGA
>Ga0207156_10078_pt1 | contig 24279 bp, 33 predicted proteins | sample Alteio_BWMinHeat_24_FD_153514 | JGI IMG/M metagenome (GOLD analysis project Ga0207156, IMG submission 153514) | Enriched cells from forest soil in Barre Woods Harvard Forest LTER site, Petersham, Massachusetts, United States -... | ecosystem: Environmental > Terrestrial > Soil > Temperate forest >...
AAAAGATCAACGATTAGAAGATTTACGTCGTGAACTTCAGCAAAAAGAGCGTGCCATTTCTCGCACTGCCGATCAATTGCGTGTTAATGAACAACGTCTTAAATCATTATATGATGAACTTATTATTAAATTGGAAAATTTAAGTTCGATGTCAAAAGAAGAAGCGCGGCAATCGCTGTTTAAAACCTTGGAAGCAGAAGTTCGCCATTCCCATGAAAAATGGATTCAGAAGATCGAAGAGGAATCACGCCAAACTGCCAAAGAAAAATCGATACAAATTATTGTTGGCGCGATGCAACGATTTGTTGCAGAGCAAGTTGCTCCCCATTCTTCCGGCGTTGTTCATTTACCCAATGATGAAATGAAGGGACGTATTATCGGAAAAGAGGGAAGAAATATTAAAGCTCTTGAAATGGCTACTGGCATGGAATTTGTTATTGGTGATACGCCGGAAGTTATTGTTATTTCAGGGTTTAATCCCATCAGGCGCGAAGTTGCACGCCGTTCATTAGAAAAATTAATTCTTGATGGGCGAATTAACCCTACAAAAATTGAAGAGACGGTAACACAGTGTGAACAAGAAATCGAAGAAATTGTAGAGGAATATGGAAAGCAAGCAGTGCTCCAATTTAATTTGCAAGGCGTTAAACCGGAGATGATTTCTCTTCTTGGTAAATTGTATTTTAGAACAAGTTTCTCTCAAAATGTTCTTGCTCATAGCATAGAAGTTGCCTTATTTGCCCGTATGATTGCAGAAGAACTTGGCTTACCGCGGCCTGACATAGCTCTTCGAGGTGGTTTATTCCATGACATTGGAAAAGCACTCTCTGCTGAACATGAAGGACCTCACGCTTTAATTGGGGCTGATGTTGCAAAACGATGTGGAGAAGATCCGCTTATTGTTAATGCGATCGCAGCACACCATGAAGAAGTGCCATTTATTTCTGTGTATAGCCCTATTGTTATGATTGCAGATACCGTTTCTGCTTCTCGTCCTGGGGCTCGTCGAGAAACATTATCTGCTTATATTAAGCGATTGGAACGGCTTGAAGAAATAGCCTATGGCTTTGATGGTATTAAACGAGCATATGCTATACAAGCTGGTCGTGAAATTAGAGTTATCGTGGAAGAAGATCTTTTAGGCGATGATGAAGCATTAAACTTGGCACGTGATATTGCTCGTAAAATCGAAACTGATATGGCATTTCCAGGACAGATAAAAGTAAATGTTATCAGAGAAAAACGTTCTATCGAATATGCAAGGTAACTATGAATGTGCGAGTATTACTTTTAGGGGATATTATAGGTGCGCCGGGCAAAGCTCTTGTTCAGAAGCACATCCCTGAATTAAAAAAAATATATTCCCCACAAGCTATTATTGTAAATGGGGAAAATTGTGCGGGAGATGGGCGCGGAATTACACCAAAAGCTATGCGTTTTTTTAAGCATGCTGGCGTTAATCTTGTTACAAGCGGTAATCATATTTTTCAAAAAAAAGATATTTATCCTTATTTGACTGAACACAAAGATCTCTTAAGACCTCTGAATTTCCCGAGCGGATGTCCTGGCATAGGCGTTACTACGTTTGAAGTTGATGGAGTACCCGTTGGAGTTATTAATGTCCAAGGGCGTGTTTTTATGCGAGAATTGGTAGGATGCCCTTTTCGTGCTGTTGAATCTGTTCTTACCTATTTGCAGCACAAAACTAAAATTATAATTATCGATATGCATGCAGAAGCTACATCAGAAAAGCTTGGAATCGCATTCTATTTTGACGGTAAAGTAAGTGCGGTTGTTGGTACGCATACCCATGTTCAAACGGCCGACGAGCGTATTTTGCCCGGTGGAACCGCATATATTACCGATTTAGGGATGTCTGGTGCATTAAATTCTATGATCGGTATGAAAAAAGATGCAGTTATTCGAAATATGCTTACTCAAATGCCCGTTAAATTTGAAGTTGAAACAGAAGGCACCATGATAATGACAGGTGTTATTATTGATATTAATTCAGAGACGGGAAAAGCAACTCACATTGAACGCATTAAAGTTATTGATACCGACTTGAAATTTGATCACATTAATCACGCTGATTTTGGCGATAAGTAATGATATTCTTTTTAGGAAAAATTCCCCTGAACTGATCATACGTAAGACTAATATCGTGACTTGGGTTTATGTGTACGATAATATTTTCTTTTTTGTGATATAACGTTGCTATATGATCTCGTTCTTTAAAATTCTGGGGATTGTGCTTCTTGTACTTTTAAATAAATTTTTGAAAAGAAACCTGTCTGTTCTTTAAGGAGAGCAAAAACAGCATCTCTTCCTTGAGCAATCTTTTCACCATCGCAGGAAAACCAGGCACCCGATTGAACAATAACTCCATAGAGAAGCGCTGCATCAATAAGGTCATGCTCTTTACTAATGCCTTCTCCAAACAACAGCTTTGCTTCAACTATTTTAAAAGGAGGCGCCATTTTGTTTTTAGCGATCTTTATTTTAACGACATTGCCTCGCTGAACACCGTCTTTATCTTTCAAACTTTCAATTCTTCTGACATCAATTCTTAATGATGCATAAAACTTCAGGGCATTACCACCCGTAGTGACTTCTTTACTTGCAAAAGCCATAGCATTGATATTATGCCGAATCTGATTAATAAATATTAACACTGTTTTTGATTTATGTACTACTGGAGTCAGTTTACGAAGTGCTTGCGACATCAATCGCGCTTGCAATCCAACATGAACACCCCCCATATCCCCTTCTAATTCTGCTTTAGGAACCAAAGCTGCAACTGAGTCGATAACGATCATATCAACCGCGCTTGAACGAATAAGCATCTCAGCAATATCAAGAGCTTGCTCGCCATAATCAGGTTGGGAAATAATCAAATCGTGGGTATTAATACCTATTTTACCCGCATATATAGGGTCAAGAGCATGTTCAGCATCTATAAATGCACAAATGCCCCCCTTTTTCTGAGCCTGGGCAATTGCTTGAAGCGCAATAGTCGTTTTACCAGATGCTTCAGGACCATATATCTCAACAACTCTTCCTCGTGGAAATCCACCAACACCCAGAGCATCATCTATCATGATTGAACCCGTCGAAATAACATCACAAGGTTCGCTGGGAGATCCGCCAAGATACATAACCGATCCTCTCCCATAATGCTTATCAATCTGGGAAAAAATCGTTTCTATCATCTTTTTTTTGACGTTCAGATCTGATTCTTTTACTAGTTTTTCACTCACGTTAAATACTCTACTATGATTTAAATATGCGCCCTAGGCCCCTCGCCGAGAAGAATTTCGACGCCGAAGTGCACTAGATTGATTGATGTTTATTGTACCATTTTTGAATAAAGAAGCAACAAACCCTTCCACAACAAGAGAACTATCTTCATTAAAAATCGCCCCCTGCTGTTGATGGGCAAAAACATCAAGTTCCTGTGTATTATACTTAATGTTTTCAAGTTGAATTATATAGCCAATCGTATTTGTCACCTGATCAAGAGCAGACCCCCCATGCATCATATTTATCATACGTTCAACAGGAAGACCTCTTTTTTTAAGAATTTCTTTTGTTTTTTTGAGTTAATTCAAGAGTCTCTACAGAACCGCCCAATTTTTTTGCAACAGCTTGAATAGTTTCATGATTAAGCAGCGTTCTTCGTGTTGTAGAGATATCTTCTTGCAGAGCTCGTAATGCTTGTTCTTTACGATAATCTTGTTCGACTTTGTGTTTAATATCTTCAAGCTTTTCAAATGAAGCTGGAACAACTGTAGTCAACTCAACAATAAATCCGGCTCCCTTATCAATACCATATCCCTTTTTTCCCTGAGAAAGTTCAAATAACTTCTTTATGGGTAACGATGCATTAAGAACAATATTATTAAGAGACTGGCTTTGTGCCTTTTTATTGTTAAGAAATTCTGTAAAAAGAGCGTTATCTTGAGAAGATTGGGATATAATACGCTGAGCATCGGCAAGAAATATCTTACTAAATCTCTCTGCTCTTAATTTTTCTTTAATAGTAGATCGAACAGCTTCAAGCTTTTTGTAGGTAGGGGGATTTTTCCCAGCCTCAGGAGTTTCGACAAACTCATGCTTATGTTGATTATAATAAGATGTTATTTCTGCATCAGGAATAGTAATGTTATATGAAGAAGATGGTATTTTCCACACAGTGCCCGATCTTTTTTCAGGAAGAGCATACCGTTTGAACATACTATTTTGCGTATCATAAAATGAACGCAAAGCTTCCATCGGAATTTCTACTTCAGACTGTTTTTTTAAATACTTTTCAACTGGAACACTGATAACAGAAAACTTTTTGACCGAATGTTCACGAATAAACTGTTCTTTAATCTGTGATCGTGGTACATAGGTTCCTCCTACAATAAGAGAAAGAACCAATGACCGCATTAAAGCATGTTCTACAGCTTCTTCAAAAGCTTCGATGCTCATTCCTTGCCGTTGTAAATGTTTTACTAATGCGGCGTGATTAATTACTCCCAACGAATCAAAAAGATACGGCGGTACTAAGTCGCCCAATGATTGTGCAGCAAAAACAGGGTCATGCAATTTTTTAGTAACATACTGCGGTGAAATACGGAGTTTTAATGCATTTCCACAATCAAGAAGAAGATAATCTTGGATTAATGCTTGAAGCGCATGTTCTTCAGGATTGGCGGTAAGCCCAAGAGATTGCAATATAAAAGGAGCAAAATCACCAAACTGTTCTTTGATATACCGTATTCTTCTTTCTTCTTCATCTATTTTGCGTTTAAATTCAAGAAGAGAAACATCATACCCATTTACTCGAGCAATCGTTTGTGCTCCAAACCCGGAAAACCGCTTAAAGAGTCCCGTCAACGATGAAAGCCCCGCAACAGAAATAATAGTTATCCAAATAACCGATTTATATGCTGTCGTAGAAAAACTTTTTCGAATAAAATTTATCATTGATGCCTTTCACGTATTTTTATGCAGTTACTTTTACAAGTACAGTTCGTTGTAAATGATCAGTCTTCTTAAGAACCTCTAATAATGACGTCGCCGATTCCTTATCAAGAGAGGTAGTAATAACAATGTACCATTTTTTTGCACCTTTGGCATTCGTACTAGAACGTTCTACAATAGTTGTCTCAATTGCTCTTTTTTTCAATGCCTCTGTATACTTCTTAGCTGATGCATAGGTACTAAACTTTTCAAGTTCAACTTTGTACAACTCACAATCTATATCTGCCTGTGATGATTCTTCTTGGCCCTGCTCCTCAGTTTCATCAGTAGAATCTGAAAGCGCATACAAAGAAGAATAAATCTTATCAGCAAATGATTCTTGTTTAAATTGCTGGCATAATTCTTGTACCGCTACTCGTTTTCCCCAGAAGTATCCTATAAAAAAAGTACAAAAAAGAGTAATGAAAAAAATAATAAGTGCAAGCTGAATGTGGTGCTGATGCAATTCTAAGAGAGGCGAACTCGTATTCTTTTTATGTATCATATCATTCCCCATGTCATGTAAAAAATTGTGACAGCTGTTTTATATATAAAGGAAGGTCCAAGAATGTCAAGTTGACTTCCTCATAGGTACCGGCAGGAAGACGTTTTTTAAACATATTCCAAAAGCTTATTTGACGTTTTGCATACTGACGGGTTTTTTGTTGTATAGCTGCAATAAGATTGTGCTCAGAAAAATTGCTATGTTCAAGATAATCTATAATAAGATCATATCCTATAATTTTTTTTATTGTTAAAAATTCTTTCCATTCCGGAGAAAGTGCTTGCACTTCGTTAATAAAACCCGCATGAATCATTTTTTCTACGCGAATATTAATACGTTCATACAAATCATGCCTATCTCTTTGTAAAAAAATAATATGAAAATCAAAATCTCCTACAAAGCCCGGGCGCGCCTGTGATGGCAATATTCCTGTTGTATCAAAAATAGTAAGCGCACGAACTATTCGATATCGATCAGTCTTATTAATTGCATGAGCTCTCTCGGGATCTAATGCATACAGTTTATGCCACAACAGTTCTGTATCTTCTTGATAGAGATCATGTTGCACAGGTTTTTTTTCTAGCTCATGTTCATGAGGTGGGAAAAGTAATGACTGTATATAAAATCCTGAACCACCAACAATTATCGGCACCTTTGATCGTTGAAAACTTGTAGTAATAAGCGGGAGAACAGTTTTTCTGTACTCAACCACAGAAATATTCCGTGGTTGAGTAATAGTATCAAAAAGATAATGTTCTATGGGTGATTGTTGCCACTGCGGTTTTGCCGTTCCAATAGAAAGAGGAGCATACATCTGCCCCAAGTCACCATTAATAATTACTCCATTGAGAGCAGAGGCCAATACTTCAGCACAATCACTTTTACCAACACCGGTGGGCCCCATAATAATGACAACAGATTTTTTCATATATCTTTATATTAAATAGAATTGTGATATTCTCCATTCAGCGTTTTTGAAAAACATAATGATCGTAATTGTTCGACTGCTTTATCATGAGCAACTCTTTTTACAAGAGAAATTTCTTCTACCAACAGACCCTCAGTATGCGAAAGTAAGTTTTTTTCTCCAAAAGAAAGTTCTTTATGTACTTCAATCGTTCGTAAATCTCTATATATTTCCAGAAGCGCCTTCAAGCTTCCCGTTCTTAATTTAATTTGATAGTCTTTGTTCCGTTTATTCCAATTACTTGCTGTAAATTCATAATGACTCATTTTTTGCACCGGCTGGCTCAAGACATTAAAAGCTGCAGAAATATTTTCTTCAGATGTTAACGACCGTATTCCAACTGCTTCGACATTAGTTATGGGAACAATTATTGTTACATCTTTTTTATTTAAAAATGTTAATTCATAATACCATGTGGTGGAACCAGCGATACTTTGTTCGAAAATCTTACTAATGTGTGCAACGCCATGTCCTGGATATACGACCTTTTGACCCTTAGCAAACATGGGTATTCCTTTTAAAGCATTAAGATCTTTAAAAAGCTTTACCCAATGTCTTGAGTATATCAGAGAAATTTTAATCAGAAAAATTATTCGTAATTTTGGTGAGTACGAATACCCATATACCATTGTACAATGGAGATAGCCGCAGAAAAACAAGCTATTGTAGGAACCCACCAATACTGCTTTAACCAGGTCACAAGAGAAAATTCTGAATCTGAAGATGTTCCGTATGCACTAAAAATAATTTTTAGCTCGTTTAAGAAATGCTCAAGCATAGTAAGCAATTCAGGAAGTGGCAATGCTGCGATTTGTGCATATAATGCCAGCGCTTCATAGAGAGAAACTTTTTTAATCTTGCAGAGAAGTGCATAATACGTATAAGCAAGAAGTTGAGAAAACTCATGAACAAATATCTGGTCTTCGATAGAAAAAGAAGCGCTGTTGTTTTTAAATGTTTCCCACACATCAATAATAATTTTAAGCTTTTTTTCTTGAATTATTTTTTTATATGCCCATGAAGTGAGTTCATGGTGAAAAGCATGTTTATGAATAATGATAAACTCAAGATCGCCTTTCATATGATCATTAAAAAAAGTAAGATACGATACATGATCTTCTAATTTTATAATAACATCTTGATAATAACTTTGTTGGCTATTCAGCGAATAGAACAATAATAAGAGAAAACATAAGTGCATCATAAGTATATCTTTTCTCACTATGTACTGTATTTATCTATAACATAGCGCCTCATATGAAGTAAATAAATAAATTTTTTAAAAAAAATCATTTTTTTCTGTTTCTTTCTTTGATTTTTTATATAATTTATGAAGTTATAAAAATGTTGTGTTGTTATGGAGTTTTATGAAACATAATTTTGTTGCCGCATGTTACTTATGTGCATTTTTTAATATGCATACTATAAAAAGTGAAGAATCATATGGAGAAAAGATTTCGTCGTTGTATAATTCGACAATAACTACCATCGGAGGCTGGCTACATTCAACATCAAGTTGGATAAAAACCCATATAGAAAAGTCATGGAGATATGATTCTGAGAAAGCACAACGCTTGCTGGAAACTACCCTCAATATGGAACGATTAATAAAAAAAATTATTAAAGATGTAGAAAATTTGGATAAAAACGTGAGCAAAGATCACACCATTCGACCCAAAATAGAAAAACTTAAAGATCAAAGCGATGAATTGCATGATCAAATTATAGTTCTTCTTCATAAAGTAGAACGGCGCTTTGAGAAAAAATCTAAAAATATCTTTAAATTAGAGCCAGATATTAATGAACTTGAAAATCGATGCAAAAAAATATCTAAAAAAGTAGCCAAAATAAATTTTATTGAGTCATAGAATCAGAGATGAGGCCTCGAAGTATGCCAAAGCAGCGTAGTAAAGCGGCGAGTCGAGGCCTCATCTCTGAGAGTCAAGAAGCTAAAACAGGCAAGATTAAGATTATACGACACGGATACCGGGATATAAAATATGAGCATGAAAGACTCACATTTTTTGAGTGGCAGTATTGACATTTTTACTTTCTTTTCTAAACTATACTAGTAAAAATACACTCAGAAGAAAGGCTCTTATGGCAAAAATTATAGGAATAGACTTAGGGACTACCAATTCTGTGGTAGCAGTAATGGAGGGAGGATCTCCTGTTGTCATCCCCAACCAAGAAGGACAAAACACAACACCTTCCGTGGTAGCATTTACCAAAGATGGCAAAAGATTAGTTGGTATTGTAGCAAAACGGCAAGCAGTAACTAATCCAGAAAATACTATTTATTCTATAAAACGATTTATAGGTCATAAATATTCTGAAATGGCCGATGAAATCAAGAAAATGCCTTACAGGCTTATCAAAAGGCCTAATGGAGATATCGCAGTTAATGCACAAGGCACTGAATATACGCCTGAAGAAATTTCAGCAGCTATTTTGTCAAAACTCAAACAGGCTGCCGAAAATTACCTAGGACAGACCGTTACCGAAGCGGTTATTACGGTCCCTGCCTATTTTAATGATTCCCAACGTCAAGCAACTAAAGATGCTGGTAAAATCGCAGGACTTGATGTAAAAAGAATCATTAATGAACCAACCGCTGCCGCCCTTGCTTATGGAGCAGATAAAAAGAAAAATGGCACAATTGTGGTATTTGACTTTGGTGGAGGTACCTTTGATATTTCAATTCTTGAAATACATGATGGTGTTATAGAGGTACGGGCAACCAATGGAGATACTTATCTGGGTGGTGACGATATAGACCAAGAGATTATTAACTATCTCGTTCAAGAATTTAAAAAAGAACAGGGCATAGATCTTCGTTCTGACCGAATGGCACTGCAACGGCTGAAAGAAGCTGCAGAAAAAGCAAAAATAGAACTTTCAAGTACTCCAGAAACTGAAATCAATCTTCCCTATATTACAGCAGATGCGAGTGGCCCAAAACACCTTGTTATGAAAATAACTCGTGCAAAGCTCGAATCACTGTGTAGTTCTATTTTCGAACGGCTTCTTATACCATGCAAAAAAGCGATGGAAGATGCTCAACTAAAAAAAGACCAGATTGATGAAGTAATATTAGTAGGTGGTTCAACAAGAATTCCTAAAATTCAGAACTTGGTTAAAGATTTTTTTGGAAAAGAACCAAATAAATCGGTAAATCCTGATGAAGTTGTTGCTGTTGGAGCAGCTATCCAAGGTGCGATTTTGGCAGGAGAAGTTACCGATCTCCTTCTTCTTGATGTTAGCCCCCTTTCTCTTGGAATAGAAACGATGGGAGGAATATCCACACGCCTTATTGAACGAAATACGACCATTCCAACAAGAAAATCTCAAGTCTTTAGTACCGCAGAAGATAATCAAACTGCTGTTGATATCCGAGTAGTACAAGGTGAGCGAGAATTGGCAAAAGATAATAAACTTCTTGGACAATTTAGGCTTGAAGGAATCCCAGCAGCTCCACGAGGAGTCCCACAAATTGAAGTTACTTTTGATATCGATGCTAATGGTATTGTTAATGTAACAGCCCGCGATAAAGGAACTGGAAAAGAACAAAAAATAACAATAACATCAAGCGGCGGTCTCTCCAAAGAAGAAATAGAAAAAATGGTGCATGAAGCACAAGAGCATGAAACAGAAGATCGAGCAATTCGTGAAACTGTTGAAGCTAAAAATAGGCTTGATGGGCTTGTTCATGACATCGAAAAAACGGTAAATGAAAATAAAGAAAAATTACCTGCAGATGAAGTAACAAACGTCCAAGCAGCTTTAGAAAAAGCACGTCAAACACTTAAAGATAAAAGCGACAATAAAGAAGAGCTTCAAAAGGCAACCGATGAGCTTATGAAGGCTTCCCATAAAGTTGCAGAACTATTGTATAAAGAAAAAAGTGCTCAAGAAGGTGCTAGCGATTCGAGTGAAAAAGCTGATAAGCAAGGCCCTATTGATACAGATATTAACGAGTAAATTTTAAAAAATAAGAGGGGATTTTTTAATCCCCTCTTTAATAAATTATTTTTTTGAAAGAGTTTGTGTTTTTTGAGAAATTTGTTGTTCTGTTTGTGCTTGTTGCTGTGATTGCGTTATATCTTTTGGAAGCACTGTACAATAACCTATTACTTCTGAAAGAGTATTAAAGTGATAATCTGCAGGCTGCATGTGAGATTGATTATCGGTAGTTTTCGGTTCAGATGCAAGAGTATCTTGATCAACAAACCAATTTTGCTTACAAGAATACGCAGTATGACACAACAGCATTATAACAGCAGTCAAGAAATATAATTTCATAAAAAAACCTAATTAAAAAGTACATAAAAAATTTAATTATATTACCCATAGAATATACTTTTTTTATATTTTATCTAGTATACATTTTATCGAAAGATGCACATGAGTATAGCCGCCGGACTTGTTGGACTTCCCAATGTTGGAAAATCAACTCTTTTTAATGCGCTCACAAATTCATCAGTACCAGCAGAAAATTATCCTTTTTGTACTATAAATCCGCATGTAGCGTGTACAGCCGTTCCTGATTCGCGGCTTGAGCCATTAAAAAAAATATATAAATCAAACCGCATTATACCCGCAACGGTCAGCTTTGTTGATATTGCAGGATTGGTTAAAGGAGCTGCTTCGGGAGAAGGACTTGGTAATCAATTTTTGAGCCATATACGCGAAGTTGATCTTATTATTCATGTACTTCGCTGTTTTGAAGATTCTTTAATAACTCATGCAACTTCAGAAATCGACCCTCTTCAAGACTATGAAATTATTATGACGGAATTGGGACTTAAAGACATCGAATCGGTACAAAAAAGAATTGTTAAAGTACATGCCCTTATAAAATCTTCTTCGCAATCGCCTGCTCTCAAAAAAGAACTTAATCAAGAGCTTGAACTTTTAATAAAAATAGAAAGCGCGCTCAATAACAACCAGATGAGTGAAGCAACTACTCTATTTCGTGCTTTACCTTCAAAAACATTAGATCTTTTAACGGCGAAAAATTTTTTAATTATCGCAAACCTGAGTGAAGATGAAGCTGCCGGTGATGCGTATAAAAAAAATAAGCATTATATCTCTTTAGTACAACATTTTGGAGAAAAAAGAGTTATCCCATTATGTGTAAAACTTGAGTCTGAACTTGCACGTTTGCAACCTGCAGAAGCAGAAGAAATGGCCACTATGATGGGTCTTACTCAACGTGGGCTTGATACCATTATAGAACGGACTTATGAAGAATTGGGACTTATTACTTTTTTTACTTGTGGACCTCAAGAAATACATGCATGGCCCATTAAAAATGGCATCTCAATAAGAACCGCTGCAGGAGAAATCCATTCCGATCTTGAAAAAGGTTTTATCTGTGCAGACATTTTTAATTATAAAGATTTGATTGAACTTGGCACAGAACTTAAAGTTAAAGAACAGGGAAAATTACGAATAGAAGGCCAAGATTATCGGGTTAATGATGGAGATATCGTTCATATTAAATTTAACGTATAAACATGGTATACTCAAAATAGTACACCACAACCGATTGAGTCAGGTCCTATGAAAAGAAAAAAGGGTTTTTTTTCAATTTCAGCCGTTGCAGAAATGTTTTCTGTTCATCAGCAAACTGTTCGCCTCTATGAAAAAGAAGGGCTGCTTTCTCCCAAACGTTCAGAAGGGAATACGCGATTATTTTCAGAAGAAGATGTTAATCGACTTGAAGAAATAATTTACCTTACTCATAAACTGGGTATCAACTTAGCAGGAGTTGACATGATCCTTAAGTTACAAAAACAGATAAAAAAGATGCAAAAAGAGATGAATGCTGTCTTTAAAAATGCTCAAAATGAGCTGATAAAAGAAAATGAACAAGCAAAAATGCACATAAGAACATCCGCTCAACGGCTTTCTGATTTGAAAAAAATATCGGAGCATAAATAAAGTATGTTCTTGCGCCCTTTCCTTCTTCACTACTATAGTAAATATAAGGTATCAACCAACCCCTTAGCCAAGGAGCACTAATGTCATTCTCCAATAACTTTTTCGATGACAATAGCCATTTTGTAATCTCATTTGAGCTTCTTGAACTTCTTCGATGGCTTGTTGAACATGACCAAGAAGGCTTAAAAAAAGTCATACATAAGTGCTTACATCAGGGACTTAAACAAAATATTCTTGCAAGAAAAGACATTAATAATGATGCTACTACCGAAGAATTGCACCATTATATTATCGACTTTTTCTCCCTTCTTGAAATTCTTATGCAAGAGGTTATACAAGAAGAAAATGTTGATACGGTTATGAAACGCTCAATTCTTCCCGCAATTAATAATATTGATACAACAATGTATGATGCGAGCACCCTTTCTTCAAGCATTGCTAAAGCAACTTCATTGGGTAAAAACTCTCATCAAAGCCCAAAAGAGATTTTATGCAAAGAGCTGCTTAAGCGGTGGAAACCAGCAAAAAAAGCTTCTTATAATTAATAGAACACATTACTCATGGTTCTACGAAAATTACATACTTAACTATCTTCTTTAAATATATTGTTGCAATTTGAAATTAAATCAATATATCCTATAGAGTGATACTTATTAAAAAAAAATAAAAAAAAGGAGACTAGCTATGAAGAAACGGCTTTTTATCATCTTATTTACCTGTATTGTCCTCGACTGGTATATCAAAAACAACATTGTTCCTAAAAATGATAAGCCAGAAACAAAACCATCACTGCAACGTATATTAGTCAAAAAAAGCTAATATGATTAACGGCAATCAAGATAATCAATCACCCTATTCAATAAGTAACTTTTTACCGCTTATTATTATTGGGCTAATAATTATCTTTTTCACAGTAGTACAACAAATTCTTTATGGCTTTAACATCAACCATGCGATGTCTGATTTTATGGGAAGTTTCTTTATTGTTTTCAGTTCATTTAAAATTATTAATCTTAAGAAATTTGTTGAAGCATATAGTACGTATGACATTATTGCACAAAGATATCACCTCTATGCTTATATATATCCATTTTTAGAGTTTATGCTGGGAATTTTATATCTTATGCGCTATACATTGCTCATAGCCAATTGGATAACATTACTACTTATGATAATAAGTAGCATCGGTGTTGGTTATGCACTCTCACAAAAGCGACAGGTTGTCTGCGCATGCTTAGGTGCAGTTTTTAAAATTCCCATGACCTATGTTACATTAGCAGAAGACATTCTCATGGGAACAATGGCACTCATAATGTTGGTTCAATATTATATGTATTAGTTAAAAAAACCCAATAAAAGTAAAGCTTGGCGAAGTTCATATAATGGCAATCCTAACAACCCAGAGTATGATCCTTGTACCGACTCAACAAATTGCATCCCATATCCTTCAATTATTAAAGCACCTGCTACATTAAGACTCTGTGGATTAATTTTTAAATATTCTTCTATTTCAGAATCAGAAATAGCAATAATACAAGAACTTTCAACCGTTTTTACACTATGTATTTGAACTACCCAAGCACCACTTTTAAAAATCATTTTTCTCAAACAAAATGCTGAAGCTACGCGGCATTTTCCACGCAATTGAGTTAGTTTTAATCGAGCATCTTCATAATCTAACGGTTTTCCATGAATCTGCCCCCGGTGATCTTGAACCAACGTATCAGCAGTTAGAACAAATGCCGGCGCTTTTACATCTACATCGTCAAGCACGAGCAATTCCATTTTATGAATCGCAATAGATTCCACAAGGGACATAAGCTCCATGTTCCAATCACACTCATGCTCATTGGCATTTTGTTTAATAACCTTGAATGGAATCTGTGATTCTTTCAACAACAAATATCGCGATTGTGACTGTGATGCAAGATTAAGAATATTGTGTGACATTAACTATTTTGTTTCTCTTCAATTTCAATAGTATGAATTTCTTGTTCGATAACTTTTTCAGCTATAACATCAACATTCATAATAACAACTGTTTTTCCATGTTTTAGGCTCAGCAAATGTGCGTACTTCTTTGCAAGTTCTTCCATTTTTTTCTGAACTTCAATACAAATTTCTTGTTGATTTCTCTGAAATTCGGGTAATTCTGAAGATAAATAAGTATCCTGCGGGATATGTGCAACCCATGCACATTGACTTCCAATTTTAAATGGGTTTTTATTTTCTTCTGCACCAATAAAAAATAAAATGTTACTTAAAATACATAAACTAAATTTTTTCATCTAACTCTCCACGTATGATAATCAATTTATACTACACAGGTAATTGGTGGCGTTTCAAGCAATTCTGAAGATAATAACGTTTCAAACAACTCGTAAAATTCTTGAATTTTTTCAATAAATTGAATATCTGATACAAGATTTTCAAAAACGTGTATCGAATTAAAGTTTGCACGATCAGTATACAAATTAATACCTCCCACTCCTCTCAAAAATTGATCAACACTTTCGGCTGAAGGCCGTTCACGAAAATAATTTTGCAATAATCTATGCCATTTCTGCAGAATATCCAGGTCAGGGCAGAGAGCTTTTTCTTCTTCAAGAATGGTATCAAAATAACCAATAATTTCATTCCATTCATGAACAGTATCATACAGCGCGTGATCTTCAGCCATTTTCATGACCAAAGGAAACAATCTAATATGTGAAGTCGAATACATCCATGGTTTTTGTCGCTGATAAAAATGAGGCTCAAAATGAATAATGCGCAGAATATCTACAAGATTATGAAACAACATCCCAGCTTTAAATGAAGATGAGCATGTGGTAATATCAGACCAACTGACGGGTTCTATATGCGTTTCTTCTCTACTCAGATGCGCCAAATAGCGAATATCAGGAAAACTTGTCCCAATAATAAACTCTTTTTTATCAAGTGCACTGGGCAATAAAAAAAGTATTTTGAGTGCAAGAACAACATGCATTATTGGCGATGCCATAAAATATCATCCCGCTTTATACAAGATTGCTTTATCAAACACGTTGGCATATTTTAGATCAGAAAAACTATTTTTTCAATATTCTTACCGTAGGATTCTAATGAAATATATGTGGTATATATTTTTTATTTCTTTTTATCACTTACAGTCAAACGAACATACAAACACATTAAAATCAGCGCTTATTGATTTTACTATTGGTGCCACAAGCGGCGCGGCGGGTATGATTGTTTATACACCATTCCATTACTTTCAAAATAGAAGCATCCAAAAACAACCCATTATATGGGAAAATCCCCCTTGCTGGTTTAGAGGAATGCCATCACTCGCTCTTGGCAAAGCACCAACTATTGCTGTACAAATGTCAACGTATGAACTTATTACAAAAATTATAAAAAAAAATAATACAGAGCTCAGCGACACACAAAAAATAGCTGCGGCAACAATTGCAGGTGCCATGTCCGGCATTGTTAATAATTTTTCTCATCTTATCGCATTGCACCAAGAAAATACGGGAAAATCATTTGTAAAAACTACACAACACCATGGCAAAATGGCTTTAACGCGCGGGCTTGGTACTACTATTTTAAGAGAAACTTTTTTTACGAATATTTATTTTATTTTATTAAAAAAAATAAGAGAAATAATGGACAAAAAAATTCACAATCCCGTTTTAGCGCAGATTTCTAGTGGTTTGCTTTCAGGTTGTGTTGTTGCGGCAACAACACAACCTTGTATGGTAATAACTGCAAAATTGTATGCAGATATGGAAAAAAAACAGTATCACAATGGCTTTGATGCCACGTATAAAACATTTGTTCAAGAAGGAATACGCGGGTTTTATAAAGGTGGCGGGTACCGTTCAATTGGAGTAATCTTGGCCCTTCCTGTATTCGATTATGTTCAAAAAACACTAAAAGGCTCTTATTGATTTTAGACAAATAGCGATATTAATGTTATTTTTTATCCTAAGACAATCTTAATTTAATTGAAAGAAGAGTACGATGAAAAATATCGTAGTTATTAACCTCACTGAAAAACTGTATAAGTTTTCTGATCTATGGTCACCTAAAATTATTGCCGAGCTTAACGATGCTTACGTTAAACTTGCCAAGCTTAACGGCGAGTACATCTGGCACAAGCATGATCATGAGGATGAAATGTTTTTTGTCATCAGCGGGACTTTAAAAATAGAATTACGAGATAAAGTTCTTGAACTCCAACCAGGCGAATTGGTAGTAATTCCCAAAGGAATTGAACATCGACCCGTCGCTGATTCTGAGGTTCATGTTATGTTAATCGAACCAAAAAGTACGCTAAGCACCGGAGATGCAGAAATTACCAATGACAAAAAATCTACCCATGGTGAATGGATTTAAAGCGCGAGCTTGGAGATGAAAAAATCGTTGATTTAAAAATTAATGGAAAAGAAGAACCCGTCCTCATAAAAACAAATGATTCAAAAATAGAAACGGGTTATTATTTTCCTAACAAAATTGGAACAAGATCTGCAAAAAATTTATTTAAAAATCCCGATACAGGAGTACCTACTCGTAACTTTACGTATATTCTTGAAAAAATAAGCCCAGTACATAGAGAAACTGCATTCTTCAAAACTATCTTCAATTATCAATTAACTATCAAATAATGCGACATGGATTTATATCGTATCTTTCAATAATTACCATAAATCTTATACGTCGCATACTCTTTAAAACCCAGCTTCTGAGCCAACTGCAATCCTACTTGGGAAGCCATTAAAATAGCGGTAATATATCCCTTATGGTAAGCATCTAATAATGGTTTACAGCTTATTACATAACCCACTCCTTTGTTGCGATAACTCGGTACCGTTCCTACCATATGCAAGCTTACTACATCATGGTGATACACCACCATGCTTGCAGCAACTGGTTTATTCTCATAAAAACCAAGGTATAATTTTAACGAACCCTGTGGCGCTCGAGCAATTAAAGAATGCAAAGCTTTTGCAAGCTCCTCCTCATTGTAATGATAGGTATGAGAGACAATAGAAATCCACGTAGCAACAAGGTCTTCATCTGCTATTTCTCTTACCATAATCTGATCGTTAGCATCCCACTCTTTCACCGCTTGTAAATCAGCAATCATCGCAGGAAAAGAGCCCTTATAATTGAAACCATGATCTTCAAGTAGTTTAATTGTTATATGATCAGTACTATCAACAACCCAGGTGAAATTGACTGTTTTAAAATAGTTTTTGATAGCGATTACTTCGTTACTGGTGACCAGATCACTATTATACACTCTATTAAATCTACCAAGAGAGCCTGCGCTCTTCATGGCAAAACAATGCTCAGTAATATAATCAATAAATACGTTGCCACCAAAATTCATAAAAAGAAGATTTTGGAGTAGCAATAGTCTGTTCACTTTTTCTCCCGGCCATTCTTCCCGACGCACTTTTTTTAAAATATTTTGATTTCTTAGAGCTGAGTTATAAATTATCTCTACTATTTTAAGACTTATATTTCGATAAATGTTTATTCAAGCGCTCCGTAACTAAACATGTAAATTCTTTTATCATAATAATATTATTATTGTTGGTTCGCCCTTCATACCATTCTTCTAGCCAAGCATTATCAATGCCAGTTCGCTTCATATAAGAATCAAAGCTATAGTCTAAAGGAGCAAGCAAAACCATTTTCCAAGTACTTTTAAACTTTTTTAAAAAACCATCTCTATTGACAGAAGATCCCATATCAAATTTGTCATTACCATCATATACGCCTATGGTTTCAAGAGCAGTTATCAATATATTTGGGTATCAGAATTTAGTTTTTTATGATCCACCGGCGCAGGAAGCTCCATTGCAAAAACTGAGCAATTAAATAAAAAGACAAGAATCATATATTTTTTGATGTTATTCATCTTACTTTCCTTCTGCTCTATAAAAAAATAATTGCTAAGTAATTATCGCAAATAAAAAAAACTTATCAAGTATTTTATATGCATACTGCATTGACTAAGTCTAAGTCATATAATACCATAGCATTGATGTTTTTGTCATCGTCACATTCTAAAAAACAAGGTAACCTTCATGAAAAAATTGCTGTTTCTTTGTATCACATCCTCCATTATCATGGTATCAGCAGTACCTGTAAATGAGGATCCAACACAACAGTACCTTGATAAAAAAGCCGTTCCGGCAATTATTCATGATGCCTATTATGAAGCGGCACTTCATGACACACTTCCCAGCTCATTTAAAAAGGCACTTGATGCATTTGGATTTAAAGAAGATGAAATACAATTTTATACTGCAGTCCGTATGAATAAATTTGTAGAACGAGTTGGCAATAAACTTATCATTTTACGACCAAATTTCTTTTTATATCTCACAGAAGAAGAACAAGCGGCATATATTGGATTACAATTAGCATCGTTACGCGCAGGAGATGATAACGATGTAGGTGGTTCTCATACTACATTTTATAAGCCAAGATTTTCATCATTTCAAAAAACAGGTATCGGAATTGCTGCTCTTGCATTAGGTGCTCTTTATCATAATCAACTGCTCGAGCAATCTAAACATATGTGGCCTCTTGTTAAAAACATTGTGTTTTCTAAGGGGACTGCAGTAATAGCCACCTATCTTGCAACAAATGGTATAAGAGAGACACTGCATGAAAGAAATTATATTAAACAACATATGGCAGCACAAAATGAAGTCGTAGATCATCTGGGTGCCGAAGGGCTCCTTTCGATTCGTACAAAACAGGTGCACTGGGCTTATAACAATCATTCATGGTTAATTAATAAATGGTATCGACTCCTTGGAACATTAGATTTAGTATATAACCCAGAAACTGCTCTAGAACGGCTTAAAAAATATGCCGCATCAAAGAATAATTAATAAAAATTGTGTATATAAAAAGAGCTCTCATATCGAGAGCTCTTTTTATAATTGAGGGTTATTACTGAAAGTTATTTTTATTCTTGCATTCGAATAAAGTTATACATATCTCTCGATTGTAAAACTAATGATTCAGCGTTCTTATCATTTTTATTTTTTGCCAAGTTGCGAATAGTACCATAAAGATTAGATAATGCATATGCACGAGGACCGATTGCTTTTGCATCCTCTGGTAAAATTAATTCAAGTTTTTTACATCTTTCTTGAGCTCTTTCAATCAACTCTTCGATTTCTCGGCACTCTTCAGTGAAGAATTTTGCGATTTGTTGGTCTATTTCAAATGTTTGAACTTCTATACGTATTGCGCACACATTGTCATGAATTTTTTGAAGCATTTCAGCTTTATGATCAACAATTGCATAAACCATTTGTTGCGATTCACTCTTGCAATCAAATGCAAAGCCTCCCTTTGAATTAAAACTGCATCCTGCTTGTTCGTCTATTAAAATTTTAAGAATCGTATCTTGTGATGTACCAAACGATGCTTTGACCGCTTTTTCTCTCAGTTGTTGTAAAACATCGCTTTTTTTAAGTAAGCCTGCTGTTGTAATGTCGGCCATTTCATCTACAAAATCGATTGCTTTTGTCTTTTTAATTTTTATTTTAAAGCCATTAAAAAATTCTTCTCTTGCTGCAAATCCACCCAAAATATCAATACCTGAGGTCATTTCCTTTGCTTGTGCATCAGTTATAACTCTTCCCTCATCAATATAAACCATTTCTTGTAGATCCATACCCAATTGTTCAACAGATTTTAAAAATGCTTTATGCAACATTTCTGCTTGTTCTACAAATTTTTCTTTTAAAAAAGTTTCATTATCTAAAAAATAATTAACATCTAAAAGTAATGCTATTGTATCACGGCTTGCTTTAGCTGATCGATTAAAAAGCGCAAGAACTGGATTTCCGCGGGGTTCTTGAGATGAAATGTCTTGATCTAATACAGGAGCATTTTCACCAATAAAAAATGCCATTTTTGAAGCCACAAGATTAAGTGATCGATTCATAGCTTGGGCAGTTTTGTCATCTGGATTACCTTGGATAAATGTTAAAACTTTGGGACTTACTATCTTTGTTAACGCATCGAATTTTTCATTGCGTTCCTGCTCAAAAGTTTTATTATTTTTTAAAACATCTGATGGTTGCTTCTTATTAAAAAAAATAGAAATAAGTTCAGCATTTCCCGTTGGGTTTAATGATTTAACAATATTCATCGAATACGCAATACCTGGTAACAGACACAGTACTGTTGATAGATGATATTTTAATTTCATAATAAGATCTCCCTCGATAGTTGAGTTAACAAATAAATATTTTGGCTATTTTAGAAAAAAAATTTAAAATTGTCACGTTTATTCTATTGCTATTTGTTGCTATTTATTTATAATCAACAAGCAACTTTTCTAGGGAATTTTTTATGAGCAAAATCAGAGTTTTAAACAAACTGGCGCGCAACAATATTCATGAAAATCTTGCCGCCAAAGGTGGAACGGCAGTTACCCGTATTCTCTCCGATGAGGAATATAAAATCGCTCTCTTTAAAAAGCTTCAGGAAGAAGTAGCCGAATTCTTAGAAACTCCGATTCCCGAGGAGCTTGCGGATATCCAGGAAGTAATAAATGCTCTAGCGCCGATAATTGCTAGATCGACCCAAGAGTTAGAACGCGTTAGGTTGGAAAAACTCAAAATCCGTGGTGGGTATAATAAGAAAATTTTTTTAATCGAGATACATGATAAATAGAAGTTCTCGAAGTATGGCTGCAGACACTACGCACACTTCGAACTACTAACTAGAAAAGTTTCAAGCAACAACTTGATGTTTGACCTCCCAGCCGTACTGAGAATACAAGATATCTTTTTGACTAAGCTCAATCGCTTGCCTATGAGCAGGAATTATTTTCTCTGGCAGCTTATTTAAAGGAAACCAAGAAATATCATCACACTTACCAGTTTCACAATTTAATGGATTACCCCGCCAAACCAATGGTCTAAAAACAAAAACATAGAATTCTGTTTCAAGGCCCTGACGATCAACAACATGAACTAGCTTAAACTGATCAATACTAATCCCAATTTCTTCTTGAGCTTCACGCTTTACAGCCTCTGATGCCGTTTCGCCAGATTCAATCTTACCGCCTGGTAAAGAATATAAACCATTACCGAAAGAAGTTCCTTTTCTTCGTATTAATAAAACTTCTGATTTTTCATTAATCAATAATAATACAGAATATGACACAGATCCCTTAGGTTTTTTATTCCGAACATCCCTTTCAGCCTTAATTGCGCAATAAGAAAAAGCAATCAGAACTGTCATTATCACGTTATATTTTATCATATTAATATTAGTTATTTTATCACCATAATCTTCTTTGAGCAAAAGCATGACCCGAGCCAACTTTTAGATATTTTTCAAACTCCAGAGCTTTAGTTTCATCATCAAATGCTATATAGGTGACTAATTTCCAGGGCCTACAATCTGTAGTAGCAATAGAAGTACCGTTATTATGCTTTTCCAAACGCTGATCAAGATTATTGGTATAACCAATATAAGTTTTTTGGGGATTTTTGAGAGATCGAATAAGATACACGTAATACATGATAGCGAAAAATTAAATTTTTTTTACTTTTTTTACAGAGCCCTACTTCGCCATTCTACTACGCTCTTCGAGCTTCGAAGAACCATGGCTACGAAGGGCATACTTCGCTCTTTAATTTCTTTGATCAATGTTCATTTTTTAGCGTAGTCTGGCCAGCCATACAAAGCTCCGAAGGAGCGAAGTATGGCTGGGGCGGAAGGATTCGAACCTCCGATAGCCAGTACCAAAAACTGGTGCCTTACCGCTTGGCCACGCCCCACCAAATTTTTATAAACTACTACTCTCAGTTTCTGATTTTACAGCTTTCCCAAACTCCTCAATGATACGCCGCTCAATTTCTGCGCGAGTATCCAAATTGAGTGGATGGGCGATATCTCTGAAGGTTCCATCACTTCTGCGACGAGAAGGCATCGATACAAAAAGACCTTTGTACCCTTCGATGACTTTCAAGTCACGTACGATGAAGCTGTTTTCAAAGACTATAGTTGCATAAGCTTTGAGTCTCCCGCTCCCTTTTGCGAGATAAACTTTGACTTCGGTAATTACCATGTTGTGCCTTTTACTGGTAGCGTAAACATGCATGCATGACTGCTTGCACCACTTCAAAACAACTGAGAATTAGTGTAAAAGCATCAGAAGCTTTTGTCAATTTCTTTTAGTGGCAAAAAAAACCAATTCTATCCTGCTCAGTTATCCCTGAAAAATGGCCCGACTTGCACTATTTTTTAAAACTAGTACTATTAATTCTATAATTAATAATTACTATATATTTCAGTTTTATAATAATAGGGACATGCATATGAAATTAGCTACAGGCATATTTTTCACTCTATGTACTATTATCTGTTTTTCTGTAACTGAAAGTTCTGCAAAAGATTCTTTAAGCATAGAAACTGTTATTAAACAAGAACAACCGAAGTTGCATGGTGGGAAAAGAACCGGCGGCTTGTTAAAAGGTATCGCACAATGTGTGGTATCAGCAATCGCAATACCGCCTATCATTTATGCAGGTCTTATTGGAGGATATACGGTGTTTAGTGTGTTGACAACGACAGCAGCAACAGGATTTTTTAGCTTTCTTCTTCTTGGCAGTCTTCTTGGTGGATGTGCACTTGGATCAGCCGTACTCGTAGCTTTCACCATGACATGGGGTATACAAAATATTAATGCTTATATTCATGAAACTTCTGAGCCTGAATATGGACCTAGTATGGTTACATTAATTGCATAATAAAATTTTATAACTTTTTGAGGTTATTTATGAAATTAATTACAGTTCTCTTTTTCACTCTATGTACTATTATCTGTTTTTCTGTAACTGAAAGTTCTGCAAAAGATTCTTTAAGTATAGAAACTGTTGTTAAACAAGAACAACCAAAGTTACATAATAAAAAAAGAACCGGCGGCCTGTTAAAGGGAATAGCACAATGCATACTTTCAGTTGCATTAGTACCAGTAGCATGTATTACTTATATATACATAGGAACATTCGGTTCTGCATTAGTATTTACATCGCTATTTTTGCCTTGGGCAGTCACATTTAATGCGTCTTTTCTATTTGGAAGCATACTTGCTCTTGGATATACAATTGCAATAACTACGCTCATCCCATATACTTTAACCTGCGGTATACAAAATATAAGTGCTTATATTTATGAGACTTCTGAACCTGAATATGAATCTGGCATGGTTACATTAACTGCATAAATAATTTATAATTTTTCTGCAGCTCGGAGTTTGGCGGAGCGGGCGGAGGGGTTGGCGGCTATTTCTTCTGGAGTGCCGATAATTACTTTGGGCGTTAAGTTTTTAAATTCAACTTTATTATCATTAATAAATTGTTTCACGAGCCGATCTTCAAGAGAATGGAAGCTAATGCATACTAAACGCCCATGAGGATGTAATAAACGGGGCGTTTGTAATAAAAAACTTTTAATATTATTCAGTTCGTTGTTAACCGTTATGCGCAAAGCTTGGAAAATGCGCGTTGCTGGGTGTATCCCCTTAGTTTTATAGGGAATAATGCTCAAAACAATATCAGCAAGATCTGCCGTTGTTAAAATTTTATGCTTCTTGCGATCTTCACAAATAATTTTTGCAATCTTACGGGCATGCGGCTCTTGCCCAAATTCTTTAAAAATTGCCACTAATTCCTGTTCACTCGCATGATTAACAATATCTGCTGCAGTAACTTTTTGGTGCGCCGGCGACATGCGCATATCTAAGGGAGTTTTTGATGCAAATGAAAAGCCAGCCCGTTCCTTAATTTGATACTGACTTGTTCCAAAATCGGCA
>Ga0207156_10079_pt1 | contig 24273 bp, 20 predicted proteins | sample Alteio_BWMinHeat_24_FD_153514 | JGI IMG/M metagenome (GOLD analysis project Ga0207156, IMG submission 153514) | Enriched cells from forest soil in Barre Woods Harvard Forest LTER site, Petersham, Massachusetts, United States -... | ecosystem: Environmental > Terrestrial > Soil > Temperate forest >...
CGATGCATATTGATTTAGGCCGGTTTTTTGTCGAGTTTAATAAACTTTTCACTCTTTATCTTGTTTTTCCTTCTATTCTTTTATTAGGACTTTACTTCACGTTTAGGTTGAAGTGTGTGCAAATTTCTAAGTTAAAATCGAGTTTTCTGTCGATTTTCAAAGGCGATGGGAAGGGGGAGGGGAATATCTCCCATTATCAAGCTACAGCTTCCGTACTTGCAGGCAATTTTGGAACGGGGAATATCTCAGGGATGGCTATAGCATTGGCAACGGGGGGTCCTGGGGCTTTGGTGTGGATGTGGGTAATGGTGTTTTTTGGAGCTATCATTCAATTTGCCAATTGCTTTTTGGGAGTGAAATACCGCCGTTGTAATGATCGTGGAGAGTTTGTGGGGGGGCCGATGTATTATTTATCAAAGGGCCTTGGTTTAAAAAAAACAGCCATTATTTTTTCTGTTTGCACAATTTTTGCTGCTTTTGCTGTGGGTGACTTTGTGCAGGTCAACTCGGTAGCTCTTCCTTTGCAATCTTTGGGCATCTCCCCTCTAATTTCTGGCTTATCGATCATGGTTTTTGTAGCTATTGTTGTTTTGGGTGGAGTGAAAAGAGTGGCTGTCGTCTCTTCGGCAGTAGTTCCCATCATGGCACTGTTGTATTTAGGTGCGGCTTTTTTTGTTCTTTTTTCCTTTAGAGATCGAGTGTTTCCTGCTCTGGAGTTGATATTTGTCTCTGCTTTTAGACCTATGCCTATTGTTGGAGGGGCTGTTGGCTTTAGTGTTTTAAAGGCTCTGGCAACAGGATTTGACCGAGCTATTTTTGCAACGGATGCAGGAACAGGTACGGTACCTCTGCTTCAATCGGGGGCAAAAACAAAAAATGCTGTGATCGATGGAGTCGTGTCTCTTCTTCCTCCTTTTCTTGTGATGATTGTGTGTACGGCGACAGCACTTGTATTGATTGTCACAGGTGCCTATCAGGTAGCGGGTTTGCAGAGCACGAATATGGTGACACATGCCTTTCGATCTGCATTACCGGGCAACTTGGGTCTTTATATTGTTTTATTGAGTCTAGCGCTTTTTGGTTATACGACGACGATTGCGTGGGCTTGTTGCTTAGAAAAGGCGGTGGATTACCTCTTTGGTCGCAGATTGGTGAAGCTGTTTCTTGTTTTCTATATATTATTTGTGCCTTTGGGGGCTCTTTTGCATGTGAATCTTGTTTGGGTGATTGCTGATATTACATTAACGGCGATGTTGGTATTAAACCTAATTGGTGTTGCGGGTCTTTCTAAAGAGGTTATTGACGAGGGTCGTTTCTTTTTCTCGCCAAAATTCCAAAAATCGTTATAGTGGATTAATACTAAATGAAAGAAATAAACTCACAATAGCCATATGAGATTGACAAGTTCTGTATTTTCCCAAAATGGAAAAATCCCTCGAGAGTACACATGTCAGGGGGATAATATTAGCCCTTCCCTAGAGATTGCACAGGTACCTGAGGGTACCAAAAGCCTTGTTCTCATCATGGATGATCCGGATGTGCCTGAGAAGGTGAGGAAAGACAGAATGTGGGTGCATTGGGTAGTTTTCAATATCGATCCTTCCTTGAAAAAAATTGAGAGGGATGCCACAGGGTTTGGTGTTGATGGGAAAAATACAGCGGGGAAGCCGGGGTATATAGGGCCATGTCCTCCTGATGGGGAGCATCGCTATTTTTTCAAACTCTATGCTATTGATGGTATGCTTTCTCTTAGCGAGGGGGCTACAAAGGAGCAGGTTTTGAAGGCGATTGAGGGGCATATTCTGGCTCAGACAGAGCTTATGGGCACCTACATTAAGAGCTAATTAATTAAAAGACAGGTAAACCACTAGTTTGACTAGTGAGACTTCTAAGGCTTGGCCGGCCGATTCAGTAAAAAAAAAGACGATATCTCTATAATCCTTGTGGGCTTGACGGTCCAACACAAGGAAATATATGACATCGTCGTATGAAAGTTTATCCCATTCTAGATGGGATTGCAAATACCACATAGTATTCATCCCAAAAGGGAGAAAAAAAGCACTTTATGGAAAGGTGAGAAAATTTTTGGGACCAGTGTTCCATGAATTGGCATCCCAAAGGGAGTGTAAGATAGTAGAGGGTCACATGTTGAGTGATCATGTACATCTTAATTTAAGGTTAATATTGTGGGCAATTCCCATCTGTGGTAAAATATTGGCATGGAGGAAAAGTTATGACTACTCAGCCAGAGCCACAGTCCAGACAACCAAAAGTCATGGTTACCATGGATGACAAGCAACGCGTTAGCATTACACGTGTCCTAACGAAAGAAGAAAGGGAAATTTTCGGCTATTTTCGCATCTATCGTGAAGGGGCAAAAATAATATTGGAACCTGTTTGTCAGGTGCCGGAAGAAGACCATTGGATATACAAAGACCCGGAAGCTTTAGCATCCCTGTTAAAAGGCATAAAAGATGTCGAAGAAGGAAGGCTTCGCGATTTAGGATCATTCGCAGAATATGCAAGAGAAGACTAATCTAATGCAGTTCAAATTGAGATTTTCAGAGCAAGCTTTTCTGAAAAAAGATTAGTTACTGCAGGCTCCTCAGTGTTTCGTTTCTTTAAAGAACTCCTCTTTTGTATTGTTCTGTCCGCCGCTCCTCTACATGCAGACAGAACAATCTCCTGCGAAGAGGGGAGGATATTATCCCCTCTTTTCAAGATGCTTCTGGAAAATACTGAGGCCGGGTACGTTCTATACGGCAAAAAACCCATATGTACGGTCGCGTACTCCTCATATCCCTTTTTTTTTGGAGATTTTAAAGATTCCGATCCCTTTGATCGGCTTTCAGTTGCCACCCATGCCGCACAGACAATACTTAAACAGCCTTTTTTTCGTTCGGGAAATATCGTCTTTCACTTCGATGAAAAAGATGAATTACTCCTGATTATTAATCGCAACCTTTTTGTGAAAACGATACAGGAAAACGTATCCCTCTTCCAATACGTCTTGGGGCCCTCCGTAACTGCGGAATCTCTTTTGAATACTCTTCTTTCTCCTCACCATGCCTTTTGCGAAGTATTCAATTATGACCGCGTGCTCATCGGAATTGTCCTGGGATATGGAGCGCAAAACTCTCTTTTTAATTCAAGATTAGAAAATATAGAAAATGATGGCATTCTTACCCGCGATTTGCCCCCCTTTGTGCCCAAGGCTACGCTATCTCCAGATGCTGATAATCAAAGCAGGCTCTTATTTTTGAGCAAAAGTGAGAATCCCAAATGGGCAAAAAAATGCACCACTCTCAAACCAAGCGCTGGCTTCTCCTCCCTGAAAGAGGAATCCGAAAAGTTGGCAAAAAAAATGGCCATTTCTTCCACACAGCTACTCTCCGAAACGCCCAACTTTGTCTTTTTATGTCTTAAAGAAGAGAGCCAGTTACTTTTCGATCTAGAGCGTACCCAAAAAAAAATCAAAAAGTTACTGCACTCCCCTGTGTGTCTTGAAAAGGCGTTAGGAATGATTGGCCAGGAGAACATAAACGTTCAAGAGACAAAACAAGCCCTCCATGTACCACATGTTGATATTAACCTGAGTAAAGAACATTCAGATGTTGCTTTACAACAACCACACACAGCTATAGCCAACCCTATGCTGAGTGAGGAGCTACGCGCTTGTTGCAAAGATGCGCAAAATGAACTTGAAGGTCAATCATGTACACCCAAAACTCAGGTTATGGATTTTTTGATTGCAAAACTGCTAAAACATGAATTGCAGGGATACGAGCAATATCAGTTACTATCTTTTGCCGAAGGATTATTGGCTGAAAAAAATGAACATATCATCTTCTCTCGATACGGAGCAAGCGCTCCTGATGCAGTGAATAATATAAAAACCGCGAAAAAAAATCTGGAGATAGCTGATCATTTTTTTGCCTCTCTCACAGAAAACAGCAATTATACCCGAATCTTTGAACATGCGCTTTACTACCAAATTCTTGCAAATGGAAGTGGGCCAACACTGCAGGAACAGAAGCGTGTTTTGCTTTCATTTAACATTTATGATCCAAATGGTAATTGTTTAAATTTTGATACGCAAAATATTGAAGTTAAAGATACTGTCCCAGGATTTGCTCACGGAATACAGGGAATGAAAATCGGAGAAAAGAGAAAAATCTATATTCATCCTTCCCTTGCCTATGGTGCTCATACCTACTTAGAGAAAGGGATCTATTTAGAAGCTGTGGTTACATTGCACGAAATTTCTGAGGAAAAGGGGTCATTATCTCCCCTTATGCCCACGGATTTATCTTTTATCAGAGATGACAGATTTTTGGAGCAATGTGCGAAAGAGTTAGGCCAAACATTGCGGTTTAGAGGGAAAAAAAAGGCAGAATTTTTACAGCAATGCCCCAACATTAGCATCTCTTCCATTTCAAAAAATTTTCAAATGCTAGATGATCAAAGCCCGCTGTCCCCGGAAGAATTAAACATATTAAATCAGTATTTTTGGAATCTTTATTTTTTATAGATTAGCTCAGGTGCTTTCTCCCTCTTATCCCAGTAAACATCGCCATAGTCATAGGTTAGCTCTTCCCCCGGGGCAATATCCTTAATTGTGCGGAACATGATGTGCATCATCTTGTCGTAAAATACACCGATGGATTCTAAATTGGGACAATCACCGTGATTGATGAAACGGGTAAAATTTCCCTCCCGCTCACTATCAATAGTGAATGCCTTCAAAGAGATCCATTCCCTCGGGTACATGAAGCAATAATCGTTGAGATCGGGAAACATAATCCGTCGCCTTCTCACAACTCCTGTATACTCTCCAATAAATGTCCATCTCTTAAAAGCCTTGTTTGCTAATACGCCATACCCCTTTTTCTCCCCCATCCATTGAATAGTCACATCAGGAATAGCTCTCTCCTTCAGCTCCTTGGCGTGGAGCTGTCCTAGCCAAATCGCCAGATCACCAATTCTTCCTCTAGCATGGGCTTTGCGGCACTTTTTTTGTAGATACGTTTCAACATAAAAGTGGGCATATTCAAGGTGAGGCAGGTATGTTATATTGAAGAGCTTTTCTAGCTCCTTTTCATCACATCTTTGCACAGAGGAGGTATCTTTTAAAATGATAGAAAATATCAAAAGTAGACCGCCGTAGCTAGTTTATCTTGAGGAGCAACCGATATATCAACACTCTTGCCGATGTGTTCATGTATCACCTTCAAAGCCACAGTAGGACTATTACATTCCTGAGAAAGATGGGCTAGATGAATATGTTTTAGTTCGTCGTGGAACACGGTTTGCAAAAGTTGCCCGCAGGCCTCATTGGAAAGATGCCCATTTCTTCCCAATACGCGTGTTTTATAAAGATCAGGGCGGGCGCAGGCATGCACCATAGAAGGTTCGTGATTGGCTTCAATATAAAGAAAATCGCACTTTTTTAGGCGGTTAGCCACAAGCGAGGTGGGAAATCCAAGATCTGTGCAGATTCCTGTCTTAATCCCTTTAGAACAAAGGGTAAAAGCTACAGGATCGATAGCATCATGCTGCACAGTGAAGGGGAGAATTTCAATATCTCCAAAAATAAAACGTTCATCAGTTGTGAAGATCTTGAACTTGGGGTATTCCCCCAAAAAAGAAAGGATCTCTTTGGCTGTAGCAGAATTAGCTAAAATAGGGATCTTTTTTTTTATCGCAAGGGTTTTTAGGCCAGCAATATGGTCGATATGTTCATGGGTAATTAAAATAGCCTGAATCTCATCAATTGAGATCTGAAGTTCGTTTAATTTTTTTTCAATTATTTTACCGCTAAGGCCAGCATCGATTAAAATTTTGGTTTTTTTAGTACCAAAGTAGAGGGCGTTTCCTTTTGAGCCCGAAGCTAGTGGGCAAAATCCTTCCATTTTCTACTCTCCAAGATGGGAAGGGGGGTAGAAGATCTTGCGCGGTTTGGCGCCCTCCTGCGGCCCAATGGTTCCCCCCTTTTCCAGTTCATCCATTAAACTAGCGGCCCGTGCGTAGCCGATTTTAAGTTTTCTTTGGAGAAAGGTGGTCGATGCATTTCCTGTTTCCAAAACAAGGTTTTTTGCCTCTTCATAAAGAGTATCTTTTCCGGAGGATCCTTTTCCACGCTCCCTGTCTTTTCCAAAGGATCCCATACTCGGACCCTCGTCTTCTTGCTCTTCAGGGGTTTTGAAATCGCGAAAAGAGGAGATGAGATAATGAACAGGGGCTTGGCTTGTCACGAAGTTGATCACCTTATGAATATCTTCGTCGCGAATAAAGGCGCCTTGGGCGCGCGTAAGATGCGATGTGCCAGGGGGCATAAGGAGCATATCTCCATTTCCCAAGAGAGATTCAGCGCCACATTCATCAAGAATGATTTGGCTATTAATGCGGTTGGCCACTTTAAAAGCAATGCGGCTTGGGAAGTTGGCCTTAATAAGGCCTGTGATGACTTCACGAGAAGGTCTTTGGGTCGCCAAAATCATATGAATACCCACAGCTCTTGCCATTTGGGCGATGCGCGCAATGGGTGTCTCCATATCACTTGTAGAGACCATCATCAGGTCAGCAAATTCATCAATGATAAGAACGATATAGGGTAGTTGTTTAGGCACTTCTTCTTCAAAGGAGGCCTCAAGATCAATATTAGGTTTGCGCGTGTTGAAGCTTTCGATATTGCGGTGGCCAAGTATGCGAAAAAGCTCATACCGCCTTTCCATCTCTTTAACAAGATAGAGAAGAGCGGGTCTGGCCTCATCTGCCTCCGTGATCACGGGTGTCAACATGTGGGGTAAAGAGGTGTAGGCTGCCAGCTCTACCTTTTTCGGATCGATCATCAGAAATTTTACTTCATCAGGATGTGTATTCATGACGATAGACATCACAATGGTATTAATGGAAACTGACTTTCCGGAACCCGTGGCACCCGCGATGAGCAAGTGCGGCATTTTCACCAGATCTGCCACAATATCTTCCCCATTGACAGCCTTACCAAGCAGTAAAGGAACGCGCCCCTTTTTGGGATTATTTAGATAATTTTCAAAAACCTCTCGGAAATTCACCTCTTGAGGGTGAGGGTTTGGTAGCTCAATACCGACGGCTGCCTTTCCAGGAATAGGAGCGATAATGCGGATCGACTTGGCCTGCATATTTAAAGCGATGTCATTTTCTAATGCTTTAATTTTTTGAACTTTAACCCCGACCGCGGGGTGTACTTCAAAAGAGATGATGGTAGGGCCTGCGTGGATATCGCCTACTTTAGCTTCGATGCCGAAACTCAAGAGGGTCTCTTCCAAAATGGCTGCTTGCCTTTTTAGATCGCTTTTTAAAACAGAGATATCTGCTTTTTTGGGAGGGGTGAGGAGAGAGGGGGCAGGGAAGGTATAGTTAGGAAACTCTTTTTTCTTAGAAAGTGTTGGAGAGGGTTCCTCTTTCTGAGTCGGGGCTATCATTGTCTTTTGCTGCGCTTTTTGCGAAGTGAGGGGGTGAGCGCGCGCAAGTGATTCTTCTGGAGGAGCTGTGCTTACAGCTTTCATGGGAGGTTCTTGTATTTCTTTTTTTAGTTTTTCTTTGAGAAAAAAAAAGAGCCTTTTTGCAAATAGGAAGTTGCCATTGAAGAGATAAAATCCCGCAAAAAGCAGCAAGCTGAGGGCTACAAAGATAGCTCCGGTGGTTCCAAATAGGTAGTGGAGATTTATAAATGGGAGGTCTTTGTATAGGTAGTGCAAGGGAGCGCCACCGAGATAGTAGTGGTAGTTGAACGGGAGGAGGGGAGAGTGGGTCGTGTAGACCCATCGTTTAAAGAGGGAGGAAAAAGCGGGGGAGGTGTCGGCGATGATGACGAGCAAAAGGGAGAGGGAGAGGAGTAAAAGGCAAAATAAGCTGATTTTCCACTTCAGAGAGGAAAGAGCTCTACCACGCATGAGCTGGATGCTGATCCATAAAAAGAAAATGGGGATCAAAAAACTGGCAAGACCCACAAGATACTGTGTGAGCCACCCCAATACATAACCAAAAAGGCCCAAAACATTGATGGTGGGGTCTTCTGCTTTAAAAGTGATCAGACTTAAAAAGAGGGAGGCAGAGAAAAAAAGCGTGAGAATCCCTTGAAAAACAGGGAAGGTAGAGGCCTTTGTTTTCTTATACATGGTATTCTTATACCAGAGTAGAGAAAAATAGGAAATGAATCTGCCTTTTCTATGCTTTGACTCGTAACGGAGTCGTCAGAGCTATGACGACTTAGGTAAGAAAATAGCCTGCATCTTCTTCATTCGGGATGACTATACCGGCGTTCACAGAGACTATAGTTTCTTCATTCGTAGGAACACTCTTGAACCTCTCTGCTTGCGTGGGATAGTATAGTATAGGTGGCTTAGCGTACCGTCCGCGCCCATTGATTTGGTCGGATGCATCTTCCGCGTCTTTTTTATGAAAATACCCAGTTATGTATATAAAGGAGAGACCGATGATCAGACCCTCTAATGCCGGTCCTGCATGCTCCACAATGAAGTCTTGGGCCGTTCCAAATTTCCAAACATCATAGTGACCAAGAATGGGGAATGCAACGATTGCTATGAAAAGCAGAACACATAACCTCTGCAACCCCGTTCTATGTCTAGCTCCCCAATAAAACGAATAGAGGGTAGAACAGGTGTTACAAATACCCGAGGAGCTCTTTGGCTTTTTTTTCTGTTGCAGGGGAAATATTTCTCCTGCGGCCTGGGCCGCAGCTTGAGCGCCCCCCAGCGGAGGAGCACTACTTGAAGCAGAAGGGGCATGACTAAAAGCCATGTTAGAGGGAGCGGGAGGGACTGCTGATCTTGCTGGAGCTGACATATTAATTCCTTATAATAAGTAGTTATTGCACTATTCTACTATATAAGTATTTTTTTCAGATTAATTTTATATATTTATTTTAATTTATTAAAAGTTTATAATTATTAGAAAATGATCTTTAGCTTAGTAGCAATCAATATTATGCTCATAACGCTTATAGTTTCTATGTGTTTAAGAGACGGACAAGCGGTGGGTTGGGTTAGTATTTCTTGTCTTGGGCCTACCTTACCTTTCTTCTTATTTTATCATCAGCATGGCGCCTTTATGGGCACCAAATTGACGCCGCAAGAAATACAGGCTCTAAAGGATCGAGAGCTTGCTCATATTGCTGAAAAAATGGGAGAAGTTGGATAAGAATAGATAAGTCGTTAAACCGCTAAACAAGTAAATCGCTTGTCTATTTGACTTTTTTGAATGTCGATGGCAATCTGAATCCCAAAATTCGTTTTAGGAACGCCCTATGAAAATCAATGAAAAGGAAGTCAAAGCATCTAAAAAAGCTAAGGCCACCGTTTACATGACTGAAGATGATGAAACACTGTTAAATGAAATATTTATTAAACGTATTAGAGACCGTCGGAAAACCGATAAATCAGCATTGCTATGTGAGGGGATTCGCCTCCTTTACGAAAAAGAAATAGGTGCATCCAATGGCTAAAAAAGTAGCCCTAGTTGTCAAAAAGACCGAAGCTTTACCAGCCGATTATACAAAATTCATCGCTTCCCTAAAGGATAAAATACGATCTTCCCAGATTAAAGCAGCTGTGTCCGTCAACAGGGAACTAATCAAGCTATATTGGGAAATTGGAAAGGAAATTACTGAAAAACAGGACAAGGAGGGCTGGGGAGGTAAGGCATTGGAAAGGGTCTCTAAAGACCTTCAAAATGAATTCCCCGGGGTAGAAGGGTTTTCAAGGGCTAATATCTTCAGAATGAAAGCATTTTTTAGTGCCTACGAAAAAGTCGCACAAGCTGTGCGACAATTTGAATCTTTGCCTATTTTTGACATTCCATGGGGTCATAATATTCTTCTTCTCCAGAAAACAAAAGATAATGATGAACGCCTATGGTACGCCTCCAAGACGATAGAACATGGCTGGAGCCGTAGCATGCTCACGATCTGGATCGAAAATGACCTTTATCATAGGGAAGGTAAAGCGATCACCAATTTCAAGACCTCCATGCCAGCTCCTCAATCAGATTTAGCCCAACAATCCCTCAAGGACCCTTACGTTTTTGATTTTCTGACGCTACACAAGGAACATCTGGAGAAAGAGCTTGAAGACGGACTGGTCAACCACATTCAAAAATTCCTGATTGAACTTGGACAGGGCTTTGCTTTTGTTGGTCAGCAGTATCCCATAAAAGCAGGAGAACAAGACCTGTATATTGACCTGCTTTTCTATCACATAAAATTACGCTGTTACGTAATTGTGGAGCTAAAAGGAAGGAAATTTGATAGCAGAGATGCTGGGCAAATGAGCGCATATCTTTCGGCAGTAGACGATCAGCTTAGACATGAAGGTGACCTGCCAACCATTGGAATCATCCTATGTAAGACTAAGGATAATGTGTTTGTGGAGTACGTCTTAAGGAATTTCAATCGACCCATTGGAGTAGCAGAATTTGAAGTGAAATTAGTTGAAAAGCTACCAAAAGAGCTAAAGTCAAGCTTGCCTACAGTGGAAGAAATCGAAGCGGAATTAAACTTAACAATGGCCCAGAATAAGAAAGAGGGCGAACGACGGGATTCGAACCCGCGACATCTGGAACCACAATCCAACGCTCTAACCAGCTGAGCTACGTCCGCCATATGATCGCTTGAGATATAGTCCAAACTTCCCTTAAAAGTCAATCGTTTCTCCCTCACTTCCGGGCTCTTTCGAAAAAAAAGAAAAAAAAAGAAAAAAGGCATTGCCGTAAATTCCGGGTTTTCCGTATGGTTGTAGCTTCTTAAATGCAGTAACATGCACGTTGAGAATATCGTCACCTGCGAGTGATGAAAGTTGTTTTGACAGCAAACTTGAAACAGAGTGCAGGCCCAATCTGATAAAGATTGGATACGGGCTTGTGCAGAGTACAAAAAGTAATTTTTGTCTCGTCAATAGATTTTTTTTCTTTTTTTTGAGAATTTGATCTTGGTTCAGATTGAATGCTGACGGCGTGGATGAGGCATGCAAGTCGAACGAAGTCGCAAGACTTAGTGGCGGAAGGGTTAGTAATACATGGATAACCTACCTTCAACCTGGGAACAACGGCTGGAAACGGCCGCTAATACCGAATGTAGTGACTCTAGGCATCTAGGGATCATTAAAGTGGGGGATCGTAAGACCTTGCGGTTGATGAGGGGTCCATGGGGTATCAGCTAGTTGGTGGGGTAATGGCCCACCAAGGCTATGACGCCTAGGCGGATTGAGAGATTGACCGCCAACATTGGGACTGAGATACTGCCCAGACTCCTACGGGAGGCTGCAGTCGAGAATCTTTCGCAATGGGCGAAAGCCTGACGAAGCGACGCCGTGTGTGCGATGAAGGCCTTCGGGTTGTAAAGCACTTTTGCCTGGGAACAAGAAAGGTTGGCTAACAACCAGCCAATTTGAGGGTACCAGGAGAATCAGCACCGGCTAACTCCGTGCCAGCAGCTGCGGTAATACGGAGGGTGCAAGCATTAATCGGATTTATTGGGCGTAAAGGGCGCGTAGGCGGGAAGGAAAGTTAGATGTGAAAGCCTGGGGCTTAACCTCAGAACTGCATCTAAAACTCCCTTTCTAGAGGATGAGCGGGGAAAATGGAATTCCACATGTAGCGGTGAAATGCGTAGATATGTGGAGGAACACCGGTGGCGAAGGCGATTTTCTAGCTTAGACCTGACGCTGAGGCGCGAAAGCAAGGGGAGCAAACAGGATTAGATACCCTGGTAGTCCTTGCTGTAAACGATGTATACTTGATGTGATTGGTCTCAACCCCAGTCGTGTCGTAGCTAACGCGTTAAGTATACCGCCTGGGGAGTACACTCGCAAGGGTGAAACTCAAAAGAATTGACGGGGGCTCGCACAAGCAGTGGAGCATGTGGTTTAATTCGATGGTACACGAAGAACCTTACCCAGACTTGAAATGCAGGGGATAGTAGCAGAAATGTTATCTTCCGAAAGGACCGCTGCACAGGTGCTGCATGGCTGTCGTCAGCTCGTGCCGTGAGGTGTTGGGTTAAGTCCCGCAACGAGCGCAACCCTTATCATTAGTTGCCAACATTTAAGGTGGGAACTCTAATGAGACTGCCTGGGTTAACCAGGAGGAAGGTGAGGATGACGTCAAGTCCGCATGGCCTTTATGTCTGGGGCTACACACGTGCTACAATGGCCGGTACAGAAGGCAGCAAAACCGTGAGGTGGAGCAAATCCCAAAAACCGGTCTCAGTTCGGATTGTAGTCTGCAACTCGACTACATGAAGTTGGAATTGCTAGTAATGGCGTGTCAGCTATAACGCCGTGAATACGTTCCCGAGCCTTGTACACACCGCCCGTCACGTCATGGGAGTTGGTTTTACCCGAAGTCACTGACTCAACCGCAAGGAGAGAGGTGCCTAAGGTAAGGCTGATGACTGGGACGAAGTCGTAACAAGGTAGCCCTACCGGAAGGTGGGGCTGGATCACCTCCTTTTAAGGACAAGTAGGGGTTATCTTTGGATAACCCTACTAGGTTGGGCACAAGCCCGCAATCTGTACTCTGTTTCGCTTTTGTTGTCAAACAACTGAAGTTTTCTTGAACATCTGTATAATAGGTAAAGTATCAAACAATAGCAATTTTACAGCAATTTACTTGCAATAAGAGGCGTTTGAGAGATATTCTTACCCATCTAAATAGGTCAAAGCAAATAAACACAAGGGTTTGTGGTCAAGCTATTAAGGGCTGCTGGTGGATGCCTTGGCATCAACAGGCGATGAAGGACGCGATTACCTGCGATAATCTTCGGGGAGCTGGAAAGAAGCTTTGAACCGGAGGTCTCCGAATGGGGAAACCCGCTGGGATTAATCTCCCAGCATCTTTCACTGAATACATAGGTGATTGAAGCGACACCCGCTGAACTGAAACATCTTAGTAAGCGGTGGACAATAAATCAAACGAGATTCCCTCAGTAGCGGCGAGCGAAGGGGGAATAGCCCAAACCATTTTCGAAAGGAAGTGGGGTTGTAGGACCAGTCAATTACAGACCAAGAACTTCTAGCCAAACATTTCTGGAAAGCTAGGCGATACAGGGTGATAGCCCCGTAGGCGAAAGGAGTCTCTTGGATGGACTGGCACCTGAGTAGGGCCGGACACGTGAAACCCGGTCTGAATCTGGGGGGACCACCCTCCAAGGCTAAATACTAGTTGATGACCGATAGTGAACCAGTACTGCGAAGGAAAGGTGAAAAGAACCCCTGTTAGGGGAGTGAAATAGAACCTGAAACCAGCAGCCTACAAACGGTCAAAGGCCTATGCCCTTTTAAGGGAATGGCTAATGGCGTGCCTTTTGCATGATGAGCCAGCGAGTTAAGTTAAATGGCAAGGTTAAGGGACCATCGTTCCGGAGCCGTAGCGAAAGCGAGTGTGAATAGCGCGTTTAAGTCATTTAATTTAGACACGAAACCAAGTGATCTATCCATGACCAGGTTGAAGCAGGGGTAAAACCCTGTGGAGGACCGAACTAGTGCCTGTTGAAAGAGGCTTGGATGAGTTGTGGATAGGGGTGAAAGGCTAATCAAACTTGGAGATATCTTGTTCTCTCCGAAATAACTTTTGGGTTAGCCTCGGAATGAACTCTTTAGGGGTAGAGCACTGAATTCTCTAGGGGGCTTACCGGCCTACCAAAGGAAATCAAACTCCGAATACTAAAGAGATGTCCGGGAGATAGACAGTGGGGGATAAGCTTCATTGTCAAAAGGGGAACAGCCCAGACCGTCGATTAAGGTCCCTAATTTCATGCTAAGTGAGTAAGGAAGTGAAGTCTCAAAGACAGTTGGGATGTTGGCTTAGAGGCAGCAATCATTTAAAGAGTGCGTAACAGCTCACCAATCGAGAGACTTTGCGCCAAAAATACACGGGGCTCAAGCATGGAACCGAAATCACGGGTGTGCACCTTAGGGGTGTACGCGGTAGGAGAGCGTAGTATGCTGCAGTGAAGACGTACCGTAAGGAGCGTTGGAGCGCATACTAGTGATTATGCATGGCATAAGTAAACGATAAAGGAGGTGAAAATCCTCCTCGCCGTAAACCCAAGGTTTCCAGGGTAAAGCTCGTCTTCCCTGGGTTAGTCGGTCCCTAAGTCGAGGCGGAAACGCGTAGGCGATGGAAAGCAGGTTAAATATTCCTGCACCACCTAAAGCTATGACGAAGCGATGACGGAGTTAAGTTAAACGCGCGGACGATTGGAAGTGTCCGTGACACAATGAGGCTGGTCGGCAGGCAAATCCACTGACAGAACGCCGGGTTGTGGCCAAAGGGAATCTTCGGAGGAACTGATGGCGTGGCGCGATGCTCCCAGGAAATAGTCGCTAGTCGCTGATGGTGACCGTACCGTAAACCGACACAGGTGGGTGGGATGAATATTCTCAGGCGCGCGAGATAACTCTCGTTAAGGAACTCGGCAAATTATCCCTGTAACTTCGGGAGAAGGGGAGCCCTTTTCTGTGATTGCACTTGCTGCAAGAGCGGAAAGGGGCCGAAGAGAAATGGCCCAGGCGACTGTTTACCAAAAACACAGCACTATGCAAAGTCGTCTAAGACGAAGTATATGGTGTGAGGCCTGCCCAATGCCAAAAGGTCAAAAGGAGATGTTAGCACTTCGGTGCGACGCGTTGAATTCAAGCCCTGGTGAATGGCGGCCGTAACTATAACGGTCCTAAGGTTAATAGCTAGCCTTAGTAAAATCAAACTATATGCGGGAAACTCCTCCAAAGCTTAATAGTACTCGCCATCTAAGATGGCAGTAAAAATCTATAAGACATGGGGACAATCCGCAGGAAAGGCCAGTTAAAGAACTGGAATCCTCAGAGACTATACGTTTGGAGTTTGCAATGGATTTAGATGCTCAATGGATTGTTGGATTCGTAGATGGTGAGGGTTGTTTTCATGTGTCGATCAATCGACATGAGGAGATGACAACTGGTTATCAAGTGTTACCAGAATTCACTGTTGTCCAACATGAAAGAGATGTCCAAGTTTTACATGCTTTAAAAGCGCATTTTGGTTGCGGAGTGGTGAGAGTAAACCATGGTGATCGGATGGCTTTTCGAGTGAGGGACTTGGAGCATTTGGTAGGAAAGATCCTGCCTTTTTTTGAGAAACACATGTTAAAAACAAAGAAACGTGTGGATTTTCTCAAGTTTCGCCAGGTTGTATTAAAAATGCAAAAGGGTGAACATTTGACCCTTGAAGGGATCGAAGAGATTCGATTGATCAAGGAGCAGATGAATCGGTAGTGCAAATTAAGATAGAGTCCGACTCTTTTGGAAACAGAAGAGAGAAGATCGAGCGAAATTCCTTGTCGGGTAAGTTCCGACCTGCACGAATGGTTTAACGATCTGGGCGCTGTCTCAACGAGAGACTCGGTGAAATTGTAGTAGCAGTGAAGATGCTGTTTACCCGCAATAGGACGGAAAGACCCCGTGAACCTTTACTGTACTTTGGTATGGGCTTCTGACTTGTCATGTGTAGAATAGCCGGGAGACGTTGAATGCACCTCGTTAGGGGTGCAGGAGTCGCCGTTGAAATACCGGTCTTGTCGAGTTGGGAGTCTAACATTTCCCCGTGAATCCGGGGGGTGGACAGTGCCAGACGGGCAGTTTTACTGGGGCGGTATCCTCCTAAAAGGTAACGGAGGAGTCCAAAGCTTGCCTCATCGTGGTTGGCAATCACGAGTTGAGCGTAAAGGTATAAGGCAGGTTAACTGTGAGACCTACAAGTCGAACAGGGACGAAAGTCGGGCTTAGTGAGCCGGCGGTGGAAAGTGGAATCGCCGTCGCTTAACGGATAAAAGGTACTCCGGGGATAACAGGCTTATCGCCACCAAGAGTTCATATCGACGTGGCGGTTTGGCACCTCGATGTCGACTCATCGCATCCTGGGGCTGAAGAAGGTCCCAAGGGTTTGGCTGTTCGCCAATTAAAGCGGTACGCGAGTTGGGTTCAAAACGTCGTGAGACAGTTTGGCCCCTATCCTTTGCGGGCGCAGGATACTTGAGAGGAGCTGCTTCTAGTACGAGAGGACCGAAGTGGACAAACCTATGGTGTTCCGGTTGTTCTGCCAAGAGCATAGCCGGGTAGCTACGTTTGGAAAGGATAAGCGTTGAAAGCATCTAAACGCCAAGCCTCCCTCAAGATTAGGTATCCCTATGAGACCCCATGAAGATTACGTGGTTGATAGGTTGGGTGTGTAAGCACAGTAATGTGTTGAGCTAACCAATACTAATAGGTCCATCGGCTTGACCACTTTTTATCTCAGATCTTAATTCGGCCTAAAGCCGGGAATTGAGAAAGAAGTGTGTACTGCAATTGCCTGAAGACAATGGGTGAGATTTATCTCCTCAAACGTCTCTTAGTGTAAGTAAAAAGATACTATTGTTTATACAAAGCTTTGCTTGGTGGTAATGGAGAAGGGGGTACACCTGATCCCATCCCGAACTCAGAAGTTAAGCCCTTCATCGCCGATGGTACTGCACACAAGAGTGTGGGAGAGTAGGTCACTGCCAAGCTTTTTATTCAACCCACAGAGGTCAAACTCTGTGGGTTTTTTTTTTGCCAAGAAGCATTAGACATTTCGCATAACCAAATGCACCTTGACAACCCGGCCCTAAGGCCCTGGTCTTTCAAATCAGTAGATGGACATTACCTTCTTTATCTATAAGGAATTCTTTGTCAAGTAGGCTGGAAGGGCCTTTTGCTGCCTCAGCAATCTTATTAAGGTTCAGTGGAATGTTTGGATCAATCTCTCTTTTTGCCAATAATTCTTTATACCTCTCCAAAACGCGCACGATAAAAGGTAAGCCCTCAGTGATGGCTCCAGCCAACCTCTCTTCTTTTGTCATCCCAAGGCGGGGATTATTAGACAAATTAACTAATACAGCAGGTATATAAGTGGGTGTCCGATAAGGGCGATTGTTTTGATCTACTTGCGCAATAATGCGATGACGCATACTCGGATCAGACTTAATTAATTTAATCATAGCTACTTGAATTATCTTTCCCTCTTGTGGAGTACGCAGTCTCATCAGGGCACCAATACGTGCTAAAATGCGATGGGATCTATTTTTTGCATTTAATCCTAGCGAAGAGGCGCAATAGCTGAGATAGGCGTTATAGACATCTATCTCACCTTTACGAGGATCGGAAAGAACTCTGATGGTATATCCCACTCGTTGCATAGTTTGATGTGTAGGTTCTGTGTAAACCAAGGAGGATGTCTTATTGACATGACCTAAAGCACCAGCCACATCGCAAATATGAATAGCCAGATCGAAAGAGAAAGCGACAGGATCTGTGGAGAGAATAGCACTTTCTTTGAGTTTAGTGAACATTTCAAGCCCCCCCTCTAAGTGGGTCACATGTCCGTAGTGAATCAAGTTTGCTACTTTAATGATAAGCCTTTTACCAGCCTCTGGTAATGCAGCAAAGGAGGGAAAGTCACGACAAAGCTCGGGATATTTCTCAAGGAGTGGCATAGCCTGTTCATAAAAATCATCGTGATCGGAGGCTATGGCGCCATAAGCTCCTAATAGATCTCGTGCTTTTTGACTTTTTCCCATATCACCAAACACTAACGCCGCTACCATGGTCTGGGCCATTTGAAGTGAGGACATTCCTCCCCAGTGCGATGTTAACAACGCGTGCAATTGCAAATGAATTGTGCGAAAGCTTTCTTTTGAGAGTTTAATATCTTCGGGCTGGTCAGCGGTCAATACTGAGTAAGCCTCATCTCCCCCGTCTAGAAATAGCTTCAAACAGTAGATGGTCATGATAGTGCGGTCAAATTCAATATACTTGCGACCATATAGCTGTTCTGAATAGCTTCCGTGAAGAGCGGCTTGACCTTCTCCTGTTTTGCGCACTTTGTCATCTGCTAGCCATGAGATTTCTGGGTACCGCGCAACACATTCTTTTACCCACGGTGTACCTTTTAATGGAGAAAACACAATCGATGTTGCAGAATCTGAAGAATATGATTCCGCTGCACCAGCGTATAAGTTGACGCAGATTAATGAGAGTCCGAGCAATGACAATAACACCACTCTTCTTGTTCTTATCGTCATATTATCTCCGGGGGTTGGAATGGTAGATGGGGAGAAATGTCTTTGGGAAAACTTAGTGTTGGCATGAAAGTTTAAACGCGTTCTCGCAAGAACCGGCATTGGCAGCCTACAGGGGTCTATTGTTAAGCATCTCCCTGGCAATAAGGAGGGAGGCAAGGGTTTGACAGGTTTTAAAGCTGATAATCTATGAGAGAACCCTACAGCTAAACACCCCCCTGGTGGCAGAGGGGGGGACCAAGGCCTCGCAAGTAGCGAAGAGGAGACTATGGATCTAACAGACATTCCATCCTCCGTGCAAAATTCATGCTATTTAACGCCAGTTTTGGATAACCGCCCTCGAGAAAAGCTCAGATTACCAGATAGGCCTTTATCGGGAGCGTTTATCCAAAACTGGCACTACCTATAACATATTTCCCACAAAAATGTCAATAGGCTCGAGGAATGCTGCAGCGGCAAGATTGAAATGTCCCCTAGTTTGGATAAATGAGAAATGTCCCCTTTCAGGTAGTAGTAATTCTTATATACATGCCTGGAATGTGTACGACATTTTAGGTAATTAAGTGTCAAACTCGGGACCTACTTTTACATCTATACCACCCCCAGCGCACCAATATAGTAGTCAACAGCTAGCTGCTGGCCTTCTCCCGATTCCCGATATCTGAGGTCTTTTTTCCCTTGTGATTCAAGAAATTCGGGAGATACGCGTGTGTAGTAGTTGAATGGTGGAGGATGCCGTGAATTGGCTATCCAGTATTCGTATTGAATTTTTGAGCAAAGGAACCTCTCATGTAGGGGACGTTGTGACGGGGTAAGAGTATTCATCGTAAAGCCGTCAAAAATCACGCGCATGGGATTAGGAACGTAAGTTGCGTTCGCCGAATAGGGGTATTCGTCGGCTTCTATTAAGTCACTTTCTATGATACGGTCAATGATGAATTGAGGCATATCAGGTCTTTCGAGAAGTGTAATGACAACTCCCATTTCATTTAAGGACAGTAAATGCTTAATAAGTCGAGATAGTGACTCATTGTAATTACCATTTGTATAGGATACATGAGCTGAAGGTAATTGATTTGGTAGCTTACTGGCTACTCTGCATAAGTGAAATATCGCACCGATAGACTCACCCCAACTACATTCATATTGTTTGAGTGCATCTATAAGAAGTATCTGTTTTGGTTTTTCACGTTCCATTTCCGCAGACAAAGTGGATAAATGAGTGCTGATCCACATACCATATCTCCGCACCTGTTTCACTATCTGTATCATAAAAAGAGGTATAGCAATAACACCTACAGATATGGCTGTGGTACCTATAACAAAGTGAAGATCTGTTCCACTATAGGAGAAACAATTTCAAAGATGAGGAAAAAAGAGGTTTCAATAAAGGAAGAAGAAGAGAGATCAATATCGCAGCGATAAAGATTAAGACAGCGCCGATCAGGATGGCCACCAACGCTTTCCATGCAGAAAATTGGTGCGCCTCGCCTATGAGATGAAGAAATAGGATGAAAGCCCAAATCAGAACGATTAAATTAAGTACCCCAAAAAGTAAGCTGAGTAGGGGATAGTGATAAAAAATATAGCTCAAAATCCCTAAGATGCCACTCATAATAAAAGGATATGCACTCCAACCCACAGCACACTTCACCGCTCGGTATTCTCCCTTTCCCCCTAACCAAGATCCCGTAATGCGATAGAGCCAACCTCCTAAATACAGGTTCAAAAGCCCAAATAATCCCCCCACGATGAGAAGCGCTAAAGCAAAAAGAGCGAGCCGATACTCCTTCTGATAAGGAAAACGCGTCCAGAGAAACCCTAACCAGGAAATAGCTGAAACAACTCCACTCACTATCGAAAGAGGGATAATCGTGCGTAAAGGATCGCTATCCAATATACTTTTCAAAGTAGCGCGTGGCTTTACCCAAATAGAGACCCACCGATTATTTTGCTTTGATTGAAATTCTGTCATATTATCTCCACCTCAAGTGGTCACAGGTAGCAAGAACCATGCCAGGTCAGCTAAAAATCGATATACTCGTTGAAAATAACCCTTATTCTTCGGTCGCCTCCTTTTCACGCGCTTTTGCTAAAGCTCTTAGAAAAAAGGGGGTGAAAACACGTCTCTTTCATATCGGCAATGGAAAGTTTTATAAAGCCCTCTACCCCATCATCAATAACCGCCCCGATTTGACCTTTTCTTTCTCTGATATCAGATGTGATGGAAAGCCTATTGGTGAGATGTGGCGTATCCCTCATTTTTCCTACCTACTCGATCCCGTAATGCTTTTCCTACATCAGCTGCAAGGAGACTTTTCTATCGTCTCTTGTATCGACAGAGGAGATTATGCCTTTACCCAAAAGTTGGGTTTTACTAAGTCTTTTTTCCTCCCTCATGGCGTTGACTCTCAACTTGTGCACACTCCTTCAACGAACCTGTCCCTTTTTGATCTCACCATGATGGGTACATGCATGGACTATGATGCTTTGCGTCTGGTATGGAAAGCCCAGTTTTCAAAAGCTACTGTAAAACTTCTCGATGAGGCGCAAGAAAAAGTGCTTTCACCACAGGGCATTTCTTGCCTACAGGCCCTTCTAGAGGGAGGTGTTTCTGAAAATCTGCCTATGCTCCATAATGAACTTACTTGTTTTGTCCGGGCTAAAGAGCGCATAGATCTTCTCCGCTCTCTTGAAGGCATACCCCTTTCTATTTGGGGGAAAGGCCCCTGGAAAAAATACTTCCCTAAAGCCTCCGTCTATTCGGCGTTACCATTTAATCAAGCCCTGAAAATATTCCATCATTCCAAAATCGTCCTTAACTCCTCCCCCTTCTTCAAAGAGGGAGCGCATGAGAGGATTTTTTATGCATTAGCTCTACACGCCCTTCCCATCACTGGAGATAATCCTTATATTCGAGAGCATTTTGAGGATAAAAAGAGCCTCCTTACCTATTCTCATGGGCAATATCACGGCCTAAAAGAGAAAGTGCAAGGCTTTCTCAACGATGAAGAGCTCCGCAGGGAGATTGTAGAACGAGGCAGAAAGATCACGTTCGCTTCACACACTTGGGATGTGCGTGCCGGTAGTCTTTTGAATTATTTTTAACGCTAATTTTGGATAACCGTCCTCGAGAAAAGTCCAGATTATCGATAAATGGCGTTAAGAGAGCTGCATTGGGGACATTTACTCACCTTCTTTGTCGTATTGGCAAGATAGGGAAAATGACAATACTCACAAGTAGTTAAGTCAAATAAAGGAGGCGCATCTCTTCTTTTCTTCCGCTTAAGATGGCTGCAGAGCCACATCCCAAAGAAAAAAGTAAGTAGAAGAGCTAGATAAAGAAGAAGAGCTATTTGCATCTCCAACTCAATCATGCAAAATCTCAGAAACTTGAGGAGGAGAAGTATAAGGAATCTGCTCGATAGAAGAAAAATCCGGCTCAATATCGATGAAAGAATCACACAAATTCTGTGGCTCTATAATCACAAATTGAAAAAGCTCTTGCATCGACAAAGAAGAGCTACTGTCTATCGGAAAAATAAGCGCTACTTCTGAACCATCCTTATTTTTTTTCATCTCCCCTAAATCCACATCTACCGTCGTAAAGGGAAGAGTGAAAATGCGTTCACCACTCACAGAAGATGTGATGCGAAAAAAGAAAACAAAGAGCAGATGGAAAAAAACAGACACAAAAAAGGCCGTCAAAAGCCCCGCTCTGCTCTCTTTTTTCCTCTGAAAAGAAAAAAAAACTCTGGTGATACTACCCTGCCCTGTCATCACTATACACTAATCGCAATTTTACATTTGCCTCCTGCGCAAGAGAAAAAAGACGCAAAAAAGCCCCGTACTCCACCCGACGGTCAATACTTAAAACAACTGTTGGATCCACCCCCGATTGAAATGCCATACAGTTTTCAATCTCATTACGCAGGCTCTCTTTAAATGAATAAAAATCTACAATCTCTTTTTTACTCCCTACATAAATCACATTCTGAGCATCCATAACCACTAATATTTGGCTCGTTCTGGGTGCTGTCGCTCGTTCAATTTTAGGGTGCTCAATGTTGAGCGATTTAAGAGGTAAAATGTCAGAGGTAACAATGAAAAAAATCAGCAAAAGAAAAATCACATCCACAAGAGGTGTAAGATCAATGATGTTTGTATCTGGTTTTAAAGAGGTTTTAAACTTCATAGTATTCTTTATTTCTCACAAGAAGATCGACTACCTCGTAAGAGGTCTGCTGAATTTCTAAGACAATATCTTGGATCCGACTCACCAGATAGTTATAACCAACAACACTGGGAATAGCGACAACTAAGCCCGCAGCTGTTGTGACAAGGGCATACTCCATAGCTTCTCCGATTTTAGTTGCTGAAATATCCATAAGCCCCGATTTGCGCATCTCAGAAAAAGCCTGAATGAAACCCAAAACAGTCCCGAGTAACCCAATCAGAGGGGTAATATGGCCCACAATAGATAAAACCTTGGCGTTCTTTTCAAGTCTTGCGATTTCAGAAAGGCCAGCTAATTCCATGCTCGATTCAATCTCTTCCTTAGAACGCTCATGTTTAAGAAGGCCCGCCTTGATAATCACAGCAACAGAGCCCGGCATCTCCTCACAAATACGAATCCCTTCCATGATGTTTTTCTCTAAAATCACCTCTCGCAGTCCAATAATAAAACGATTGGTATCAATCTCCGCCTTCCTAAAATAAAAAAGACGCTCAATAAAAAATGTCAACGCAATCAGGGAACAGCCCCCAATGATAAATAAAATTAAATTCCATTCACCAAAATAATTAGCAAGCAAAGCACTCATTCAACCCCATACACCTTTTTTAATTTTTCCTGAGCTTCAAGGGCCCATTTCCCCTCCTTTTTTGAGAGGGCATCTAATTGCCTAAAAGCCAATTCTCCTCGGCCCTGAAGTTCATAAATCTCTGCGCGCAAAAACATCGCCTTAAGACGCAGAGAAGAGTCCACTTCTTCATTGATAACTCGAGAAAGAGCGCGCATAGCACAGTCAAGCTCATTTAAAGCGCGGAAACAGTCACTTTGGAGGATGCCAAGAGAGAGTTTTTCTTCATCTTCAAGATAATCTTGCCCACACTCATAGGCAATGTCATAGCAGGAAAGCGCTGTTTGGAAATCGTTTGCTTGAAAAGCCAGCATTCCTTGCTCCCTCCATACCTGCGAAAGATAATACCCCTCACTTACCCCCGCCTCATTGTAATGTTTTAACATGGAGAGAAGAACATCAAAAGCCAACGTTTCTTTTTTTGTCTTAGAGTAGAGTTGAAAAAGCGCAAATTCGCTCTCCTCATAAATAGCAGGATAGGGCGTGTTTACTTTGAGAATGTGTGGTGTTTCATTAAGCTCGCTGACAAGAGAGAGAAGGGTCTTTAATGCATCAGATAAATCAGAAGAGAAGCGTAAATCTAAAGTCGCACATTCCAGCATCGTGCGGCAGTGGAAATAGACAAAAGTGGGATCTTTTAGCCCTCCTCTTTCAAAAGCCTCCCTGGCTCTTTCTAAGGTCACTTTTGCTAGAGGATAGGAAGACTCATGATATCCAATAAAAAAATAGGCGATAGCAACAAAATGAGAATCTGGGAAAAGGGTAGGAAAGGAGCGCAGATGATCAAGAGCCTTGTTTTCACCTTGTAGATACTCTTCAAAGGTGTAACATTTAAAATAAGCTTCATGAGCCCGAGAGGAGAGGGGATATTTTTCAAAACAAAGAGTGCGCAATAATTTTGCCCTCTCTTTTTCCAGGCAGCCTTTCTCTACAGCTTCGGCTGCCCAAAAAAAAGCATCTTGTGCGAAGGGGGAGAGGGGGTATTTTTCTGCAAGAGCTACAAAACTCTTCTCAGAAGCTACAAAATCTTGTCTTTTATAATAGTAAGTGGCTATGGCAAAGAGAGCATCATCAGCATATTCACCTTCAGGATAGGTTTCACACACCTCTTTAAAAGCCTTCTCCGCCTCCTCTAAAAAAGGAGCTGTCTGCATTTGGGATGAAAGAAGCCCCCTGAGGTAGAGTTTTTCTTCCCTCTCTTTGTCTGAGAGGGGGAAATTGGTGGAGAGCTTTTCAAGTAGGCAAAGAGAAAGCTGAGGGTCATTGAGCAAAGAGCCC
>Ga0207156_10080_pt1 | contig 24256 bp, 22 predicted proteins | sample Alteio_BWMinHeat_24_FD_153514 | JGI IMG/M metagenome (GOLD analysis project Ga0207156, IMG submission 153514) | Enriched cells from forest soil in Barre Woods Harvard Forest LTER site, Petersham, Massachusetts, United States -... | ecosystem: Environmental > Terrestrial > Soil > Temperate forest >...
TGGTGGTAAAGTTAGAGTTTCTCCTTCCGTCTCAGATATAAGGTTAGTTACATCCTGCAAAGAATAGAGGTCATTTCCAAGTTTTAAGTGACTCCAAATTCTTATGCCAGCGTAATATCCTAGTTTTTTGCGCAACTCTGAAAACATAGGATCTTTTAAACCGCAATCTTTTTTAACTTTTTGAAATTGGACGACGATATCGCTAAATTCAATATCGGAAAGGGGCGTTTCGTTTTGCTCGCTTGCGTGCATTCCCTTACAAAAAGAAAGAATGTATTCAGGGTCTTTTTCTTCAATCGAATGCCAGATGCTCCGAGCGACTATCTTTGCCATTGCACTTTTTTCAGGAAATGCAAAGCCATTCTTTTTTATATTTGATCGTTTTAAGGTTATTTTCTCTTCAAATAACCGGGAAAGGACTTCCTCCAAAAAATGGTCTGATTTTAAGACCTTGCAAATTTTTCTCTGGGTCTGCTTATATCCATCGATTAAAGCTGTGGTTTCTTGAGATATGCAACAACCGAACCAAGGGAGAAATGGTTTCTTTTCATCATCAAGCTCAATTGAAACAAAGTGATCTTTTTTTAGCCATAAAGATTCCTCTTCTAGTGTTGTGAATCCAAAAGTAGGGATAGAAACACTATTAACAATATTTTCTCGCTAATTGGGTCCATGTAGTGCATTTTGAGTTCCATATCCCAAAAGAATCCCAATAAGTGCTCGGTCGTAATTAAGCACAGAGTCAAAATTACCTTTTGAGTTAGAGAGAGCATCAAGCAATTCATTTGGAGTGACTTTTGGTCCTAAAACGTATTGAAAAAGTGGTAAATTTGCTTCAATTATGAGTAGTAGAGATTGTTTGTTAACAAGAACCAGGTGACGCCACTCATCAACTGGTTTTTCATAAACATAGAGCAAATAGTTTTTGTAATACTTATTTAGACCGAGTTTTTCCCAAATAAGCGCGCCTTCTTTGAGTTTAGTTGTAAAGACATGGACCCAATTAGCGAGAAAATAAGTTCCTTCTTCTCGATTTGCAAAACCTTCTATACAGCTGGGTTTGTTCCCATAAAGAACATATCCTCCCTGAGATTCGGTCAAAAGTGTTCGAAAAAATATCTCAAGCACAGCCAGTTCATCAGCAGATAATGACTGAATTATGTTTTGTAATTCCTGAGACTCTTTTTTTTGAGAAGAGGAGAAGCATCCGCCCAACAAAGTAATAAGAAGGGCAGATATGACAACCAATTTTTTTAGCATTGTTTCTTATTGTCTTTTTCGAAATGGGCAGTCTGAATCATTACACATTCCAGTACCGTCAATAGAAGGGTGTCCTACTTCAAAAAAACTCATGTTAGTTGATGAATCGAGGATAGTAGGAAAATTCTCATTTATAAGCAATCTCGATCTGTACCTCTTATTTTTTGGTACTCAATGACTTCTATAATAGTTTCTCAACTTGAATGAATCTGAGTCCTCTCGTTGCGCGCATTAGAAAACGTGGTTTAACTAAAGGTGTCGGGTGGCAAAGAGATCGAAACACATTTGCCAATAACTATTGAACCTCTTCAGACGCCCATAACATCTTCATTCAGAACCCGTTCCATGAATAGCCTCTGATTATTTTTCTTGTGCTCCTTAGTCAGATAATTCACTTTGTATCCACCAAAGAAAAAGGCTTCCTAAAATTAACGCTGCAGCAACTCTCACGATAAATGATGTCTCTGACGCGACTTCAGATCCAAATAATCTGTCCAACGTTGGACAGATTCAAGGGATCTTCTTGATAACTGTATCTAATTTTGTTATGTCAGAGAACAGCCTCGAATGTGAACCCTTCTCCAGACTTTTCAGGCTACCAGCACTTAAGAAAATTAGAGATAAATCAAAATAAAGAGGATTCAATGAAAAACGCCAGCTCAATCTCAACGTTAATATTCATCCTCATTCTAGGTGCTGGAGCAGCATTGGGATATCCTCCCTATAAAACTAATCTAGAAATGTTCCTACTGATTCTAGGAGGAACCTTTATTGTTGCCTGTTTTGTTTCTGCTGCGATTAAAATTGCGAACCAATGGGACAGGGCTGTGGTGCTGCGTCTGGGCCATTTCCGCGGTCTAAAAGGTCCTGGACTATTTTTCATCATCCCGATTATCGATAAGATCTCTTACTGGATAGATATTCGCGTGATTACGACTTCATTCAAAGCGGAAAAAACTTTGACTAAAGATACAGTGCCTGTAGACGTGGATGCAGTCCTTTTTTGGAAAGTTATTGATCCCAAAAAAGCAGCGTTGGAGATAGCAGACTACGAGAGTGCCATAGGTTGGGCATCTCAAACAGCCTTGCGAGACGTCATTGGTACGACCATGCTTGCGGACATGCTTGAAGGTAGAAATAAGATTAGCAAAGAATTACAAAAAATCATCGACGAGCGTACCGAGCCATGGGGTGTTAACGTCATTTCGGTCGAGATTAAGGATGTCTTGATCCCTCCAGCCTTGGAAAATGCTATGTCGATGCAAGCACAAGCAGAAAGAGAACGTCAAGCCCGAGTAATTCTAGGCGATTCTGAGCGTCAAATAGCGGAGAAATTTGGCGAAGCAGCCCTGACTTATGCCAACAATCCTATCGCATTACATTTAAGAGGAATGAACATGCTTTACGAAGGTCTTAAACAGAACTCTACGATTGTTCTTGTTCCTAGCTCTGCCCTTGAATCAATGAATCTTGGAGGCCTTGCAGGAATGACATCTTTAACTATGGGACTCGAGCAAAAACGGACAGAATTAGAGCAGAATAAGCACGCAAACAAACTAAAAGAAGCACACCCTAGGAACAAGAGAGCAGATGAAGAAGGTGAGGAAGAAAAGGAGAATGAGAGGTAGCCGGATCACTACCCATCAAGAGGAGCCCGTTTTTCCATTCGATGTTTCTATGGAAATTCATCAGGGAATGGGGCCTGCACTTCTTTTATATATTTTTCATCTGCCTTTCCAATGACCAGTTATTTGGTTTTCATCTTTATCAACTTCAGATTTTCATGCATTAGTCTTAACTGCCGCTCATCGTATTCGCTAATATTTTTCATGTGATTATTCTCTTCTATTGGATGATTGTGAATATGCCTTATTATTTGAATCCTCTCAGCTCACTGACAAACAGTGCACATTAATGACGATGTTCTATGCATGGTTTGAGGCATTTTATCAAGATTGTGATCGTCTTAACGAATGTGAAGAGCATCCTGATTGGAAAGGTATTGTAAGCGTGGTAAAAGAAGTATTGGAAGCATTTAATTATCAAAAACAACGACCGATTGATGAAAAATCAAGCTTGGGCTTTCAATGTATTACCTGAGAGCTATAAGTGATCATATTCAACTTTTAGACAAAAAGATCGGATTTCACGGTAAGGGTAAGCTAGTAAGGATCGCTAAAATCCTTTTTAATTCAGAGAACGTCTTTGGCTCAATTATTTTTTATTTTCTAGCCACTACCATTTCCACCCAAACCAACGTTCAAAGATGGGCTACTCTGAGACCACATAATGGTTTACTTTATTTTTTTAACAGTTCCTAATATATATTATTATTTTTAATAAATGAAAAATGGCAAAGTATGATACCCTCAAGGGCAGAGAGGCGGGGCATGCTTAATTCAATAATTGACCATAAAGAAAAAGTTGAATCTTTATTAAATTTTCAACATTTTGCCGAAAAGCTAAAATGCGTAGTTAGACATGGATGGACATCTTCTGGCAGGCAGGAGTCTGTCGCTGAACATTGTTGGCGCTTGGCATTAATGATAATTCAGTGTTCAGGTAGTCTTGATCAGCGCCTAGACTTGGAAAAGGCTTTGAAAATGGCAATTATTCATGACATTGCTGAGGTAATTACAGATGATATACCGTATTTCTTAGCAAGAGAAGGCTCAGAAGAAAAAAAAACAAAACAGAAAAAGGAAAAATCTGCTATTGAATCTATCAAAAAAAATCTTGATAACGATTTTGGAGACGAGTTAGAGGAAGTTTGGAGAGAGTATGAACAAAATGATACTTATGAGGCCAAAGTCGTAAAAGCTATAGATAAAATAGAGGCTCAGATTCAACAAAATGAAGCTGGACTATCGACCTGGTTAGAATGCGAAAGAAAAGATGCTACTGAAGGGTATTTGTTGCAATTTTGTAATTTCGATTCATTTTTACTAGCCTTGTCAAAAGAAGTAATTTCCGAGTCAATAAAAACATCTTTACGCCGGAAATAATTGAGTAATTGTAAAATAAGTTCTCGTATTTAGGCTGAGGGAAAAACGTTAATGAAGTGTAGAGTCTGCCAAGAACCCTCACCCTCGCCTGCCCCCCTCAAAGTCAAGGGTGCCAGACAAGCTTACAGTCATTCTTTCGAATACACAGTCTGTGTGAAATGCGGTTCTCTTTCAATATCAAACATCCCTGAAAATTTAAGCGAATTTTACAAAAATTATTATAGCTTTCAAAATTTTGAACCTACTTCTTCTTTTATCGACAAACTGAAAAAAATTCTTTTAAAAATCCTCTTCCTTAAAACTTGTCCATCTTTTCTCAAAAGAGTTGCGTTAAGATTTTTTTTTACCAAAGAAGATGATTTCAAACTGACATCTCTCATTCCTGTTTGCCCACAAAAAGATTGGCGCATTTTGGATATCGGGAGTGGATCTGGAGATTTTGTATGCAATTTGCACGATTTAGGATTCAAAAACGCGATAGGAATCGACCCATTCCTAGAAAAGTCGATTCAGTATTCGAATGGAGCACTAATTCTTAAGCAGGATTTAAGTTCTCTTTGTGAAAAATTTGATTTAATTACTTTCCATCATTCATTCGAGCATTTAGAAAATCCTCAACATTATCTTGAAAAATTAAAAACATTGTTGAATCCAGATGGGATTTGTATTCTCAGACTGCCAAATATTGAATGCCTATCTTTCAAAATCTTTAAAGAGTTTTGGGTTGGTATTCACGCTCCCTATCATGTATTTCTTCCTACTTACAGGGGCCTTGACCTACTTCTAAAGCCACTTGGACTAGAAATTCAAAGCTGTTTGGGGGAGCAAGTGATTGATTTTTTTCTCATCAGCATGGAAAACTTTATGAGCATCCCGGATCACGATAAAGATTCAATAAGATCTTTATTGAAGAGAGGAGGGCATCTTAGTGAAACACCCTGGCACTGTAAACAAGAGCTTTGTTATTGGAAATCGATGAAGAAATTAGTTGAAAAAAACAATCTTTGCGATTGCGTGGTTTATTATATTGGCAGTAAAAATGGTTAAATCTAATTACTCACCAGTAAATTGTGTGATTTTGCTTGGCGAAACGGTTAAAGCAGCAGTCACTTTGTGGTTAGCTCTCTTATCTCCTTTTGCTTACCTTTTCTTGCCGTTTTATTTACTCCTTCAAGGTATTTACTCACCTGTTCAGGGTGGTAAATCTGATAGCATTTGTCGAAAGCGTGCACTTTTAGTTACGATAGCAGCAACTGCAATAGCACAAGGTTTCTTTTTTTTCTCGTTGATATTGCCCAATGGGAGAGCTTCGTCTACTCTGTTCCTAGCTACGGGTTTGTTCATTCAAGGAAGGTGGGGCAATATTTCTTCAGTTGCACGAGCGGCTCTATCTGATACTGTTAATCATGCTCGTTTGATATTCGTCCTGCCTCTGTCATTTTGCATTTTATCTTTCCCATGGCTTTTTATGCTTAGGACTTTCCCGCATAATTTCAACAGTTTGCACGATTTATCTATTAATTATACAGGAATATATTTGTCTGTTATTATAGCTCCTTTTGTCATTCTATTATGTTCCATTATTGTATATTTGGATACATACTGTCGATTTGATGACATGCGAGATAAAGATGAGCTCCACCAAACTCGACAATCCAATCCAATAATCATGAGGATACTACGTTCTAGCGGTTTAAAAAGGATTAAATTACATGCAAGATACGAAGTATTTTTCGCTCGTTTTGAACTTAGACAAACAAGGGAACTAGTCGGCAAACAAGTATGGGGATGGATAGGCGGACTTTTTTATGAATATGGATTTCATTCTCTCTTTTACTATTTAGTAGAATCTGGCGTATTCGCAAAAGAAAGCTTTTTAAGTCAATCTAGCCTATTTATATTTTATATCGCCGGGACTATATTTCGACCGATTTTTCTTAGTTCAAACCGATTTGGAATCATTTTGGGAATTGTCGTCTCAATGATCAGCGTTCTCTTTCAATACTCGTCATTAAGTCCAGCCATTTGGCAGGGTGGAGTGGGATTCGGATCTGGCCTGTTCCTCTCATGTTTTTACCTACATTACTTGACAGGTCAAAAAACTCATGATCGTGGCAAAATTGTTGGTGCAGCGGACTCTATGCAAACCTTTGGAGAACTACTCGCCACATTTTCGTATGCTCTTATTTCTTTATCTCTAAGTTTTTTTCGAACAGATGTCAATTTGCTTAACATAGATACCAAGAGCTTTACGTTACTTCTGTTTGGAGTTTCTATTTTTTGCTTTATTTGGTCATTTAAAAAAATCTATCAACCGGGAGGAATAAGTGGTTAGTCGCACTATACTTGAAAACAAATACGCAAATAAGACTGAAAATTTAATAACTGAATTAACTGATGTCAATACATTATACAGCAAACAAAATCTTGCAGGGGCATCTCTTTTTGCTGGAGGATTCATAAACTTTGGATATTGGAAAGGAATTGAGACTAAGCCAAAAATCTCCCTAAAAAACCGAGCGCTAAGCTCTAAACAGATGTACAAATTAATTTGTCGCCGCTTAGCGATAAGAAAGAATGATTCGGTATTAGAAATTGGATGTGGTTTAGGAAACGGCTGTGTCATGCTGCATAAAATCTATAATCCAAAATATGTAATAGGTATTGATGCCACAAATAAGCAAATTCAACGAGCTCTCAAAAAGCATAAACCCTATATAGATTCTCATCGAGATAGTATCAAGTTTTTCAGATCTAATGCAGAGAGTATTCAGATCTCTCCAGGGACTATTTCAAAATGCTTTTCTGTCGAGGCTCTCCAGCATTTTGAATCAATCGACAGTTTTTTGAGTTCCGTTTTTAGTGTGCTAAAATCGCGAGGTAAACTTGTGGTCACTACTTTCTTTTTTAAGGTTAGCCCACCTGTAAAATTTTTCGATCAGTTTCCCAACTTCGCCAGTGGAGTCGACAAAATAGTTAAAACAGAAGATTTTTCGCAGAAGCTCAAAGCACATGGTTTTAAAGGAATCAAGTGTAGAAGTATTGGTAAATTCGTTTGGAATGCATTTGATCGCTGGATTGCTCAAACAGAATATCGAGACACTTGGGACAAAAACTGGATAAAAGCTTATAAAGAAGGAATACTGGACTACTATGTTTTTGAAATGTATAAGCCGTAACCTGGGGTGTGACAAACTTTCGATAAGAGCTCAAAACGCTGCCTGAAATCTCCCCCCTCTTTTTTGTACAACTTCACAACATAAATTTTTCATAATAAATCATAAAAGTTTTGATTCCTAAATGGAAAAGTGCTAAAAAGTCATGCCTTTTCCATCGAGGAAGTAATGAAAAAGATCCGACCAGGTGATCTGCGCCAGCAGATGAATCGTGTGCATTTTGTTTCATGAAGCCGGGATGCAGACTTTCCCCCGTCCTGCTGGGATTCCAAAAGATTTTTTAGTAAAGTTGTCAGATAAAGGAGCTGGTATGAAATATGTTCACCCTCTAGATGAAGGAACTTATATCCGATCTCTAGCAGTTCGAAAATAAGTAAAATTAAAATCTAACAGTAAGACAAGAAAGAACAGACAACTACCCTGATGATAAAGAGCAATGCCAGCAAGGTTAGAATTCTTCTCCGCTAATTCAACTTCATTGGTTCGCATCTACGACCTTCCTTTAAGGGTGTCAAAAAGCAGACAACCTTTAGAAATGGCCAACAGAAGAGAGCCTACAGCAGGTGGAATGATCCATTTCCATAGATTAGCCATTTTGGCTTTGAATTCCTCTTTATTGGACTTTCGAAGCTTATAAGTTTCTTCAGTATAGGTCACAAGCCCATAAAGACAAATTCCTGACATTAATCCCCAAGCGGCAATTTCAAAAAACGTTGCCAATTCTTTTAGATAGCCATTCCAAAATAAGGAGGCTATCCAACCCGTAAGAGCTGTTGGAATTGCGAAAAGTAAAGTTCTCTTCACGCTCGCCAAAACAAAAGAAGGATAATCCATGAGTTTTTCCCAGGAGTTTTCATAACTCGTTCTGCTTGGTGCAAGAGTATGTCCATAAGAAAATGCTGTTGTGAGAGGTAATATTGCCATTGAATTCATCCCTTGTTCGCCACGAAAAAGAGGAATGAAACAGCACGCAGCTGTTGCTAAGACGGGAACGATCAGGAAAGTCCAATATTCTTTGTACCAAGACTCTTGCATAGCAAACTTTAAGCTTATCGTATTTTGAAAACTCATGATTAGGCTCCAAATAAAATTTTTCTGACAGTTTTGGTGTATGATCGAGCCGCTATAGAAAGAGCTGCTATGGATAAGGTAGCTACTACAACAGCCAACCATGCCCCCGCTTTTATAGACAAAACCGCGCCTGAGACAGCAGCCAACACCCCGACCAATCCAACAGGAAAGAGCCTGTTTAATCGCCTACCTCGATAGGCGATCAATTTATTATCCTCAAAAATACCGAAAAGCTCGCCAGCGTAATCGTATTTTTTCTCTATGGTGTTTCCTTTTTTTACACAATCAGCTGCGCGGATTGCGTACTCCAAATCCATCTTAATAATTATAGCAAAGCCGAACAAACATCCAATACCCATAAGGACAATCGTAATCAGGGGTTCCCACTGCAGAATCACTGCTCCTAGAATAGACAAAAAGAAAACTCCTGCTATTGCCCAGTAAAAAAAACCACATATTGATTGCAATTTAAGAAAATGTAAATAATCTTCGACCAAGGCCTTATATACAACTTGAGCATCTTGTGGAGACAAATTCTTTTGTTCTTTCGGAAAATCCACTTTCATCACACACCCAGGTCTTAGCTTATTTACTGCACAATATCAAAAAGAGAAAAAATCTAACACGCCCAATCGCATTTTCTTGAAAAAACTCTTAGTTCAGAGAGAGACCCAATACATCCAGAAAGCTGAATAGTTGGGAAAGCAGCAATCAGAAAGTAGGGAAGAGAGGTATGTCTCTCTTCATACTGAAGTACGGGAATCAAATCCGTGTTTCCATAATTGGATATTTGTGTGGTCCCTCATTACCACTATCGAGACCACGTATTTGTCTTTTGCTTAGCTTCCTATTGGATTATAGAATCTGAATGTACGTCGCCAATGGATACTCTTAGACACCTACATCTTGAGATCCCATTTCTGATGTATATTGGAACCTTGCAACAGCGATTCCATTACACAATACTCCTTTGAGGATGATTGCATATAAGAAAAGCTCTGGATTTTTATCCCCGATAAAAAGGCATATTACTTGAGTAAAAACAGCCAATGCAAACGCTGTATTTTTCGATAAATAAAGGTGTGATAAATAAACTTGAAGAGGGGCTGAAAGAAATTTACATCCAAGGAGGAGAAGGAAAAAATTCAAAGGATTCCAATCGAACCCTATGGCTAAGAAAAGGAATACGCCATCAAACAGGATTTCCGATACGTAAGCCCATGAAAAATATCCAGGAGGCTTTGGATTAAGAGCACGTTTTAGCCAATCAAGGAATGGAATATTTTTAATTACCCCCTTGCAGAAAAGGTATTCACCTAAGAAAATGGAAGCAAGATAAGTCGTGACCAAAAATCCTAAGGGAGCTTGCATTTTTCCAAAAAATAGAAGCAGAAGAAAGGTCAGATGAGGTGCAAGTCCTAAGGAAGAAAACAATCCACTTAAGACTCCGACGAATTTAGGCTGCTCCATATACTTCTCCTTGATCCATATTTTGATTTCGATGCGATCCTTTGACGACCGACATGTATGCTGGAGTATAGCAAATAAACTGAAAATCTTTTAAAATATTCTTTAGTATAAGCTTCTTATACATTGATTATGAGTTACCACGGTGTCTCAAGATGCTCGTTGCCAACTTAAAAGGTAAAATGAACATGATGCTTCTCTATTCGATTTTCTGTCAGTGGTTCTCTAGAGGATGCTTGCTTAAATGCTGCCTTGAGCAAGAAAAATGGCAATCTCTTCTAATTGTCTTTCTCATTGGATTTGCTCTTGGGTCTCCTATCCAAGGGTATATGTCTGATGATAAAGGTTCTAGGAAAAAAGTTCTTCTCATTACCATTTCTTGTATCATTCTATCAATGTTGACCATGATGGTTGGAAAACCTATATGCTCCAAAGAGCACTTCCCAATTTTGTTAGGAAGTGCTTCTATAATCAACGGAGTCTTTGGAAATGTCTTCCCTGTTGCAGCAGCAGCTTATTCGGAACGAATCAATGATTTTCGGACAGCTTTACAGCACTCTTTTATTTGTCGGTATGGAGCGGTGGCTCTTCCTTATTTATTAAGTCTGCCCAATTTCTATGGATTTTTGATTGCTCTGATTATAAATTTGGCATCAATAATGTTAATTTCAATAAAGTTTGATGATAAAAACCTTGAAAATGTATAACTATTCTGAACTGCCTATTCATATTTATAGGCAATTTTGCTGAGAGGGGTTTGTGGTGCATAGTGAATCATTAGGAAAATGATAACCATGTATCGACATCAAACGGAGCTAACAAAAGAGGGACGGGAGATGAGCAACAACGCTGACAACGTAACAAAGAATGTAGCTTAATGAGAAATCGGGATATATACTCCAATTTGTCCAACGTTGGACAAACTAGCCGAAACATGTCTTGATTCCACGCACAGGATCTTTATGAAAAGCGGCCAAAGAGCTTTCGTATTTTTATGGACTTACAAAGATCCATTTGATTCGCAGTATTTAAAAAGAAAAAATCTAACACACTCAATCACATTTTCTTGAAAAAAACTATTAGTTCAAACTACCTTTGCACATTAAAAAAATTGCAAGGCACACGTGAAGAAATTTCGAATCTTCTTACTTTTTCTCTTTATTGCTAATTATGCACTCTCTGGAAATTCCCCAGAAAACTTTATCGCAATTAACACAACTTCCTGCCATGTCCGAGGATCTGTTCATGCACCAACAGGTCAGTTTTTCCTACACCGAACAGATGCGGTGATTCCTGGTTTTGAACCAATCCCTATCACTCGTACTTATGTATCTGACAGCATTGGCGCCTTAAACTGGAAAGGAGGTTGGGCCTTTTTTCCTCACGCGCAGTTTTATATGGAGATTGTGCAAGATGGCTTTTTTGCACAGATCCAAGAGCCTGACGGTAGTATTTCAACCTACAAATGGCAGCCAGATACACTTACGATGCTTCCTGATCTAGAAAAGTATTACGCTCCGCCTTTTGGAAGAGAGATATCCGGGAGAACCGATGTCCGCAACAGTCGATTAGTTCTTACAACAAATCCAAAAGCGCCGCCTCTTTTTATTACTGCTACGCTCTATCTTGGAAATGGCGGAAAAAGGGTTTACAAAATCAAGCAAGAAAAGCGATCAGATCTTAAGCAGCTCTTTCTCTTGGAAGAAGAAATTAAGCCAAACGGCAATCGTGTTGTTTATACTCACGATGAGTCGAACCGCTTGAAAGCGATCAAAACGCAGAATCCTAACGGATCCAGGAATTATGCAAGCGTTACTTTTGAGTACAGGGGAAAGAAAAACAAAGATCGTGATTTCACTGTAGTGAGTTCCGATGAAAAGAGACTTAACTATCATTTTCTACGGCCCGATGATGAATATCTTCACGATTGTTTCTATCTAACCGATCTCGACGGAGATACTGTAAAAGAAAGGCTTTCTTATGACTTAGGTTACAAAGAAAAAGATGAGAAAGCGATTAAGAGGGTCAAACAAGAGATCGAAGAAGCAAAATGGAAAGGCGAATTCTACAAAAAATTGGAGCGATATCGAGCAACGGACAAGACAAGAGCTCCATTTGTCAACGATGTATGGGTAGGAGAAGAGCCTCTTTTACAAGTTAGATATTATCAGCCTTTAAGTAACTCACCTCAATTTTGGAATCCCATTTCCATTGCAAAAGCTAGCCAATCCAACTGTGAAAAAGTGATGGATCTATTGGAACCGGTTGGCTCTAGTGGGGCAATGGCTGTAACACATTCTTTTTCTTATGAATCGAATTGCACCAAAGTCAAAGACCTTTACGGAAATGAGACACACTACTATTTCGGTGATCATTTCCGTCCTTCACAAATCGATTTCTTTACATCTGACGGGCTTGTTCGTTCCGAAATCTTCCTATGGCATGGACCTGATCTCAAATGGCATATTTACCGCGATCCTTCAGGGATGAATTCTTTTGCCCACTACTATGAGCACGACAATCGAGGTAATGTTACCAAAGAAGTGTTATATGGAAATTTGACTGGCAATAGTTCTATTTCTTTCGATCCAATGAACCCACAGAAAAGCGGAGTGGAGACTTATTCGACTGCTTATACATATTCCACCGATGGTTTTAATCTTCTTCTTAAAAAAGAGGAGAATAGCGGTCTTACAACCCTGTATTCGTATAAACCAGCTACAGATCTTGTTACATCGAAGTTCATTTGTAATCGCAATGATATTCTGATCCGTAATTTCTATAAATATGACCAGAATCATTTTCTATGCGAAGAAATCGTTGACGATGGGAAAAACCAAGATCCCGATAATCTCGCTTTTGTTACGGAGCGGAAAATGACTCATTATACTCCGAATGGAGCCAATTTTCCGGAGCTGATTGAAAACTTTGCCCTTGATTTAACTTCTGGAAAAAAGGTTCTTCAGCAAAAGAGAAAACTCCACTATTCGGCGAAAAAACATCAACTTGAAAAAATTGAGGTTTTTGATCAAGAAGGGACTAAGCAATACGAACTTCTAACTACCTATGAAAATGATCAAGTCGTTTCACAATCAGATCCTCTTGGAAACGTAACTACTTTCAAATACAACGGTCGACGCCAATTAAGTCAGCGTAAAAAAGCAGGAGGCCCTCTAGAGATCTATAATTATAAACCGACTGGTCTCCTCTCCAAAAAAGAGCTTAAAGATGAGGCAACTCAGGTTATTTGGAATACAAGCTACGAATATGATGGGCTACAACACAAGATCTCAGAGATAGATCCATATGGAACTACGACCGAGTTTAAACACGATCGATTTGGCAATCTAATTTCGAGTACCTTGGGCTCAAGTACCTATACTGCCCGGTATGATTTTCTCGGTAGACCAACAGAGCAAACAGATCCCAAAGGTTATAAGACGACTACAACTTATAATGTTCGCGGCCAGCCTATTCTCATTATCCATCCGACAGGGAAAGAAACATTCAATTATTATCTGAATGGAGCTTTGAAAACTCATATCGATCCGGATGGGACGGAGTTTGAATACGAATATGACGTATTTGATCGGGTTCTTTCCAAAAGGGTTTATTCATCAAGCGGGGTATTGATGACCGAAGAAAAGAAAACGTACAACTCTTTTCATCTCTCTGCTGAAACTGATGCCGGTGGTTATACGACTACTTACGAATATGATTGTCCAGGTAGAAAAAGTGCTGAAATCAGAGAAGGTAGAAGAATCGGTTTTACATACGACAATCTTGGACATCTCGAGAAAGCTACACAAGAAGATCTAGTCACTGCTACCAAGAGAGATTTTCTTGGACAGGTCCTTGAAGAGCGAACAGAGCTTGTAGATGGGACCGTGCTTCAGAAAAAGCAATATGGCTATAACCACTTAGGTCTTGTTGAAACCCAAACATCGTTTAATGATGCAGGACCTTCTGTTTCCAGGACAAAATATAATGCATTTGGTCAGATTGTCGAGGCGATAGATCCTTTAGGATACACAACAAAAGTTCAATACTCAATCCAGCCTCATACAAAAACGACAATTGACCCATTGAATCGGAAAAAAATCGAAACCTTTAATCAATTAGGCAAACTAGAAAAATTGGAACGTAAAAATGCCAATGATAAGACAGTGGCTTTTGAACAATCTTTCTATGATTCTTCTGGCAATCGGGAAAGACACATCAGCACAATCTATTTTAAAGATGAGATCTTAAAAAATATCGAGACGACCTGGAAATATGGGCCAGGCAATAGGCTCCAAGAACTCATCGAAGCCTCAAATTGTCTTTCAAACCGAAGAACCCAATATGATTACACTCCTAAAGGATGGCTCAAACAAACGATTAAACCTGATGGAATAGTACTAGAGTATTCTTATGATCCCTTAGGGAACTTGTCTACATTGAAAAGCTCCGATGAAAGTATCCGCTATTTTTACGAATACGACCTTCTTGGAAGAATGTCCGCAGTTATCGATTTAAATACGGCTCTTAAAACAATCCGAAAAGTAGATGCCTTTGGGAATGTTCTTGGAGAAAAGCTCGGAAACGGCTTTTCTTTAATTAGAGAGTACGATGCGCTAGACCAATGTAAACTACTCGTCTTCCCAGACGGCACAAGCGTTAAGAAGAATTATGAGGGGATCCACTTAAAAACAGTATCCCGTCTGAATGCAAGCAATGAGCTGGTATTTGCGCACACGTTTGTAGAGCATGATCTGTCCGGCCACGTGCTTAGTGAAAAGCTCCCTCGAGATGGAGGGCAGATCTCATATGAGATAGATATTCTTGGTAGGTACAAGAGCATTCAAGCTCCTGGATACGCACAGTCAATCGAAACGTTCGATGCAATGGGCAAGGTCAAGAAAATGATAACTCAAGGGGCGATGACTGCCTTTGAGTATGACGATCTTGGACAACTTACGTCAGAAAACAAGGAAACTTTTGCTTATGATTCAAACTTCAATCGGCGTCTTCATAACGATGTTCCCCAAACAATCGATGATCTTAATCAGCTCCTTGATGCAGAAAATGCAGTTTTCACTTATGACCCCTGTGGAAATATCAAAACCAAAACTACACCATCAGAAACTTTCAGTTTCTCTTACGATGCTCTCGATCGTTTAATAGACGTTAAAAAAGGAAATGGTTCTCAAATTACTTATGCTTATGACCCACTTCATCGTCGCCTCGCTAAAACCGTCGATGGTAAGAAAACCAGATATCTTTACGATGGCCAAAACGAGATCGGGATTGAAACTGATGGGCATTTGGCTCTCCGAATTCTTGGGGACACTCCTCACGCTGAGATAGGAGCAGCTGTTGCGTTAGAACTGAATGGAAGGATTTATTTTCCTATTCACGATCTACAAGGGAATATTGCAGCGCTTTTAGATTCTCAAACTAAAGCTATAAAAGAAGAATGTTTTTATACAGCTTTTGGAGTGGAATCAGTGCCTTCGAAGATCAACCCTTGGCGCTATCTGTCGAAGTCCAAAGACCTAGAAACGGGGTTTGTCTTTTTTGGAAGGCGGTACTATGATCCTGCTGTCGGACGTTGGATAACAACTGATCCAAAAGGGTATACAGATTCGATGAATCTATATGCTTTTGCACTCAATGATCCATTTATGTTGGTTGATTCTTATGGATTGGAGAATGAATTTACTGATCTCTCAAAAGCAACTCTCTCAGGAATTGGAAGTGGATTAACAAGTGGATTTTCACATCCGCTTAATTCTACTTGGTCTATTGCCGGTGATTTGAGTGCGCTTGGTTCTTCAATAGCAAGCTGGAATTTCTCCAATTACACGTCTTCCTGGCAAGCAATGGATTGGAAAGATCGGATTCACATGGTTGGTTTCAAAATGGGCCAAATTGGAGGAGTTGCAGCTGCAATAATTCCAATTGCAAAAGGTATACAAGGACTTATCTTGGGAAGCCAAGCGATTAGTTCAGCTGCAAGGTCAATACCTTTTTCAATTAGAAGTTTTCTGAACCCTAAATCTATTCAGCTTCCGACGAACATAGGAACAAAATTTCTGACAAATAACCGGATTTTGACCCCCCATGGTTTGGCCATTCAGTCTGAAAGTATTGCAGCTCAAATTGCATTAAATAAAGTGAAATCTGGCGCAAATGTTTACAGACAAGGCATCCTTGGTGTTCAAAAAACTGCTGACGCTCAATTCTGGTCGATACATAATCCAATGACTGCAGAAGGATATGTTCATAAAATGGGTATTCCCGCAAAAATGGGGAAGCCAGATTGGATCATGGGTGGCACAGTACGGGGCCATGTTATTACACGCCCAGCACCTGGAATTGGAGCAAACCTCGGTGGAGAAATAGAGGCTGTAGTTTCTCCTGGAGGAGTACAAAACTTATGGTTTTACATGCCTGATTAGGGAGTGATGTAATGAATGCGAAAGAAATTTGTAATAATGAAGATCTTTTTAATTATTTAGTACTGATTGGAAATAAGCTCAAAGCTTGTAATCATGAGTCACTTGGGGAAGAAGTGATAATGGCAAGTCAATTTGCGATAGGGTCTGCTTCTGAATTTTTACATGAAGCACAAATAGTACTTATGAAAATAGAAAAAATTCGCCCTAATGCCTTATCTTCTGAAGAATTGCAAGATATTCAGATAGTTATTAAAAAGATCAAAGTGTCCTTTCGCAATATTGGTGGCGCATAAAAAAAACTCAATATTTCATAGGAAACTTAGTCCCTGAAATTGAGATCCTTTGTTAATGTTTGAACAGATTGGTAATCATGTTCGTATTGGCCTATAATAAAAATTTAAAAACGGAGACATCTTGACTTTTAAAAATGTATGTATTCCAAAAGAAGAACAATTAGAAGCAATATCGAATGGTCTGGTTGGATTCTACGCACTTTTACAGCGTTACTTAGATGACTTGAATGCATCTGGAGATTTGCGTCGATATCTGGATATAACGAAATCAGAATTAATTACCTATCTTCGGAATCATCCTGCATTAATGAAAAAACATCTTCATTCGAGAGGTTCTCATCGATACCATGAACAGGTAATTCTAGAATATGATGGAAAAAAATACAGGGTATACGAAATGGATCATGATGAACCGATAGACATAAAGGAATATACCGATTTTGCTGAAGCAATGGCCGATTATCTCATATATAATCTCGGATTGCCCCCCGGATTTTTCAAAAATATATAAAAATCTCTACTGGGTATGCTATTACACGCTCAGCACCTGGAATTGGAGAAAACCTCGGTGGAGAAATAGAGGCTGTAGTTTCTCTTGGAAGATTACAAATTTATGGTTTTACATGCTTGACTAGGAGGTGATGTAATGAATTAAAACCAAATAATCCAAGAGCTATTCGAGCAAGGGTAAAACAGCTTGAAACATACATTAATGAGTTGAAATCTATTCCGCGTTTTAAAGATATAGATTGGGAAGGAATCTTGGATACGTACTAAATGGAATGCAAAGAGTTAAAAAAATTATTTGGAGTGATTGTAAATCAAAATGGTTTTGATTTGCAGTACGGGGGCTGGTTTAAGGAATCTGATGAATGTATCATTGTTCTTGATTTGCAGAAATCAAGCTATGGGAATTACTTTGACTTGAATATTAAAACATATATTCATGGAGTTTTTGGCATTCATTATACGAAAAGTAAAAAAATGGTTAGTGATACTGGAGATATATTCACAAGACAGCCCAAAGAATATAGCGATGCGCTGAACTTAGATAATTCGATGGATCTTAAGACTAGAAAAAACAGATTAGAAGATCTGTTCCGCAAATTTATAGTCCCTGAAACAAACAACAATCTAACAAGGGCTGGAATTATAGAGCTTGCTCGAAAAGGAGAATTTATTCTTCCTGCGATCAAAAAAGAGCTTGGAATATAATCAGTTCACAATTCACTTAAATCTATGATCCTCTCCACCGTCGCCTTACTAAGACCGTCGACGGTAAGACAACCCGATTCACGATCTACAAGGGAATATTGCAGCGCTTTTAGATTCTCAAACTAAAGCTATAAAAGAAGAATGTTTTTATACCGCTTTTGGAGTGGAATCAGTGCCTTCGAAGATCAACCCTTGGCGCTATCTGTCTAAGTGCAAAGATCCTGAAACGGGGTTTATCTTTTTTGGAAGGCGTTACTATGATCCTGCGGTCGGACGCTGGATGACAGCTGATCCAAAAGGGTATATGGATTCAATGAATCTCTATGCCTTTGCCCTCAATGATCCATTTATGTTGATTGATCCCTACGGTCTCGAAAATGAAGCGCTACAGAAGATCTCTTCAGCAGGGGCTTTTACTCTTAATAATGCAGGACAGGGGTTTTGCCATCCTATTGATACTCTGAGAAGCTTTTCAGGAGATATTCAAGGGCTTGGTCAAGCAGCTCTAGCTTGGAATTTTTCCTCATACAGTGCTGCATGGCAATCGATGACATGGGAAGAACGTTTTCAGCTCTTTACTTCAAAAGGATTGCAGGCTGGGGGACTTGCGCTAGCTGTTGCTAGCATTCCTCGAACAGCTGTCTGTCACGGAGCTGGATTGCTTGCTGCCGAGACTCGAGCAGGCTTTTCGTATATTGCATCTCGCTTTTTTACTAGGCAGACACTGCCTACGGAATTTAGTCTAAGCATGCCTGCTTCTAGATACGCAGCAAACACTTCCAGTCAATCCACAAGATTCTTAAAGTTTACAAAGGATACATACAGGGAAAATTTGATCAGATTGACAGGGATTAATCCAGGGAAGGCTTGCGACGCGCATCATATTTTTCCTCAAGAATTTCGAAAAGATTTTGCAAGACGTGGAATCAATATTGATGATCCAAAATACTTGACTTGGTTTGAAAAAAGTATTCACAGACCAACCGCTAAGGCTTATAATGATGAATGGAGAGAATTTATATTTAAACCCGGTAGAACTAACGATGAGATTTTTCAGTTTGGACGTAAAGTAATGACTCGTTATGGTATAACAGATTTAAATTATTGAATGGAAACAATGTATCAAATAAATGAATTTTATAGATTTCAATCCCAAATGATAAAATCTTCCTTTCATGCATGTCTTGATGAAGTTTATGATCACGAATTAGACTCTGAGAGGAAGTTACTTATGGGTCTTTATGATGGATTTTCTTTTCCTGTATTATTTAAACAATCTACAGATTTTGGAAATAAATTATGCGATATTATCGGGACAGGAACAGCTTATCTTTACCTAATATCTGAAAATATTAAAAAAGTTTTAGAGGTGAATAAATTGAGAGGGTGGAAAACTTTCGAATTGGAACTGCTAGATAAGAAAGGAAATGAGATACGTGGTTATCATGGACTTTCCATAACTGGCAGATGTGGCCCGATTGATTACGAGAAGAGTGAAATCTTTGAAAAGCAGACAGTGCCAAATGGACCTGTAACAAAATATTACAAAGGGCTTCATGTAGGTTTAGATAAATGGGATGGCACTGACTTTTTCTTACCTGAAGGAAATCTAGGAATAATTATCACTAAAAAAGCTGCTGATATTATTAAAAAAAACAAATTGACCAACATAGATTTGACTAACCTTGAAGATTGGAACGCGCCGGAATATTGTATAAAATAAAGAACTTTAAAAAACTATTTGGCTCGATTGCTGAAAAAAATGGGTTTGAATCAGCCTTTATGGGTTGGTTTAAAGAATCACAGGAGTGCATTACTGTTTTAGATCTTCAGAAGTCTAATTACGGAAATTATTATCTACTTAATATTAAAGTTTATGTTCAAGGGGTATTCGGGAAATCTTATACAAAAAGTAAGGATTTAGTGAAAAAATATACCGGCAATGTTTTTAGAGGCACGCCTCTTGAATTTAAGGATTGCTTAAATCTGGAAATAGATACCACCGAAGAAAAGAGAAAATTAGAAATTGAAGAGTTTTTTAAAGCATTTCTCACTCCTTTCGCAGATAAAAGCCTTTCTAAAAGAGGTCTTATTGAACTCGCTGCCGAAGGGAAAATATATTTGCTCCCAGCTATTAAGAAAGAGCTAGGACTCGATCTCTAAAAATGGAAACTAAAGATTTCAAGAAACTTTTCGATGAAATGGCTCAAGAAAATGGATTTGATCCAGCCTTTGGAGGGTGGTTCAAGGAATCTAGTGAGTGTATTGCCGCTCTGTATTTACAGAAATCAAATTTCGGGAACTATTATGAATTAAATATTAAGACATTTATTCAGGGAATATTTGGGAAGCACTTTAAAAAAAGCAAAGAATTGAAATATGCTACTAGTGCTATCTTCGGAAGACAACCACAAGAATATAATGACGTTTTTGATTTAGAGAATTCAATGGATGTGCAAACAAGAAAAGATAGATTAATAAAACTATTTGATGACTACATTGTCCCAGACACTAACCAAACACTTTCAAGAGCTGGAATTATTGAACTTGCTCAGAAGGGAGAATTTATCCTTCCTGCGATCAGAAAAGAGCTTGGAATATAATCGGTTCACAGTTCACTTAAATCTATGATCATTTCCATCGTAGCCTCGCTAAAACCGTTGATGGTAAGAAAATCCGATATCTCTACGACGCCCAAAACGAAATAGGCATTGAAACAGATGGGCATTTAGCTCTCCGAATTCTTGGCAATACTCCTCACGCTGAGATAGGAGCAGCTGTTGCGTTAGAACTGGATGGGAAGATTTATTTCCCCATTCACGATCTACAAGGGAATACCACAGCGCTTTTGGATTCTCAAACCAAATCTCTAAAAGACGAATGTTTTTATACAGCTTTTGGAGTGGAATCAGCGCCTTTGAAAATCAACCCTTGGCGCTATCTATCTAAGTGCAAAGAGCCAGAAACGGGGTTTATCTTTTTTGGAAGACGTTACTATGATCCTGCGGTCGGACGTTGGATGACAGCTGATCCAAAAGGGTACACGGATTCGATGAATCTCTATACTTTTGCACTCAATGATCCGTTTATGTTGATTGATCCCTACGGTCTCGAAAATGAAGCGCTACAGAAGATCTCTTCAGCAGGGGCTTTTACTCTAAATAATGCAGGACAGGGATTTTGCCATCCTATTGATACTCTGAGAAGCTTTTCAGGAGATATTCAAGGGTTTGGTCAGGCAGCTCTAGCTTGGAATTTTTCCTCGTACAGTGCTGCATGGCAGTCGATGACATGGGAAGAACGCTTTCAGTTATTTGCTTCAAAAGGATTGCAGGCAGGAGGACTTGCGCTAGCTGTTGCTAGCATTCCTCGAACAGCTGTCTGTCACGGAGCTGGATTGATTGCTGCCGAGACTCGAGCAGGCTTTTCATATATTACATCTCGCTTTTTTACTAGGCAGACACTACCTACGGAATTTATTCTAAACATGTCTGCTTTCAAATATGCGGTTCGTGCATCAGCTCAAGGAACTGCTGTGGCCTTAAAAGAACCATCAACTTACTACAGCGTTGCATTGGAGACAAAACTAAGCCCTACGTCATATCCAGGGATATCACGTGCGAGTCATTTTCAAGAAGCTAATGAGCATCTATTGCAGATGATGGAAAAGGATAAGCATTTTGCTGAAATGATGAGAGAACTAGGAATTCAAATTGATAGAACACCAACAGGACTTGCTCCAAGGAGCTCTCCTTCAGGATGGACTTGGCACCATTCACAAAAAACAGGTATACTGCAGCTTGTTCCTCGTTCACAACATACTCCTGGAAGTATTTATTGGGATACAATGCATAAGGGAGGAAAAGAAGGTTATGCAATATGGGGACAATAATGTCACTGCTTGAAGTGATTTCAAAATTAGAGACTTTTAATGAGGAAAGTACAATCTATGCTGCTAAACCTTGGACTGATCAGTCCAAAACATTGGTTCTAAATGAATCAGAAACAGGAGGTCTCTCGATAGAAGCAAAAAAAGAAGATCTGAAATATTTTCTAGAAATTAGCATTGCAAAAGAATTTCTTGATGGCTGGATGGCACATCTTGATACAGAACCAACTATTCGTGAAAAATGTAAAAGACTAATTCAATACGCAATTAATGATGCCTAAAATGGAAAATAATCATTCAAGGATGATTTCCGCTTGATGGTTAAAAAAGGATGAGTAAATCCAGTTGTCTTTTTTAGGTTTACTGACAGGTTATTTCATGCCCCTGTTCCGTGGACACTGTTTGAATTATAACTGTCTATTTCTTCTAGTACAGCTAGATCTTCCATGGGCACGATTGCAGCTAAAAACCCATTCTTACTTTTGATCGCAAATCTTTCGCCTGAATACCAAGCCTCAAGGACGAGTTTCTCTAACTTTTGTTCTTGTTCGATTATGATTTTTGCAGACATATTTTCCTCCCCGAAATTAGATCTTAACATCCAGAGAGGTTCCTTTGCCAAGATCTTTCTGCTGAGGTAAACTTTTTTCTATGAATTGTACTTTATCAGATTGATTTTCCAAGACTCTAGTCATTGAAACGACTTCCTGCTGCATTTCTTTAATTGTCATTTCATGGCCTCCGAGAGATTTTTCACAAGCTATTGTCAAAACCTTATCCATTAACAACTTATCTTCTTGCTTTAAGACAGGGAGTTTTTGAGTCACGCCATGCATTCTGTCGATTTCCCAGTCCGCTGGACTTTTTCCACGCATAGCTTCGTGGACTAATGACTGCCAAGTTAAACGTCTGAGAGGTTCTTCATTTAGAGATAGTTTGACTTTGAGGGTGTGCTCAATTTCATTTTGTTGCAGCAGGATTCGTGATGTTTCCGATAAAATCGTTTCGTTAATTTTCCAGAATTGAACGCCCTTCTGTTGCTCCAATTCAGGTCGCATTCTGGCATCGACTCGCCATAGAATTTCGTTTACTCTCATTCTATCATTTGGATTATTGTGTCCATACAATGAGGAAACCCGGTGGATCACCTGGATAGGATCTATACCTTTCTGCAAAGCAGAAAGAAGCAGTTTTTGAAGGAGATCTTTAGGTAAACTAGAGGGGAGTTGGTCTGCTAGATCCCATTTTTCTGGGAAATATTTTTGAAGAAGAGATGGTTCGATGAGTTTTAGAGACTGAATTCCAACCTTCCGAAGCTCTTTGCAGATATCTTCTCCGGCTTGGAACCCAGGTTTATCATTGTCCGGCCAAATAATTACATTACGACCAATCAGAGGAGCCCAATCTGCACGGCGCGCAGCCGCTGCCCCACCAGGCCATGTAATGCAAATAAAAGATTCATTTGGAAATTTGCCCAACGCTTTATCTGCTGTTTTTTCGCCTTCAACTACCAGAACGGTTGCAAGGGGATTTTCTTTTAGGGCTGGAAGGTTATAGAGAACGTTTTTTCCAGTATCAAAACCTTTTAACTCCCAACTAAACTTGTCTGGATTCGACTTCCAATATCCATAACTGAGGGGAGGAGTGAATTTTTTGGTTGGATCAGACTTATCTGTAAGACGCAAACGGTAATAAAGAAGATCTCCATTTTCATTGCGATATGCATGTCTAGCGGCTTCATCAAAATAGTGATGAAGTTTCTTGCCGGAAAGATCTTTTAAGGCAGGAGCAGGGAAAGAACTCTCTGGTTTTAAGGAAATCCAGTCCCGATCACCAGAAACCTCTTTAGTTGCCTTCTGAAAGGATTTCGGCACTTTAATGTCTTGCACCATTCCTAAGAAGTCTTTGGCCCATTCTAGGGCTTCTAGACGACCAAGACCAAGTTGTCGTTGTACTAACTTTAAAACACTACCACCTTCTTGCCTTTCAAAATCGTAGAATTGACCGGCTTTATCGCCAGTATGAATGATGGAGAGAGAACCTTTATTGCCAAAGCGAAATTCTTGTCTGTTTTTTTGATAAGGCCCTTCGGGGAAAATTCTATAGAGAAGAGGCTCGACGTTGGCTTTTAGCTCAGCTTCAACTGATTGGCTGCTGGATTTTTGATCATGCTCAATGAGATTCTGGTGCCTAGAAGCTTGATCGACCAGCTGTTTCACCGCTTTTTTTCCAAGAAAGAGATTCAAATCATCGGAAGAAACCTTTTGCATCAAAACCTGTGCCGACGCATTTCTATTTCCGCAGGCAATTTGCCATTCTTTAAAGTGAGGAGCAGACGAAATCCCTTGAGCAGAAGCTTCGGTTTCCAAATCAACAATTGTTTTTAGGGTGAATGCTTGATCTGAAACAGAAAAATAGCTTTGAATCGCCGCCTGTT
>Ga0207156_10058_pt1 | contig 24232 bp, 23 predicted proteins | sample Alteio_BWMinHeat_24_FD_153514 | JGI IMG/M metagenome (GOLD analysis project Ga0207156, IMG submission 153514) | Enriched cells from forest soil in Barre Woods Harvard Forest LTER site, Petersham, Massachusetts, United States -... | ecosystem: Environmental > Terrestrial > Soil > Temperate forest >...
GGTTCGGCGTAATATAGAAACTATTTGAGTTGCTTAAATTAAGTCCCATTTTCATAATTGAGGTTCTTTTTCACCGGAGGTAATTATGAAAAAGGAAATCACAACCGCATTTTTGACACTTGCTACTGTATTTGGATTTGCACAAGACGCAACCCCATTTACTGCCATTGACCAGACACTGCCAAACTTCGGACAGATCAACGCGAAACCAGCTCTTCCTGCTATTGAAGAAAGAGTGACTCCGAACAAATCGTTTGGTTATGTGCGAATGGGAGTCTCTGATTCTCAATTGCCAAAACCTGATGATTTGCAACAAGTAATTCCAGGCTTAGGCCTCGGATATCGTCTTATTTTCGGTGCATCCGGAATTGACGTTTCTGCATCTTATAATCGCCGCAATATCACAGCGGACGAGGTCCAAGTGCAGACTTTTGTTTATACACTGCCAAAAGCAAGCTACTTATACTATGTAAGTCCAGCAAGCAATAACAGCTTCTATGCTGGTGCTGGTGCTGCATGGGGTGGCGTAAAAACAAAAGATGGACGTGAATTTCTCGGACTCATTCCTAATGTCGCTCTCGGCTATGAAATGAACCGAAATAACATGATCCGGACCTTCGTCGAAGTGAACGTAAGCAAACCAGCTCTTGCATGGACGCAAACAGGCGATCTCGCAGCAGCTTATGCTGAAGCATCACTTGGAGCCGGTTTCTAGGTTAAAACCAAAGGGAGGGGCAACCCTCCCTATTTTCCTACAGAAATAGAGTAAGGTGAGGTTGGTTTTTTCTTCACCGACTCATAGATCGCCATCGCTTCTGCAATCATCGATCCCGGATGTTGTAAGTTTGAAGGCAAAACAATTGTATTTGTCTCTTTAGCAAGCTCTCGAAAAGCCTCAATATATTTCTCAGCAATCTGCAAAGCTGCAGCTTTTTCGCCCCCTGATTGCTCGAGAACTTGAGCAATCCGGTTAATTCCATGTGCAGTAGCAAAGGAGATCGTCTCAATTGCTTCCGCTTCCCCTTTCGCTCGGTTCACTCGATCAATTTGTGCCCCTTCTGATTCATTGATATGGGCCTGACGCTGACCTTCCGATTCCAAAATACGAGCTCTTTTTTGCCTTTCCGCCGTCATCTGTAATTCCATCGCTTTTCGAATATCTTCAGGCATCTTAATGTCTTTGATTTCATAGCGAAGACAACGTACTCCCCAAGCAACTGCAGCTTCATTGATTGCCTCAACAATTTTACCATTGAGAGCTTCTCTTTCTTCAAAGGTCTTATCGAGTGGAATTTTACCAATTTCAGAACGCATCGTCGTCTGAACCAACTGAGTCAATGCATGAAGCGGATTTTTCACCCCATAAGCTGCAGCTACTGGATCGAAAACCTTTATGTAAACAATCCCATCGAGAGAAACACTGACGTTATCTTGAGTGATCGCCGTCTGTTCAGGAACCTCAATTGCCTCTTCTTTTAAAGAATGGCGACTCGCAATCTCATCGATCAGAGGAAAAATCCAATTTAATCCAGCTTCAAGCTGACCAGTAAACCTTCCGAACCGCTGCACAATCCAAACTTCTTGTTCAGGAACAATTTTACATCCGAACAACGAAAACCCTAAAATTAAAAGCAAACCGATTATGATGAAAAAAGGGGTCATAAATATTCCTCTTAAGTACGAAATAATAGAATATATGGTCGGTGACCATTCCAACAATCCAAAAATCTTAAGTTTGAGCTAATATTGTTTTGTACAAATATAAACTGTGGTTTGAAAACGAGACCAGAGAGGAATGTATGGAGGGGTGTAAAAAAATATATGAAGCCTTAGGAAACTCTCATGCTGCAAATGAGGCTGCTTTAGGGACCATCAAAAAAGATTGAAGAATTGGGAAAAATAACTCAGCTATCTTCTGAGATTTCATGAGGACAATCTACTATTTTTACTGGCTCACCACTGCAACATGAACATTTATCTCTAATGGGAAAACATACACAACAGCTGCTATAATTTAAATCCCACCATTTTATATTAATGAAATCAAATGCCCCAAATCCATAGTCAGCTAGAGTTTTACCTCTTTCAAGAATCGACTCCCCATCTAAATAGTTTCTGGCGTCTAGCATAAAACGAACCATTTCTGGTTCACGGTTTCTGTGTCATGCCACATTTCTTGAACTCGTTTACCTAGGTCTACAATCTTAATGTATGGCGACACAGTGCTATTGGTACCATCATAGGATGTTGCGTCAATTCCAGGACAACAAAATAAGCTGGCATTAAATACACTTATGTATGCTGTATCTAATACTTTGATATCAACAATAGGTTGGCGATCTAACGGACAAGTAGCAGAATTTTTTTGCCACTCTTTTATGCAGTCTTGGTCGAAAATATGGCCACAATTTAATCTAACTGCTGAAGTAAGTTTATTCAAACAAATAGCACACTCAGATTGTGGTTTATGCTTTTCTAAAACATCGTTAAAAGTTTTTCCAATTTTTAATAAGGTCTGTTGCTTTTCTGGAAATTTGTCTATTCCTAAATATTCGTTAACAATTCCAGAAAGCTTTCTTACTTTACTTTGGAGATCATATTCTTCACAATTAAAGGCATATTCAACCTTATTAATTTGTTTTAAACCACTTGCAGCAGCAGCCATATATTAAACCATCATATATTTTTTGCAGTAATTATAAATTACTTAATGATTTTTTTCAAAGATAAAATTAAATTACCATTATAAAACATAACATTATTTTTGATAAATGGTATAAGGATAAAGTTTTACCGCAGAGACGCGAAGAAACGGAGAACTCCAGAGAAATAGTTGTTATTTTTCTACCCTCTGTGGTGGATTATTTCTGTGGTTAATATTTTTTTCAAAGAGTGAGGAGATAAATTCTTTTGGGGAATGATTCTGAAAGAGAAAATGCCCCTTTTTCCAGTTTCTCTAATGAATTGTCCACATCAAAAAGCAAAAGCTCTTGATCTTCTTCTAACCGATCTTCTTTGTAGCTACAGTCTAAAGAAAGAGCTCTTGCTAAAGGAACGTCCAAAATCTGTGCAAAAGCTCGTCCAATTGTCAAAGAATGGCTATCTGGCATCGGAATCACTGTATCAGGCGTAGGCCACTCCAGTTGAATCCATTGATAGATAGCAAAACCTGCAAGTGCATCGACCGCATCTCTTCCCAAATAGTAGGATGGAGATGCAGGATCAAAGACACGTCCACGTGCTACGGGTAATAATTTTTTTGTCCTGCATTGAGAGCATAAATTACCTCTTTGATCAAGCTCTTCAAAACAATGTCTACAACGAGTTGTAGGATCGGGCAATGCGCAAAGCTGCCAGCAATCGGGACATAAAAACTTGGTTAAACATCTTTCTTTACAAGATAGGCAAAGGGGCGGGAAAATAAAATCAAGTAAATACTTAATCACAAAGACCTCTTACCTAATTGAGGTCTAAAAGACCAAAGAATCTCTTCTTTCTCAAATGAAACTGCGGATCATCCAGCTGTCCTTCTATAGAAATCAGAAATGATTCAGTTAACTTCAGAAGAACAAATTGCTTCATTTTAATAAAAATCTTCAAATTCCCATCAAGATCCATCGTTGGCTCTGGACTTGTCTCGAGGAAAAATTCCGATCGTTTTCCTTCACTAAAAGCATTTGTCAATTCAAGAAGATTAAAAAATCCATCTTTAAGATCAAAAGTTAAATCCCCGCAAACAGGAATTAAAAGCTCTAAATCAAGACCGACAATGCGACTCAATACGTTGGCTGGCAAATCAAAAACCGTCTCTTCTCTCTTATAAGAATTAATGAAATGGGCCTTGCCGGTTGCTGTATACGTATTGCCATCCACTGCAAGCCCCTTAAAGTCGATCATCTTTAACTCTCTTATCACCAAAGGACTAATCGGACCCACGGAAGCTCCGGGTCTTTGCAAAAGACTCGGTCTCATCTCAAGAATTGTGAACGTTGGGATCTCAATTGTCCAAGGCAGATCATCTTTTGTTTCCAGAAGAATCTGATCTATCTTCAACATTCCTGCTGTATCGCTGATCTTGATGTCATAAATGTGAACTCGATCAGGACCGAGATCTGCTTGAGCAAGCAATGTGCGAAACTGAAATCCAAAAAGCTCAATCTGCTTTCCGCATAAAATTCCTTGAAAATAAGGGAGATTTTTTTCGATCTTGAGCCTACCCTTTAATTCATACCCTTTTCCCATTTCGATTTCTTGAAATGCTTTGGCTACAGCTTCAGGAATCCAATCGCTAATAGCGGTTAAATTGAGCCGCGCACTGCCAATGAGAGCATTAGGACTTTCGGCGTGAAATGAAGCCTCAAGCCCACCAAATGAACCTTCAATAGAATGAACAACAAGTGCATCTTGATATTCCCAATCGATTGTCAAAGGAGTCTCTTCTTGGCCTACAATCAGACGTCCCTCAATCTTCTCATCTATATCCAACTGGAGTCCAATCTGTTGATTGAGATGTTGAAACTGAGCTCTACATTCCCCATTGGAGTAAAAAAGATTGAGATTTTCAATCTGACGCGAGGCTCCATCAAAGGGAATGAGCCCTTCTTGCATCGTGCACACAAAGGTCGAAAAATCAGATGCAAAATCTAGATTTGCTCGAAAATCTAGATCGTAATTTTTATCTAAAAACTGCAAAAACCGATGCGTCAAAAAAGAGCCTGGTAAATGGACATGCGCATCCTGAAATACCCAATGTGAACGATTCGCATCATATTCCAAAAGATCGACAATGCAGTCGAAAGGACCATGCAAGTTCAACCCTCGAATAAGAGTCCCTTTTATAGAAGAATGATAAAGGTGGATCTGTCCTTTATTTTCGATTTCCTGAGAATTTATTTTTAATGAGGTGGCATCAAAATCAAAATCAGCCTCAATATGACCATCGTAAACTAGATGTCCTTGTCCATCTAATTGCCCCTCCATTTTATAAAAATCTACTTGAGATAGATCAAAATGGACTTTTGGTAAGAAAAGCTCACATCTGGAAAAAGGCTTGATTTTTCCATCAAATTCTCCCCAGATCCCCTCTTTCCAACTCCCATTTCCTTTGATACTTCCATCATTTTGTAACAAACAGCTCATTTTGAGATCTGTTAGCAAATCTATTGCCCAAACATCGTTCATCTGTTTTGCGCAAAATTCCAGTGGAGGCGCACTACTGAGAGCAGTTATTTTAGAAGCCCCTTTTTCATATTGAAGATGAATATCCATCACTTCAATTACAGGCAACTGAGCGATATCAAAACCCCATTCTTTCAAGAAAGGGCCTGCAGCGAGCATTGATTTCCAAGGAAGTTGTAAAGAGAGATCAAAAGAGTCAAGCTTGCAATGATTGAAATGAAGAGGAGTTCCTAAGAAATGACTGTTCTCATGAAAAAAGATGTCGGAGCCATTTGAGGTCCCATGCAAGCGGACCAAATCCCACATTTTCCGCTCGAATCGAAAATCAAATCCCCATTCATTCCCATTTTTATTCAAATTTGGACAATGGAAAGGAATGGTTCCTTGTGCTTGAGACCATTGCCCATCAAGATTAAAGCGAAAGTCGAAATGAGAATCGACCCAACCCTGTCCCATAAACTGAAAATTCTCAAAACACCCCTTTTCAATCTGCAAGGACAGCAGATCACCATCGAGTCCACCTTGTAAATCAAATGTTGCAGATAGTAATCGTGCATTTGCATTCCAATCATCCCAAGTACCTGCTGCTTGAAAATCAAACTTTTCGTCAGTTAAGGCAAGCGTTCCCCCTTCTTCTGAAAGGGCCCCTTTTGCTCTTTTACAAGACAATGCAATCTCGTTTTTTCTAAACTCTAGATTTTCCCCTTCAAAATCAGCACTCCAACTAGGAAATGCAAGGGTCGCTTTTCCATTTAAAGTCCCTTTTTCTACACCCCAAGATTTAAGCTCAGGCCAAAAAAGAGCAGCCCCTGCTTGAATCAATGTGAGATGCTCTGATTGAAGTCCACTCCATTCAAGTGCCCAAGATTGCTCTCCTTGAACCTTACAAAATGCCTCACCGAAGTGAATTTCAGATTCCATCCAATGGCTTTTAAAAAATCCTCGTCCCTGACAATTAAATGGGATTTGCTTTTCTTGGGCAGATCCCAATCCTTGTAGCTCCCATTTCGCACCAAGACTCGCATTGTAGCTGATCGTCCCATCTACATTGTCAATAGATCCAAGCGGTACACCTATTGCGATTTGATCCATTTTCAAGTTGGCAGCAACCAACGTCTGATCTGGATCCAAAGCCACCCGTCCAGTGAGATATCCATTTTGAAATGCGCCAAAAGGCAAAAAGGGATTTAAAAGAGAGGCTTTAAATTGTTTGAGCTCGGCTTCTATTGAACCGTCAGCAAAAGTGACATTGACGCCTGAGACGCCCCAATCTAGGGCTAACCGATTTTGGTGATATGAAAAATGAGCTAGCCCATCCCATTGCACAGTTCCATTGGTTACAGAAACAGTAAAATCAAACCAACTCGTCCCTTTTTTTGGCAAATCTCGTTTCTTAATGACAGAGACATGAGGTGAATCGATGATCACATGCCCTTTTAATTGATGAGGTAATGAACTCCAATCAAATTGCAATGAAACCTTTTCGATATGCGCGTGAAAGGCAGGATCAAATAAAACTAGATCTGAAAAAACAAGCTCTTTTTCTTCCCAATGAACAGAAACGTACGCAAGTTCGCAATCGTACTGGATTTTAAGAGCGAGTCTGATTGCAGCTCCTAAAACCTGCTTGTGGAATACGACGCACACAGCAACAAAAAAGAAAATGAGCAAAAAAGATTTCTTCACAGAATGCATTCTAATCGATGAGCTACATTCTTGAAAAAATTTATCTTATCGACCCATTTTTTTATGGGCTCTCAAGTGCTCTAACTTGCTCTTTAACTCAATGCCAATGTAATCTTTTCTCCATGGAAAGATTAAAGCCACTTTTTTCTGCAATCGATACTTTTTTACGCAAAGTATCAACACCTACACGTAGAGCCCCCCATATTCGCGACGCTCTTGATATAAAAAGAGTGATGATTCTTGTTGTCTCAGCTCTCATCCCTTGCATCCTCGTTGCCATTTGGAATACGGGAATGCAATCTTTTGTCTATAGCGAAGGCCATCAAGAGCTGATGAATGCATACTTTCAAGCGTCAGCTTCTTGGAGCGGCTATTGGCATTTTGCAACTCTTCATTGGCGCCCTATTTTGACTCAAGGGCTGACGATTTTCTTGCCTATCGTTTTCATCTCTTATGCTGTTGGCGGATTTTGGGAAGCCGTTTTTGCAGTTGTTCGAAAAACTGAAATTGCGGAAGGATTTTTAGTCACAGGGATTCTCTATGCTCTAATTTTGCCCCCAACCATTCCTTATTGGATGGTTGCTCTCGGAGTTTCTTTTGGCGTGATTATCAGCAAAGAGCTTTTCGGTGGAACTGGAATGAATATTCTCAATCCAGCGCTCACTTGTAGATGTTTTCTCTATTTTGCGTTTCCTGCGTACATGACTGGCTCGATTTGGTCTGGTCAAATGATCGACGCCTATTCTCAACCCTCTGCTTTAGCCGTTTTTAACGTCTCCAATGACATCAAACGGGTTCACGTCGATGCCATTGCATCGAACCAATTACACGAGCAGGTAGCAACTTCTACTTTCCTTCAAGATGCTGTGCAAAAATGGGGTGGCGTGAGTTTGGAGACACTAAATCCAGAAAAGCTCGAACAATTTGTGACAGCCTCAAATGGACTCGGTCTTTCTCAAGAAGGGTTTGTCTCTGCACAAAAATTTGTCGAATTGAAATATGGCCTCGGTCTTTTTAGCGATGCGAATCTCTTTTTTGGCAATAAAGTGGGCTCTCTTGGCGAAGTCTCCATTTTAGCCTGTCTTTTGGGCGCTGCCTTTCTCCTTATTGTTCGGATTGCTTCTTGGCGAACCATGTTGGCTGTGATCATAGGAGCTACCATTACCGCATTATTATTTGAATATGGCGCTCGTTCGGATCCTTGGAACCCAGCGAATTTCGATTTTCCTGCCTACAAGCACTTTCTCCTTGGTGGCCTTGCATTTGGTCTTGTTTTCATGGCAACAGACCCTGTTTCAAGCCCTACGATGAAAGGAGCTCAATGGGCGTATGGGATTTTAATTGGAATGCTGACGATCATTATCCGAACAATCAATCCCGCATACCCTGAAGGGATCATGCTCGCGATCCTTTTTGGCAATGTGTTTGCTCCCCTTTTCGATCAAGCAGCTCTTCGCCTTTACAGGAGACCTCGTGCCCCGATCCAGTGAAACTAAGCACACGCTCCGCTTCATCTTCATCCTTTGCTTTGTATGTGCGCTCCTCTTATCTACTTTGGCAACTGTTTTGCGTGTGCCTCAAGAAAAAGCAAAACAATTCGATCAAAATGAACAACTTCTAAAAGCTGCAAATATTCAGACAAAAGACATTTTAGCCACCTATGCAGCACGCATTCGTCCTATGCTTGTAGATGACAAAGGAAACTTAGTCAGCTTCCAACAAGCGGGATTGGATTACTCTACGTATTTGCAAAAGCATCAAAAAAAAGGATTTGCCGATTTGCCACTCAAGTTGATCTATGAGATTGAAGAACTCTCCTCTAAAGAGGTGAGAGATTCTCCTACTGCCAAGGGGCGGCAAGTGCCTTTCCGCAACTGGATAGATAGCTCGGCTAACTCGGCCCTGAAGGACCGAGACTGCACTCGAGCAACAGTTCATACGGGAGACAAGGTTGATGGCTATGTGATTCCGATCAATGGATTTGGTCTTTGGGATGCGATTTATGGGTACATCGGAATCAAAGCCGATGGGACAACAGTTCTTGGTGCTACTTGGTACAATCAAGCAGAAACAGCAGGCCTTGGTGCAAATATTGCACTGCCTCAATGGCAAAAACAATTTAAAAATAAACAGATCTTTCAAGTTGGAACCAATGGAAAAACCGATTATTCTAGAGCAGCTCTTGGATTGACTGTGATTAAAGGCAGAGTGAGTGAAATTTTAGGCAATTCGCCAAAAGCGCTGAGTTCTATTGATGGGATTTCTGGAGCTACATTGACAGGCAAAGGAGTGACTGACGCCTACGCTGATTGTCTTGCTCCCTATCGCCCCTTTTTAATCAAATTAGGAGATGCGTGGATAAACAGCCCTCATTAAAAAACTATCTTTTTGATCCCCTTTGGAAAAACAACCAAATCCTCGTCGCCATTTTGGGCATTTGCTCTGCTTTGGCAGTCACTGTGACTATGCAAGTGGCATTGACGATGGCTTTATCCGTCACTTTTGTCACTGCGTTTTCTAGTTTTTTTGTCTCTTTAATTAGGAAGCAAACTCCCGATAGTGTCCGGATGATTGCTCAACTGGCCATTATTTCGCTTTTTGTGATTACAGTGGATCAATTGCTTCGCGCGTATCTTTTCGATATGTCCAAAACTCTTTCGGTCTTTGTGGGACTCATCATCACCAATTGCATTGTGATGGGTAGAGCTGAGAGCATGGCTAAAAATGTCCCTCCCATCCCCGCATTTCTTGATGGTTTGGGTGCAGGTTTAGGATATGGATCCATTTTACTTCTTGTGGGAGCTTTTAGAGAAATCTTTGGCTTTGGAACTTTTTTTGATATGCGGATCATCCCAGAAAATTGGTACGCCACTTTTACCCATCCAGACAGATACGTGAATATCGGCCTCATGCCTTTAGCTCCAGCTGCTTTTTTCCTTCTCGGCCTGTTTGTTTGGATCAATAATCTATTAACTAAAAGGGATTAAACAGTATGTGGATGGGTCAGTACGATTTAAAAGGTTTGCTTGGACTTTTTATCCAATCTGTATTTGTTCAAAATATTTTGCTTTTTAACTTTCTAGGGATGTGTTCGTACTTGGCCTGCTCGAACAAAATGAAAACAGCCAACGGTCTTGGCATTGCAGTGACGCTTGTGATCACAGTAGGGGGCGTTTTGAACTGGGGCGTTCACAATTTCGTCACAGGGGCAGGAGCTCTTTCTTGGGCAGGGCTTGCAGGGGTAAATTTGAGCTTTTTAGAACTGATTATTTTTATTTCAGTCATTGCAGGCTTTGTGCAAGTTTTAGAAATTGCAATCGAAAAATTTTCTCCACCTCTTTATGCAGCACTCGGCGTCTACTTGCCACTCATTACCGTGAATTGCGCAATTTTAGGAGCCTGTCTTTTTGCAACAGTTAGAGAGTATGCTTTTTTTCCCAACTTGATCTATCTATTTGGAGCTGGGCTTGGATGGTGGCTTGCAATTGTTCTGATGGCAGCCATTCGAGAAAAATTAGCCTACTCCAATATCCCACACGGTTTAAGAGGTATGGGCATTGCCTTTATTATGACAGGATTGATTGCAATGACCTTTATGGCCCTCACCGGAATCAACCTCGATGTGTCTGGAAAGAAACCACCAGTCCCCATGATTCTCAACTCTGGCACGGAACAAAACCCTTAAAGGAAACGATTTATGACAACAAAAGCTGTAACAGATACCCCTTATTTATTTTCAGAAAAAATGATTGAGGTGCTCGGTCCATTTTTGCATAACTTTCCGAATTATATTCGATTTATGCCGAATATATGCAAAAAGGGGGCATTCGATCTGAACGATTACAGCATCGATAAAAATGATACTAATTTGATAGATAAAACTTACACAGTTTTTGTCGAATATGTCCAAAATGCATTTGTAAATGGCCAGCCTGTTGGTTATGTTTTCAAATTTACTGGGCAATGCTTTCAAACGGTTCATTACAAAAACTGCGATCACTATGAAGAACAGATATTGTCATCTAATGAGAGTTCAGCCCTTCTAGAAAAGGTAGGTGAGTTTTTTGCTAAAATCACTTTCTAAAAATTTAATGGGCAGCAAGTTCCTTGCCCCAAATGGACAAGTGGCTCTTGAGGGCTGAGATTGCCCCGAGCTACCCATTCAAATAAGAATATGATTTATAACTACATACATTATTTTTATTAAAAATTAGTATTAAAATAAAATGTAATTATGTTAATTATTAATTACATCAAACAATATATGAAATGGGGTTGATTTATGGTCCGTGGCATTTCTGGGTCTTCAGGCAATTTTTCTGCACCCAATTCGAACCCTCCGGATCCAGTTATTTCTACTGGGTTTAGCTCAGCCACTGGCCAACCTGTACCTATCATATCCGGTATACCTCTACCCACAGAATTCCGAAACGATGAGTTGTACATTGAAGGTTCTGATAAACGTATACATCGCCTTATACTAGAGCCGAATAATAGCTTCGTTATGGATCCTGCTTCAACCAACTCGATAGCCGCCTCTGCCCATCCTGTATGTGTTTGGTATGGAAAGCAGTGGGTTCATGCAGATTCAAGCGATAAAAGCATCTGGGCTACGGATAATCAGGGTATAGCATGGCCTGTTCATGAAGCTTCCGCTACTTTTGATGACGGTTATGGGAATACATTATCAGTAAGTAATGACCCTAATATTGATCAAATGGTGATGAAAATTAATTAATCCAATAGACGACTGAGCTATACCGAACGTGATTCAAAAATCTAGTTTTTCAAGAAAAGGCGCCGCCTGAAATTTCTATCCCTTTCCATCCTGACTTTTTTGCAAGACTTTGCGGAAAAGTCATGACTATTCCGCAAACCCTTGCAAAATAGTCAGAATTTCCTAATGGATGAGTGCCTTAAACGAAAAATTTAAGACACTCTGAATAAATAAGATAAAGATCGATCATGCCCTAGATTTTGAAACGTACGCCTTCAAATGAAAGCTGATTGCTTCTTTCCAAGACCAATGTTTTCCCTCGCTATCCTCTCCCATACATCCCGCACATTCCATGCTTGAGGCTCCACCAAACAGACGTTCACTACCTAAAGCCCAAAAAACACCAACAAAAGGAATCAAAGCTTTGGCAAAAATTCTCAGCATATCCAAATCGCTATTCAGCAAATCTTCAGCGTCTCTTCTACGACCCTCTAGATGTAACCATGCATAATCCTCGTTCTTATTGAACGCAGTAACTACTTTTTCGGGATGAATCATAAAGTCATTGCCCTTAGAACCATGAAGATATAAGCCTCTTTCCTTATGGAATTGATCAGCAGATATAGATTCTTTAAGCTCAACTTTTTTTCCATCCCATCGAGTATAGTCTTGCCCCTCGATCCGACCAAATTCAGCTCTCGTAAATTCGTCGGTCATCAATGTGCGGTTATAGCGTTCGCGATGATTCATCCACTGAGGCAAAGCTTTAAGTGCAAAAAACGGAATCGCAACTAAACTCACTATAGGAGCCACTACAATTGCTGCAGCACCACCTACAATAAATACAACTCCAACGCCTATCCCCTTTAGAACGTCACCAACTCTTTCCGCGCAGTTTAATACAGGATCATTAAATTCTCTTTGTGCATCAACTTTAATCATAAAAAACCCCTTTTAAATAAGACAGAAATCTTACCAATAAAACATTAATAAGTAAATAGTAATTTATTTTATAATTGATTCGTACTGATTGAAATCCATTAAAGACTTCAATTCTTCTGGATGAGTGAGCTCGATTTTGAAAAGCCAGCCACTTTCTTCTGCTGTTTGATTGATAGTGGAAGGCGCATTACGAAGCGCTTCATTTACTGCAATGATTTTACCTGAAACAGGAGCATAGACATCAGCTGCTGCTTTTGTTGATTCAAGAACACAAGCTTCTTCGCCTGCTTTCACCACTTGGCCTAACTTGGGAAGCTCTATGTAGACGATTTCGCCAAGTTCTTTTTGGGCATAGTCAGTGATGCCGACCGTGCCCCGATTTCCATCTTGGACCTGGATCCACTCATGCGACTTTGTAAAACGAATCATTCATCCTTTAACAGTTTGAGAGTTCCCCAAGTAGCTGGGTGCTGAGGGATCTCGTACTCATCCGAGGAAACGGCAAAGTGTTGAGGTCTTCCTCCAAAGCGGTTGATCCGATAGGTAAAGCCAATACGAGAAAAACTTAAAGGATCGTAGCCGTGAAGACAATGAGCTGGAATTTCAATTGCGATTCTATACGAATCTTTGTCAAGATCTGGAGTGATTTGGAGATCTTCTGGATGGCAAAGGCGATGTGTATCTTCATTGCGAAAACGGGTCACTTCGCGCCCATAAAAATTCTGTGTTTCAACGGGAAAAAAAACGAAGTGGTGGCAAAACCTGGTGACTACACCTTTGGTTTTCAGATCACGTGTATCGATGAAAAGCTCAATGCTGTCCCCATTTCTGAAATCCCCTTCTCCAATTTTCTGAAAAGGGCGATGAACGGCAACATAAAAGCAGAGTTTTTCAAAATTCCACGCAGTATAGACATCAGCAAAGGTTTCTTCGTCTAAAAGTTCTGAAGTGGAGGGCAGAAGATGAGACTTTTCCGGTTTCAAAGTGTGTCTCAAAAAAAGAGATTCTGCTGTCAATCCAAAAAACTGAACAGGTGAAAGCTCAGGAAGATCTTCAAATAGGTTCATTCGCCCTCGTTTTGTGTAGGAATCACAATTGCATTTTTCTTTTTCAACGTCTTTAGCAACTTTTCTGCAACGTATTTTTTTGCATCAGCAGCTAGAGTTTCCTTACCAAAGGAAAGCTGTTGTAAAATCGGAGCTGGACCGCTTTTCAACTCTTTCAAATAGAAGAATGTAATTTCTCCATCATCCGCTACGTGGATGGGAGACCAAAGATCTTGAAGCATTATAAACGCTTGTTCTTTCATCCAATCCTCTCTTGAAGTTCTTTGAATCTCTTCTGTTTTGCATTCGAGCTTAAATTGATCCAGTATTGGATCATTGCCCACCTGAACCCATCTTGGATCAGTCGGATTTTTCTGAAGTGCTGTTAAAGCCTCTTTGCTTGCAAGGGCGAACGGATTTTTTTCTTTCGGACATACCCCGTCTACTTTCTCTGTGAGTTTGGCAAGAACGGCTCTAACTTCAGAGAAAGGCAAAATGTGCTTATCTTCTACTTTTTCTAGATTTTCTATGCTATAAAAAAACCCATTTTTCTTCAAAATAGGCTCTGAGTTGCCGGAAACACTCCCAGAAAAATTCCAGGTTTTTTCAATTTTTGGGGCAGCAGCTAGAGCCTCTTCAATCCACACTGGATTGAGATCAACAAGAGCTTCTCTTGCAAAAGCATCGATAGATGCGCGCTTTTTAGGTTCTAGTTGTTCTAGAATTTTGAATTTTTCTTCTCGAGAAGAACCTGTCTGTAGAGCAAATTCCTTTTTCAATACAGCCCAATTTTTCTCATCCAATTCCCATTCCCAAACCTGTTTAATAGGCGCTTTCAAAGAGACTTGTTGCTTTGAGATCTCGGCAATTTTTGCCCGATAGGTTGTTGCAACAAGCTGAGGAAACTTTTTCTCCACTTCAACAGCTGAAAAAGCTGTTGTGGGCAAAGCTGTTTTTCCAATAGGCGCTACAGCTTTTAAATAAGCTTGTAATTCAGCCAGATCCTGTGCTGTTTTTATGGACAAGGGCCAAACATATTTTTGGACAACAGCACATTCTTTTGCATATCCAGCAAACCCTTGATAGGGCAAACGATCGATAAAAGCAGTTTCTCCAACTTCTTGAAAATAACGACGGAAAAGGAGTACTTTTTGCCAAGTTGTAGCAGCCGATCTCTCGTCAAATCCAAGGTGTTTTAAATGCTGATGGAAATTGAGATCACCCTGTTTGGCTACGCCCATTTTTTTGATCGACTCTTGAAAATGGCAAATCAAGTCCCCTTTTGCCTCTTCTAAACTGACTCGATATCCCTTTTGTTCGGCAACGGCTGCTGCATTCAAGATGAATTGAGCAACTAGATCTACAAAATTACGCCCAAACCAATCGGTCGCAGTAGAAAAACCAAAAAGAGCCATATCATCAAAAGACAATCTTTGATCAGGCGGGATAGAATACTGCTGTTGTTGATACATTAAAAAACGACGAAGCGCTTCTGGTGGCAGCTGTTGTTGAAATGCATAAAGCTTGACTAAGTGAGAAAAAATAGCAGGGGTTGTCTCTGTTGTTCCTTGTAAAGCCTCCACTTCTGTATTCAATGCAGGCAATACGTGGCTCCAAACAGTTTTGGCGCTTAAAGCTGGAGCTTGAGGATGAGCATAGGAACGGAATCTCTTTGCTTTTTCAAGGCGCGCCTCAAAATCGTCCTTCAACTCATCAAAGTAAACAGATACCAAAAGATCTGCTAAACGAGTTTTTAAAAAATCATTTCTGATGACACCATCATTACAGAAATTAGGCGGAAGACCGCGTGCTTGAAGCGAATCTTCTCGATCCGTTGCGATCAATCTGGATAATTTTTGAACCTCTGACAACATCAGATTTGAGCCATTGACCATCTGGCCAATTGCTTGATCTTCTCGTTCTGGCTCTCCTCCAAATGTACTGTACGTACCGAAAAAGGCGAACGAACCAATCATAACAGTCGTTATGAGAAACAAAAAGTAGCGTTGATATCTTCTAAAAAATTCGAGCATTGAACACTCTCAAGAAAAGTGAATAATCTATCAGATCCTTACTTTGCAAGCAATGGGTGGTTGCGAAGATTTAACGCAAAGACGCTAAGTCGCAAGGATGCAAAGAAATAATTTCTAAAATCTTAGCGTCTTTGCGTTAATCTCTATTTAAAAAGCCTTAATAGGCTTTGGCGAAAATGACCCGCTGACTGCTTCTCTCACCAGTAAAGATACACTTCCCGTCTTCTGGAGCCAGATGAAGTGGAATACAGCGGATCGTTACATTGAGATCTTCTTTGATTTTCGCTTCAATTGCAGGATCGCCATTCCAATGGCAAAGGGCAAAACCGCCATGGATCTCTTCACCCTTGGCCGTGAAAAAGTCATAAAATTCTTTTTTGTCATCGATCTCAATTGTATGAAGATCTCTGAACTCTATGGCTTTTGCCAAAAGATTGGATTGAATTTCATCTAAAAGTGAAACGACTCTCTCAACAGCAAAAGGGGTCGTCTCTTTATGAGGCTTGTCGCGTCTGCAAATATTGAGCTGTCCCGCCTCAATTTCTCGAAGTCCTACTTCTAAACGAAGAGGAATCCCCTTTTTAATCCAACCCCAAGACTTTTCTCCTCCGCGCATATCGCGAGTATCGATAATCACTCTAAGAGACTGTCCTGCATATTGAATCTTTTTCAATTGGGCAGCGATATTTTCACAATATTCAATGACTTTTGGACGAGCTTCTTCATTGTGAATGATCGGGATAATCGCAATGTGAGCTGAAGCTATGCGAGGAGGCAACACAAGACCATCATCATCGCTATGAGCCATGATCACTGCCCCAATTAAACGAGTTGTTGCGCCCCAAGAAGTAGTCCATCCGAATTCTTGATTTCCCTCAACAGTTCGAAACTGAATCCCACATGATTTGGAAAAATTTTGGCCCAAGAAATGAGATGTTCCCGATTGAAGTGCTTTTCGATCCTGAGTCATCGCTTCGATAGTATAGGTATTGACAGCGCCGGGGAAACGCTCCGACTCCGTTTTTTCGCCCCGAATAACAGGTAAAGCGAGATAATCATGACAAAATTCTGAGTAAATCTCGAGCATCCGCTTTGTTTCTACAAGCGCCTCTTCTTTCGACGCATGGACAGTATGTCCTTCTTGCCAAAGAAATTCAGTCGTGCGTAAAAACATTCGGGTACGCATTTCCCAGCGCACTACGTTTGCCCATTGATTAATGAGAAGTGGCAGATCTCGATACGATTCCACCCACTTGGCAAAAGTGTGGCCGATGATCATTTCAGAAGTAGGACGAACGATAAGAGGCTCTTCTAGTTCCCCTGCAGGAACAAGCTTTCCATCTTTCCCCTTTTCTAAACGATGATGGGTCACTACGGCGCATTCTTTCGCAAATCCTTCAACATGCTGCGCTTCCTTTTCTAAGAAACTTAAGGGGATGAAAAGAGGAAAATAGGCATTTTGGTGGCCCGTTTCTTTGAACATTCCATCCAAGACTCTTTGCATGTTTTCCCAGATGCTATAGCCCCAGGGCTTAATCACCATGCAACCGCGCACAGCAGAGTGCTCAGCAAGATCTGCGGCTTTTAAAACAGACTGGTACCATTCAGGATAGTTTTCATCACGTGTCGGTGTGATTGCGGTTTTTACTTTTTGCTTTGTCATAGCCTAAAATGATAGGCTTTCTTTAAGTTTGTCAGCAAGCAGTTTTTGTAGATCTTGGCGCACCCGCCCAATCTGCAGGTTGTCCTGAATCGGAGCGAATGTAAACGCATTCATCGCCTGCAAGACATCTTGTTTTGAAAGGAGGACATCTTCTAGCAATCCTGCATGGGGCGAACTTAAAGAAATCGTTCCCTGGTGTAAATAGCCTTGGTGGCGTCTTCTTTGTGCAGCACCTGCGATTTTCATCCCTTGATAGACAACATCATATTGGGTTGGCTTGGCCATACAAAAATTTTGGCAATCAGGGCCTAATGTGGGCGCATTTTGCTCAATCAGCTCTGGAGAGAGGCCAAAATAAGAGCGGACCACTTCCAAAACGGCCTTGTTTACAAATTGGTAGTTTTCTAACGTATTTACAGAAAAATGGGGGTGGTTGGAGGGCATAAGGAAAGAAAAGGCTAAATCCCAAATATGAAAGACGATCCCCCCACCCGTGGGCCTTCGAGCGAGATCCAAGCCCCAATTTTTAGCTTTCTCCAAATCCAGGTGTTTTTCTGGAAGAATAAAATATCCAAAAGTTGCAGAAGAGTGGGTCCAGTGGTATAAATGAAGGATTGGATCGGAGCCAGGCTGAAGTTCTCCTAAGAGCTTCTCGTCAAAGCGCATATTCGCTGCAGCTGTGTCTGTTCCGGTATCAAAAATCTGTAACATAAAAATTTCACTTCACAAAGAAAGATATAGTCCTTATTAGAAAGTTCTTTAATGGTACCAACATTTAGACTGAAGAGTCGAGAAAAAAACTGCAACGAGTTATAATAGGGAAAAGGGGACTTCATGTTTGATAAATTTACGAATCGCGCAAAGCAGGTCATCAAACTCGCAAAAAAAGAAGCGCAGAGACTCAATCACAACTACCTAGGCACAGAACACGTCCTTTTAGGGCTGTTGAAATTAGGCCAAGGGATTGCGGTTAATGTCCTTCGCAATATGAACCTCGACTATGATGCAATCCGTGCAGAAGTCGAAAGAATCGTCGGTTTTGGGCCTGAAATTCAGGTTTATGGGGATCCTGCTTTAACCGGAAAAGTAAAGAAAGTTTTTGAATTTGCGAATGAAGAAGCCTCGAACCTCAACCATAATTATGTCGGCACTGAGCACTTACTCCTAGCCCTTTTAAGACAAACTGATGGGGTAGCTGCTCAAGTTTTAGAAAATCTCAATATCAATTTGAAAGAAGTGCGCAAAGAAGTTTTAAAAGAGCTTGAGACGTTCAATCTCCAGCTGCCTCCTATGGGAGCCACTCCCCCCTCAACGAATCCTCCAGGAGCTCCCCGTTCCCCTTCTTCTTCCTCTTCCCAAGAGCGGGCATCTGCTGCGAGTGCAGGAGCAGTCAACGATAAAATGCCAGCCCTTCGCGCTTATGGACATGACTTGACCGAGCTTTGCCGTGAATCGAAAATGGATCCGGTGATTGGTCGTCGAGATGAAGTAGAAAGACTGATTTTGATCCTTTGCAGACGCCGTAAAAACAATCCTGTTTTAATAGGTGAAGCAGGCGTTGGTAAAACAGCTATCGTAGAAGGACTTGCTCATGCAATTGTCCGTGGCGATGTGCCTGATAATTTACGCAAAAAGAAACTGATTTCTCTTGATTTGACTCTCATGATCGCAGGGACAAAATACCGCGGACAGTTTGAAGAGCGGATCAAAGCGGTGATGGATGAGATCAAGAAAAACGGCAACGTGCTTCTTTTCATCGATGAGCTGCATACAATTGTTGGAGCTGGTGCTGCAGAAGGAGCCATTGATGCGTCGAACATTTTAAAACCTGCTCTTTCGCGTGGCGAAATCCAGTGTATTGGTGCAACGACGCTCGATGAGTATCGTAAACACATTGAAAAAGACCCTGCTCTTGAGCGTAGATTCCAAAAAATCATTGTTCAGCCTCCATCGATTGAGGAGAGTATTCTCATTCTCAATGGCTTGAAGCCTAAGTATGAAGAGCATCACAAGTGCGTCTATACGGATGCTGCCGTCAAAGCAGCTGTGCATCAGTCTGAGCGCTATATTTCAGGTAGATTCCTTCCAGATAAGGCGATCGATCTTCTCGATGAAGCGGGAGCCAAAGCGCGCATTTCTATGATGCATCAGCCTTCTCATCTATCTGAACTTGAAGCAAAGATTGAAGAGGCGCGGGTCGCTAAAGAAGAATCTATCGGCAAGCAAGAGTACGAAAAAGCTGCAGGATTTCGGGATAACGAAAAGCATTTGCGAGAAGAGATCCAAAAAGCGCGCTCTGATTGGGAGTCTCATAAAGATGAACACCAACCGATTGTCGATGAAGAAGACATCGCGAACATCGTCGCAAAACAGACAGGAATTCCAGTCACTCGTCTAACTGAAGGGGAAACTGAAAAAGTACTCAAGATGGAAGTGGCTCTTAAGGAAAGAATCATCGGTCAAGACGAGGCTCTTGGCGTTGTTTGCCGAGCGATTCGCCGTAGCCGTGCCGACATTAAAGATCCAAACCGACCTATCGGAGCCTTTTTGTTCCTTGGACCTACTGGGGTTGGCAAGACCCATATGGCACGCCTTCTCGCCTCTCATATGTTTGGCGGAGAAGATGCTCTCATCCAAGTCGACATGTCTGAGTACATGGAGAAATTTGCAATCAGCCGCATGACAGGATCGCCTCCAGGCTACGTCGGCTACGAAGAAGGTGGTCAGCTCACAGAACAAGTGCGCAGACGTCCCTATTCAGTCGTCCTGTTTGACGAAGTAGAAAAAGCGCATCCAGATGTGATGAACTTATTGCTCCAAATCTTGGAAGAAGGGCGTCTTACAGACTCCGTCGGCCGCAAGATTGACTTCCGCAATACGATCATCATCATGACGTCGAATCTTGGCGCCGATCTCATTCGTAAATCGACAGAAGTTGGCTTTGGCGTGAAAGAGAACTTGATCGATTATAAAGTGATGCAGGAAAAAATTGAAGGGGCAGTGAAAAAACACTTCAAGCCTGAATTCATTAACCGTCTTGATGGGCTAGTGATTTTCCATACTCTTGATAGAACAGCTCTACGCTCTGTGGTTGATCTCGAGTTCAATAAACTCAAAAATCGCCTCGTGAAAAAGCATATCTTTGTCACGATTGACGATTCAGCTCGTGATTTTCTCGTCGAAAAAGGGTACCTGCCAGAAATGGGAGCACGCCCATTGCGCCGTGTGATCGAGCAGTTCCTCGAAGATCCTCTATCTGAAAAATTGCTTCAGCATCCGAACTTGGAAAAGAAATATCTCATCTCAGCTAAAGATGGCGCTATTGTCTTTACTGACCAAGAACCAGAAGCTGACAGCAAAAAAACAGAAGAACTCGCTAAGAAGTAATCTAATACTTTAAACCGGCCAAAGACTCTTTTGGCCGGTTTATATTTTCAAATCCTCTTTTCACGTCTCTGGCATTTAAAAAAATACGATTCTCCCAGTTTTAATCAAAATATAGCAAAAATGGAAAAGTTTCGATTTCCCCTCATAGGTTAATTTAATAGATAAATAAAAGTCGTGGTATGGACCAAATAGAAGAATATGTGAAACGGATACTGAAAGTGCTCATCTACATCGAGGAACATATCGATGAAGAGCTCACTATGGGAAAGCTTGCCAAGGTGGCATGCTACTCCCCTTTTCACTTTCACCGTATTTTTCATGTCATGGTGGGAGAAACAGTCCACCATTACATTACAAGACTTAGAATCGAAAGAGCTGCAGGCAAGCTGCGTTATACAAACAGGTCTGTTACTGAAATTGCTCTCGATACTAGTTATGACACTCCATCGGCTTTTACAAAGGCTTTCAAGCAGTGGATGGGCCAATCTCCAAGGAACTACCGGACCCTTTTTGCTGCTCTGAATAAAATCAACAATCCAATTCAGGAGCTACCTATGATTTCCCCAGATAAAATCGAAAAAAACTTGCCAGACTTCAATTTACTCTTCATCAGAAGATGCGGTAATTACACCCAATCCTCTTCTGAAGCTTGGCAAGCCATGATCCGCTTCATGGAAGACAACCATCTGGACCGAATGAAGATACGCCATTTTGGGATCTCACACGATGACCCTGCAGTGACAGATGAAGGAAAGCTACGATATGATGCCGCAATTGCTGCGCCTCAAGGAATAAAAGAAAAAGGAGAAGTGGGACGCCAGATATTAAAGGGAGGAAGATATGCAATCTTCACTCATCTTGGCTCTTATGACAAACTTGCAGAAACATTCAACAGGATCTTTTTAAAATGGCTCCCTCAATCTCAAGAAACTTTTGATGAAACAAGACCCGTTTTTTGCGAGTATTTAAAAATGGAATACATTAGAACGGATCCAGAAAAACTTGTAACTAAGTTGTATATCCCCTTAGTGTGAAGAGTCTGCATTCTCAAAAACGCAGCCAATACCAACTGCATGGCGGCAGCTTGTACCACTGATATCAACAAAATATTATGTATAGTGTACTAAATTTACTTTGATACACTATATTATTCCCAGCCGCCACCTAGAGCCTTATAAAGAGAGATCAAATCAGAAAGAGTTGTTGTTTCCTGGCTTACAAGATTTTGTTCGACCGAGATGAACTGTCTTTGCATATCAAAAAAATGAATTTGATTGATGAGCCCTTTTTCGTATCGTTCTTTAGTCAGATAGACAAGGATGCTATTTTTTTTGACTACATCGGTTAAGTTTTGAATCGTCTTCAAATCATTATGGTAAGTGATCAAAAACTGCTCCGCTTCTTGAAGAGCTTTTAATACCACTTGTTCATAGTTTTGAGTCGCGGCAGTAGCTGCTGCTTGACTTGCTTGTAGATTGCCAGTGAGCTGTCCTCCTTGGTAGATCGGAGTATTCACATCTCCTCCATAATCCCAAGTCCTACTTTTCATATTAAATAGATTATTCCAATTGAGCGATTGCAATCCCCCATCAGCAAAAAGAGTAAAGGTTGGAAAAAAGGATGCAACAGCCACTCCAATATTGGCAGTCGCTGCAGCAAGTTGTCTTTCTGCATAACGAACATCAGGTCTTCGGCGTAAAATATCAGATCTTAACCCTGTTGCAATTTTCTCTGGAATTTTAGGCAACGGCTGCGAGGGAAGTAACTCAGGAAGAAGAGTCTCTGGAGGCTCCCCTGTTAAAACTGAAATCGCATAAATGTTCTTATAACTTTCTGCAACCAAAGGAGGAAGCTGCGCTCTTGCTGAGGAGAGCTGTGCTTCAACGGATTCATAATCTAACTTGTTGATATACCCATTTTTTAAGCTCTCATAGAGAATGGCTGTTGTTTTTTCAAGAAGATCTATATTTTCTTCAACGAGCATAGCTAATTTTTGGTTGCTTCTAAGTTGGATGTAATTTCGAGCAATTTCAGCCATCATTGTCAATAGAGTGCCATTCTTTTTTTCAATTGCACTTTGAATCTGGGCTGCTGCTGCCTCTACACCCCGTCTAGTCTTGCCAAAAAGATCGAGTTCCCAAGAGACATCAAAGAGGAAGTTATAAAGGTTTTGAATTTGGGGAATCTGAACTGCAAAAGGAAGACCTGTCGCTGATGAAACAGCTCCAGGTAAACTTCCCGTTGAGGGTCCAATCGCAAAGATAGGGCCATTTTTGCTAAAGTAGGTCTTGGTTGCGTTGAAATCGAGTCCAATTTGAGGAAACAAATTAGCAGCAGCTACCTGTTTAAGCGCGATCGCTTGGATTATATTTGCCTCGGCCATCAAAACGTCTCGATTGTAAAGAGTTCCTTGCTGAATATATTTTGATAGAAGAGGGTCTTGAAACACTTCCCACCATTGGATGGCTATCTCATCTTCATCTGATTCAACATCTACCCAATTCTCTGAAACATTTGTTTCTGGAGTCTGGTAATTCGGCCCTACCATGCAACCAGCTAAAAGCAGCAAGCAAAATAAAAATTTCACTGAATCCTCTTTTTAAAAAAAATCCCAGATCCTGCAATAGTAAATAATGCGATGATCCCCATAGGCCAAATGTTATTTAACACAATAGATGCTGGCATCGCTTTAAGAAAAATTCCCTTTGAAATAATCAGCATATACTTAAGCGGAATCAAAAAAGTAATCGGCTGCAACCAGCTCGGCATATTTTCAATAGGCGTAGCAAATCCAGACAAAAGAACCGCTGGCATCATGAATACAAATGTTCCTAACATCGCTTGTTGCTGTGTCGTCGAAAGAGATGAAATAAAAAGCCCAACTCCACTTATGGCAGCGACAAAAACGAACTGACTTAAGAAGAACAATAGAAGCGATCCAGTAAAGGGAACTTGATAGCATAAGACCCCAACTAACATGAGAAATGACCCCTCCAACATCCCAATCACAATTCCTGGAACGATCTTGCCGATCAATATCTCAAAAGAAGTCAAAGGAGACACGAGAAGCTGATCAAAAGTACCAAGCTCCCTTTCTCTTGCAATCGACTGTGTAGTGACAACGAGACATGCCAACATCGACAATGTAGCGACAAGCGATGGGATATTATACCAAGGATAGAGCAGATTTGGGTTATACCAAAACCGAGGATAAAGCCTTGTGTTTTGCTGTTTTATATGGGCTTTGGCACTAAATTCCTGATTATATTCTTCGATAATGTTTCCTGTATATCCCAAGAGAATTTGTGCTGTATTTGATTTTCTTCCATCTAAAATCAACTGAACTTCAGCTGGATTGCCTTGATCGAGATTGCGAGAAAACGATTCATCTAAAGAAACGACCATCACCCCTTTTTGTCCATCTATAAAAGGTTTTATTTCCTGTTCACTTTGTAAATAAATAATCCGACTAAAAAAAGGAGAACCATGAAATCTTTGCAGAAGTTCAGTTGATTTTAGATGGAAGAAAATCAAATACAGCACAAATTCTCTTGGGATATACAGGAAACATTATCGAAGA
>Ga0207156_10081_pt1 | contig 24202 bp, 17 predicted proteins | sample Alteio_BWMinHeat_24_FD_153514 | JGI IMG/M metagenome (GOLD analysis project Ga0207156, IMG submission 153514) | Enriched cells from forest soil in Barre Woods Harvard Forest LTER site, Petersham, Massachusetts, United States -... | ecosystem: Environmental > Terrestrial > Soil > Temperate forest >...
AAATAATTTGTGATCGGCTTCGGCCAGCTTGATCTTTTCATCGCAATATGCGATGAATGTTTCCGGGAAAGAAGGGTCCGAAAGCTGCTCTAAGAGAATCGGGGAGAAATCCATCGAAATCTTTGCCTTTACTCCGCGCTCCTGGAAGCCGGTGAGTGCATTCAGAATTGGAATATAGCTTTCGGTTGCAGCTTCAGCAAGCCAATCGGAGCCGAACGGCCACTTGCCGTGATGAAGCACATAAGGAAGATGCGTATGTAGTACGAAAGTAAAATAGCCGAGCACTTACGGGATATAAAAATTAAAAACAGTAAACGAAGAATGATATAACTTCGTCTCTGAATAATTACCCAATCTTTGCATTCACTTACCCCTTAATCTTCTAATCTCATAAAATCAAGGCTCAGACGACATTTTTCGGAACCGCATCTTATCCTCTTTGCGTTTACTCACGCTCATATTCCTGAGTAGCTCAGTTGGTTAGAGCATCTGACTGTTAATCAGAGGGTCGTAGGTTCAAGTCCTACCTCAGGAGCAATAAAATACCGCCGAAGCCGGCGGTATTTTGCTTTTTGAATAGAGAAACGGGCCTCCACAAGGGAATGAAATACATTCCTTAATGTGTCAAAAAATGGAACTTCTCTTTCATTTTCAGCGATTTCACTTTGCTTTTTATCATTCGGCGTAATTTTTTATTTTCCGAAGTAATTTTTAGACAGACAATATGGCAGTAATGAACAAGATGCGCGAGAAGATGACGGTAATTTTTGCCGGTCTTGCAGGCGCATTTCTTTTGATGATCATTTTCGAATGGGGCGCACAGGGCGATTTCTTCAAGGGCACCAGCCGAAAAGCCGATGAGATCGGTAAAGTAAACGGCGCTTCGATCATGAATAAAGATTATGACGATGCCTATGCCCAAATGCGCCAGCAGAAGCTTCAGGAGACGAAGAAACCGACTCTTACAGAAACCGAAGAAACCGAAGTACGTGAAAAAGCCTGGGATCAGGTTATTGTCGGCAAGATCATCGATCAGAAGATCGACGAGTTTGGCATTAAAGTCACCGATGAAGAAGTCCGCGATATACTTTACTACAACCCACCTGAATTTTTGAAGAAGAGCTTTATTGATTCTTCGGGCCGTTTCGATCAAGCAACATACTTTCAAGCTTTGCGTGATCCGCGTAACGATACGATAGTTTCCAATGTGACCAAACAGCTTCGAGAAGAATTAAAAAAGCAGAAACTTTCCAGTTTGCTTCAGGCAGGTATCCGTACCACCAGAGCCGATATGTGGGAGAGGTATGATAACACAACTGCAAAGGCAACGATCGAGATGATCAGATTGAAGCCGAACAGAAGTCCGCGCGAATTTATCACGAAAGTTACCGATGATGAAATCAAGAAGTATTATGATGAACATCCATACCTTTATAAACGTGAAGAAGGCCGCAAGATCAAGTTCGTCGTTTTTCGTGAAATGCCAACTCCAAAGGATTCTGCAATGCTTATGGAGCGTATCGAAGGATTGAAGAAGAAATGGATGGCGCTACCGCTCAACGCCCCCGATAGTGTAGTGAATGACCTTGCACATGATTATAGCGATGCAGGATATCAAGCACCGGTGATGATGCCTCCGCCGGCCTTTAGCAACTATAATAACAGCGAGGAGATCATGAATACGAAAGTAGGAGATGTAGCAATCGGAATCGTGCAGGGGCAGATCAAGGTGATGCGCGTGCTCGAAGATCAGGACACCGGGGCAATATTTTATCATGCAAAAAGTATTCTGATCGGTTTCGGCAAACCTGAGAATAAAGACAGTGCAAAGGCCGTAGCGCAAAAACTTTATAACGACCTGAAAGTCGGCGGGAATTTTGAAGAAATTGCCAGGCAGAATTCGCAGGATCCTTCTGCCCGTAACGGAGGTGATATGCGCTGGATGGGACCGAAGATGTTTGTCCCCGAATTTGAAGAAGCAGCGATGAAAGCGCCTATCGGTGAAGTTGTCGGACCGGTCGAATCAAAAATGGGGTATCACATTTTTAAGGTTGTTGGTCGTTCAAGGCGGACGATAAGAGTAGGAACGATAGCCATTGATATTCGCTCGAGTTCACAGACAACTAAAATGATCGCTCAACAGGCGAATATTTTCAGGGAGAAGGCGACGAAAGATGGCTTCGATCAGGCTGCACAAGCACAGAATTATCGTGTTATCGGCGATGCTCCGGTGGTCACCAAAAAAGGTTCATCACCAATGTTTGGATATATGCCGTGGGTAAATTATCTTTTTGATCTTTCTGCAGGCGACATCACTCAGCCTGTTCGCATTCCCAACTCACATGTAACCGTTGTCGCTCAAATTTCTGAGGTGTTGCCCGCGGGAGTAAAGCCTCTCGATACACTGCTCAGAGATCAGATCAAACAGACGCTGGCAAAGCGGAAAACAATTGAAGCGCTTGCGCCGAGGGCAAAAGAACTTCGTGCGATGCTTAATCCGGGGGATGATCTTTCAAAGCTCAGTAGTGTTGATTCTATGCTAAAGCCTATTCCGGTGACGATGGGACCCGCAGAGTCGACTCCCGGATCAGGGTCGGACTATGTTGTTAATAATGCTGCTTTTTCAATGAAGCCGGGTGAGATAAGCCAACCTCTTCAAGGGGAGAATGGATATTATATCATCAAATTGATGGATTTGAAACCTGCTGATAAAAATCAGTATGAAGCCCAAAAGACGAAGGAATTCCAAACGCTAAATCAGGAAAAGCAGCAGCGATTCTTTGGGCAATGGATCGACGAACTTAAAGAAAAAGCAAAGGTCATTGATTATCGCTCGAGGATGTAATTCATTCTAAGTTCGAAAAAAAGAAAAGTGCACTATGACCAGAGTGTACTTTTTTATTATAACAAATTACGATATTTTAACTATTCGACCGTTACCGACTTCGCCAGATTTCTCGGCTGATCAATATTTGCGCCGCGTGCCGTTGCCATATAATAAGAAAGCAATTGCAGGGGAATGACCGATAAGATTGGTAAAAGCATTGAAATTGTTTCTGGGATGTAAATCACTTTTTCGGCAAGTTTTTCGATACCTGTATCGCCTTCGCTTGCAATGATGATGATCCTTCCGCCTCGGGCACGGACTTCCTGAATATTTGATAGAACCTTCTCATAGACATCATCATGCGGAGCGACCACGACGACAGGCATTTCTTTATCGATAAGTGCTATAGGTCCATGTTTCATCTCAGCCGCCGGATAACCTTCAGCATGGATATAGGAGATTTCTTTCAGCTTTAACGCGCCTTCGAGAGCAACCGGATAATTATACCCCCGGCCGAGATAAAGAAAATGATCGGCAGTCTTGAATTCTTTTACAATTTCCTTAATGACAGGCTCAGAAGATTCGAGAATGGTTTTGATCTGCTCCGGCAATGCGAGGAGTGCACGGATAAGTTCTTTACCATCGACGACGGAAAGACTCTTCATCCTACCCAGCATAATTGAGAGCAATGCAAAAACTGTAACCTGTGAGGTAAATGCTTTCGTCGATGCCACGCCGATCTCCGGCCCGGCATGGATATAAACGCCACCATCGGATTCCCGGGCAATTGTAGAGCCGACTACATTGACTATGCCAAGAGCCAACGCGCCTTTTCTCTTTGCTTCGCGCATCGCAGCAAGCGTATCGGCTGTCTCGCCGGATTGACTAATAACGAACATCACATCGCCTTCGGTAACGACGGGGTTTCGGTAACGGAATTCGCTTGCATATTCGACATCAACCGGCACCTGTGCAAGTTGCTCGAGCATATATTTACCGATAAGCGCGGCATGATAGCTCGTCCCGCAGGCAGTAATAAGAATACGTTTAGCATTTCTGATATGAGTCAGATGATTCCTGAGACCACCGAGCACGATAGAGCCCTCATCTTCAATGACCCTTCCGCGCATTGCGTCACGTACTGTTGAAGGCTGCTCGTGAATTTCTTTGAGCATGAAATGCTCATATCCGCCTTTTTCGATCTCATCGAGTTTGATCGTGATCGCCTCTATATCTTTTGTAACTTCAACATCTCCGATCGTTCGCGTCTTTATTCCATCTCTCGTGATCGTCGCAATCTCGTTATCAGAAAGATAAATGACATTGCGAGTATATGAGACAATTGCTGCAGCATCCGAAGCAATGAAATTCTCATTATCCCCGACTCCAATAACGATGGGTGAGCCTTTTCTGGCGCAGACAATTTCATCAGGAGAATCCTTTGCAATTACTGCTACTCCATAAGCGCCGATAACTTCACTTAATGCTAAGCGAACAGCTTCGGTTAAATTTCTGCCGTCGCTATAAAACTCCCCGACTAAGTGGGCAAGAACTTCGGTATCCGTTTCACTTTCAAATGTATGTCCGCGCTGAATAAGCGTTTCTTTGATGGCGGAGTAATTTTCTATGATGCCATTATGAATAAGTGCGAGTCGTTTGGTTTGATCAGTATGCGGGTGACTATTAATATCGCTCGGCGCCCCATGAGTTGCCCATCGCGTATGTCCGATGCCGAGCTTCGAAGTTTTCGGCATCTTCCGGATCAGATCTTCAAGTTGTGTAACTTTGCCTTTACATTTTTTTATATTAAGCGTGGCAGAGTTTCCTGTTGAGGCGGTTTTTCCATTGGAATGATGGTGTTCGATAAGGGCAATTCCGGCCGAGTCATAGCCGCGGTATTCCAGGCGTTTCAGCCCCGCAAGAATGATTGGAGTCGCTTCGCGCTCACCGATATAACCGACTATTCCGCACATAAATCTGTTCTTCCGTTATAAGTGAAAGTATTTTCGCATAATAACGAAATTTCTATAAAACTGTTACGGGATTCATGAAGATCGCACTTCTTATCGAATATGACGGCACAGACTTTGCCGGGTGGCAAATTCAGCCGGGAGTCAGGACAGTACAGCAAGAACTGGAAAACGCATTCGAGCAAGTCTTGCAGAAACGGGTAGCAATTACTTCTGCCGGGAGGACAGATTCCGGAGTTCATGCTTTAGGAATGGTCGCTCATGTAGAATTGCCGGAATCATTTTCGATGAGCATTGAGAAATTGACGGCCGCAATTAATGCTACTTCGGGACATGACATTGTCGTTCACTCTATAAATGAAGTTGCTTCAAATTTTCATGCGCGTCACTCCGCCCTTGACCGTGAGTATCATTATACTATTTTCAGGAGAAGAACTGCGCTTGCTCGAAATTTTTCCTGGTATGTGAGAGGCGATCTTGATATTTCTTCAATGAAAAATATTGCTGTGCATCTTCTCGGCGAGCATGACTTCACTTCTTTCTCGAAGCGTTCTGATGATGTCGAGCATTACAGATGTACGATTGACCTATGTGAGGTCAGTGAAGAAGAAGAGAAGATCATTATGATTATTCGTGCGAATCGGTTTGTGCGGGGCATGGTTCGTGCCACCGTCGGCGGTTTAGTTGAAGTAGGACGGTCAAGGATGACAGAAAAACTTTTTTTTCAACTTCTTCACGACCCTACGGAAGAAGATCGTGCGAAATATCTTGCTCCGGCAGAAGGGCTCGTATTTTGGAAAGTTCGATATCCAAAGGAATTCGGTTTATGGGAATAGGGTAATAATGCGCCCCTATGAATTATCTTAAGAAAGAATTTGTAAAGTATAGTATTATAATCGACGAAGGTCTTGCAAATAAACAAAATAACTTTTTTCTTTTTTCTTCTTTTTATTACGAATGTAGTCTCGGCGCAATCCTTTCGTGCGTATGCCGGTGAATTTTTGCAGCTTGGTACCGGAGCACGTTCTGCGGCAATGGGGAACGCTGCCATTGCGGTGAGCGACGATGCTACATCAGGCTATTGGAATCCTGCCGGTCTATCTGAAATTCAATATCCTTCAGTCACGGGAATGCATGAAGCGCGGTTCGATAATACAGTCCAACATGATTTTGCCGCACTTGCTTTCCCGCTCGGAAAAGACGGAGGAGCTGCAATATCGGTTTTACATATCGGAATATCCGATATAAAAGACACTCGCAGCGCATTCGTTGATCGGAATGGCGACGGTATTTTCAATGGTGATGACTATATTGATTATTCAAAGGTTACTTCATTCGGCAATTATGATTGGGGTATACTCTTTTCGTACGGACAAAAGAAAGATTCACTTTTCTCATACGGTGCGACGGCGAAAGTAATATTCAGGAAACTTGATGCCGATAATCATGCTACGGGTTTCGGAGTCGATCTTGGAGTTCGTTATCATATTCTGCCTCAGTTGACCCTTGCTGCAGTTGGTGAAGATATTACGACGACCTTGCTTTCTTATTCATCCGGCACAAAAGAACTTGTTGCTCCGACACTAAAGCTGGGTGCTGCGTATCTATGGGACATTTTTTTGGATTCTAATCATATAGTTTTACCGACGATAGATGCCGATATACGTTTTGAGAATCGGGGAAGTATCGATGAAATTCATGTAGGGCCTGTTAGTTCTAATTTTCATTTCGGTTTGGAGTATCAGTTCAAGAGGCTCGTTGCCTTACGTGCCGGATATAATGATGTAAAGATGTTTACAGTCGGTGCAGGTGTGAGATTGCCTCGGCTTTCGATAGACTATGCATTCCAAAGCTTTAACGGGCAAGACCAATTAGGGAATACTCATCGCATTAGTTTCAGCCTGAGTTTAGAGCAAGAAAAGTGGAAGAGGAAAATGTAGGTATATTTGCACACCAAGTTTCATAAAACCATTTTTAATGCACCGTTTCCTTTCTTTAACATTTCTCTTTCTCTCCGGTTGCTCTCTTTTTTACTCTACACCTAAAGTAGAAAAGAAAAAGGCGCTCTATGAGATGAGCGTAACTCCTCTTGACGAAGAATATTTTCATTCACCTCCGGGCGATATTGCAGGCCATATTCCCAAAGGTTGGCTGCAAGTCAATACAGAAAGTATTCCGGAGCTTGAAAATATTTTAGGAGTCTATACGGATCCAGATCGTTCTCGCGCTATGGTGCTCATGGAGATACCGGGCACTGCCGATCTTCGCCGGCAAGTTGAACGCGATGGCATTCTTGCTCTTGCCGAAGAATCATTTCAATCAAAATTGAAAAAGCATTCAACCCTCACGATGACGCGACAGGCGGAAGCATTCACAGTCGATAGTATGCTTTTTGTGAATTATGAGTATACGCAAGATGTCAGGGGGGGAATTCTGCATAACAGAGTAGTGGCATTTTCCGCTGGAGTCCGATTTTACGAACTCGCAATGGTTGAACTGCGTCCTTCAAGCGATCTGAATCAATATTTAGAGAACTTCCGAATATTACAATCTGTTATTGCGGCGCTTGAAGGAGTAGCGGCTGTAAGAGGCGATAGTACAACTCGTTAGCACCATTAGACTTGGGGTGTCGCCAAGCGGTAAGGCAGCGCCCTTTGGAGGCGCCATTCGTAGGTTCGAATCCTGCCACCCCAGCTGCAAATTGAAAATTAGGAATTGTGGAGGTAAAATGATTTTTCAATTTTCAATTTTTCGTTTTCAATTTCTTTCCCATGGCTCAATTGAAACTTGTAGCAGGACGCAGTAACCGTGTATTTGCAGAAAAGATCGCGAAAGCGCTCAATGTAAAAATTGCGAATACGCAGATCAAGAATTTTTCCGATGGCGAGCTCTGGGTTAAGTACGATGAGAATATCCGAGGTGTAGATCTGTTCATAGTCCAGTCGACAATGCCGCCGGCAGAGAATCTGATGGAGCTTCTGATGCTTATCGATGCTGCGCGCCGTGCAAGCGCGGAACGTATCACGGCAGTGCTTCCGTATTTCGGATATGCCAGGCAGGATAGAAAAGATCAGCCGCGGGTTGCAATTACCAGCAAACTCGTAGCGAATTTGATAACAGAAGCAGGAGCCGACCGTGTGATCTCAATGGATCTGCATGCTCCTCAGTTGCAGGGTTTTTTTGATATTCCGTTCGATCACTTGTATGCATCGAACACCTTTGCTAAACATTTTCGTAATGAAAAACTGAGGAATCTTGCTATCGCCTCGCCCGATGTCGGCGGATCAAAAATGGCAAGAGGGTTTGCAAAACGATTTGACGCCGATCTTATCATTATCGATAAGCGTCGTCCGGCTGCAAATGTTGCTGAGGTAATGAATATCATCGGCGAACCGGAGGGGAAGGATATTATTCTTATCGATGATTTGATCGATACTGGCGGCACATTTGCAAATGCCGCAGTGGCATTGAAAGATGCAGGCGCCCGAAGGGTTTTTGGAGCATGTACCCATCCTGTTCTCAGCGGCAAGGCGATCGAGCGTATCGGACAATCACCGCTTGAATACTTACTCGTTACGGATACGATTCCATTGGCAAAGGAATCGAAAAAAATCAAGGTGAAATCCGTTGCGAAAGTTTTCGCTGAAGCAGTCAGGAGAACGCATGATGGAAAGAGCATCAGCTCCCTCTTCGACGACGAGAAGAAGAAATAGATTGTAACTCATACCTGATCGCTTTTTGCGATACAGGATATTTTCAAAGGCACCGTTGGGCACTGCTTCCCGAAAGCGAACGTAAGTGTGCGGCGGCTTGAGAAAGGAAACAAACAATGGCAGATATAGTATTGAAGGCAGAGACGCGCTCTAATCTGGGTGGCAGTACTGCAAAAGAATTACGCAGAAACGGAAGAGTCCCTGGAGTTCTTTACGGACACGGCGAGGCTTCAATTCCTTTTCATGTCAAAGCGCTGGACTTACGTCCGCTTATTTATACTCAGGAAACGCATATCGTCAATCTCAATCTTGACGGTAAGCTCACCAGAAGCATCTTGCGTGAAGTGCAATTCGATCCGCTCACCGATAAGGTGCGCCATATCGATCTTATCATTCTTCATGCAGGCGAAAAAGTGAGGCTTGATGTACCGGTTTCACTTATTGGCACGGCAGTAGGAGTTAAAGACGGTGGTATCATTGATTTTGTCATGCACAAGCTGACGATCAATGTATTGCCGGATCAAATCCCGCAGCATATCGAAGTTGATATTTCTGAACTCAAGATCGGCCATGGCGTTCACGTCAAAGATCTTGCTGTAGATGAAGGTTACACGATCCTTGGTGATGAAAATGCAGTGATCGTTGCCTGTGTGGCTCCGAAGGTTGTCGAAGAGCCGGTACCGGGAGCTATTGCTGAAGCTGCTGCTGAACCTGAACTCGTTGCAGCAAAGGGCAAGAAGGAAGAAGAAGGCGAAACCCCTGCTGAGAAGAAATAATTATTCCTTTTTTAAGATCACAACGGACTCACAGGTTTATTCTTGTGAGTCTGTTTTTTATTTATTCAACCATGTATGTTTTTGCTGGTTTAGGCAATCCTGGAAAAGAATACGACGGCACACGCCATAATATCGGCTTTGCCATCGTCGATTCGCTCGAAACAAAGATGGAGCGATCATTGGGCTGGAAAGCGGGGAAGGGTGAATATTATTATGCCAAAGGCATGATAGCGAATGAAGATGTTATTCTCTGCAAGCCGATCACATACATGAATCATTCCGGTAGGGCAGTGCGTGATGTGCTTGCTTTTTTTAAAGCAGAAATTTCCGGGATTATCGTGATCTGCGATGATATTGCAATTCCGCTTGGGCAATTACGTCTGCGATTGAATGGCTCTGATGGTGGTCACAATGGCTTATCGTCAATTATTTATGAGCTCGGAACCGACGAATTTCCCAGATTGCGTTTTGGAGTCGGAGCGGATTTTCATCAAGGTGAGCAGGCCAGATATGTACTTTCAAAGTTTAAGGAGTCTGAGGCAAAGCTTGTAGAAGAAATGAAAATCAGTGCAGTTGGTGGAAGCATTGAGATCATTCACAACGGGCTGGCGAAGGCAATGAATGTAATAAATGTGAAGCCTAAAGAGGATTCAGCGTTAAAAGCAGAGATAAAAAATAGGAACGCGAATTTGGCGGATTAAGCGGATTCTTGCGGATTTATGCAAAAAATTTCGTATATTTATAGTCAATATATTACTCGATATTCTCAATTCATCGAAAAATAACCCTAAAATAACAGAATGGAACTACTCATTATTCTTGGAATAAGCGTTATTGCCTTGCTCTTTGCAGGACTTTATCTTATTCCAAATGTGCTTAAGCGGGATCAAGGTACGCCTGCGATGCAGGAAATTTCAAACGCCATTAAACAAGGTGCTGAAGCTTTTCTTCGCCGGCAGAATAAAACCATCGCTTACCTGGCAATCGCGCTTGCCTGTCTTATATATATTTTGTACGCATTTGTCCGCGCGCATAATGAGCATGATCCTTCCAGCGCATCAAGTCTTGCGCTCTGGACAACACTTTCATTTGTATTAGGTGCTGCATGTTCTGTTGCTTCCGGGTATATGGGGATGTGGGTTGCGATCAGAAGTAATATCCGGACAGCATCTGCAGCTCGTACAAGTATGAACGGTGCCTTACAAACTGCTCTTCGAGGCGGCGCTGTCTCGGGGTTTTTCGTTGTAGCCCTTAGCCTTCTTGGTGTTGCAGGACTTTTCGCTATTGTTAATGCTCTTGGTGTGACTGATGATATGACGAAGATTCCTCTTCTGATTGTCGGTTATGGATTTGGGGCCAGTTTTGTAGCGCTCTTTGCACAGCTTGGGGGAGGAATTTTTACGAAGGCTGCCGATGTCGGCGCCGATCTTGTTGGTAAGGTAGAGGCTGGTATTCCCGAAGATGATCCACGCAACCCGGCAGTTATTGCTGATCTTGTCGGTGATAACGTAGGCGATTGCGCCGGTCGTGGAGCGGATCTTTTCGAATCGACTGCTGCCGAGAACATTGGAGCAATGATTCTTGCTGCAGGACTATATAAAGCTAATGCAGCATATTTCCAATCAAATAATCTTGCTCTCATCGGTGTAATATTATTTCCACTCGTTGCACGCGCATTTGGTATCATCGCTTCAATGATCGGCATCTTGTCTGTAAAAACAAATGAAACCGAAGACCCGATGAAGGCACTCAATCGCGGATATTTCGTTACTGCCTTTCTTGCAATGATCGGCTTTTTCATCGCATCACGATGGTTGCTTGGAGATCAATATTATCTTAATTTTTTCTTTTGCGGCGTGATCGGCGTCCTTGCATCCGTTGCTTTCGTCTATATCACGCAGTACTATACTGAATATACATACAAGCCTGTGAAGTCCATTGCCGAGGCTTCTCTGACAGGTCCGGCAACAAATATCATTGCCGGAATTGCAGTTGGTATGGAATCGACAGGCTATCCGATACTTGTTATCGGTATTGCAATTGTCAGCGCATATTTTCTCGGTGCACATTCGGGATTGCAAGATGCCGGACTTTTCGGAACAGCAGTTGCAACGATGGGCATGCTTGCAACAGCGGCATATATCCTTGCAATGGATACATTCGGACCGATTACGGATAATGCGGGGGGAATTGTCGAGATGAGTCATCAGCCTGATTCAGTGCGTGAAAAAACCGACCGTCTCGATTCAGTCGGTAATACGACAAAGGCGTTGACGAAAGGTTATGCCGTCGGCTCTGCAGCGTTGGCTGCATTCCTTCTTTTCGGCGCATATATGGATGAAATTAAGAACTACGTTCCAACTTTTGACAAAGTTATTAATCTCAATAAGCCCGAAGTATTCGTTGGTGCTTTATTTGGCGCAGTACTTGTCTATCTTTTCTCATCGCTTGCTATTAAGGCAGTAGGGAAGGCAGCGTATGCGATCATCAATAATGTCCGTGACCAGTTCAGGAATGATCCCGGCATTATGCTTGGAACATCAAAGCCTGATTATGGCTCGTGTGTAGATATTGCAACTAAATCTGCATTGCAGAAAATGGTGTTGCCGGGACTTCTCGTTGTCGGAATGACCGTTGGCACCGGCTTAGTATTTAAATGGATCTATTATGCTGGAGGACAGCTTTCTTCAGGCGCAAGCGGTGCAGAAGTTGTAGGCGGTTTCTTAATGTCTGGTACGATCACTGGAATCCTGATGGCTCTCTTTCTGAATAATGGCGGCGGCGCATGGGATAATGCAAAAAAATATATCGAAACAGGAGCGTACGGCGGAAAGAAATCTGATCCACATAAAGCGGCAGTAGTTGGTGATACTGTCGGCGATCCTTTTAAGGATACGGCGGGTCCGTCCCTGCATGTGCTCATCAAATTATTGAGTACACTGACGCTTGTTCTTGCTCCGCTGTTTATTTAATTAAAACAGCAGACCGCATTTTTCAGTATAACATTAGCCAGAAAGTTTGTTTTTGATCGGAAGGGACATTTCGGAAGATAAGTCCCTTTTCATTTTCCCGAAACCTCTTTCACTATTTATTGTTTATAGCTGTTCTAAAGTAAGCTTCTCCTATGCTTTGAGGTAAGGCTGGGGCTAATCCGCTACGGCGGAAATCCAAAGGAATTACACTATTATGGCTGAAAAACGTTACGAATCTACTTTTTTGCTGAGTTCCAATCTCCAAGACGAGCCGGTTGCGGCAATCGTCAAGAAATTTGAAGATACCGTCGCCAAAAATGGCGGGAAGCTTATGGAGACCGAGCGATGGGGGATACGTCGCCTGGCTTACCAGATCAAAAAGCATACAAGCGCTCATTACATTTCACTTCATTACACTGCGCCGGCAACAACAAATGCAAAGCTCGAGCGAGCCTATCAGCTTGATGAAGACATCTTGCGTTGGCTGACGCTGGAGATGCCAAACGAAAACTTTAAAGCTCGTGATGCAATGAAAGCACGGGCCGAAACTGTCGAAGCGCGCAAGATTTCTATGGCGCAGGCAAAGATCGATGCAGATGCTACACCGGCCCCGGCGCTAAAGCCTGTACTCGTTGAAGACTGAGAAGTCTTCAGAAGAAGGCTTTTTTAAGATTATTCACTATTAGCAGCAATTTCCCCCATGGCTTGCTTAAAGATGCCCGAGATCAATTGTGTGCTTATAGCAGGCAATTTGACCAAAGACCCTACGCTCCGGAAAACGGCTAATGGAATTCCGGTTGCAAATTTTTGCATCGCATCAAATCGTAAGTATCGGGATGCGAATAATCAATGGTCGGAGGATGTCTGTTATGTCGGAGTAGTTGCATGGAGCAAACTCGCTGAGAGTTGCATGGAGAAGCTTCATCGAGGAAATGCCGTGCTTGTCGATGGCGAATTACAAAGCAGGACTTTGCATAACGATGATGGGTTCTCAAGAACCGTTGTTGAGATCAAAGCGCACCGGATACAATTTCTGAATAAATTGGATATTGGTTTCGAAAGCGATGGCTTCGATATTGAAAAGATGAATGTTCAGGAATGTACTGATCATGCTGCAGTAATTATGGACGTACCGGAAAAAATACAGGAACAAGATTTATAATTTATTGAAAAGATGAAAGTTATTTTACGCGAAGATGTTGAAAAGCTCGGAGAAGCCGGGCAGGCGATCAATGTTCGAGATGGATATGCCCGCAATTTCCTCGTTCCGCGCAAACTTGCTTTCGTTGCAACTGCGGGAGCGCTTCGCCGCATTGGTGAAGAAATGAAACAGCGTGGCAGAAATATCGAGAAGGAAAAGATAGAACTGACTGCAATGGCCGCTAAGATCAGCGATCTCAGCGTCACGATCCCAATGCGCGTTGGTGAAGAAGAAAAACTCTATGGCTCCGTCACCGGACAAATGGTTGCCGATTCACTTTCTAATCAGGGTTATAAGATAGATCGTCGTTCTATCGTTATCGAAGAACCGATCAGAACACTGGGCGCCCATGAAGTTTCAGTGAAACTTAAACATGGAGTGGGGGCGACAATCAAAGTCAATGTCGTTGCAGAGTAAATGCCGATCGTTTTATTTTTAGACATGTGAGCAAAGGCGGAGTGCAAGCTCCGCCTTTATTTTTTTTGAAATACAATTCTTGTCAGTCCAATTCATCAAATCTGTTTTTAAGCCCGAGGATCTTCCCTCCGATGGTTTGCCTGAGATCGCGTTTGTCGGGAGATCAAATGTCGGTAAATCCTCGCTTCTTAATGCTCTTGCTGCGCGTAAAGAAATGGCCCGTACAAGCTCCACTCCCGGAAAGACTCAATGCCTGAATTATTATCTCTTCGATAATTTTTATATAGTAGATATGCCGGGATATGGGTATGCCAAAGCATCAAAAACTTCCCGTTTCCAGTGGATCGGACTAATCGAACAATATTTCGATAGCCGAAATGAACTTCGCGCAACAGGCATCTTAGTTGATGCACGGCATATCGGTTTGGAGAACGACATAGTTCTTATGAAATGGCTTTCAGAGCAAGGACATCCGTGGTTTATCGTTCTGACGAAGATCGATAAAGTAAAACAACAGGATATTGCGGCTCACGAAAAATATCTGAAACAGGAATTCGAAGGGGTAAAAGCGGTGTTTAAGACCTGCTCAAAGGATGGCAAGGGGATTACTGCCCTTCTTGCATACCTAAAAGCAACTGTTGCCGGCGCTTACCGCGCAACTTCTGAATGAGTTGTGTGTTTTTAAGAAAAGAAGAAAATTAAAGATATGCTCTGAAAAAGTCGTATTTTGCAAAAGATTCTTCGCCACATTCCCCACTCATAGGGTTTTGTTGTGTAAATGATAATATATTTTGATACCATGAAAAAAGTTTTTATTGTTTTTTTTATTGCACTTTATATAATTCCGTTCTCCCTTCAGGCTCAGACAAAATACACAGTTGCTCATAAAACCAGTTCTGTAGGAGGATTAGGACAAGCCGGTATTTTTAACGAGTCTTCTCTGCATGTCTCTCCCAATTCTCTTCAAGAGGATGGAAATTTCCCAAGTGCGCCTTTGTCCCCTTTGATTTCTGTGCCTGGTGCGACAACAATTGGTATTACCGGCAAATGGTTTACGCAGGGTTTTCGAGGACTACATAATATTCAGGTCGATCCCGATAATCCGATGAGGATTCACGCTGTTATAATGAACGCTACTGGTGTGGTCGCCGCCGATACAACGACTGCAAATTTTTTCCCGACGAGAAATTGTTATTATATTTACAGTGCTGATGGCGGTGCAACATGGACAACGCCAAAAAAATTAGCTCTGACGCGAAGCGGCTACCCGGATATGATCCTTTATAAGCGTGGCGGTAATTATGTCCCTATTATTGCCGATCATCATTTCACTTCGGCATCGGTAGTCGATCTTTTCTGTTCAGTGTATGTCGAAACCGGAAATCCTGGGGACGGTAACTTCAAAAGTGCCGATTGTGACAGGAGCACGTTTAATGGCTCGACATTCGATATTATTTGGCCAAGTATTGCCGTTTCTAATGATGGGAAGACCCTGTATATTATCGCCACAGTTTCCACTATGCTTGTAGCACAGATAGATCATATTCAGTTTGGAACATTTTCTCTTGCCGCCGATGGCACTCCTTCAAGTTGGAGCGGCTGGCAGCAGGGACCAACTCCGAACGATTTGCCTGGCCTTGCAACCGGAGGCTATTACACCATGCGGACATCAACAAAAGGTACAATTGGAATTTTGTGGCAAAATGATGATGTCACAACACCTGATCTTGGGATATATTTTTCTGAATCCAAAGACGGCGGAAAGACATGGGCCGATGCGACGAATGTATTCGCATCGGTATTATCAACCCTTGCTGAGCCTGTCGATAACCCCGGAGCTTATTACTTAAGGGCAGGTATAAACGAAGGTTTGGATTTCTATTATGATCAGGAAGTTGCTACCGCAGTATTTGAAGGTTATTTTACACAGACAAACACTGGGACAGGTGCAGTCAATGATTATTTCCCATCATCCGGCACCTTAATGTATTGGCGTCAGGGGATGACTTTGCCTTCTATATTGATCTCGAGGTTTAGTAACTTCCAGGATGCTTCATCATCGCTGGGCCCTGCTATTAATGACGGGTCGTTCTTATCAAATGACTCTGCAATATCTGTTGATCCACAAGAACCTAACTTAGTTTATCCTACTATTGCCCGAACTTCCGCCCCGGGAATTTGGTCGATCTATTTTGAGGCATGGGTTAATAACGATAGTGCGATGTATAATGCTCTTGCATCAGATCATACTACCGATACTACGGTCGAATTGCCGTTCCATAGCATTTATCGTATCAGCACGACAGATGATGGTGCAACGTGGCAGGATCCTGTCGCGGTTGAAACTAATGATATGAGCCAGCCTGCATCCAAGCATCTTGATTATCGCTTTCCTGAGGTCTCATCGTGGAATCCGATCGCAAGCAGTGCGGTACAGAACAATATTCTCTTTAGTGCCGATACCGCTGCAGGTAATTGGTTCGTCGGACTTGATCCGGGATTCGATAATGTCAGTTGGTTCTTTACTAAGGATCAATTAACTGTCAATAGTGTAAGGGATAATTCAGTTTCAGGATCAATAAGTGTGAATCAAAACTACCCTAACCCTTTCATCGTTTCCACGACAATTCCGCTCATAATGAAAAATGATGATGTTGTCACGCTGAGCGTGACGGATATTCTCGGAAGGGAAGTTGCGATTGCCTATCATGGAAGGCTTTCACCCGGTGAGCATCAGATTCCATTTAATGCGCCGAACCTTGGCGCAGGTATTTATACGTACACGTTAAAAACCTCAACGGGAAGCGTTTCGCGAACGATGTCTCTGGTGAAATAAAAATTTTTAGTGTTCGCAAAGACGCGCTAAAAATGCGTCTTTGCTGAGTTGCTACTTTATCGGTTTAGTTGTGTTGTTCTATCGGGAGGTTTCGGAGTTGTGAAATTCCCCCGATGTGATATTCTTTCGTATTTTATTTGTACAATCACTTTACTGCAATGCCAAGGAATAGAAAATCATTACATCCTTTCTTTATTTCCTTTTTTGTTTTGCTGGCCGCATTACTATGTACAGTAAGCGCATTTGCCCAAACTGGTAAGATCACGGCAAAGATCACCGACGCAAAATCCGGTGAACCTCTTTTGAGAGCGAGCATTCAGGTCTTAGAGACAAAGCAAGGCGCTCTTTCGAAGGATAATGGGGTTGCGACAATCATAAATATTTCGCCCTCAGAGCACTATACAGTTGTTGCGAAATATGCCGGCTACGAGCCATTTACGTATAAGGATGTAAAGGTTATTTCCGACCAGACGACAAAGCTCGATTTCAAGCTTTCGTCAAAACATCAGGATACTATTGTCATTGCAGCGGAAAAGCTTATTGATGTCAGTAAAATAGGTATTGGCGAGAAGCTCTCCAGTTCGGAAATTCAAACGATCGCCACGACGCAGAATATCAGTGACGTTGTTGCGATAACTCCTGGTTTAGTTGCCGACGGCTCTAACGGAGGGTATTCCATTCATGGAAGCCGTGGAACGCAGAACTCTGAGCGGTTAAATGGTATTGAAACGACGAATGTCGTGAGCGGAGGCGAGAGCATTACACAGACTGCCATTTCCAAATTTGCTATCTCAGAAATTGCTGTTGGAACCGGAGGACTCGATGCATCAAAAGGAAATACTACTGGCGGCATCGTCAGCTCAACAGGTAGATCAGGGGCATCAAATTTTGAATTTATGTTCAAGTATCGTCAGGATCTTCCCGGAATTTTCGGCACATCAAGTAATGGCTTTAAACAAATGGGAATTAATGATAAAACGTATGAATTTGCTTTCGGAGGTCCGATTACTGAAGATGTGAAGTTTTTTATTACTGCAAAGGGGAATACTCAGCAATATCATGATGCTAATTTGAATGTTATCGATCCGGCCGGGAATAATTTGGGTCAGCTGCCTAATGACAATTATTATGCACGAGGCGCTACTGGTCAGCTTTCATTCGACTTATTTGGGTTCCACCTCTCCGCAGACGCCGTGTTATCTTCGACAAACAGACAGTTCACGCAATGGGCATGGACTTATGGCGATCCAACAGAAATTCCGGCTGAAAATGTTATTGATAATATTTATTCTTTGAACGGAAATACCGGCATAGGCCCAACAGGTATTTTGAAGATTACAGCCGGTTTTGAGGCTTCTAGTGATCGTATTGGAAAATATGATTACTCACAAGGGGGTGGATTATTCAGTATGTATAAGATCTACGATGCTGTAGATAATTTTACGTATAATGATAATACTCATACAGTTACACCCGGACCGGATGGCATAGTCGATATTTACACTCCTGTATCCAAACAGGTCGCAGACCCTCGTAATCCGTCAAACGTTCTTAATCTATTTGGTGCTGGTATTAATCCTTTCACGGGACACATAGAAGGAAATGGCATTACCTACTCTACGAATAACCCATATGGATTATTAAATGTTTTCACTGTTGCCGGAAACGTATTCGGATTTAATAATCAAACAATCAATCAAACGTCTCTTGAAGCGCATTATAACGACCAATTCGGTTCTCATGGAATTGATGTCGGTGCTGAAGCGCATATCTATAATATTAACAATTATGATAACGGACTTCCGTGGGATGCAAACCCTTTCCGTGATTCCTTTGCAGTAAAGCCCGTCATTGCAGGAGTATATATTCAGGATAAGATGGAATTCAGTGATATCACGTTTCAACCTGGATTGCGTTTAGATATTTATAATCCGAATAATAACCATGTTTTGGTTAATCCTTATAATCCGCTGAAATCGGACACTTCAATCGTGAACGGACAGCAAGTTATAAGCGTGGTTGGTAACTTTAAGTCGGCGCCAGTTCAGGCATTGCTGAGTCCGAGACTGGGTATTACGTATGGCGTAAACGATAAGACCACCTTCAATTTTAATTTCGGGACATATTTCAAAAATCCGGCTTTTGGCCAAGTTCTAACTGCTACGGGAGGTGATTTTAATGCCGTGCTGGCACGAGGGAATAACATTATTGGCAATGGGGGACTTAAAGGCGAAACTGACGAAGAGATCGATGTAGGATTCCAGACTGGATTGTCGGATGTTCTCCGAATGACTGTTAATGGTATATTTAAAAAAATGAGTAATATTTCGGGTTTGGCAAGGATAACTTCCCCCGACTTGGCTTTGGGCTACTATTTATATACCGATGATGAGTACGGATATTATAAAGGTATTGAGATGACGCTCGAAAAGAGGATGTCAGATAATTTTTCAGCCCGTTTTAATTACACTTACTCTACTACGGCTGCCACTTCAAGCACTGCAACATCGAACTATAGCGCGCTCGTTAATCAAAGCTCAGATGCGGAAGTTGCCGTTCTTCCCTTGCAGCCATTCCCCGTTGATTGGGACAGAACACATATTGCCCAACTGTTACTGACCGTCCTTTTCGGAAAAGGCGAAGGCCCGAAAATCGGTGGTGTTCCGTTTTTGGAACACTTTAATTTTAGTACGAAGACAATTTTTGAATCTGGTATTCCTTATACTGCTTTCGATGCAAAGGGAGTGCAAACAGGTGAACATAACGCCGAACGTGAACCTTCTTATTTCCAAACCGATGCAACAGTAACAAGGAATATCCCACTTTCCGATATTTTCGGAGAGAGTATTGGCAGATCTTCTCTCGATATCCAATTGGAAATATACAATCTTTTGAATCGTACGGAAGCGCTAACTGTCTATCCTACTTCTGGCCAAGGTGATGACGATGGACTTAATCCTCTCTACACGGGAACTTCCGATTTTCTCAATGATCCGACAAATGCATCTGGTAATGAGTTGGATGCTCTTGGTTTGTTGAAATACAACCCTCGATGGGATTTAAATAAGGACGGGCGAGTGAGTGTTGATGAGCAGACGCAGGCTTTTAAATTGCAGCGTGCTCAAAATTTTGCACGACGGACGAATTATCAGGTTCCGCGTCGCTTTTATTTGAATTTTGCTCTTCATTTCTAAAAGAGCGGATCGCACGAAATATACGATGCAAAGTTTTTATAATCTTTTACTAATTGATATGAAGATGAAGTTGAACTCTGAACTGAGGTTTTTATTCCGATTGGGAATCACGGTGATAACTGCTCTTGCCTTATTTGGTTCAGATGCGGATATCAGTGCACGTCCAGTCACGAAGTCAAAAGGCACTACGTCCTCTCCTCTTACTTTCTACCGGCAGCGGAATACATTAAGTAATATAGATTTCTTTTTTACAAATAAGGGAATATTGTTCAATCAAGACGCTGTTGCAGGATGTAATTGGCCTCGCGGAACCGTTAATTCTTACATTTTTGGCGGCGGCTTATGGTTCGCAACAAAGAAAAATATTTCCGGTTCAAAACGTAAACTCTGCGAACTCGGCTATAATCCTAATTCGGGAGCGGGATGGTTTACCGAAGGCGAAATTGGTAATCCGGGGGCAGGTTCTTCGCAATATATTTCATACGTAAGCCCTCGCTATAGTAAAACGGATGGAAATTATGGAGCCGGCGTTAATGCTGCAGTCCCTCCGCCTTATGCTCACTGGCCGATATGGGATACTTCAGCGACAAAAACATTAAACCGTAATTATTATTTCGGCGATTATATTGCAAGTGAGCCAGAACGTGCAATTTTAGCAGGTTTGGCAGATGCTAATCAGCCTATCCCCACTACGAAGAAAATTCCAAAACCTGCGATACTCTCTCAGGAAGATATTGTTAATATATATTCCGATCAGGATGTAAGCGCAAATCCTGAATATAGGGCAGGAAGTGGGTATCCATTCAATCTTAACATCGTCGAAGTGATTTATACCTGGAGTTTTGGCAAATACCGGGATATGATGTTTATACGCAGGAAGGCAACCAATGCATCCACCACAGATACTTTATTTGAGTGTTTTGTTTCTCCTGCTTTCGATCCCGATCTCGGAGTCGGCGGCACAGCGGCGGCAAATGATATTAACTCGTATTTTGGATTAAGCGCTCAGGATATTGCTGATTCTAAAGCTCTTTTCCCACCCAGTTCTCCTTACTATGGCAATCCTACGGCATTAAATATGGCACGCCAGTGGTCAAAAACTGAGAATAGCGCTGTTCCGCCGGGTGAGTATGGATGTATCGGATTTACATTTCTTGAAAGTCCGGTTACCTCTGCTAACGGTAATATCATTGATATTTCTGATAGTGTTGCAGTAGGTGGATATTGTAATGGCGCTAAACAGCTTGGACTGACAACCTTCAAACAATGGACGATCGCCAACGATCCTCCCACGCCCGATCTGCGATATGATTTCCTTGCAAGCGGAGCGCTCGATCATGATATCAGCATTGTTGCCGATATGCGTTTGCTCTTTGCTACCGGGCCATTCACACTTCCTCCCGGAAAATCAGTAGAAACAACCGTAGGAATTGGCATTGCCCGCCCGAGCACTACTACCGTAAAGCTTAATCAGGATTCTGTCGTTAAACTGATTGCTTTTGCCCATCAGGTTTTTGCTGATACAACGGGTACATACAAACCCGGAGATACTGCCAATCCATGCCAAGTGACCGTAAAGCATTTTATTACGCCGGTTCCTCCTGATCTTCCGAATCTTACGACACAGTGTCTTGACCGGGCAGTTCTTGTTTCATGGGATAATACTGCCGATAGCTCAAAGGATCCTCTTAGTGCGAAGACGCTAGCATTTAATACGTATGACCTTTACCGGACGACTCGATCGGATCATGATTCGACGATCCGTCCCACGGGCGTTAATCCTACCGTTCATTTAGGGTCATGGTCAGTCTATAATTTGCGGCAGGATACCGTCTTTGACATTTTGATTTTGAAAAACGGATCGACCTTTAAAGAACCAGTAGGAATCAAATACACACGGTTAAATTCGACTCCGAATAAAATTCCACATTCTTTTCTCGATTACGGTGATGATAATGGCGATGGTGTTCTTACCGGAAGCGAAGGACTTTTCAATGGTGTACAATACTATTACTTTTTGACTGCTACAGATGAATTCGATTCCGTCAATAATGTCGGACCTCTGACTACTGCAGTTGTTAACCAAAAGAACTTTGCTGTTGGAATACCTTGCAGGCCGGTATTTACGGATCTCCCTAATACAATTGCAGGAGATTCGAGCTGCCTTAATGGCTCTTTGAGCGCTAACGCTACAACCGGATTCCATGCGACTACCGGAACCTCTGTTACTGTTGAAATTCAGGATACAGGAAAGTTCTTGCAGCTTTTTTCGAACGATACGATCACTGTATCATTCCAGCCAAGGTGGACGGAACTGCTGCCCGATAGATTCCTCTATCAAAGTCCCTTGAATATGTTTGTTGATGTAAACGATACAAGACAAGGCAAACATCTGACATACGATATACTCAATAATCCGAGCGCATCGCCGGTCGTTACTCCCTTTAGTTTCCCTTCAGGCATATTCGAACAAGTTATAGGCATGCAAGCTTCGCCTGATTCTAATATTTTAGGACGCTTCTCGACCAATAACAACACGTTCCAGCCTAATCAGACTATTGATCAGGCTTTCGATATCCTGGTCAATCATGACTACCAACAGTTGATCGAGCCATATCGATTACATAGTATCACTTTTGATCAAGGAAATAAGGGGACTGATAGCATTGTCAGCATATCCGGCAGAACAAGCAGAGCTCCGGTCAATTACACTTTTTCTTTTTCTAATATTCCGGATAGCATAACAATCCCTTCATTCTTAGGGGCTCTCGGTGAATCGAGTTATGAAATCAGCTTTGGACAAGCTACACAATGGAGTGAAGATCAGTTTGATACTCTCACTCAAACAGTAATACCTCAGGTAAGTGATATTAAGGATCCTAATACGTCCGCCGATTTCCATCCGATGGCGTTACCGATTACGATCAAAGCAACATCACATTGCGATCAGCAGTTAAGCGTTATCAGGCCTGGAAACAGGAATGATGTTGCCGTTGAGAATGATTATCGCTTCTATAATAAGACCATAGTTCAAGCCCCAAATATTTTTCCGGATTATACTAATCCGGATACAATGGTTGTACCGATTCCCGGAAAATTTGTAATGGATGCTTTCCATTTTGCTGAAACGAAGGATGGCGACCCAAGTACTGCAACTTTTTTGCGGAGCACATCCGGCATGTACTATTTTTCACATGGATTGACACCTTCAAGTAATGGCGAGTCTCTCGAAACTGTTCACAGGCTCCGTCTTGGCGGTGCTGAACTCATCTTTAATTTTGCTGGTATCTCAAACGCTCAAAATGCCGGAGATACGGCATCTTATCAAGGGCCTTTTACCAATGATTTCCAGCCTAACGATAAGATTACTGTCGGTTTTACCGGACTTGTCAGAGGCTTACCATTTCCAGGAGCCCAGTTTGTTATTTATACATCAAAGCTTGATTTCGCAGCTAACTCACTTTACCAGCAATCAAAAATTCTGAATGAAGTGCAGGTAGTACCGAACCCCTATTTTGTAGAGCATATAGGGCAAACGTCAACAGATAATGCGAAACTCTTCTTTACCAGGCTTCCGCCGAGAGCAACGATCGAGATATATAATCTTGCAGGACAGCTGGTCAAGACGATCGAGCATAATGGCACATATACTGATACGACAGGAATGCATTTAGCAGACCGATATAATGTCGAGACATGGAATCTGCTTTCGGAAGGATTGCAGCGAGTAGCCAGCCAGGTATTTGTCGCGCGCGTAATCGCAAAAGATCCCAGGGATGGGACGACCGTGCTTGGCGAGATGACGACAAAGTTTGCAGTTGTACTTGGCGGATATCGGTTAGTGCATTAAGAATATAATTATTATGCCCGCTTCCTCATGAGCAAGTGGGCATATCGTCACGAATTTGAGTGTTGTAAGATTTCTATTTGAGAAGTGTTTTACTGGTAGTATGCAAAATTTTTCATCTCACGTTAATACAATGAAAGTTTTACAGTTGTGTCGTTTGACGTTGTTCGGAATTCTGTTCTTGATGGTGCATTCCACGGCAATGTATGGCCAGGGAACAACCACTCAGACAACGGCGCCAAATTTCAATAATGTCGGTTCAAGCGGTTCGCTTTTTGAAAGTATTGGAGTCGGTGCACGAGCCGGGGGAATGGGCGGCGCGTTCAGCGCACTTGCAGACGATATTTCGGCTCTCTACTGGAATCCTGCAGGTATTGCGCGGCTCAAAGGAGTTAATGTTTCTGCTACCTATACGGCATGGTTTGCAGGCATAAGTCATAATTTTATCG
>Ga0207156_10082_pt1 | contig 24158 bp, 22 predicted proteins | sample Alteio_BWMinHeat_24_FD_153514 | JGI IMG/M metagenome (GOLD analysis project Ga0207156, IMG submission 153514) | Enriched cells from forest soil in Barre Woods Harvard Forest LTER site, Petersham, Massachusetts, United States -... | ecosystem: Environmental > Terrestrial > Soil > Temperate forest >...
GCGCATATCGAACCGGGCCGCGACGGATTGTTCAATTTGATCCGCAGCACACCCGATAACCTGCGCTACGAACATCAACTCATCGTCGCGGAGGGCGACTACGTCATCGTACACGGACGCTTCTCAGGAACCGGCCGACCTGTCGCCTGGGTGGCTGCCGATATTGTCAGGATCGAGAACGGCCGCCTTGCTGAACACTGGGACGTGTTGCAAGACGAGGCGACAGAAGCCGAATCGAAGAGCGGCCTGCCGATGTTTGGCGACCGCTTCACCGCCTGAACCAACAGGTCCGACGGAATCGACAATCGAAGCGGGGAGGAAGGGGTTATGGGACTGTCACCACTGACGATTCTTGCCCCATCGAAACCTCGGTTCATCCTCACCCGTATAGTCGGGATCGAGATAGATGTGCAGGCTGGATATTCGGTCATCTGTAAACTTGAACACGTTGCAGAAACGTCCTCCGGGAGTGTCGCCTCCTGCCCAAGACTTGCCGGCCATTTTGCCGTGTGAAGTGCCTTCAACGATCAGATAGTCGCCCGAAGGAATGAAAGTGAAACTGTCATAATCGTGCTGAATATATTCCAAGGACCCTTCGAACCCCGTTACCATTTCTAAGAACGACTGCCGTCCAAATCCAAATCCAAATTTAGGGAAATAGATTTCCGCATCTTCATGAAAGACTTCGAGGATGTCAGAACGTCCTTGATCGGCCCTCACGAAATATTCACGAGCAATTCTTATTTTGTCCTGGTCGTTCGACACCGTTTCGTTCCCCTTTCTTTTCTTAGCCTTCTGCGCGGCCCGGCGCTTCGAATGATAACAGCGATTCTAAGCATAGTCTCCTTCAGTTCGGTTCACTCGGGCAGTTCCCGATCCCTCTCTCGCGAAATCCATTCGCGTACGTAGGCCGGACAGTTTCTCAGTTCGATTCCGTTGGCCTCCTCACCGGTAAGCACCCTGACGGCTTCAACGCTCACCAGCGTGACCTCCGTGAGATCAAGCGCGAGTCTGCCCCTTACCGTCTTCTCGTTCTCTATCAGTTCCCGCAATATTTCGACGTATGCCCGGTCAATGCGTCCACTCACGCGAAACACAACAAAACCAATCGGAGTAAGAACCCGTTCAATTTTGCACGTCATCCCGTGTCGCAGCTCCAGGCTCGTTGCGATCTCGCTTCACGCTCGTCACGACATTGCGCGTTCACCTGCCCGTGAACGTACCGTTCACGTTAACCTTCATGGCCTGCTGTCTTTAAACAAACTGTGACCGAAGGAATGCAAACGGGGAAAAGGCGTGCCGCATTGCCTCCGAGAATGCCTTGCTTTTCCAAGTGATTCAACTCGGGGCTCTCCAGTATCCGTCTTTTGTTTTTACGACCAGGTCCCGGCGCAGGTACGGAAAATCAGCACCAAACAGAACCTGGTCAATCCCCGCTACATCGCGCAGCATCCGAAGCACGGGATCGCTTGCCGAAAGAGCCGTATCCCAATAGATGCGCCGGAAGATCTCAGCCGCGGCGCCTCTTTGCTCAGCGCCCGCGATGAACCCCATCTCATCAATGATCGCAAAACGCGCTGCAAGGAACGGGATCGAGCCTCCAGCGTGAGAGAATATGTACTTCACATTTGGTGTGCGTGCGAACCTGTTGGTGTAATGCATCTGAGCGACTGCACGATTGGTATCGGTCGGGAAGTCAATCAGATTATCGGGCAGCCCTAACGAATGCCCTGAAGGGTCTGGCGATGGATTGGGATGCACAAAGACCACCGCCTTGCGGCGTTCAAGCTCTTCGAAGACCGGCTCCAAAGTAGCGTCTCCCAGGTACACGCCCCTGGAGTTCGTGAAGAGAACAACACCATCCAATCTGAGGACGTCGACGGCGTACGACAGCTCTTCCAGCGAGGCATCGATATCCGGCAGTGGAATGCAAGCGAAACTTGCAAACCGGTCCGGTCTTTCGTGAACGAGTTCGGCCGCGAACTCGTTGCATCGCCGCGCCAAGGCCCGAGCCTTCTCGCTATCGCCAAGGTGCACTCCAGGCGTGCTCACCGACACCACGGCAACGTCGATCTCGGCGTCGTCCATGAAAGAGATCATCGCCTCTTTGGACCAGTGAAGAGGCGCCAGCCCTCCCACGGGCACATGAGAATCATTTGTCTCCCGCCAGAAAAAGTCCGGCAATATGTGATGATGAGTGTCGATGATCAACGATGTATCTGGATTGCGAGTCATGCGGTCTCCTGTCGTCAGCCGAGAATCAGCTTGGCGGCGCGGCCCGCGACCATGTGCGCAGACGCGCTTGTCCCCGGCCCCGTAATGATCCGTGGCATCACGGAGGCGTCCGCCACGCGTAAACCCAAAATGCCGTGCACGCGAAGCTCTGGGTCGACAACAGCGAGCTTGTCCACGCCCATTTTGCAAGTACCAACTGCGTGCCCAAAACTTGCCGAGGCAAGTCTTGCAAGTTCTCGGATCTCCTCAGCGGTCGCCTTGGGCCCTGGAATGAGTTCGCTCTCGCGCAAATTGTCGAAGCCATGTTGATTCCCGAGTTCACGCGCGACTTCGATGGCGCGCACGATGGCCTCAAAATCGTGATCCGTGCCGAGATAGTTGCCATCGATCACGGCGGCATCCTGAAACTGGTCGCTGGCCAGGCGGACGGAACCTCTGCTGGTCGGCTGCACAAGAGCGGGCGCGATTGTGAACGTGTCCGGTGGAGGAGTTCCATAGCGCTCAGCTACCTCGGGCGTGACCACTGGTAGTTGATGAAGCACAAGACTAATGTCTGTGTCACCCGAAGGACTGCTCGACAAGTAAGCCTCTGCCTCGACGGCATTGCTGTCGGCCGGCCGGTCAGGCATCTTGCCTTTGTACTTGAACACGACGCCGGACACGAGCACATGGTCCTGCAGATTCTCGCCAACGCCAGGCAGGTTCTCGACGACATCGATTCCAAAGCTGCGGAGCGCCTTCGCCTCCCCGAGGCCTGAGAGCATCAGAAGCTTGGGACTATTGATGGCGCCCGCGGCTACTATCACTTCCTTGTCGGCCGCGATGTCCTTTACCGCGCCGTCTATCATCAGCTTGACGCCTATGCAACGGGCGCCTTTAAAGTTCAGTCTCACGACCTGGCTGTTGAGCAGCAGAGTCAGATTCGGCCGCGACAGCGCCGGACGCAGGAAGGCGCCAGCGGCGCTCACGCGAGCCCCATCCGCGGCGATGTTCATGTTGATGTAGCCGGCGCCGGCGCGCATCGGTCCGTTCACGTCATCCAGAATTGGCATGCCCATCTCGCGGGCGGCGTCGAGGAAGGCCGGTGCTGTGGGATGAGGATCTTTTGGGCGGCGAATGTGGATGGGGCCGCCCGCTCCGCGCCATTCATTGGCGCCACCCTCCCAATCCTCTTGACTTTTGAAGACCGGAAGCACGTCGGCGAAGGCCCACCCCTTGGCTCCGTTCTCCGCCCACCCGTCATAGTCCGCTTGCGTGCCGCGTATCCAGACCATCGCATTGATACTGGCGCCGCCGCCAAGTACGTGGCCGAGGGCCATGTTGAACTTGCGATTGTTCAACCGCGGTGAGGGGACGACGGGCAGGTGGTAGTCGAGCGGGCCGCCGACATTGTAAAACCAGATGCTCGGGTTCGCGATGGTCGGTGCGTCGTCTGGTCCCCCCGATTCGACGATGAGGACCTGCGCGCCGGACGCGGACAATTCAGCCGCCAGGACCGAACCAGCCGCCCCTGCTCCCACCACGATGAAATCATATCGCCTTTCTTTATTCGACTCGTTGATCATTTCGAACTCCCAGGATTTAAAACCTGACTTCTTCGATTTCGTAGACCCATTTGGCGACGGCCTCGCCATTGCGACCAGGCCGTGTGCTTCCAAGAATGATGGCAATCCCTATCATGATTTCCCCTATGTCTTCCTCGAACAACCGTCGAGTCGATTCGTAACTTCCGTTGATTGGTTATCACGCCCGCTGCACAAATATTCCGGAGAAGTGTTGGCGGTTTCCATAGAAAACAGTCAACCACAGAACTGTTACCACCGCCGCCGGTCCTGCTCCGCTCGGATTCAGGAACACGTGATAACAAAGGATGTTCACGATTACCGACCCAAGCAGGACCAACGCGAGCGGTACGAATCGGTTGGCTAACAATAGCGCGCCACCCGCGATTTGGAGCGCAGCCACAAACCAGAAATAGTGAGAGAGGGCCAGCGCGCCGACGAACTGTCCGGCCAGTCCTGTAGGCATAGGCCCCATGCTGAGAAAATTCAAAAAACCGTTGAGGCCGAACACAACAAAGATTAGCCCCAGTACAATGCGCGCAATCAAGGTTGCGATCTTCATTTCGCGTTTCCTTTCGATAGTTTCAACTTTACCAATTTCAGTGTGATGCGCCGTCAGTGGCGTTGAGCTGTTTGGGGAAATTCTCCCGAGCCCATGTCGAAAACCGGGTCGGTTCCCGACCCGCCACTTTGTTTGCGAGAGCAATTAGACCGGACGAATCCGAACCCAGATAAGTATGGGCTTCCCAGTAACTGAACATCTCGGCAATTTCGGCTGCCCCAGGAAAGGAACCAGCGAAGCTTTCCTTTGTGACCCGCTTGAATGAAAGGTTATGCCCTTGTCGATTTAGGGTCTCAAGGATTTGATCAAAACTCATGAAATCACCGACGAGTGGCAGATACTGACCATTGCCTGCCTCATCCGAGTTTGCGAATGCGCCGGCTACGATGTTCCCGAGTTCGTTGATGTCGCCCATGTGAATGACCCGCAGTGTCGGATCAAGAGGAAGAGCCCAGCCCATGGACCCGTCCGCCTGCTTCCGCGGAGCAAGGGCGCCCGCAAGATTTTGGTAGTAGCAAGGGGCGATGACGAAGGTGTAATTCTCAAACCCGGCGTCCTTCACTACCCGATCGATTTTGGCCTTGCCGGTAAAGTGGGGAACGTCGAACTTGCCACCGCTGATCGCTTCTACATCAGGCAGGGTTGACCAGATAAAATGTTTGACGCCGGCATCTTTGGCGGCGCGTATGGCGGCCGTCGCCTGCATAAGCTCGTCGGCTGCTGCTCCTCGAAAATTGGTGACAAGGAAAACACCGTGTGCCCCTTCAAATGCGGCTGTGAGTGTCCGCGGTTTGTCTACATCCGCCTCGACGACCTCCTCCGCGAGTTCCCGACGCTTGTCTGGATTTCGAGTCAGTGCTCGCACCTTGAATTGTCCGCGGGCTTGCAGGGCACGTAGGACTCCGCCTCCCTGCTGTCCCGTTGCACCGATTACGGCGATCAGCTTTTTGTTGTTGGATAACACCTTTGATACTCCTTTCATCTTCAATCATTCCAGATTTAATCACGCCCATTAGGCTGGGGAGACCTTACATGGCTTGCACCGTGCAAGCCGTCAGGCCGAAGAAGATTTCAGCGCCCAGCAAGCACGTCGCGGAGAGGCTTGGGCGGCCTGCCGCCAAGGCGCTCGACGTCGCCCGTCACAATGTCGAACGCACCCGCCGCGAAGCTCGATTGGATGCTGGTGACGATGTTAACGACCTCCACTGGCAGACCCGATTGCGTCAGTCCGGCGCGCAGTTGCTCTTCCGTGATGACACCGAACGCGAGCGGCCGGCCAGTGATTTCGGCGATGAGGGCGGCACGTTGGGCGCCCGAGAGGCGCTCGGGGCCGGTAGCGGTGTAGATCGCGCCCGCATGGCCGTCGCCGATCAGGATTCCGGCCGCGGCGGCCGCCACGTCACCGCGCGCAACGAAAGCAACCCGGTTCTCGGCCAGTCCGGTCAGTACGCCCTGCTCCAGCGACGCTTGCGCCTGCTGCACGAGAGCTTCGGCATAATAGTTCATACGCAGGATAGTCCAGACCGGCGCGGTGGCGATAAGGTGTTGCTCGCCCCGCCAGTAGGAGGCGCCGAGCGCCGGCTCCTCCTCCTGCCGCGTGCCCGCGCCCGACGTGAAGACGATATGCTTGACGCCCGCCCTCACAGCCGCGTCGATGGCAGCGACGTTGTGCTGCCCGCGCTTTCCGGGTTCCGGGTCGGCGGTCGTGATGATGAGCAGACGATCGAGACCCGCATAGGCCTCCGCAAGGCTCTCAGGCCGGTTGTAGTCCCCGAATCGTCTCTGAGCCGGTCCAGAGACGGTTTCGGGTGTGCGCGTAATAGCCACTACCTCGTGCCCCTCTGCACGCTGCAGCAGTTCCGAAACGACGCCTCTGCCCAAATGGCCGCTGGCGCCACTTACACCGATTTTCATGTCAACCTCCAATACTTCTCAAACGAACAAATTAAGTTCCCGGCGATCTTCGCCGTGGTCTCAATGGGACGCTTCACGGACTCGCGTGCGCCTGTAGCCTCCCGGCGAGGAAAGCACCGATGGCATCCAGCGCCTGTGCTGCCGCCTTCAATCTTCCGATGCTTGCGGGAAACCCATGTGGCATCCCCATCCACACATCAGCTCGGGCATCGACGCCCGCGGCAACTGCACGCTCAACATATCGGAGCGAGTCGTCCAACAGCGCTTCGTCGTCACCGACGTGAATGCGCGTGGAAGGCACCCCGGAAAGCCGGCCGTGAAGGGGCGAAGCCAGTGGATGTTTCGCGTGGGCGACCCCTAAGTAGGAATGCACGAGTTCCGCGACCTGCGGCCGAGTAAAAAGGGGATCGGCCTCAGCGCGCGTCTCGTAGGTTGCGCCCGAAAGAGTTAGGTCGGTAACCGGCGACAACACGGCAGCTCCGACAAGGGTCGCGTTGATGGAGGCGGCTTCGCCGGTAACGCTCGACGCGAGCACCAGTGCCAGATTGCCTCCAGCGGAGTCTCCCGTAAGAGCGATGCGGTGAACGCACCTCTCGGCAAGTCCTTGGTAACATGCCAACACATCATCCGTGGCCGCCGGAAATGGGTGTTCAGGAGCAAGCCGATAGTCCGGGATAAACGTCCTCGCGCCTGCTCTCGCTGCAATATGCCCGACAAGATGACGGTATGCTTTGGCGGAGCCAAAGTTAAACCAACCACCGTGCAGGTGGACGATCGCCTCGCTCGACCGCCAATCCGCCGGATGTACCCAAAGTCCCGGTACGCCGCCGAGGGTGTCTGCTTCGAATGTCACGTCGTCGCGTGGCAGTACCCTCTCCATGAGAGCGTCGAACTGTTCGCGGGCTTCGATCCCTTGTCGCGCGCCCTTGCTAGAGCTGACCATGGCGCGCATGGCGGCGGTGATCGCTGCATCTTCGGGATCGAGCCGATGTATCGCGACATAACTCGTCGATGTGTGGTCTGCGGCCGATCCTTGCATAGCCAGTTCCTCTTTTGACGTGATTTTCTCCTCTCAAAGAATAGCGCTGGAGGTCCGCGGCCTTTGAGGGAGACAAATTCCACCATGGCAAAGATCTTTCGCCAAGGCCTCAGTCAGGACTGAAATAGCTTCTGGTCAATGAACGTGTATAGCCTTAACACGCGACCATCACGCTCTTCGAGGAAGTCAGTGCCCGTGTAGTGGAACGGTTGACCTGGCATCCCGCTTCCCCACCGGCAAGTTGCTACATTGTGCATGATCTGGATCTCACTCGTGACCGTGTAGCGGTATTCTGCGAAGTGTTTGCGAATCTCGGTAGCCGCTTCATTGATACCCTCGCGGCCCACAATCCGACCGCCGGGATGAATCCAAAGGCAATCTTCGGTGTAAGACTCCGCGAGCAATGCCGCACGCTTGAGGGGATCGAGCTCTATAAAAATCTCATTGAAGTTGCGCATAAGCAGTTCAGAGGACGTTGCCTTCATAAATGGATCCTCCTTGAGAGATTTGGTTCGCGTCGCTGGCAGACCTGCTGCAGCGTGGCCGCAACTAAGTCCATCTGGAACGTGGAGAATGATATTGTGGATCCGGTTTCGCGAGCGAGGATTTCCGCGATCTCAGTTCGACGGCGTCGGACGATCTCGGATGCTTTCAAGAACCGGCTAGCTCTTTCGCCCGGCGTTGTTTCCACCCAGCCTGGGAACGCCTTCGCCGCGGCATCTACGGCGACGCGCGCATCGGCGCGAGAACCTGCCGCGACACGGGCAAAAAGCTCTCCGCTGTAGGGTTCGTGTACCTCGAAGAACTGATTATCTTGAGCTTTTCGCCAGTGGTTGTCAGCGAAATAGCTGTAGTCTTTCACATCGATTTGATTGGATCTCATAATTCCGCCTATCTGTTTCGTTCAAGTTTGGCGCGTTACTCATTCCTGGTTCTTTTGAGTCATATAGAGCTTCTGCCCTGCAGCTATTTCTTCACAGTGGGTAGAGCCTTGGAAATACGGAATGTCACCTTTACTCCGCTCGGACGATTCCGAACGTCCGTTTCCATGTAGCCATTCAGGCGGAACCAGATGCCCTGGCCACCGAGCTGAAGTCCCGGGCCCAAGCCGACCGTGCGCTCTCTGGAATCGGGAACATCGATATTGTTAATCCGGTGATCGGTCAACTGTTGCAGCCAGTAACCGTTGAATCCGAGTCTCACGTTCTTGCGCACCTCGTAAGAAGTTGAATAATTGATGTGAAAGGCCTGCCCCGCCTGCATGTTTTTGATGCCCAGCCCCGCGAAGGGATCGTTATTGGCTGAATTCCACAGATAGTGAAAGCGCGCGCTAAGCTCTACCTTCTTCCGTTCATAAGTGAGTGCGTAGTAGGGATTGACGACGACGAAATGATTGCCGATGTTAAGTAGCCGCCTGTCGCTGTAGGCGCCCGTCGGCACGTCAACGTCGAAAACGAAGCGGTGGACAAACACGCCCTTCCCGATCTTTTTGGGCGCCCACTGCAATCCAGGGCCGACTGTCAGGTCACCGAAGCCGCGTACCCTAGAAGAATCGCCATTTGTGAGTTGTACGTCGACATCGACTAGTGGCTGGAGAACCTCTACTGCCAGCGATGCCCCGAGAACCCGCTTCTCACTTATATAGGCCACATGGGTGGTGGTGCTATAAGTGGTGAGGCGGTTTCTGCCTGGAATCCTGTTCCCCTGGGCGTCCCGCAGTTCGCCCGCGACATAACTTTCCGGGAACTCCTCGAATAACCAGCCGGGGCTGCCAAAACCATCTTCGAAGTTCGTCTCACCCAGATTCACGGCCGGTAGCTTGATCTGCGCAAAACAGACCATCGGGGTAACTAAGGCCCAAAATGCGACTACGATCAACAGAGCAATTGGCCGCGCCAATACGAAGGCCACTTGCGCGTCATATTTCCTTATCGAGGTTGTCATATGTCCCTAAGTAATGTTGGCGGGCAGGCTCCCCTTGCCGTTATGCCTTTACGAATTCAGCCTCCAGAGTGAGGGTGACGTCGTCGCCAACTAAAATGTCGCCTCAGGGGTCTTAGAGCGCCGCTCCACAAGATCACCTGATCGAGCATGGCGTTGACATTCTTCTCCCGCATCTCAGTTTGGACGATTATGTGATGATCTCATGCTCGGCCTGAAGCCAATCCTCCACCTCATTGCCAGGTTGGGCTCCGCGCTGCAGATAAATGTCGTACGCGCGATTTCTTATTTCTTGCTCACGGGTTGAGTGCAGTAACCGTTCTCTTTCCTCAACTGCCGTACCTGGTTGCGTGGTGTCAGTATTACCGACTGTCTTTGCTTTCGATGCCATGTGCGTCTCCTTTGAAAAATGGACTTCATAGAGATTCCTTGATCTCTCGGGCTGAGGACGACCAATTAGATACGCTGTGGTATAGTCGGGCGTACGCGGCGCGAACAAGACCCTTCCATTTCCCGCTCGCAAATGCGGTAGTGCTCATGGTGTTACTGCCTCGCGCCAGGCAACCTGACCAGATTCTGTTCCGACAAAGGGACCTCCAAAGTGTCGCGGACGGCCGCCTTACGATATCCGGCCGAGATTGATTATTTGCCAGCAAAACTCGATACCCTTGCTCGCGAAGTGGCCTGCTAATGCGCTGCCGGTAGCTCCAGAACCGATAATTGAGTAGCTCTTGAATCTTCTCTCTCCAGTTAGTGCGTCAAGACGCCTTCGAGATTTGCAGGAGGCCCAGTTGCCCCAGCATCACGGTCCCTGACGGATAGCAGTTAAAGGATTGAATCTTGCCGTCTTTCAAGCGAAATACGTCACAGCACGGTGTATCCATCCGCTTTCCGGTTGGCGGCACGGTTCCCTGCGGTAGCGCCAGCGGCCCCTTGTGAGTTCCCTGCAAGGCGAGCTCTACGACGACCATATCTCCGGTGACGTAAACGTTGTACAGTTCGCGGTGCATGTCGGGAAACGCCTTCGCGTAAACCTCGACGGTAAGACCGAGCTCCTCTGGTCCCTGGTACGTGACCCCAATCGACTCATCCGTGAAGGTCCCGTCTTTGGTGAAACAGTTCACCCACCCGACAACGTCTTTGTCCTCGGCGACCTGGTACGCCTTCCGAATTGCTGCCTCATTTGCGGTCATATGGTGAATTCTCCTTTTCTAAACCCGAACAGATCAGCTTTACTGAGACCAGCCGCCCCTGATCACGAAGCGCCTTGCGAATTAAATAGCCGCAACCAGCCGCATTAAGCAGCATTACCGGTGCGGCGCGACCCGCCGAATGAGGCGCTGGCCTTTAGGAACGGAATTCCTTTAGGCAAGCTCTCTGCCATTCGTAATTGACTGAAACGACTGGGTTAGACAAATTCAGCTACAGGTGTGAACTTGCGAAAAGTGGTGGATTTGGTGGTTTTAGTGGTTCTGGTGGTTTTGATCTGCTTTCAGCGAATATTTGAACTGCCTTTTATTGATTTTCAGAGCTTTGATCCTATGGTCGAGGGTTGACGGTGGAGTTCCCAGCTTCGCGGCCGCTCCCGATGGTCCCCAAATCCGCCCTCCGGTCTCGGCCAGCGCCGCCTCAATAATCTCCCGTTCGCTGTGCGGCTCTACCTTACCGTTAAGGTGTGCCGGTGTTTCAACCCCGGATGCCGGTGCGAAGGCCTCCTTGGACAGCCATGACTCGTCAACGGAAAAAATCTCGCCGGAACTTAGAATCACGGACCTCTCAATTATGTTCTGCAACTCGCGGACGTTGCCTGGCCATTCGTAAGACTGCAACAGCTCCAGCGTCTTCTTGTCGATCGAGCGAAACTTCTTGCCAGCCCGACTGCCGTAGCGCTCGACGAAATACTCTACTAGCATCAGGATGTCGGATTTCCGTTCCCGGAGCGGCGGCGCCTCGATGGGAAACACGTGCAGTCGATAAAACAAATCCTGACGGAAGGTTCCACTAGCTACGGCTGCCCCGAGATCGCGGTTCGTGGCAGCGATGACGCGAACGTCGACGCGGATGCGCTGCGCCCCGCCGACTCGCTCGAATTCGTGTTCCTGCAGGACTCTCAGTAACGCGACCTGAATGTCGGGCGAGAGTTCGCCCACCTCATCCAGGAAGATGGTTCCGCCGTCGGCAACTTCGAAGCGGCCAGCCCGTCTTTGTGTTGCGCCCGTGAAGGCCCCTTTTTCATAGCCGAATAATTCGGAGGTAATTAACGAGGGCGCAAGTGCGGCGCAGTTCACGCTGACGAAAGCGCGCGAGCCGCGATTTGACCGTCGGTGGATAGCGCGGGCGACAAGCTCCTTGCCTGTTCCCGTCTCACCGGTAATGAGAACCGTAGAATCGGTTGGCGCAACCTTGGAGATGCGCGAGAACACCGTTTGCAACGCGGGCGAGGTTCCAACGATCTCCTCGAACATCGAGGCCCTGTCGACTTCTTCGCGCAGAGCGACGTTTTCCTGTTGCAGTTTCTCTTCAGCTCGCTTGCGGTCTTCGATATCGGCACATGCCACATACCAACGTCTGATCTGTCCCTTGTCATCGCGAACCGGGTTCGAACGAGCGAGAAACCAGCGGTAAGTTCCATCGCCCTTGCGCAGCCGTAACTCCAACTCATAGGGCGATCCTGCAGAGACGGCGCGATCAAAATAATCCCGGTCCCGCGCTCGGTCATCTGGATGAACGAACGCACCGCGCTCAGTTGTCTGCCGCCACTCCTCGAGACTAAGGCCCAGGTAATCAAGTGCGATGCGGTTGATATGGAGACGTTCACCGTTGGGTCCATATACAGCAACAAGTTGAGGCGCGAAGTCCAGCATCTGCCGGAGCTCTGTCTCCTTTTCGCGGATTTTGTCTTCCGCCTGCTTGCGATCTTCAATGTCGCTGAGGACGCCATACCATTTGACGATATTGCCAGATCCATCTCGGAGCGGGATGCCGCGCTGCAAATGCCAGCGATAATGCCCGTCCGCGTGGCGAAAACGCACCTCGTCCTCAAACGGCTTGCCGCTGGCAACGCACGCGAGCCACTTAGCATTGTGTCGCTCAAGATCATCGGGGTGAGTTGCGGCATGCCAACCCGATCCGGCGATCTGCTCTGGCGGCATGCCACAGTACTCTGCGAATCGTCTGTTGACGTAAGAATTCGAGCCGTCGGGCAGCGCGCTCCAGACGATCGCCGGGATGGAATCGAGCACGTCGCGGAGCTCTCTTTCGCTCCGACGTAATTCGGCCGTTCGTTCCGCCACCTTGATTTCTAATTCGTCGCGCGCCTCGCGAAGCTCTTGCTCATTATCTCGCAACGCTTCTTGCGCCCTCCGCAGCTCGTTGATAAGGGATGCGTTCTGAAATGCTGTGGCGGCGTTATTCGCAGCTACGGAAAGCAGTTGCTGATCAATCTGGTCGGGGAAATCGGAGCGATCGGACGCCGCCGCAACCAGACCGCGGTCGCCGTTTACACCGATAGGAATCACGATACCACAGCAGGATTCCTCAATCCCGCCAACGTTGGTCACGATTTCCTTCCTAAAGATTTGGCCGAACACAGCGAGGTGTTGTTGCAGCCATTGCGGAAATGCCTTCCAAGAATCCCCCCGCGTCACCTCGACCACCTGACAGCCTGTGGGATCGCGCAAACGCACAAAAGCGAAATCCAGCTCGAGCGATTCGATCAGCAAATCGGCGAGATCGGCGGCAATGGCGGGCGGTTCTCGTCCCACCCATCCCTCCGGGATGGTTGAAAGCGCCAAAAGGTCTCCGACCGTTGCACGCAAGCGGCGGATCTCAGCAGCGTAATCTACCGTCATTTTGAGCAGTCTACTATGATGCGGTCTTGCGAACTGACCGTCGCTCACGCCTCTCATTGAGAAACTGGTCGGGAGGAACGAAGAATGGGTTCTCCCGTAGTAACCCACCGATAATTACTAGCGGGTGCGTTCGCATGATATCCATCGCCACACTTGCGCCAAATTTGGATAGGTCGTAGTTACAGATCACCGGCGCATCGTACTTGGAAAGAACATGATTGAGGCGCGCCTCGTATTCCACCAAATTGTTCACGGCTGGTTTGTCGAAAAATAGCCAATCCATATGATGTCCCACCAACTTAGTTCGCGCGTAACCTGCGGCTGCGCCCGACTGGATTAGTTTTTCGACCGAAGCCAGCATCGCATCCTGGTCGAAACGGTGGTCACGCACATACATATCGGTCCACGGCAACACCTCGAGTTGACCGGTGTCAATCATCTCCTCCACATTTATGCCTGCCTCGGCGAGCCGATTCAAATACCCTTCCCGATTTTCGGAATCCACGATGTGGGTAGCTTTTTCGCCTCGATCGAAGCCGTCTTTGTAGAACGAGCCGAGCACTCTGTGTTCTTCGTCAATGGTGTTGAAGAAAGCGCAGATATGATTTCGCCCGGCGAGATTGACTCCTGCTATTTCCACGGAATGTTCGTTCCTTGCCATATATTGCCTCAACTTTGACGCCGAAGATCGGCGGAAAGGTGACAGCTACCCATGTGAGCAAGCCGCTGTCGACGGGACAGTGTACCAGGTATGCGCCGGAGTCAGATTACGAGCGGCCTGTCATTTGCCTCGAAGCGGTGCGGGCTTTTCAGTAGCGCTACCTGAAGCCTCACCCAAAGTCGGCGCCCCTTCCGGGAGAACACAGATGACAATGCGGGAATCGTGTCGATTACCGTGTGCGCATAATTGCCGGCCCGGAAGAACACAACAGGCGACTTCGCCGCCAGGCATTGACGGGCGGGGCCTCCACTGGTTGTGGTCCCATACTTCTCCTCCTCGCACGTCATATGATATAAAGCCAGGCCGTCGAATTCGGTGATTCCATGGTTTATGGGCCTCGCAGCGTCGACTGTTCCCACCCCAAATCTTAGTTCGCCGCGGCCTTCACCGCAAGGGCGGCCTTTTCGATGATCGCGGCTACAGCCTTCGGCTGCGACACGTAGATTGCGTGGCTGCCCGCCGCCTCGGCGACACTAGAACCCGCGCGCTGGGCCATGAAACGCTGTGCCGGTGGTGGGATCATCTTGTCGTCGGTGGCAATCAGGCACCAGCTCGGCTTGCTCTTCCAGGCCGGCTCGCTGATTCTGCCGCTGAGCGCCTCGACACCCCATGGGACTTGAGAGTCGGCCATGAACGCGGCTTTTTCCGCGGGTACGTCGGCGGCGAATGAGGCCGCGAACTTTGTGTTGTCCAGCAAGAGATAGCCGTCCTGGGGCGCCAGGATCGGCGGTATCGGCGCGCCAGGCGGTGGGTCCTTGATGAGGGTGGACACCGATTCCCCCTTGTCCGGTGCAAACGCCGTGATGTAGACAAGCCCGGCGACTTTTGGATCGTTGCCCGCCGCAGTGATAACCGCTCCGCCGTAGGAGTGCCCGACGAGGATGACGGGGCCATTTTGCGCGGCTATGACGCGCCTCGTTGTGGCAACATCGTCGGCCAGCGATATCGTTCGATTCTGAACGATTGCGACAGCGTAGCCATTCTTCCGCAGGATGTTATACACGCCTTGCCAACCCGAGCCGTCCACAAAACCGCCGTGGACGAGAACAACGGCCTTTGCCTCCAAACTGGTTCTTTCAGGCACTGAATTCTCCTCCTACCATTTAGAGCTTCGTGACAATTGCAGTAGTTTGAAGCAGTCGGACTAATAGCACATCACCAGATAGAGAGTTTGTTTCTTACCACTTTCGGGGCCGCTCCGGACTACCACCATCGTGGTAAACGCCCGATGCTGATGGAGTTGTATCGAGATGAGCCCCCGATCCCGATACGCTAGTTGCTTCCATAGGTAGAGAGTTTCTAAACATTGCCGGCTCGGGCCGCGCTACTGAGGTGTCGAAACTATCGAAGTCAGTTTCGTGCAGCCGAAGTGAGTTCCGGCGCGGGGTAAGTTGCTTCTGCGAACAGGTATGAGGTCTGGACAGGTGAATGGCCGCCGCGGCATTGAAGCGTTCTCTGGGTTGAGGTCAGGAAAACTGTCTGGGATCTATGCCGAGCTTCTTCATTCGGGAGAGCATTGTCGTCCGATTAACGCCCAGGCGCGCGGCAGCGCCGGCGGCGCCTCCCACACGGCCTTTGGTCTCGCGGAGGGCGCGAATGATCTCCTCTCGCCGCCGCTCATCAGATTCAGCGGCGGCGCCCTTAGGAATCTCATCATTCATCTCGCTGATCGTTTCTCTCACAATTCGGACAATCTCCTCCCGCCCGCGTGCGCCAAGGTTGCCGACGGAGGCATCGATGCCCGCCTGATGCAGTTCCGTGAGCGGCGCCTCCAGCGACCTGCCGCGCGTGAGAATCACCGCCCGCTCGATGAAGTTTCCCAGCTCCCGGATGTTTCCCGGCCAGTCCCAATCGGTGAGGGTTTTCATCGCGGCTGCCGGAATCGTTTCGATCTGCTTTTGCATCTGGCGGGCGAACTTCTGGGCGAAGTAGCGAGCCAGCAGCGGAATATCTTCTCGGCGCTCACGTAAAGGAGGGATGCGAATCGGGAATACGTTCAGCCTGTAATACAGGTCGCTGCGAAATTCGCGAGCCGCGATCATACTTTCCAGGTCCCGGTTGGTGGCCGCCACCAGCCGAACGTCTGCTTTCCTTGTGCGGGTGCTGCCCAGGCGCTCGAATTCGCGTTCCTGTAGAGCGCGCAAGAGCTTTGGCTGAATTTCGAGGGGGACGTCGCCAACCTCGTCCAGAAAAAGCGTGCCGTGGTCGGCGAGTTCCAGCCGTCCGATCTTTTGGCTGATTGCCCCTGTGAAGGCTCCTTTTTCATGTCCAAACAATTCGCTTTCGAACAGGCCCGAAGGAATGGCGGCACAGTTGAGCTTTACAAAGGTGCGGTCTTTGCGCCGGCTATGGTCGTGGACCGCGCGAGCGATCAACTCCTTTCCCGTTCCGGTCTCGCCAAGCAGCAAGACGGTGGAGTCGCTGGGGGCGACCGTCTCGACGAGTTCAAGGACGGACCTTATCGCAGCGCTGTTCCCAACGATGTGCTCAAAATTCATCTCGCTGCGAATCTCTTGTTCCAGATAGAGCTTCTCCTGGGCCAGCTTGTCTTTGAGTTCGGAAATCTCCCGGTACGCCAATGCATTTTCAATGGCGACTGCTATCTGGCCTGAGGCTCGACTGAGGAAATCGACATCCTCGGGCGTAAACGTGGTCTCTATCGTACGCAATATCGACAGAATTCCAAGGAAACGGCCGCGATTCACAAGCGGAATACTGCAGGCGGCTCTTACCCCCTCAGCAGCCGCGAGTTCATGGCTCCCGGGCGCGAGTTCATCACATTCCCGAGTATCAAATACTACCGGCTTCAAGGTGTCCATCGCCTTCTTGACCGCGGCGCTTGGGGTAACCAGCAACTCTTCCTTAATGACCCCTTTCGAGTCCGGAAAATCGAGCGCAAATATCCTAAACTTTCCCGAGGCAGCCTCGAGCAGCGATACGACAACGGCATCAGCCTGAACGACTTCGCGAATGTTCGCGGATATGGTGCGCAGCAGCTCGCGAAGCTCGAGGTTTGATGTGATTCGGTTCGACAGGTTCAGGAGCAACTGGAGCCGGTCGTTTTGACGCTGTAGTTCCGCTTGCGCAGCCTGCGCCCGCCTGAGATTAAGGCCGTCATCAATGGCGAATGCGACCACAAGCGCAATTAGCCGTACGAAGGCGAACTCTTCAGCGCTATAGGTAATGCCAGGACGGCTGGCGATACCTAGTGTGCCAAGCCGCCTGTGTGACGTCGCGAGCGGAACACAAATAACCGAGCCGATATCGACTCCTGCTGCGCTGAGGGATTCCCGCAGCGGCCGAGATCTTTCATCATTGTTCCAGTCAGCAATGTGCAAGGGTTCCTGGCTGGCCCAAAACTGCCAGATTGGCAGCTCTTCGAGATTCGGCGCGGGCTCGGCGCCTCCGTCCCACGGCAAAGGCACCTGGCCTTTGCCCCACGCGTGCCATTCGATCTCGTTGGAATTCTCCTTCAAAACGACCACGTCAAGATGGTCGAAATGGATGACTCCCTCCAGATGATCGGCAAGAACTCGTGCAGCCTCTTCCGGTTCGCTACAGCAGCAGAGCGCCTCAAAGATGCGAGGCAGTGCTTCATAGCGCTCGGCTACGCGTCCGGACGCGAGTCTCAGGTCGGTGCTCATCGCCAACGCCCCATTCTATGCGGCATTACAAGGGACAACCTGACAACTCGACGCCCTTTCCATACGACCCGTGATTACATCCCCTCACACACCACTATCGTCGTAAAACGAGCCGCCCCCTGGAGCCGCCTCGAGTAGACTTGCAATCCCTTATTAATACTATACACGCCGTCAGCTTCGCAGCAATGCGCCACTCAGCAGAGGCCGATGAGCATAGCAGCTTTGGCGAGATCGAAGCTCTAGTGGAAAGGAAGAGATGATCGACATCCCGGAGGGCTTCAGATTGGCATTCCTGGCGGCGTACAAATGAAAGAGCGAACAGGAGATGTCGCCCTGTTCGCTCTCCGACCAGTCTCAGTGCTGGCCGTAACCAACCTCATATCCCTGCTCGAACCCTGAGCGGTAGTCCGGGCTCCCATTCCGGTAATGACTGGAATTATTCGGGTCGTGGGACCTGCCAGCGCGGGCGTCTTGCTTTCCACGATTCAGGCCGTCGTGATACCCCTTCTGTTCGGGATCGCCATTCCAGGATCCGCCATAGTAGTAGTCGTAATAGTAGGGATAGTCGTAGAAGAACGGATCACCGAACCCGAATCCGAAGAATCGGGTGCGGTCATGGTCATGGTGATGATCGCCGTGATCTCCGCGTCCGCCCCGGTCAATGGCGTGACCGTCCATCGAGCCCCGGCCCACTACATTCCCGCCGCGGCCCGCGTGGCCGCCGCCGCCAAAGTGACCGCCGCCGCCAAGGTGACTGCCGCCGCCGCCGCCAAAGTGACTGCCGCCGCCGCCAAAGTGACCACCGCCGCCTGCGTGCTGCGCCAGTACTGTGGAACTGACACCCAATCCACTGCCAAATGTGAGGACGAGCGCCAGAGCCGATATCATGACTCCTCTCTTATACAAATTGACTTTCATAACCAAACCTCCTTGCCTTTGAGACCGATCTCTCGTAACTCGGTTCTCAGATTTAGTTAGATTCCATCTTTGAGAGAATAGTGGTCTGGACAGAAGCTGTACGCTCGAGGTCTCGTAGAATCTGGGCGAGGCTTGGGCAAATATCCTCTCATCTAATTCAGTGGCGGCGCCATTAGGAAGCATTGAAGCTTTGACGCCGGTGACGACGACAGTTTCGACTTTCAACACCGATTCGGCATCACTCCGTTCTTGATTACCTTCTAGTTTCACCAAATTGGCAGCCGCGCTGGCGCCTCTTGTTTCGGCATACCCGTTGCCCTTACCCACGTTGGAGACGGAGGCTAAGTCAAGAGCGAGGCTTGAAGGGATCCGCGCCGCTCGGGAACGATAAGCGCTTATGCTTCCAGTCGGCAGCCTGATGCGGCGGGGTGGAAACAAGGCGCATAGAAAACAGAGCGAAGCTTTCCCCCGCTCTGTAGGCAGTGCGCTGCGGTGGGCAGTTTGGAGTTCCCTTAGCCACGCAGCGCACTGCGCACGAAGCCGGAGACGAATGAGTGATGCTCAGAATTACGATGCAGTATACACAGGTTACGAGCTTCGTTATTGAAGGGGAGCTGGTAGGGCCGTGGGTGAAGGAACTGGAGGCGTGCTGGGAAAGTGTGATGGCTGCTGAACCAACCAGAGCAATGTTGGTGAATTTGGCGGCAGTGACTTTCATTGACTACGAGGGGAGACAGCTCCTGACCAGGATGCGGCGACTGGGTGTCAGACTCGTGTCAGCCGGATTACTGATGAACGCGATCGTCGACGAGATCGAAGCCGAAGCGCAAAGGGAGAAATAGTCATGGGCCTAAAGACCGAAGAAGCTGCTGATCCTAAGCTGAATATCTTCTCGCGCGAAGTTGTTCCTCCGGATGACGCGCCGGCGGCGCCGCGCTCTACAGCGCCCGAAGAAAGCACCAAACGAGTCGACGAGTCTATGGCGCTTTCGATAGACAGCCAGCTCGAACTTGTGGAGATGGTCGAGCGTATCGCCCGAAGCCTTACTGCAAAGATCGGCTTTGGCGAAGACGAGTTGAGCTGGATCGAACTGGCAAACGCAAGAATCGTTGCCCAGCATCTTTGCGATCACCTCTATTCGCGCGGTTCTGTCGGACTTGACCGAGCTGATTCGCCGGCATTGGCGACGGTGTCGCGGAGCTCGACTATGTTTGCGAAAGAGGGCTCAAGAACTCTGATTCTCGTATGTCGGCATGGTTTCAGTCGGCTAATCGAGCGCGTGCTGCACCGTGAAGGATTCGGTGATTTTCAGCGCGGCCGCCTGAGTCTGTTCGGCGGCACGGATATGGAAAAACGAAGCGGCGCTAGTGAGGCGTTCGTGCTTATGACAGATGTCAATTCCGCCGGGCGGCTCGCACAGGTCCTGAGCGGTTGTCCGATACGTGGAAGCGAAGCAGGTTTATTCGAACTGTATTCGGTTGGTGATTGATGTCCTTATCGGATGTTTTGTGCAGAAAACGGAATGAGGCTTACAACTAGCTAATGATGATGGTAGAGCGAACAGGCGCCGAGCTTCCAGGCTTCCGCCTGAAAGGTAAAGGAGAGCATATGAATACGAAAAGACTGAAAGCATATCTGGTGCGGGGAATAATTAGCCTGTCGGTCGTCCTGGCAGCGCTGATGACCGTCAAGGGCCAATCTGACCTGGGAGTCCGGGTGAGTGTGCCCTTCGACTTCACCGTCGGGGATCAAAGACTCCCGGCCGGCGAGTATACTTTGCGCCCATACACAACGGGCCTCGGAGTTCTGCGGATTAGCAATTGGCAGGCGAGGAGGAGTTTGATATTCAGCGCAAATGTTGACGAGCATCTCGTCTCGCAAGGGGATGCGAGGCTCATCTTCGATCGCTACGAAGATCAATACTTTCTCCGCGAGGTGTGGATGACAGGAGCGGAGAGCTATGACCTGCCTAAATCACGGATCGAACGGTCGCTCGAGAAGGATTTGGCTCGGGATGTTCCACGACGCGTAGAGGTCGTGCAAATCACTGACATCACACAATAAGCCGTAGCCCAATGCGGGCAATCCCAAGGGCTGCCTGCTGGCTGACCGCGAGCAGCAGCCCGCCTGTAAACATTTAATTCTCGCATGCCGCTAGAGCGGAAGCAGCTCACGGGTACGATGACCGGACGCATTATCGGAGGCAAAGATGAAATCTATCTCGAAACACAAATTGGGAATTGGCGGGGCAATCGGTTGTTTGATGCTTGCAGTTCTCTTTATGGCCCTCGGCCGCCCAAAGGGCAAGGTAATAGCGCCGCCGGCAAGCCCGCCTGAAGTCGAAGTCGTTCAGGTTGAGCAGAAGGATGTGCCGATTTACGGCGAATGGATCGGCACTCTCGACGGCGCCGTCAACGCCGATATCAAAGCGCAAGTGGCCGGCTACCTGCTCACCAAGGACTACACGGAAGGGTCCTTCGTGAAGAAGGGCCAGTTGATGTTCCAGATCGACCCGCGCCCGTTTCAGGCGGCGGTAGATCAGGCGAGCGGCGATCTCGCCAAAGCCCAAGGACAATTGGGACAGGCCGAGGCGCAGCAGCAGCAAGCGCAGGCGCAGCTCGCCCAGGCCGAAGCCAACCAGGGCAAGACACAGCTCGACGCCGACCGCTATACACAACTTATCGAGTCGGGCGTGGTGACCAGGCAGGACTACGATAACGCCATTCAGGCTAACCGGGCCGCCATAGCCGGCGTCAAAGCCGCAGAGGCGAGCGTCAATACGACGCGGGCCGGCATCGATTCAGCGCGCTCGCAGATCAAGGCTTCTGAAGCGGCGCTGAAAACCGCCGAACTCAATCTCGGCTTCACGCGCATTACCGCCCCCATTGACGGCATCGCCGGCGTTGCCACCGTAGAGGTCGGCAACCTGGTCAACCCACAGAATCCCAACAACCCGCCGCTCACGACGGTCTCGACCCTCGATCCGGTCAAGGTCTATTTCACGCTCGGCGAACAAGACTATCTCAACTATTCCAGGGGCAGCTCGATTCAAAGTAAATGGGGCGCAGACGGGAGCAAGTTGGACTTGGAGTTGGAGCTGGTGCTGGCCGACGGCACGACGTATCCGCAGAAGGGGCGCTTTTCTATGGCTGACCGGCAGGTGGATCAGAAGACGGGCGCGATCCGGCTGGCCGGTCTCTTCCCGAATCCGGGGAACAGGCTGCGCCCCGGCCAATACGGCAGAGTCCGCGCGGTCACCGGCGCCAAGAAGGGGGCGTTGCTTGTTCCGCAACGTGCGGTGACCGAGTTGCAGGGCAGCTACAACGTCGCCGTGGTGGGGGCTGACAACAAGGTGAGTATTCGCGCCGTGAAAGTGGGCGACCGCACGGGCTCGCTCTGGGTAATTGAAGAGGGCTTGCACCTGGGCGAGAGCGTTGTCGCCGAGGGCGCCCAGAAGGTCAGGCCGGATGCGGTAATCAATCCCAAACCGTACGCCGCGCCTTCCATGTCAGCGCAGCAGTCCAGGGGGGCCTAAAAGGGGGGACCGACTTATGCTTTCCAGCTTTTTCATTCGCCGCCCGATTGTGGCATTGGTCATCGCCATCTTGACCGTCATCCTGGGTCTCATCGCCATGCGCGGTCTGCCGCTGGCCCAATTCCCGGAGATCGTGCCACCCCAGATCATTGTCAATACCACCTACACTGGCGCCGATGCCGTCACCATCGAGCAGTCGGTCGCCACGCCGATGGAACAACAGATGAATGGGGTCGACCACATGCTGTATATGCAGTCGACCAACGCCAACGATGGGACGATGCAGTTGTTCGTCACTTTTGGCATAGACAGCGACGTCGATATCGACCAGGTCAACGTGCAGAACCGGATCGCCCAGGCGCAGCCGAACCTCCCGGCCGACGTGAATCAGTTCGGTTTAACGACTCGAAAGTCTACTGGCCTGCCGATGCTCGTGATCGCGCTCTACTCGCCCAACCAATCGTACGATTCGCTCTTCCTGGCCAACTACGCCAACATCAACATCAATGACGCCCTTTATCGGGTGCCGGGTGTGGGACAGGTGCAACTGTACGGGTCAAGCGATTACGCGATGCGTATCTGGGTGAAGCCCGACTTTTTGTCCAAGCTGGGCCTGTCGGTCCCCGACCTTGCTCGCGCGGTTCAGCAGCAGAGTAACGTCAACCCCTCCGGCCAGGTCGGGGCCGAGCCTGTGCCTGCCGGCATGGAGAAGACTTACACCGTCCGGGCGCAGGGGCGGTTGCAAACACCCGAAGAATTTGGGCAGATCGTTGTCCGCTCAAATCCGGATGGGTCGGTCGTGCGGATGAAAGACGTCGCCCGTATAGAACTGGGCGCCCTCAACTATCAACAGAATTCCCGCATGAACGGCCAGCCCGGCGCGATCATCGCGGTCTATCAGTCCCCTGGCTCAAACGCGCTCGCTATTGCCGGCGGCGTCAAGAAAATGATGGAGGAACTCAGAGGGCGTTTCCCGGCAGATCTCGATTACGCTTTCACGCTCGACACGACGCTGCCGGTGACCGAAGGCATCCGCGAGATCGTCGTCACCTTACTCGAGGCAATGGTCCTTGTCATCATAGTTGTCTTCCTGTTCTTGCAGAACTGGCGGGCCACCCTCATCCCGATGATCGCGGTGCCGGTCTCGCTCATTGGCACTTTCGCCGTCTTTCCCCTGCTCGGGTTTTCGATCAACACGCTCTCGCTGTTTGCCTTCGTCCTCGCGATCGGTCTTGTGGTGGACGACGCGATCATCGTCGTGGAAGCCGTCGAACATCACATCGAGGAGGGAAAGTCTCCCCGCGACGCCACGCTTCAGGCGATGAAGGAGGTGTCCGGTCCGGTCGTTGCCATCGCTGTGATCCTCGCCTCTATATTCCTGCCGATAGCGTTTATGGGCGGAGTTCAGGGGCGGCTTAACAATCAATTCGCGGTCACGATCGCGATCTCAATGCTCATTTCCGCCTTCAACGCTTTGACCCTCTCACCGGCGTTGGCGGCGCTGCTGCTGCGGCCGCGAAAGCAGTCCAGGGGCATCCTCGCCCGATTCTTCGGGGGCTTCAATCTGGGGTTTGACAAGGTCATGCACTATTACCTCGGCTGGAGCCGCGCCCTGATCCGTAAGGCGGTTGTGGGAGTGTTGGTCCTCGGCGGCTTCATCGTAGTGGACGGACTCATCGGTAAACGGCTGCCTACGGGCTTCCTGCCTGAAGAAGACTATGGCTATGCTTTCCTCAACGTTCAGCTTCCGCCGGCGGCGTCGCTCGAGAGGACCGATGAGGTAATGAAAAAGATCGAGGGAATCCTCGGCCAGACCGAAAGCGTGGAGTATTCGACTACTATTGGCGGATTCAGTCTGCTGACTCGCTCATCGTCCACTTACCAGGGCTTCTTCTTCCTTAGTTTCAAGCCCTGGGATGAACGCAAACAGACGGCGCCGGAGATCATCAAGAGCGTCAACGCCAGGCTGGCTAGTGAAGTGTCTGAAGCGAGCGCGTTCGCTTTCGGCCCTCCGGCGATTCCGGGACTTGGGAACGCGGGCGGGTTTTCGTTCTGGCTCCAGGATCGCAGCGGCGGATCGGTCGAATTCCTCGACCAGAATCTGCAGAAGTTCCTCGCCGCCGCGCGCAAGCGTCCGGAGCTGGCCGGAGTCGTTTCGCCGTTTACCGCTTCCACGCCGCAAGTCTACGCCGATGTGGATCGGGACAAAGTCTTGAAGCAGGGGGTTGCCATAGCT
>Ga0207156_10083_pt1 | contig 23818 bp, 21 predicted proteins | sample Alteio_BWMinHeat_24_FD_153514 | JGI IMG/M metagenome (GOLD analysis project Ga0207156, IMG submission 153514) | Enriched cells from forest soil in Barre Woods Harvard Forest LTER site, Petersham, Massachusetts, United States -... | ecosystem: Environmental > Terrestrial > Soil > Temperate forest >...
GATTTCGGGGACTAACACGTTCTTGAGCAATTCGCCGCAGGGGCTTAAGTGCCCTTGAGGGTTTGCTGGTGAACGAAGCGTAGCGCATAACAGCACTGATTAGAAAAGTTACGAGGAGGGACAACATGCAATCCAGTAAAGAAAACGAAACTACCGAGACCAATGGCGTCGGCGGCAGCGGCGCTAGGGCAAGGGTAATACGACTCCTTTTTGTTGCGCTCGGCTGCCTGGCCGGTTGCGCGGTTCTCTCGCTGGCGGCGCGCACCCCTAGCCGAGTCGAAGCGGCCCGCCCAGCCGCCGCGGAGCCTAACTGCAAGGTGACCGCACCCCCGGCCGTTCCCGCAGCAAGGCAATCCAAATCCCAGCCGGCGATCCTTCCCGGTCACGCCCTTACGCTGACGCCGCACGGGTTCGAGCCGGGCAAGATAATCCGCTCGGCGGGGCCCTTTGTCATCGCCGTCATCGGTCAATCCGGCACTGACACGGCCTTCTTCGTTCTGAGCGACGACCTTGGGAACCAGATTCGCACGGCGCAGGTCCCCAAGGAGACGCCGACCTGGGCCGACACATACAACCTAATCGCCGGTCACTATATGCTGCGCGAGGCCGGACATCCCGATTGGGTGTGCGATATTACGATCAACTAAACATCCTGGTTTCAAGTTGCAGAGCTGCGTTGGGCTCCAAATGAGGGCTCAGCGCATGACAAAGACGATAACTGCGCCCGCGCCATACGCGCAGGGTTGGGAGACTGTATGACCACAAACGCCGCCACCGGTACCGCCGCCAAAACGAGTCAGGCCCTTGCAGCCCTCGTTCTTGCTCTTTTGTTTTCGCTAGCTGCAAGCGCCCAGACGACGACCCCGACCGACGGGCAGACGCCGCTCGGTTTGACGCCAGGCGCGCCCGAGGGGTCGTACGCTCTCGGTGGGTTCGACAGTGTCAACCTCTACAACGGCAATCTCAACTTGCGCTTGCCGCTGCTGAAGATCGGTGGACGCGGCGCGGCGCAGATGACGATGACCCTGCCAATCGACATCCAGTATCGGATCTTGCAAGTCCATTTTCCTGGAATTCCGCCCAATCCCCCGACGGACACCTTCATACCCGCGGGAGGGCATTGGTGGCCCCTGCCGGTGAACTATGGCCCGGGAATCCTGGTTGGACGACAGGCTGGATCGACCAAAGACTGCGGGTCGCCGGTAGGGCAAACGATTGCCTACACGTTGACGCGGCTGACGTTCGTCTCGCCAGATGGCAGCGAATATGAGTTGCGCGACCAGCAAACCCAGGGCAAGCCCACCGACTACAGCAGCACCGCGTGCGGCGCCTCGATTCCCACCTTTGATCGCGGCAGGGTGTTCTATAGCGCCGACGGCACCTCGATGACCTTCGTGTCGGATACGGATATCAGCGACGTTCCCGCCGCCGCGTCGAGCTCACAATTCTACTTCCCATATGGCTATTTGTACCTGAGGGACGGGACTCGCTTCCGCATCCAGGGCGGCCTGGTGCAATGGCTGAGCGACCGCAATGGCAATCAACTGACCTTCGCCTACGATTCGCTGAAGCGCGTCACGTCGATCACCGATCCCTTGAACCGCGTTGTCACGGTCACCTATGGAGATCCGATTAACGGTCCGCTCTATGACGAGATCGATTGGAAAGGCTGCCGCGGAACGCCGCGGAGCATTCGCGTATTGCTTGGGTATCTCCACAACGCATTGCGCGGCGGAGCGGCGCAGGGCAGCAGCGCTTACAGCTTGCAGACGGTCGCGGCTTGCTTTCCCTATGTGTCCTCAGACACGACCCTCAACGATACCTTTGTGACGACCGGGGTCCAGTTGCCCGATGGCAGACAGTATCGCTTCTTCTACAACAACTACGCGGAGTTGGCGCGCGTGGAACTCCCGACCGGCGGCGCCTACGAATACGACCATAGCCCGTTGGGCGTGGGCGGCGTTGGAACGCAGAACAACGGGTTTCAAGTATACCGCCGCACGACCGAACGGCGCGTCTATGCGGACGGGGTCACGCTCGAGAACCGGACCACTTATGCGGACAGCGAGATCACGGGCGGCGTGGTGACGAATCTGCTGGTCGACGAAACCCAGACGGATGGCGGCGGCGGCCTCCTGGCGCACGCCAAACACTATTTTAATGGCACGCCGATAAGGTCCTTTAACCAGGAGGCGGTCGAATACGCGGGATATCTGGAAAGCAAGGAGTACCTGACTGAAAACTACGATAACAACGGCTCTTTGCTGCGAAGCGGGGGGCCTCAATACACGCAACGGACATCGATGCCCTGGTGGACGTCGTGGACCGGACCAGGCGGCGATCAGTCTGCGGTGCACGAACCCCCAAATGATGTGCAAGTCCTAGAGGCAGACACGACTCTGACCGACGTCACTCCGAACCTGTTCACCAAACAGACGTTCCGATACGACGCCTTCAATAACAAGACCGATACATGGGAATACGACTTTGCGCCGAACGCTCCGCCTGCTCAGCCTCTCCGCCATACGAAAACTGTCTTTCTGACGACCAATCAAGTCAACGGGGCAGGCATCGACTACACCGCGTTCGACGTGAACACGCCGTCGAATTCAATTCACCTGAGGAGCCTGCCAAGTAGCCAGAACGTCTACGCTGTGAACAGCAGCGGCCAGGACATATTGCCGGCGGCGTCTCAAACCACCTTTGAATACGATCAATTCAACTCCAGCGTTGGTCATGCGAGCCTGACTGATAGGCCTGGGATCAGCAACCATAACGCCTCATTCAGCATGGGCCGTCCATATCGGGGCGATGCGACGGCAATCATGCGCTGGTTGGATGCGCCGACTCCAGGTTGGCTCACGACCTATCAGCAGTACGACATCGCCGGCAACATCGTGGTTAAGGTCGACGCGCGCGGCAAAGCGACGACGATCGACTTTACCGACAGATTCGGCGCGCCGGATGGTGAGGCGCGCTCGAACACGACGCCACCCGAGCTTGCGTCGGTCGGGCAATCAAGCTATGCCTTCCCGACCCTGGTGACCGATGCGCTCCTGCATACCGCGTACACCCAATACGACTATTACATCAGCAAGGCGGTCGATGGTGAAGACGAAAACGGCGTGATCGACAGCGGCTTCTACGATGACATCCTCGACCGCGCGACTCAGCTCGTCGAGGCCGTCAATTCCACCGACAAGCAGCAGACGACCTATACCTACAATGATCCCGCCCTGACCGTAACCACGACGACCGATTTGACCAGCTATGGCGACAATCAGGTCAAGGCCGACGCGATTTACGACGGCTTGGGCAGGCAAAAGGAGAATCGGCATTACGAAAGCACGTCGAACTACATTTCCGTGCAGCAGCAATACGACGGAATGGGCAGAGTCCACCAGGTCTCGAATCCGTTCCGGCCCGGCGACACCATATTTTGGACGGTTACGGCCTACGATCTGCTCGGCAGAAAGATGACCGTAACGACGACCGGCGACGGGGCGCAGGCGACGATCGCCTACAGCGGCAACACCACGACCAGCACGGATCAGGCGGGCAGAAAGCGAGCAATCAAGAAGGACGGACTTGGGCGCTTAATCCTGGCAACGGAAGATCCTTCCGGACTTGGTTACCAGACCAGCTATGCGTATAGCTCACTGGACAATTTGACGAGCGTAACTCAGGGCAGCCAGCCGGCCCGGACCTACACCTACGATACACTCGGCAGGTTAAGGACGGCCATCATACCCGAACAGGTTGGGACGACAACGTATACCTACGACGAGAACTCGAATCTCTACACCCGCATTGACCCGCGCGGCATACAAACGACATTTACGTACGACGCAATCAACCGTGTTCTGACTCGCACGTATTCCGACACAACGCCTAGCGTGACCCTCCACTACGACGACCCGTCAGTGCCGTTTTCTAAGGGCGAGCTTACAAGCATCGTCTCCTCGGTATCGACCTATACGCATGACGTCTACGGCCCCCGGGGGCGCGTCAAGCACAGCACACAGACCACGAGCGGCCAATCGTTCCCCACTACTTCGTTCCCGATGAGCTACGGCTACGACCTAGCGGGCCACCTCACGACCGAAACCTACCCTGGAAACTCAAGCGGCCAACGGACAGTGACGACCGCCTATGATGCAGCCGCTCGCACCAGCAGCGTCACCGGGACCGGAAAACCTGCTCCATATGCTAGCCAAATGACCTACACGCCGCACGGTGAGGTTGCCTCGATGGTGCTCGGCAACGGCCTCTGGGAGCACACGACGACGAATTCGCGCCTGCAGCTTCAGGAGATTGGGTTGGGATCGGTCCAGGGCGGGTCGGACAAGCTCAAGCTCAACTTTGATTACGGCTCGAACGGCAATAATGGCAACGTATTGAGCCAGACGATCACGGTCCCGGGCGCATCGGCCATCGTGCAGAGCTACGATTACACGGACGGGCTCAATCGCCTCACTACTGTGAAAGAGGCGGTCAATTCCGCGGTGCAATGGACGCAAAACTACGGTTATGACCGTTTCGGCAACCGCACGTCGCTGACAAACGGGGGGGCTCAAGGGGGCCTCCTGCCCACAAATACGACTCCGCCAATCGACGCTTCGACGAATCGTATCAGCGGATACTCGTACGACAGCGCCGGCAACGTCCTCGGCGACACCGCGGGCAGCACCTTTACCTTTGACGCGGAAAACCGTCAATTGACCGCTTCCGGAGCGCAATACAGCTATGACGGGGACGGTCTGCGAGTGACTTCCGTAGTGGGCGGCGTCACGACGGTCTTCGTCTATGACGCATTCGGAAAGCTGATCGCGGAGTACACGAGTTCGACCCAAGCGCCGCCCGGCGGCGGGGGAACGAGCTACTTCACAAGCGACCATCTCGGCAGCACGCGCATGCTAACGGACGGGAACGGCACCATCAAATCCCGCCACGACTATATGCCGTATGGAGAGGAACTCGCGGCGGGACTGAGCGGCCGAACGACGGCAATGCAGTACGGCGCAAACGACGGGCTGCGACAGAAGTTCACCTCCAAGCAACGCGATAAAGAGACCGGGCTCGATTACTTCGGGGCGCGGTATTACGCGAGCTGGGAGGCGCGGTTCAGGTCAGTAGATCCCTTGATGGCAAGCGCCCACCCTGCGCTGCCGGAAACGTGGAATCGTTATGGCTATGTGCTGGACAATCCCCTCGCGATCATCGACCCCAACGGAGAAGGTTGGGTAACACTCGGCACCTGGTTGGTCTGGAACGATAAAGTGGAGAGCCAGGCTGATGCGGACAACATCTACGGTAAGGATCGCAATGGTCGAAGCCGGGCACACTTCTTCGCATACGGCACGATTGGCACGATGATAGCCGGCCCGCTAAGAGGCCATCTAGTGATCTTGGGTACAGCCGGCATGAAGTTTGATTTAGGCCGCCCTAAGCCACTGCCCATAAAGGAGATCGAATGGTATGGCGGAGACGGCGAGCGGTTCCTACTTGCATACTTCAAATTTGCACTGGAAAACGCGGTTTGTGGTTACGTTGGCGCGAAGGCAGTGGATGCGGTGGAGGCGCTTTACCAGCTTGCCAAGGCGAGACGAGCAGGTAAGGCGGCACTTGCACTACTCAAGGCCGCGAAGGAAGGGGAAGTCGGCGGGTCGGATGGCGTCGATTTGACTCTGAAGTATAAGAAAGGTTGGAGCGCGGCACAGCGAGCCGAAGCAGCCGCCAAAGCGCAAATTCTTAACGATTCTGAGACCGTCGTAACTGATGCAGAACGAGCCGGCACCTCTGCTGCGAGCCGATACCGTCAAGCAGGGGGCAACATTCCGCCAGGCAATGATGTGGACCACGTCATCGATCTTCAGCTCGGCGGTGCCGACAGTGTGCCGAACATGTCGCCCTTGGACGCAAGCGTGAATCGCAGCTTAGGCTCTCAGATTCACCACAGGATCAAAAACCTCCCTGTTGGGACACGCGTCAACCGTGTTACAATTAGATAAGTATGTTCACACGATTTGAGGCGCACTTTTGTCAAGACGGAGGAACGCGAACGAAGAGTAACGGGCCGCTCGCACATGCGCAAGAACCTACCACTGATGCGCTGGTCTGCCGCTTAGGGGGCGCATCGTTCAACAACGGTCTATACCGGATAATGACGCCGGAGATCGTCGCATGGGGCAACGCGTTCGTCGCTAACGCCTTTACGGGCTTTTCCGACAGAGTCCAGGCGTTTGCCTTCGATTGGCTAGGCAGGGTCTTCGCCCTCGACTCAGCTAGAATTGAAGGCGGTCGGCCGGGCGTTGTTCTATTCGAGCCTGGGACAGGGGAGGCCCTTGAAATCCCTTGCAATCTCTCTACTTTTCACGAGAATGAACTGGTGGATTACAAGGAGGAGGCGCTTGCGGAGGGGTTTTACAGGCGGTGGCTCGCGAATGGAGGAGCAGCGCCGAACGTGGACCAATGCGTCGGGTATAAAACGCCGCTGTTCCTGGGGGGTAAAGACACAATTGAGAATCTTGAGATATCGGACCTGGACGTATATTGGACCTTAGTGGCGCAACTGCTTGCAAAGGTCCGTGGCCTGCCTCTTGGTACGAGAATACGCAAGGTTGAGATCGAGTCCTAAGGTCATCCCATTTGGTGCAGATTTAGCGAGGCAGTGGTTGGAATCCGCTTACACACTGGATTACGACGCCTCCCAGCAGAAGACAACGGGGACGGCAAGTGCGCTCTAACAGCTACGGTAAGACCAAATCAACGAGAATTCGTTAAAGCGCGCGCTGGGAACCTGGCGCCGCACCGCGGCAACTTTCGGAACCCTACCGAAGGTCCGCTCGTTAACCGCACACCGCCGGTTGAACCTGAGCCAGGAGACTGGCATTGATGATAACGCGCATCGATGAATTGCGTGAGCTCCCTCGGCCGGTGGGCTCGCAAAGGCGAGAGGCGCCTCGCTAACGGAGCTCACCTTATATGTCCGACGCCTCACATCGCCCCCGAAGCATGGCTTAATGCGGTTTTTGCGGGCTTGAGCCAAGAACAGCCAATCTAGAGACGAATTCAAGGTGAAGAATAACACCAGATCGTCCACCCGCAACCCGCCGAAATGATCCGCTCAAGCACGCGTCGACCTTGAAGGAGTCTCCGGCGAGTGACCAAAAAGCTGCGGGCGTCAGCTGCGTCAGCCCGTAGTCGCTTGCTTCCAAGCTAAGGAGTCTCCGACGAGGAGATTGATGCGCTTACAACAAACCAGGTTCTGCGGCTCTACGACGCTGTCCAGGTACGTATTGAGTATGGCAGGATGAAGCTCGTCGATCCTCCCATCTTACCGCCGCCTGTGGGGTGGGAATAATCCTGGCCCGTCAGGCAAGGCTTCGACGTAAAAGTATTTTGAAAACAATTGGGACAAGGAACATTGGATCAACAGAAGTCGATTGACTACTACGTGGCTAAACACAATGGTAACATGTCTCCCGTAGAAAATACGCAACGCGCGGTCGAGACGTTTAAGGATCCGTCCGCTGTGAGACAAGCCACGACAGACATTCAAGGGCGCCCGGCCGTGCGGGTCACATCACAAAATAGTGGTACCGGTCTATATACAACACAGGGGAAAATCATATGGTTTCACCCGAAGTGATAGACGAGCTGACCCGCTGCTGTGCGGCAGTGGAGCGGCAGAAGGTCAACGCTAGTCAGTATTCTGGGAGCCTGCTCGACCTGGTGTTCGACGTAGTCACAGCGGAGACAGCTATTGTAGGGATCGCGAGCAAACTAATCGAGGGGGACAGGATGGAGGAGAGTGACCGGCTTATCGCCAACCGCCCCCTTTTCACGGATGGAAGATTTTGGCAACTCCGGGACGGAGAGGCCGTTGAGATTCTGGCGCACAACGAGATCTGGCGACTTGCTAGCGCTATCGAGGCTTTGCGAACTGTGTGCGATACCGCTCTGCAGCTTCTTGACGGCTCAAAGCTTGGAGGCAGGTACCAAAACCTCGAAGGTGTGCATTGGTTTTGGTGCGAGGACGAGAAACTGACCCACCAGCAGGCATGAAATTTGACCCGCTCCTGCGTCATGACGGAGCCTGCGAGCGTCGGCCGCTGAAACCAAGCAAGCAAACGTAACCCACCGACAGGCATGAGAACTGACCCACCGGATGGGTCAGTTTTAGGCGCCTGAAAAAGGGGGAGCTAGAGGCGATGGCCGATCCATTCATTATAGCCGCGATATTCTTCCTCGGGTTTGAGACTCGACTGTAAGAGGAAACCGGCCTTTGAGTCTTCTGGCGTCGGCATCCGACTCGGGCGGGGAAGTTCTGTTGCGACCTAAAAAGAACGGAAAGCAGGTCCCAAGAACCCGCCGCATTCAAGGGCGCGGCGTCTTTAAGTTCGAGTCATCATAGTTCGTAGCACGGTCTTTATACGGGTAGTGCCGTGCGCGCCCCATTCATCGCAAGTACGCGGAAATCATCGCACTACCCGTCTAAAGACGGTACTACGAACGAACACGCGGCTTCCGCTGCACGGACTCTCGGTTTCGATCGTGCCCGGAGACGCACCCCAGTTTCTTTCACCTCGTGTCAGTTCCCGCTACGCGACCAGGCCAGGCTGGCAAGCCTTTAAGATTTCTCTACAATTAGGGACGCAGGCGGATGCTCCGGGTAGTGTCGGCCAAACGCAGGGCTCTTGGTATTCATAAATGATCGAAGACGGTTCAACGCAACACCTGCAGTTCGCAATTAACTCGCAGCATGAATGCCTATCTGCCTGGACAATGGAGAAGTGTCGCGAAGCATGGGAACTAACCCACCAGCAGGCATGAAAAGTGACCCACCCTCTGGGTCATGACGGAGCCTGCAAGCTTCCCAAGGCTGAGACGCAAGCAGCAGAACTGACCCGCCGACAGGCATGAGAATTAACCCACCGGGGTGGGTCAGTTTTAGGGGCCTGGAAGCGGAGGGGAGGCGGCCTGAGGCCCGGCTGATCCATTCATTAAACCGCGGTATTCTTCCTGGGTTTGAGAATCAGACTGAGGGAGGAGACCGAGTGCTGAAAATGGAGGAATGGATGGATATAAAAGTATTAGCTGCGCAAGGGCCATTGTGACTACCGCCAATTCGCGTTCGGGATCGGCGCTCAAAGCGGCGTCGGGGGCCGCTTCGTCCACGACCTGGCGGTAGGCAAACTCCAGGTCGACAGGGTCGAGTTGACCCAGCGTCTCCAGGGCCGGAGGGTTCTTCAGTATGCGGCGCTCCAGAAACTCGCGCTTCCACCTGAAGATGATCTGATGCGACAGTACGCGCTCGCACAGCGTCTGATGCTCCAGCTCGATGTGAAACAGCCGGGCGATGAACCTCCCCAGGTGTGGAGCAACCCGGATTAACAACTCGGACTCCTGCAAGCGACTCCAGGACTCTGTTCTTGCGACTGCGCCCTTGGCCGCCGTCTCCCCGGGGGCGTTGGGCTGGGCGTCCGGCGAAATTCCGCCAATCGATGCTGAGGACCCCGCGTCCCGGTACGCGCGCAGATCGTGCGCAAGCGTTGCGTCGGCGCTCTCCAGTTCGGAGATAAATGCGCGATCGAGCGCCTCGAGCCGCCGGACGCGATTCAAGTCAGCATACTTAAAGCCCGGCAACCCAAGCTGCAAATTCCACGCGCGCGCTTCTTGTCTAGGGTTTTCGGGCAGGTGCTCTAAAGCCATCCAATCACCTCTTTATGATTCGTGACGTTCGGGTCGGCGTTCGGGGAGACGATGCCGGACCGCAGGGGCTCGCGCTCACGCGAACTTGCGTATGACCGTTCAATCGTCGGGTTTAGCTCGCAGCAGGATCTCTGGAAGCGCTGATCCAAATCAGCGGTTTCGAGCCGAATTTGTTGGACGAGTGAAATCAGAACAATGAAGTCAGCATCCCCGCTATTCCAGATCAACCCCAGGGCCGGGTCTCCATCACGAGACGCCCTCGACTAAACTCTAGAATAACAGACGCGCGCTCTGGTTTCCATTATTAAAGGCGTGGCGGCCTACAGGTCCCACTCTCCCACGCGCAGTCTCTACGTCTCCGCGCAACTTCTGCGTCTCCGCGCAGTCTCTGGGTCTCCGCGCAACCTCTGCGTCTCTGCGTTGAGGCCCTTTATTTCTTCACCCTTTGCCCCCCAGCTTTTGTAAACTTCGTGCGCGCGTAGACCACCTGGAACCCGAGTTTCTCCATGTTGCGCTGCGACAAGCTTCCCGGCAAAGTCGTCACCATCGCGAGTTCGCATCCCTTTTCGGCCGCGATCTTCAACCTGGTCTTCAGCAAGTCGCTCTGGATGCCGAGTTTTCTGAACTCGGGCAGGGTGCTTGCGCCCGCAAGCGCGGCCACGCCGTCTCTGACGAAGATGGCGCCGCCGCCCGCCAGGCGGCCGCCGCGAGTCGCGGCGAAACACAGGGAATTCGCTTGTTGGAAGAACGTCTCCATCACGTCGACGAGGGCCGGCGCGGGGTCCTCACTTTCGGCGAACCCTCGAGCGACAGTTTGGGCGAGCGTCGTGATTTCATCTCCGCCGACCTGATGAATCTCGTTGCCCGAGGCAATCGGGAAATCATCGCCCGGACCCAGGCGCCGCAGCAGCACATTCGAGTACTCGCTGATTCGAAAGCCCCGATCCATGAGCGTCATAGTCAGGCTCATATCGGCATGATGAGACACCTCGATATTCGTCGCCGAATCGTGCTCGGCAAAGAACGTTTCCAGTTCCGCGATTTCGCCGTCTCCCACGGCTCCGTCAAAGCCAAGGGCGAAGGCCTGAGTCAGGGGCGAATCGACGCCGGCGAACACCGCATACCCGCTGCCGATCTTCTTATAGCCGGCCGCCGAGTCCTGGCGCCTGCGTTTGTGAGCGATCGCGAAATCGACCTGATTCATTGCTTCTATGGTCTCAAGACGCCTGGCGAGTTCTTTGTCCGAAAAGATTATCATCGCCTGATAATAGCAGACTGCTGTTGCCGCGAGTTAGATCTCGTCCGGGCGCGCCGGCCCCTGTGGCCCAACCCGGGCAATTGCGGTGATCAGGGAAAAAATCATAGACTCAATCGCTCCCCTCCGGGAAGATGTGATACGTGTCAAAGACGGGTTTGCCTGCTGTCTTCGTCCTCTCATACCAACTGATCCAAAACTCGTTGAGCGGATCGGAGGGATCAAGTTCTTCTCCATCGACACGAAAGTGCTCCATCGTCTCGACAAGCTCGATTCCCTCTTCCCTTAGCGATTGCAAGAATATGGCTCGCGCTCGTCGATACACGCGTTCGGGAACGAGGCAACCTGAAAATACTCCCCCGCAGGCAAGATGCGCCGTAGGATCCGAGAAGCGTCCTTCAAACTTAAAATACCAATATGTCATCGCTCTGTCTCGTGGTGAGCCGCACGGCCGCTAACCGCGCGTGTAGAATCTTTATCTCAGCCGCTCTCAAGAGGCAAGGTCAGCGCCCCTGAGCCTCTTCCATATTTCGGGATAAATGTCCCTGAGTTGTTCCTGCTTCCAGGCCTTTCCCTCAGGTTCGCTGAAGTAGTCATACTTTGGGTCTGGGATCTGCTCGCCCACTATGCTTTGATATGCGCTATTCGCCGCATAGAGAATCGCTTCGCATTCCGGGTCCTCTCCGCCGGCTACGAGATCGGCCGCGCGCTCGGGGTTCTCCATGACGGAATCGAAAACGGCGCGCCCCTGCGCTATGAGCCAGCCGCGGAAGTCTTCGAACGCATCGTCAGAGCAGCCGCCGTAGATTATCCCAGCAACCGCCCATAGATCCCACCGCTTGGATTTCGCTAAGAGGTCAGCCAAGTTCTGGTTGAAATCCACAATGTCACGGGGATCATACGACCTGAGGAGTCCGGCCAGTACTTCCGCCTGCTCGTCGCAAGTCCGCGTCTCGCTCCTGCTTTGATCCATCAGGGGCCAAAATTCGTCGAGGCTCATTCTCTCCTCTCGAATCAAAGGCGCGACTCTCCTCTTCTGCCGCGACTGGCTTCTTCGCGAGTGACCCAACAAACCTGCGGGCGCACTCAGAGATTGTGCCTCTATCAGCTTGCCCGCGGGAAGCTTGTAACGTTCCGCCACATGCCTCAACGCCTCGAGCGCAATCCAGCGAAACGTAGCCGTCAGGTCCGCGCCGCGCAGTTTGCGCATCTCTTTATCGGTCTTCGACTGCTCTTCCGTTGCGAATAGTAAAGAAGGCTTGGGCTATAGGCGCATCATTCGTAAGGATTTGTATGTGATACTCTTCGCCTTCGACTAGTGAGGGCGCTTCGCCGTGTTCGGGATATATCTGAACGTACCCTTTCGGAACTCTGCCGTAGGTGATCGGACTTAGGCGTTCTACGGTTTGAAGATCCGCCTCTCGCGCGGGCTCTATCATCCAGTACATCGAGCCTTCTTCGCCTGCTTTCTGACGTTGCTTGTTCGGTCCACGAGCCCGTATCGCTCCTAGGGTGCCACTGCCAGATAGAATGAAAATGGGCGGGTTACCTCCGCCGAAGGTAAGTCTGGTATCTCGTTCGCAGCCGAAAATGATGGTTACAATCATCAGGGCCGCTACACATGTCGTTGCACTGCGCTTGTGAAGCCAGTTCCTACATCTCATAATGCGCCTTATTAACAAGCCACGGTTTTCGTACATGCCATTCGATCTCGAAGCGTCATTTCTTCTTCGCCCATTCTAACAGATGCTTGACGACGGTGGGCGGATCATTTCGGCGGGTTGCGGGTGGACGATCTGGTGTTATTCTTCACCTTGAATTCATCTAGATTGGCAAGTTTCTTTTTGACGTCCCGCAAAGGGTATAGGCTGGGGATTCCTGGTGATCTAGATTCTAGGTGAGTGAGGAGGTAACGTTCAAGCCAGGCGCAGTTTGGCCTAGACTGCGATAGGCCAGCGCTATTCGATATCGACAATCTAATAGCAATGAGCGCGCCCATCGAATCCCTTCGTCACACTCGTCGTAGGCTATTCGGTCGGTTCCCCTCGCAAGGAGCTTTTTCCAAATTCCTATCGCCTCAAGTTGTCGTCCCATTTGATCGAGTGTGTGCGCGTAATCCCAAAGAACGAGGGGACATCGAGGTGCTCGCTTCAGTGCTTTTTTCTCAAGCTCTAACGCTCTTTCATAATTTCCTTCCTCGTAATGGATGCTTGCGAGCCTTGTTAGAAGCCAGTGAGTCTCGCCGTCCTCCATCATGTCCCGTAATAGAAGGGCTCTCTCTGTGTTCCGGTCGCTCTCATTTGAACTCGTCTTTTGGCGTCTTTTCATCCTCACCGTTTTGCCGCCCATTTTAACTCCAATCACGGCCTCCCTGGTTGAGAACGCGGTCTAGTAGCCTGGCTAGCTTAGCTAGTTTGACCTTTTGATTACTAGCCTAACGTTTGTCCCGTCAGGCAACTCTCGAATTTGTTGCCACATCTCGGCTCGATATTCCATTCCCGTCAACGCGTCGCTAGCGTAGAGGTTTTCGATCTTGTATTCGCCACCGAGCACAAATGGGATCTTCGGCAATAACCGCTTCCCAGGAGCCAACGGCCCATGCTTATCTTGCCATTCATGAGCTAGCCGATACCCTGTTTCATAGTTGTAGTCTTTCAGAATCCGCGCCGCCCACTGATTGATGTCTGGCGCAACTGATTCCACCGACGCTGTCTCCGGGTCGAATCTGCTAACGCCTTTGTCGCCCAGCGCAAACTGCTCTCCAAAGACATCTTCAGCGAAGAATAGATATCCCGCCGCCGCTTCCTCATACCCCCGCCTCCAAGAGTCTGCGTGGTTCCAACTTTCAAGGTCGCGGCATCGCTCCCCGCAGCCAGCGGGGAAAACGTGCAATGCGCTCTCAAACGCATAGAAGCCGTTCTTGCGGTCTAAAATCTCGATAAGTGAGCCGACGACCTCGCTTTTCAGAACGAGCCGCAAGTAAGTTGGATCTGGGGGCTCGTCACACAGCGGATCGCTAGCGATTGACACTAGTTCTTCCAGACTGGTGGTCATTTTCTGCACTCCGTCTTTTGACAGTCATTTCGATAGCTTCACAATCTTTGATTCAGTACGAGATCATCACTTTAACCCGCAAAGCCATTTCCCGCTCCGTCTCTCAAACGAACGCTCTCACCAAGCGGAAGGGATTAGAGAGGAAGGCAAAGGCGCTTGCATTCCATGCAGAGTACCTGTCTGTTTAGCGGTTTAGCATGTTTCCGATCTCTCCAGGGTACGTGTTCCGAAGCGGCTTAAGGCCAGGTGACTATATATAGCGCGGGATTCTCGCCTCGTAGGCTAGTAGTCAGTCACGGTGCCATTGATACATAACGCAAAGGGATGTAAATTAGGCAGAGTCGTCAAGCCTCGGCCCCGCTGCTGCATCACCATCGGCGAGACTTATAGACCACCTCTCGGTGTGGTCTCTCAAAAACCAGGCTCTATTGTTCTGTACTGCCTCGAAGAAATCGTTTATGAGCTTCCGCTGGCGCCAGATCAGCTCTAACCCTGAACCGACAAGGAGCACCTCGCCCTCGAAGATAATCAATGTCCCCACGGCCGTGTCAACTATCTGAGTTCTCCAGTGTTCAGCCAGGCTGCTTTCCCTAGCCAGAGCCCATTTCCCCTTTATGATGCCAGAGCTACTTATCGTATAGGCGGCGCTTCCTCCGAGGAACAGTATTTCGTGTGCATTTGTCCCATAGAGAACAATCGTTGTCGGGGCTTCTGTTGTCTCGCCATCATCAACTAGGCCAGAGAGGGTAAGCTCTCGACCGTCGGGGAAGATAACTTGGCCCCACCCTTGAGCCTCGCCGGTGCCGCCCACCGACGGAAGAGCTTTCTCAGGATGGTAAGACGCAAGAGCCATAACTCCGTCGGGAAAAGGCACGAGTGCGGGCTCAGATAGAGATAGTTCCTTCCATTTCATGGTGTCTTCGCCTTACCTCCGAGCTTAGTAACCGCGTTCACCAGAGCTTTGTCGTTGCTCACTAAGGTCGAGCCGCGCTCAATTGCCGTGGCTCCGATTATACCATCGGCAAGATTACCTTTCCCCTTAGGGGTGAGATCTCCGCGCACATTGATCCGGATGTTAACATCTGGGAGCTCTACCGAAGGTATATCGGAAGCTGCGGCAGGCATCTTGATTCTGCCCGCCTGCACCAAGTTGTTCAGTTCGACCTCCGTCACCCGAATGACCGGATGGCGAACCCGTAACGTCATCTGGAGGTCTACGGTGGAAGCGACTCTTCGGCCAATCGCACACTGCTTCACCCGTATTGTCACAGCAAGGCTCATGAATCTCGATAACCCGAGCTCTCAGTTTCAAACAGCCTTGGCCTCTATTTGGGGATTATGGGCGCGGCGAGATTAACTCATTGCGGGCGCTCGACCAATACTATTCCACTCCTCAGCGGGAGGACCGATCCGCCGTCCTCCTCATCCTGCATTAGATCTGACATTATGGCTGAGCGCGGCAAGTTGCAAGAGGGCGGCTTGCCCCTGCAGACCCTTGAGAATGCCTTGCTCTTGGGCGCCGCCCGCAAGTACGAGTCGTGGCTCAATGGCAGGCCGTCAGCCCCCATCGCCAGCCTGCGTTACTTCGCGCCGCTGATCGAGGAGGCCGAGCAACTGCCGTTCAGCCCCGACTATCGCGGCTACCTGCGCGGCAAGATCAAGCAGTATCAGGCGCAGTTGAACGACCGGCCTCCTGACGCCGCAGTGCCGGTTGCGCCAGGTGCATTTGCCGGCGCACTAAAGTAACCAGCACAGCCGCTCCGCTGGCGCAAAATAGTCGCCGCCAAACGGCGATACCAGAAGATAAGGAGACGAGATGATATTACTTCTCTGCTCATAACTTGATGTGTCTTCTCCCGTGGTGGGTCACTTCTTCATGCCTGCTACTGGGTCACTTCTTCGTGCCTGTTGACAAAGTTGTTCTGGCAGATCTTGCGTGTCGAAGCACTTCTTTGCTTGGCTTCTGCGTCTTTGTGACATGTCTTCATCCTGTGCAGAGACTCGCTCAGGTTAGGGCTCACAGGCGCAGGGGAGCAGTAAGATAGCAATCTCCTTAACGGGGTATCACGAATTCTACTGAATCCGCGATTCACCAATGGCAGCGACGCCAACCCCCTGAGACCAAACTCCGTGACGGGTACAAAATCACCAATGTCGCACCGGCCTTCTCGACCTGCAAGCGCCATAACACTAGCCGAAACAGCGCATCTCCGCCACAAACGAGGGGTTTCATCTAGGCCGCGGCTCGTTATCCGAGCCTGGTTGCTCCGTGGCTAAGCCTTCCGAGGTAGGCTTCCCACCCTGGGTTACATCGTGTTGCCCTGTCGCTTCCGAGCCTGACCCTTCTTTCTGCTTTTATTTGTCTGTCCCAATTCCTCTAAACCACTAACCTATGGATTGGGTATAGTGAACTAGGACAAGGTCCCCGCCGACAACAAGGCTCCAGCACCAAGTAACCTCAACCCCCACGACTTGGGTTGGGGAGTCAGCTTCAGCGGCTTTACGAATGCTTTCCGTTGATTCCACGCCTTCGCCGAAAATCGTCGGGTCAAATCGTTTCGCCCACTCTTGTCCGCGATCGTCTAAGACTGAAGGAATCTGGACAGTAGCCGGAGCGGGCTCGAGGGGCGAGGAGACGACAGAGAATAGGGAGGGGAGAGATATCATCGCCGTGAGGCGGTAGTTCTTATCATCGCCGTGAGGCGGTAGTTCTTATCATCGGCGTGAGGCGGTAGTTCTTATCATCGCCGTGAGGCGTTCGTCATCGCCGCCAGGCGCTTCTCAACGGGCCAGATATTGGGTAGGATGGGCGCTGCCTAAAGTAAACCCCGGTTGTTAGCAGCAACCGGGGTTTTGTTTGGCAGCCGATGACCCGACCGCCAAAACACAAGGGATTACATCCTGCCATGGATGGCATCGGCAGTTCAACCACACGGCTGAACGCGGATGCCAAGATCCAGTCGCCGCCTCCAGGCAATACCGTGCAAGCGCTGCGGCGAACGATTTTATATCTGTTCTTCGTGCTTTCGGGGACAGCGCTACTGCAGCGAGGGGTGTCGCAGGCAAGCGCGTAAGCAGCAGATGCGCGAAGCCAACCAGCGCTACCGGCAAAGTCGAGAGGCCCAGCTCGACCATCGTGACCGGCAACGAAAGTATCGGCGCGCGAAAAATTCCGTGCTGTATCAATCTTCCAAGGGCGATCCGAGCGATGCCATGATCGCCCTGCCAGCGCCGCAAACCAGAGCAACGGCGGCCCCGACAACCATATGCCTGGCGCCCGCGCCTGTACGCGAAGCTGTACGGCAGGCGGCTGAAGTTGAGATTCGTTGCCAGGTCTGCGGCTACCGCGGCGAGTTTATCGATATCTCGACGAGTTGAGGAGCCCAATGATCACTGCCGAACAACGCGCCAGCATCCGCCGTCTGTTCTACGCCGAGCATTGGAAGATCGGCACCATCGCCGCCCAGTTGGGCGTGCACCCGGAGACCGTCAAGGCGGCACTGCAAGTCGAGCGCTTCCGTCCCGGTCCGGCACCGCGGCAAAGACTGACCGATCCCTATATCGACTTCATCCGCCAGACTCTGGAACGCTACCCCAGGCTGCGCGCCACCCGCCTCTTCGAGATGATCAAGAGCCGCGGCTACAGCGGCAGCGTCATCCAGCTGCGCCGCGTCGTCGCCGGCTTGCGGCCGCTGTCGCGCGAAGCCTTTCTTCGCCTCTCCACCTTGGCGGGCGAACAAGGGCAGGCCGACTGGGCTCACTTTGGCGAGGTCGTCATCGGGCGCGCCAAACGCCGTCTCTCTTGCTTCGTCCTCACTCTCTCCTACAGCCGAGCTCTGTGGGTCGAGTTCTTCTTCGACCAGAGCATCGAGAACTTCCTCCTCGGCCATGTCCACGCCTTTCATGACTGGGGCGGCGCGCCGAGGGTTATCCTGTATGACAACTTACGCACGGTCGTGCTCGACCGTCATGGCGATGCGGTCAAGTTCCATCCCCGCATCCTCGAACTCTGCGCCCACTATCACTTTGAGCCGCGCCCGTGCCGGCCGGCGCGCGGCAATGAGAAAGGCCGCGTCGAGAGAGTCATTCAATATGTCCGCCACTCCTTCTTTGCCGCCCGCCCTTTCACCACCCTGGAGGATTTCAACCGCCAGGCCCGGCTCTGGCGCGATACGGTGGCCAACGCGCGACCCTGGCAGGGCGACAACTCGCGCAGCGTCGCCGCGGCTGTGGCCGAGGAGCGCCCGCGCCTGCTCCCCTTGCCTCTCCATCCCTTCGACACTGATCTGCTCAAAGCGGTGCGCTCCGACAAGACCATCTACGTCCGCTTCGATCGCAACGACTACTCGATCCCACACGAGTTTGCCGGCAAGCCTCTGACCCTGGTCGCCACTCCCCGCACCGTCCGGCTGCTCGCCGGCGCCGCGGAGGTCGCCTGCCACCGCCGTTCGTTCGATCATCACCAGCGCATCGAAGATCCCGCCCACATCGCAGCCCTGGTGAGCCATAAACGCAAAGCCTTGGCCTCCACCGCGGCCGCGCGCCTGGCGCACGCGGTCCCCGCGATCGATGCTTTCTTTAACGCCGCTTTCAGTCGCGGCGAGCTGATCGGGCTGCTGAGCAAGCAACTCCTGCAATTGCTCGACGACTATGGCGCCGCTGAACTCTGCCAGGCGGTTAACGAGGCCCTCGACCGCCATACCCCAACGTACGCCTCGGTCTCGTTTATTCTCAGACGCCGCCATCGCGACGCGCAGCGGCGGCCTCTGCCTACTGTCGACTTATCCCGCCGTCCGGAACTCGAAGCCCTCTCGGTTCCGACGCATCGATTGGAGGTTTACGATGGCTTATCGAAAAAGAAAGAACCCCGTTGATCTGCCCGCGAAGCTCGCTTTCGTCGGGCTCTCCGCCACCGCCGCCGGCTTCAATGACTTCATTGCCAGAGCCGCCAAGGACCGCTGGTCGCCCTTACAGATGTTGGAAGAGATCGCGCGCGTCGAAATGGCCGACCAGGCCAAACGCAGCTTTGAACGCCGCCTGGCGCAGGTTCGGCTCGGGCGCTTCAAGCCCATTGCCGACTTCGATTGGAACTGGCCCAAAACCATCGACCGGCCGCTCATCGAACAAGCTCTCACCCTCGACTTCATCGAGGAAGCTCGCAACCTCATCCTCTTGGGCGCCAATGGTCTCGGCAAAACCCTGATCACCAAGAACATCGCCTATGCCGCCGTCACGGCGGGCTATTCGGCCCTCTTCCGCAGCGCCGCCGAGCTCATCTCCGATCTGCAATGCGACTCGCCCCACCACCGCCGCGAGCGCCTTGCCCTCTATTGCCGCCCCCACCTGCTTTGCATCGACGAAGTTGGTTATTTATCCTACGATTCGGCCGCCGCCGATCTGCTCTACGAGGTCGTTAATAAACGCTATGAACGCGGCTCCGTAATCATCACAACCAACAGAGCCTTCAAGGACTGGAACACCGTCTTCCCCAACGCCAGTTGCATTGCCGCCCTCCTTGATCGCCTAACCCACCACGCCGATGTCACCTTGCTCGAAGGCCCGAGCTACCGCACGCGCGAATCGCAGTCGGAATCCGACGCCCGCTCCAAGAAGCGGCGACCGCCATCCCCAGGCCGGCCGCCCTCCGACGAGCAGCCGCCCTCCGGAGGTCAGCAATGATGGACCAAGATTCCTCCGGCTATGTCGACAAGATCCTTGATTGGTATGTGGGCTTGCCCGATACTCCGATGCGCCCCAGTCGCTACGACCGCAAGCTCGCCATCGAACTGTGCCGCCGCCAGGTTCCGCTCGCCGTTGTCGAATCCGCTTTCCTACTGGCTACCGCCCGCCGTCGTCTCCGCGATCCTAGCCTCGCCCCGCTCCCGCCTGTGCGCTCGCTCCACTACTTCCTGCCCCTGATCGAGGAGATCCTCGCCGCTCCTCTCCCAAAGGGCTATCCCGACTATCTCCGCGACAAGCTCCGCCGCCACCACATCTATCCCGCTCCCAAACCCGCCAACCCCTCGTAAGCGCCGGCCCTCACCTGACCTCCCGTGGGCCTGTTCTCGGCCCTCATCGCCCGACCGGCTATTGTTCATTTTTATTCAATTCTTCATGAGCGCTGACACCCCCCCCACAGCAGTAGGGGCAGGCGTGAAATATTGCGATTCATGGGTTTTCCCTCGTTCACGTCGACCAGGAAACCCTGCCCTGCCGAAACAACACAGGGAGAGGTGGGGTTGGGACAACTGCAGATGGCGCTTGCGCCCTTTGGAGAAAGCGTTTTCTACCGCGACCGTGCCTACCCATGGATATTGCGACTCGGGTTGACTGCGCGGCTAAGAGTTCTTGAGGTTGATTAGACCCCGCGCGACCGGCTGGAGACCTAAGGCGCTCGACGACTTCCGCAAACGATCGAGAGAATCAGGCGCCAGGTCCCTCGCGCACTCTACCTCCTTAAGATCCTGCTGCTGTTTCTCTAACTCTTCAATCATCAGCGGATCTGCGAGGATCTTCTGCTCAAACTCGGGATCTGAGTAGTCGAGATCATCTCTAGCCTGAATGTAAATATGGACGGTATCGCGGGCTTGACTTGCCACCGTCAGCGCGGTTCGATTTGCCGTCAAGACAGCACCACAAGGTTTCGACCACAGAAGCGCCAGCGTCTAGCGCCGCAGATGTAAACGTGGAAGTAAAGTCTTCTGTGTCTGGAGTTGCATCGTAACACTGCCTGATCAGTTGTTGAATTCGTTCCGTATTGAGCGATGCGCCCTTTAAAAAACTCCAAATCGCGTCTACGGCCTCCATGAGGAGAGCGGAATCGCCACTTCTCGATGGCCGAGAAGGCGTAGTAATTCGGCAATAGCCTCTCACAGCGGGATGCGCCGAACGCAATCCGTTTTTCGGCGCCATCGGCATCTAGCCGCCGCTTGAGTTTCTCAGAATCGAAACCTAGCATTTTCCCGCTTCCCTCAGTCTATGCTTTCAGCAGATTCTTGATGCCAATCCGGCGACCGGCTTTCAGGTCTTTTCGGCCAATGCAATTTGTCTGCACGGCCATGCCAGTGTTCCGCGTAGTGGTCCGTATTCTGCGCGCATATTCGCTGAGGGTCGATTGAGCTTTCTCGCGACACCTTTGAGATTCACGCGATGCCCCATAGTGCCCGTTATTAGTTGTACTTCTTGAGCTCTTCGCGCAGATCCTCGATCAGTTGCATGGTCGACGCGTTAACGCCGAGTCCCTCGGGTGTGTAAAACACGCTTGGCAGGATTCCCTTTGTTTCGAGGTCTGGCAGAAACTCATCGATAAACTGTTCGAGCGGAATCGACTTCGGTTGAAAAGCAGCCCAGTCCTTCGTGGCGCACATCGCTGCGTATTCGCGAGCAGGCCACATCGGAAATGTGGGCGCTCCGTCGTCAGTACTAGCGAGGGCCCAACCGTCATTGTACAAACCCCAAACCTCATCGCTGTCCGCGACCTGCTTAACGAAATGGTCATAGCGCCTCGGAGCCGGCAGCGACAGCACGGCTTCGATTTGTTTAGGATGAAGCTCTTTCATTATGGCTCCCTTTACTTAACTGGTCTCTCCTTGTTGCTCCGACCTCCGTTGTCATACTTGTGCTGCGTCCTATGGTCTTTGCGATTCTGTAGGCTGGAGTGCTTATAACTGTAGCCTTTGGCAGCTTCACGGCCTCGCTCGTGGGCCAAGTCCTTGCCAGGAGGATTTCTAATCTTCTCGCGCTTGCCACGTTCAACCTGATTCTGTTCTTGCTTGACCCAACCGCGATCGGCGGACGAAGCTTTGGGGTCATTTGCGACTTCTTGAAGCTTCTCCTGCTTCCCGCTTCTTCCCTCCTTCGCATTTTGGTTCGGCTCAACCTCGGAATTCGCCCCCTTTTCCGAGGTAAGGCGCCCAGTCACCGCTACCTCCATCGCCTCATCGAGCGCGTCCGTCGCCGTCTTCTCGTTACCAACGTCTTTGTGGTCCTCGGTTGGCGCTCCTACGACTGGCGGGTCAATCAGTATCGCAGCCAGGCCGCATATCGGGCAAACCACCGTGCCAGCGGCCACCTTGAGCACTGATAGGCCTGTGGGGGTGACCTTAACTTTGCCGCCCTTTTGCGCAGGAGGATCGAAAAGGCGCTCTTGATGACCATTCGGATCAACGTAGAGCAGCGGATTGTTGTAGCAGTATTGGTACTTGTTGAGAGACTGCGGATTATCGATGTTGGCGTAGAATGTGGGGTTGCCTGACGCGGTATCTGCGAAGTCGAATAGCTCCACGGGTGCGCCCGCAAACTCGTCCGGACTCGTAAACCGCCCATGGCCGCTGTTGTAGTACCTCGCCTCGAAGTAATCCAGCCCACTTTCAGGATCCCGTTCCTTCGAGGTAAACTTCTGCCGCAGCCCCTCGTTCACATCGTACTTGCCGTCGATGGTCGAACGCGTGCTCACCGTCGGCCCGATCTCTTCACCGAACGGCATGTAGTCGTGCCGCGACTTGATCCCTGCCGTCGAGTTCGTCACCACCCGCGTGCTGCCCAGGTGATCGGTTGTCAAATAACTTGTCCCTCCGCCTCCGGCAGGCGGCTGACTCGAATTACTATAGTCCGCAATCAGCTCTCCCGAAACGTCATGCACGAAGACAGTCGTCACCCCGCCAGAAACCTTCTGTATCCGGTGTCCGTCCGCGTCATACGTCTAGTTAGACACGGCGCCGGCGAACGTCGCGTTGATCTGCTTGTTCTCTCCGTCATATTGGAAGGTGTTGGTAGTGACCGGATCTATGGTCAGGTTGCCAGCAGGGTCGTAGGTCCCAACCGGGCCGATCAACCGGGTGGTCGCCGAACTCACCGCCGGCGCGCTTTGCGTCGGCCGTGCGAGAGCATCCGTTCCCGAATTGGTTAAGGATGTCCGGTTGCCGACCTGGTCGTAGCCATAGGTCAGGGTCCAGCGTGAAATTGTCGTCCAGCGCTTCTTGCGCCGTAATCAAACGGCTCACTCGGTCGTAGGTGAAGCTTTGCTTGATCGAGTGGCCTCCCACCGTGATGGTCTCGCTTTGGACGTTGCCGTTGTTCTTCGTCGTATCGAGCGACCCATTCAACACTCCGAACGTGTAAGCCAGCGCGAAGGTGCTGGAATCTGTGGACGAGGTCCCGAGCCCCATCTGCACCGGCTGTTGCCGGGAGTTGTAGCTCTCGTGCTGCCACAGGCTGTTGCCCAGCTTCATCACGCTGACCGCGCCGTGCGGCGTGTACTGGACCACATTGGCGCCCGAGCCCGCTCCGGCGTAATAGAGACTTAGGTCTTCTTTTGCGACGCCGGCTACGCGTCCCGCGGCGTCGTAGTCCGTGTGGATCTTGTTGGACGGATAGCTCGACTACAACATGCAGGCGGTTAGGCATCAGTTGGCGAGCACAATAATTAACTCACGTTAAATAGGCGTCCTCGCCAGTGTTTGCAACAGTTGCGTGTAATTAACTCGCATCATGGTGAGGAATCGGTGCATGCATTAATTTTCACTTGACGGTGATTTGCATTGCCGACATGCGAACAAGGAGGCGCCGAACCGACGCCGCCGGCAACTGTACCGATATAGAGCATTTACCTTCGCCGTTCCAATCATCGCGCAGTGTCATCTCCCCGGGGAATCGAGACCTCTACTTTTAGATGACGGCCCATCTCGTTAAGTCGCTTAATGATTTGCATGAACTGGGTCTTCTCAGACTCGTACATTGTAGCCTGTATTTTGATCGGCAAGGAGGGGCGCAAGCTCTCTCCGACTTGCCATCCAA
>Ga0207156_10084_pt1 | contig 23674 bp, 21 predicted proteins | sample Alteio_BWMinHeat_24_FD_153514 | JGI IMG/M metagenome (GOLD analysis project Ga0207156, IMG submission 153514) | Enriched cells from forest soil in Barre Woods Harvard Forest LTER site, Petersham, Massachusetts, United States -... | ecosystem: Environmental > Terrestrial > Soil > Temperate forest >...
TCTTCCGGCGCACCTGCTTTCCATTTCACCCAAACCCAAGCTCCCCAATGGGGATTTGTTTGTTTTTTTGATTCCACAGCCATAAACATCTCCTTAGAACAATCTTTTTTCATAGTTGAAAACAATTATTTAATCAAATCTTTTACGAGATAAAGTTGAAGGATAGAGATTTTTTATCTTCTAGCCCTTGTGTGCTGTTCCAAGTTTTCCTTGATTCTTGGTTTTTTGTTTTTTATAATTTCTGGGAAACAATGGAGATATCTATGTCTATTACGTCCAAGATGGAGTTCTTCAATGCTGTGAATGAGTTTCTAATCCTTCCAACAGAGTCTGTGCAAGACTACTTAATTAGGCTTGGTTGGCTCGAATCAGCTATTGCTGTGAATGAGTATGTAGGTCGTATGAATGCTGCGCAAGATATAGGTTTTTATGTGAAGGAGATTTCTTGGTGGCCCAACGAAGATGGGTGTGTGATTGAAGCTCGACCTATCTGGCGAGATAGATGGATAGTCAATGATGGGATGGATGGTCGGGGACCTTCGTTTGAATTTGTCAGACCCTATCTGGATTGTGTAGCTGGATATTACGAGGGGCATCGGATACCGACAAGGGGATGGATGAAATGTGATGGCCCGGCTAGAATGCTAACACCTAAAGAACACGTTGCATTGCTTAATTTATCGCGTCCAAATAACCCTCCCATAACTAAGCCCATTCCTAAGGCTTCGGTATGTTCCTATATCTTCAGTGTGTTCAAGTGACGTGACACTCAATGATATCAGTTCAAAGGGTGAATTGCACAGATTCTTAAGCAAGCCGCAGATTTAGACCGAGTGCAATCACTAGAGAAACAAGAGTGTGCCATTTGGGATTCCCTTTTTCAGATAATGTTTTGTAGAGGCTTTCTCTCCCAATACCCGCTTTTTTTGCTAGGTTGCCAATTCCACCTTGCGCTTCAGCAACATTTCGAAGAGCAGCAAGAAACAGATGTTGAGATTCTGCATCCCCCTTGAGACTTTCTTCTAGTGCTGCATTTAAATAGGCAACCGCTTCATCGTGATCTTTTAGGTGCTCGATCAAAAACTCTTGATATTTTCTACTTTTTGCCATGATTTATCTCCCTTGATTGAAAATCTTTTAAATACTCCTTTGCTTTAGCTATGTCTTTTTCTTGAGACCCCTTGTCGCCACCGCAAAGTAGTAGGATGACCGTACTCCCAATCTTTCCATAATAAATTCTTATTCCAGGCCCATAATGAATCCTTAGTTCACATATGCCATCTTGGAGAGTTTTGCAGTCTCCGAAATTCCCTAATTTAAGGCGATCAATACGCGTCAAGATTTTGGCTCGGGTATGAATCTCTCTGATCTCCTTAATCCACGCTTCAAATGGATGTTTACCGTTAGAGGTTTCATAGATCTTGATATCTATTTCCATATGAACCTATTGTATCTTGTGGGATACGTTTTGTTCAAGAAATTATTAGTCTGTTAATAATAAGATGTTTGGGAATGTGTTTGAGCTTGGGGCTCAGGATATTGCACAGAGGGATTCCAATTATTCTATATGAAGGAAAGGAACCTTGCTAGATTTTTATGGGCCAAGCTTTCTAGAAAATCTTTAGAGAATTTGGACTGGAGCATATCAAGTAATCTCGGATAGCAGGATGAGTTGTTAAATCCTGGAAAATAAAAAGGAAGCAGCTTGACGTATTCTGATGGGGTATCAATTTCTCCGAAGAAATCGGCACCAAAACAGAGCGCGTCTTTTCCTCCGAGATCAATTCCATGCTGGATATGCGTAATGAAATCAGCGGGTTCATCGCCAATCAAAGAACGTAGAAAATTAATACCGATTACTCCCTTTCTTCGAATGAGTTCACGAGCTATTTCATCTGGAAGATTGCGAGGGTTGTTTGTGATTTTTCGAAAATTAGAATGGCTGGCAATAGGTTGAATTTGGAGTTTTTTTTTGTCGATGTAATTAAAGATATCGTGCGCAAGACGATCAGAGGTATGGCTAAGATCAATAGCGATCCCTCTTTTATCAAGAAAATCGAGAAGAATTTCCCCCTCTCTTTTCAAACCAACCTGTGATTCGTTGCCTCCACCGAAACGGTTTTCTGAATTCCAAGTAAAACTGATATAGAGAAGGGGAAGTTTCTCTTGTATTTGTTCTACTCTCTTGAAACACAACTCGAATTTTTCTCCTTCTTCCAAAATCCCAGAGCCGTTTTCGATGGCAATCGCTACCGTGAGAGGTTTTAAAAGTTGAGCGTGACGTTGGAGTGGGAAAATTTTTGTTGAGCGAGATTGAAGCAATTTTTGAGCTAGAGAGACTTGATTTTCGCATTTCTGAACAGATTGGTTCCCTGTTTCTGTGTATATAGCGAGTACTTGAAAAATGACACCTCCTTGTTTAAGGAGAGGGATAGAGCATTGAGATTCGGGATCATCTGCTGTTCTGTGAGACGGAAAACTCTCGAGGTAACTCAAAAGATCACAATGAAGGTCGGCTATTGGAAGGTCCATATCGTCACCGTATTCGAAGAAGGAAAAAATCGCAAGAGACTCAATTTATTAAGAGTTTAAGAAATGAAGTACATCTGCCAGAAATTTTTCCCATCAGAACCGCCTCATTTATATTTCATGCGTAAGTACCATATAGGGAGGATCTGCAAGATATTTCTCAAAAACAGCATTCGCTTCGAAATGTTTTGGATGAGTCATGAAAACATCTAAAGCGTTTCTATCTTTAAAAATGATTTCTACTCCCACGCTAGTAATATTTTTTGGAACATATTTGCTGTCATTTGGATACAAATGGTAACTAACTATGCCAGGTATTTGGTTCAAAATGGGTCTTGTTTTTTCAAGGAGAGCGAGATAGTCCACATCGCATTTCTTGAAATGTAGAATGACTATATGTCTGATCACAACAATCCTTAAGTTTCTAGTTTTTGCAGTAGGTGTATCATGGTTGCTCTTAGGTGTTTTTATTCATATGGAAAAACGTTCGATTGCCTCTGGAAACCTGTTATTGCGCATTCGCTTGACACAAATGAAGTATTTATTTGAATATGCTTGTTCTGTTTTTTGCGATAAAGAGGTTTGCATTTGATAACACGTTGCTTCTGGGGAATACTTGCACTATCAGCCAGCTTATGTGCCATAGAGTCATGTGAACAGCAACAATGTGGCTATGGGCTCCCAAATATCTCCACCCGTCTCCCTGATCAATGCACAAGCTTCGATGTTTTTGCAGACGTTCTTCTCTGGAGCGCCAGAGAACCTGCCGCTGATTGCTGGGCTGAGGTGCTCTCTGAAACGACATCTTCGGTCAGAAACGATTTACTTGAAGTTCATTTCGGATGGGATCCTGGCTTTAGAGTAGGCATTGGGTATGGAATGAACCACGATCAGTGGGATACGCAAGTATACTACACCTGGTTTCACACCCGTGGCACAGATTCCATATCGAGTGCGCCAGGAACGGTTCATTCTGGCTTTTATTCCAACTTTTACGTCTCCAATCCGACCGGTGGGGGTCTTAGCGGCCCTGCATACAGCCAAGCCAGCATTGACTGGACCATCCAATTCAATATATTTGATTGGGAATTGGGCCGCAATTTTTGGGTCAGCCGTTCGCTTGCTCTTCGCCCATTTGTGGGCGCAAAAGGGGGATGGATCCACCAATCCATTGATTCGACCTGGAAAAACCCAAGTTTCATTGGCTCCCAATTCACAAATCCCAAATTCTTTAGTACTGGGACAGAAAATATTAAAAATAACTTCTGGGGCATAGGACCCTCACTTGGGATCAATACCACATGGAATCTATATACAAACGCCTGCCAACTCTTCAATCTCTTTGGCGATCTTTCTGGAGCCCTCATGTGGGGACATTGGACCTTTCACGACGCCTTCAACAACGACGTAGAGCAACGAGTGACCGTAAATCTTCAAAACATCAACAGTGGCGCAACCATGATCCGGACCTTTATGGGACTTGGATGGGATGTTTATTTAAGCCAATATCATTTTTCGACAAAATTGGGCTATGAATCGCAGTTTTGGTTAGATCAGCTCCAGTATTACTCCTTCGTCGGAGGAAGATTATCAAACGCACTGACTTTGCAAGGAGGAACTCTTGAGTTCTGTTTCGATTACTAAGAAACTTCTCCTCATAGTCGTAGTCGCACAACTTTCGGGCGAGCCATGCTATATCGATGGTTTGCCTAACATTTCCACCCGTCCCCAATGCTCGTCAAGCGGCTGGGTTGTTTCTGCAGATTTTCTCGGTTGGTATGCATCACAAGAAGTAGCATCCATTTATGCCGACGTAGTGACTCACTTTGGCGTGATTCCGGCAAGCTGGGGAGCTCCAAGCTTTAATTTTAATTGGGATTATGGATTCCGAATCGGAGCCGGCTATGATTTGGAGTATGATCAATGGGACACCTCCCTTTCTTGGAGCTGGTTTCGCACCGACGCAAAACACACAATCCCCATGAATCCAAACGCTTCTATAGGACCCGAGTTTTTTGCTGCTCTTTTGTCCTTCTCTCTTGAAGGTGACACGGTGTTAGATGTGGCTCAGAGTATGAGCGCTCGATGGAGTCTCCTTTTCAATATGTTTGATTGGGAATTGGGGCGTAGTTTCTGGGTCAGCAAGGGTCTATCTTTACGTCCCTTTCTAGGTCTAAAAGGGGGATGGATCCATCAATCGATCGATGCTAAGTATTACAATCTGGCGATTGACAATATCTCGACACCAAATTTGGGAAGCGAACACTTAAAGAACAATTTTTGGGGAGTAGGTCCCTTAGGAGGGGTCAACACAAAGTGGAGAGCCCGCGATTTTGGATCTCATTTCTTTGACTTATTTGGAGATTTTTCTGTAGCAGAAATGTGGGGGAGCTGGTCTTGTAGCGACGTCTACAAAAGCACTATCCCATCGACCTCTTCTGTAAATACTAAGAATTCATCTTTGGGAGCATTGACGCTCCGAGGATTTATGGGAATTGGATGGGATGTCGATTTTCGGGAGAACAAGTCCCACTTTGCAGCAAAACTTGGCTATGAAATGCAGATTTGGTTCGATCAACTCCGGATCGCTACCTTCCAGCTCCAACGTTTGCATAATGATTTAACATTGCAGGGAGTCACATTCAATTGTCGACTAGATTATTAAGGTGATTGTGAAGAAGATAATAGCATTGGTTCTAATCCTAAGTTCACTTTATGCAGATGGATTGCCAAACCCCTCTGCCCGGGCAGAAACACAACTCAACACAATCGATTTTTTTGCAAAAGCCCTATATTGGTATCCGAGCGAATCGCTTGATTGGGCCTTTACCCTCACCGCCACTCCGAATTCGGTCGATTCCACCTTTAAATCATTCGTCTTCGATTGGGCTCCCGGATTCACAGTTGGTTTTGGTTACAACATGGACTATGATCAGTGGGATACACATGCCAGCTATACCTGGTTTACATCCAAAGCATCTGATCACACAAGCGGCCCCGTTACATCAGCTTTTTTAGGTGCGAGAACGTCACTTCTGGAACTCGTGGAACTCTTTACCACCGGAAAAGCGAGGATCAATCTTCTTTATAACATGTTTGACATCGATTTAGGCCGTAACTTTTTCGTCAGCGACTGTCTCTCTCTCCGACCCTCTATAGGGATCAAAGGTGGGTGGATCACTCAACACATCCATTCCTATTGGACCATGACCAATTTGGATATAACGGCGACCGAAGAACTGACACAACACTTTCAAGGGGGAGGTCCAAAAGGGGGTATCGCCGGCAAGTGGTATTTAGCTTCTTATCAAAATCATTCCTTCAGCCTTATGAGTCAGTTCGAAACAGGTTACCTTTGGGGACATTGGTCCATTCACGATGCCTTTATCGACAATCTCAATACGATTGTTTTTGTGAAAACAACACCTCGCAATTATGGAGCCCTCGTACTTCACACCTTCTTAGGACTTGGCTGGGATTGCAATTTGAACTGCGATCAATCCCATATTGCATTCCAAATCGGGTATGAGATTGAAGATTGGTTCAATCATCTTCAAATCTTTACCAACTCCTCTGGCTCTCAGATCAACGATTTGATCTTGCAAGGATTCAACTTCGGCCTAAATGTGGATTTTTAAGTCGCGGCTGAACCAAACTGCATACTTCTTGAAAGGGAAACGTGTTTCTGATTAAATCTCTGCCCTCAAGGTTAACTTAAGGCTTAGTTTATAACATCGAATCAGAATCAGACAACTTAAAATAGTAGGATTATAAATGTTACATAAATCAAAAATCGCTAGAAACGTTTTCGTTCTTTTTTGTTCTTTTTCTTTGTTCGCAAATGACGTTAAAGAAACAACAACCCCAATGAAGGTAGGGACTTCGCCGGAGTGGTCAAATATATATGCTAAGAATCGAGATTCTCTTACTTTAGATCAAATCTACTCTATTCTTGATCGTGGAATCGTCTTAGCATCTAAGACAGACATGGTAAATAGCCTGTCAGTTGGAGGGACGGCTCTTTTTCCGCATAGTTATATAACGGAATGTGGAGATCAAATTGCAGCTGTCGTTCATGCGAGTTTACAAGCCTGTAAAAATACAGGTAAAAATCAGATTTTGTTGATAGGTGTTTTGCATTCACAAACAGATACTCTTAAAAAAGCTCGTCAAAGAGAAAGAGAAGAGAATATTGCGAATGACCCATGTCGTGGGATTTTTGGACCTGGGCTTCCAAGTGAAGAACTTCTTTGCAAAGAATATTCGCTTGATAACTTTGTTTTTCTCCTCGAACACGCTGCAAAAAGAAATGGGATAGAAGTTCCAAACGTAGTCATCCGTTATCCTTACCTAGTTTATGGACAACCAGAACTACTTCCGGGTATTGAAGCATTGCAGCAGTTAGCCAAGGAATCTATCGTGGTGGCCACGGGAGATCTTTGTCACCATGGGACAGCTTATGCTCCTTTTGGTCAAACCCCAAATGCTGCAGATAAGAAATTTCCTATTTCACAACAAGGATACGACTTTGCGTATGAGACAATCGAAGAGAATTTGCGTCTCTTAGGAGGGTCTGATTTACTTGCATATCGCAAATATTGTTTCGATACGATAAGCGATACTTTTGAAGTAGGCCAAATTCTTCGTTTTCTTCTAGGCCCACTTGAAGGCCACATTCGAGATCTTAAATTAGTCGATGTTTCAGATTTCTTTAAAGATAAGCCACAACCGAATTGGGTTGCAGCAAGTCTTGTCGAATTGAAATCAAAACAATCAGATTGATCGAACGGGCGGCTCGGCTTTAATCCCGTTCCTTTAGGGACGGGTTAAGGCGGGCTATAGTTCTTCAATCTCCTGCCGAAGAAACCCAAAACTCAGGTTAAAATGACATGCCGATCATACGATAGTTTTTGTGAGTTTAAAAGATAGTGCTCCCAACAGAAGTGCAAAAACAGTACAAAGTCCAAAAACGATCTTTAAATTCAATTCTAGCATGTCCTGCACTGCTCCAACTCCGAATGCTGCAATGCCGTATCCAAGGAGGTAAAATGCAATCACCCCACCAGCCACTTGAGCTGAAATCGAGGGAAGCGCCTTATTTCCAAAACTGATTGTTAACGGGAGAAGCGCTGAGCAACCCAAACCTGCAAGACCAAAGGTCAAAATACCAAAAACTTGCGTATTTGAAGGGAGGAGGGCAATCAGAATGAAAGCCACAGCTGCGATAAATGGCAAGGTTCGAAACGCGAGCTTCTCTGGGAAAACTTTTTGAATTGCGGCAAAGAAGATCCGACCCATAGTGACCATCGCCCAGAAAATGGCCAAAGCAAGAGATGCTATAGGTGTACTTGCATGTTCATTTTCGCTCATATATAGAACTGCCCAATTTCCGTTGATTGTTTCGACCATTCCATAAAGGAGGGCAAAAGAAGCAAAAAGCCAAAATTGGATAGGAATAACTGTTTTTTTGGAGGGGGATTTTTTCTGTTCTAGCTCTTTTAAAGGGAGTGATAGGGAAAATAGACATAGACCCAAAATAATCAATCCCAAAAAGATAGGAAGACCCCACCAAATCGAAAAATGTATGAAAAGAGTCACTAGAACGGGTGCCATTGCTGTTCCGAGTCCTAAGAATGCATTGAGAATAAGGACTGCGGAATCGGTTTTTTTTGGAAAAAAGAGGGTTGCAAATGTGTTTAGAGTCGGAACTGTCAATCCGAAACCAATCCCTAAGATTCCTGTTGCTAACAGCAAGGTTCCGTAGGCGAGCGACGAATGTCCCATGAGAGTTGCGCTCGTAGCCAATAGAGCCATTGAGAGAAAGTTTGCAATAAGACCTATAAAAAAAACAGTTCTGATTTTTCCTTTGCCACTGAATTTTGCACCTAATAGCGAAGCTAGAATCGATAAGATAGCTTGTGGCACAAACAAGCCGCCATAAGCTGTGTTAGAAAAGTTAAAATCGTGAGGATTTGTAAAAATAGAACTGGCAGCAGGAAACGCAACTAGCGTAAGCCCCTGCATTAAGCCGGCAAAATAAACAGCAATAACTTCTTTTCTGACCATTTTTTACTCATTGCTGATTTGAGGAATTGCTTTAGCACCTTTTGCATTGAGTTTGATCGCCCACACGGAATCTGAAGAACAAATAAACAGGATATTGTTATCTTTTCCTCCAAAAGTCAAATTGGCTGTCTCTTTGGGCATCCGAATTTTTCCAATCAGTTCTCCTTTTGGATTGAAGATCTGTACTCCATCTAAAGCTCCAACATAAATATTGCCATCGGTATCGAGCCTCATCCCATCGGGAAATCCAGGGGAGACTGTTGCAAATAGCCGTTGATTAGTCACTTTCTCTCCGTTTTCTGTCACATCGAATGCATAAATCGCATGAGGATTGTTTTCGTAATAAGTACGGGGAGCCTGAATCGCCGCACTATCAATGACGTAAAGAATGTCTTCATTAGGAGAAAATGCAATGCCGTTAGGCATTTTTATCGTATCAATCACCACTTGCAGGTCGTTCGTTGTGGGATCAAATCGATAGACGTTGTTGGGCAAATAGCATTCTTGAGGGAACTGCAGGCACCCATAACTTGGATCGGTAAACCAAACTGTGCCATCTGATTTGACAACAAGATCATTTGGTGAATTCAATGGTTTCCCTTGGTAAAACCCAACAAGAGTTTTGACTTCGCCATCCAGCTCAGTAATCGAGACTCGTCTGCCTGTCGTTTCTGCTGTGAGAAGCCTCCCTTTTAAGTCGGTTGTTTGGCCGTCAGCGATATTGGAAGGATGTCGAAAAATGGCAGTTTCGCTCCAAGATAAAGAAGTGATTTGATTATAAGGATTTAATCCATGCCAACGAATGATGAGGATATTGTCGTTGATCTGATCTGTGAATAATAGAAATCCCTCTTCTTTATCTTGGAGCGATAGATAAACCGGACCTTCTGTAAAACCAAATCCTTTAGCCAAGTGTACAAGCTTCGGTCGAACGCCTAGTATTTTTGCAAATTCATCGGAATAGACTTCCAAGGGAAGTTGGGGAGTTTCAGAGATAGGATAAGCGGGATTTTTTTCTGCTTGCATGGATCCTTTTGGAACCATCATGAAAAACAGAAGGGGGGCTAATAGTTTCCACATATAAACCGGATGGTATTTAGAAAATTGATTGAATTCAATTTTTTTGCAATAGTTATACCGAGCGGTATAGGAAATGAGAATGATTTACGATGTCATCATTATAGGCACAGGAGCAGGTGGAGGTACTTTAGCACGTCGCCTCGCCCCTTCCGGAAAGAAAATTTTACTTCTCGAAAGAGGGGACTTTTTGAAACGGGAAGCGGAAAACTGGAGCGTCAAATCGGTCTTTATCGATAATCGATATATTTCTCCCGATACTTGGTACGACAGCGAGGGTAAAGCCTTTCAGCCTCAAGTCCATTATTTCGTTGGTGGCGCAACTAAAATGTATGGAGCTGCTCTCTATCGTCTGAGGAAAGAAGATTTTGGTGTTCTTCAGCATTATGATGGAATTTCTCCTGCATGGCCAATCAGCTATGAAGAGCTAGAGCCCTATTACACTCAGGCTGAGGAGATGTACGAGGTCCACGGTTTGCGCGGCATTGACCCTACTGAACCTTTCTCAAGCGCGCCCTATCCTTGTCCTCCTGTCTCGCATGAACCTCGCATTCAAAAACTTTATGACGATCTGAAAAAAGCTGGCTATCACCCATTTCCGGCTCCTTGTGGAATCATGCTCAATGAAAAAGAGAGGGCGTTTAGCAGATGTGTCCGATGCAATACCTGTGACGGATTTCCCTGTCTTGTTCAAGCTAAATCAGATGCAGAAATGATGGGTGTGCGGCCTGCTCTTAAACATCCGAACGTAACACTCATCCGAAACGCTCATGTAACTAAGCTGAACACTAATTCTTCAGGCAATTCTATTACTGAAGTAATTGCGGAGATCGACCAGAAACCCGAGGTATTCCAAGGCAATCTCGTTGTCGTTTCGTGTGGAGCTGCAAATTCGGCAAAGCTTCTGCTCATGTCGGCAAATGACCGACATCCCAAAGGGCTTGCCAATGGATCTGACCAAGTGGGACGCAATTATATGTTCCACAATAGCCAAGCTGTTCTTGCTATTTCAAAGGAGCCTAATTTAACCCAGTTTCAAAAAACGATTGCTCTTAATGATTTCTATTTCGGCATGGAAGGATTTAAGTACCCTATGGGCAATATTCAAATGATCGGCAAAACGCAAGGACTGATGTTCAAAGGCGAAAAACCGATCGATACCTTTTTCATGCCGATGAGAGCTCTCGATTATTTGGCTAGGCACGCTGTCGATTTTTGGCTTTCAACCGAAGACTTACCCATGCCAAATAACCGAATCACAGTAAACAAAGAAGGGAAGATTACTCTCAGCTACACTCCCACCAACCAAGTTCCTGCGCAAAAACTTTATGAAAAACTCAAATCGATGCTGTGCCATCTCGGAATGAAATCCAACCACCTGATACCGCATCAAGCTTATTTAAAAACTTCTATCCCCATTGCTGGTGTGGGCCACCAAGCTGGAACATGTCGTTTCGGCAAGGATCCGAACACATCCGTTCTCGACACAAATAACAAAGCGCATGAGATCGACAATCTCTATGTTGTCGACACTAGCTTCTTCCCTAGCATCGGTGCCGTAAATCCGTCGCTAACAGCTATGGCTAACGCCCTGCGGGTCGGAGATCATTTGCTTAAAAGATTGTGATTTTGAACGGGCAGCTCGCTTTAATCCCTCCATCAAAAATCTTAGAAAGTGTTTAAAATTAATGTGCAGAGCTTTGGAAAATAGTTGTAAAAAATAAATTTAAGAATATTCTATTTCATGTGAACTGAGAGGTTTTTTCCATGATTTCCGCACGTCTTCTTTCTTGTTTTCTGGTTTTGAGTTCCATTGGTGGATTGCAAGCGATAACTACCATTACTGTCTACGTAAATACAGACGCAAATTCTGGAGCTGTCGGAGTCTATAATCCGGGGAGTCAGACGACCGATTTGAGAGGCGCTTTGAATTTCATCAATGTGGACAATGCAGGGCCTTATTCAATCGTCTTTAATGGTTTATCTAATTCGACAATTACCCTGAGCAACCCTCTACCTATTCTCAATATGAATGCCGTGAACGGGATCACTATCGATGGATCAAATTTAGGAGGAACTCAAATCAGCCTTAACGGAGGTGGTCTATATCGTGGGCTCCTCGTTAGACAAGCAAATAACACAAATCCGGTCACAATACAGAACATGAATTTTTCGAATTGCGTGGCTGTAGGAGGAGGTGGTGGTTCTCCTGCTGGAGGTGGCGGAATGGGCGCTGGTGGGGCCATTTTTGTCGATTCCGGAGTTGGAACAGGCGGCTGCTTCATAAACAACGTGATTTTTAATGGATGTGGGGCAACAGGGGGCGCTGGAGGGAGCGTGAACACTGCATTAGCAGGTGGTGGTGGTGGCGGCATGGGTGGCACTGGCGGCAATGGAGGTTCTTTGGGAGCTGGGGGCGCCGCAGGTGGCGGAGGTGGCGGTGGACTCGGACCAAGTGCCACAGGAGGACTAGGAGGAAGTGCAACTGCGACTTCGGGCGGCGGTGGAGGCGGTGGAGGAGGCTCTCTTGGGAATGCACGTTCAGGAGGAGGATCTCTAGCAGCCTCGCAAAATGGCGGTAGTGCTGGCGGTGGTGGAGCTACTGCGAATGCATTTGGGGGCACTGGAGGCACAGGAGCATTGACGGCAGGGGGAGCCAGTGATGGAGGCGCGGGTGGCGCTAGTGGTACTATCAATGGAATTGTTGTCGGTGGTGGTGGCGGTGGTGGCGCCGCAGATGTTACAAGTGGAAGTCCAGCAACAGGGGGTGGCGGTGGAGGACCTGGAGGGAATGGGGGCCAAAGTACGACAGGGCCAACTGCCGGCGGAAATGGTGGCGGTGGTGGCGGTGCATACAGTGGACAAGGTGGGGCAATTGGCGGCAATGGCGGCGGCGGCGGCGGCTCAAGAGTTGATTTGGGAGGTATCGGTGGATATGGCGGGGGTGCCGGTGCCAGTGCTCAACAGAATGGAAGCAATGGGGGATTCGGCGGCGGCGGCAGCGGAACATCTACTGGCAACGGAGGCAGTGGAGGATTTGGCGGAGGTGGAGCAGGTGCTTCTCAGGCAACACATACGGCGGGCAGTAGTGTGTTTGGAGGCGGAGGCGGAGGTAGCAATACCAATGGAAGCTCTAATGTTGGTGGGGCTGGGGGAGGCAATGGCGGCACTGGGGGTGGCAGCGGTTCTGCCTTGGGAGGCGCTCTCTTTGCCAATGGATGGGTGCAATTGGGGGGCAACATTTCTACGACAGCTGCAGGGAGCAACACGGTTGCTACTGGATCGCCCGGAGGCACAGGCGGCACTGGAATCGCAAAAGCAGCAGATATTCTTATTGTCAGCAGCAACACGGGTGGGGCAGGCCTCTTGACTTTCGCACCTCCCTCGGGCTCCTCGATCTCGATTTTTTCAGCGATCGGAGATGATAGTTCCACTACATTGAGTGGCGCAGGTAACTCGACAACAGGTAGTGGTGCGGGCGGAGCGATCGTTCAAAATGGTGCGGGGACAACTACTCTGAGAGGAACCAATACCTATACTGGCGGGACAACCATCAACCAAGGTATTTTAAGTGTGGTTGGTTCCATCCTAGGCTCTACAACGGTAAACAGCGGCGGCACATTGAAAGGAACTGGAACGATCGCAGGGACAGTGACTGTCAACTCCGGTGCTACGATACAACCTGGCACTTCGATTGGGACTTTAACGGTGGGTACGCTCGTTCTGAACTCAGGACAAACGACTACAATTGAACTCAATCCATCGATTTCTTCTTCTATTGCTGTCACTCCCGGTTCTGCAACGCTTAGAGGAACTTTGAACTTGGCCTTTGATCCAGGTACTTATTTGGCGAATACTTACACTTTATTGACAGCTGAGGGTGGAGTTATTTCCAGATTCGATCCCACCATCACTGTTTCTGGCCTTCCAACAGGCGTCAACTACAACCTCATCTATAATCCGAATTCTGTTCTTCTGCTGCTTCAGATCTCTCAGCTCCCAACGCTAATGACCATTCCTATTCCTCCCCATATTGGAAGAAATGCTTTGGCTCTTTTAAACTATCTAAATAGCCAAGCGAGCTTTGATGGATTGCCGGCGATTATATCGGACCTTGCGTCTCTTCCACACGCGGAGTTGATTGCCGCTCTGAATAGCGCTACCCCTGCTCGCAATGCGACTCTCTCTTTTGTCGCAGCCAACAACGCTTTCCAAGCACTTGATACAGTGAAAAAGCGTTTGGATATGGATCATTTCCGCCACAGCAATAAGTTAAAAAATGGATCACAAGAAGTGGCTGCACAATTCCAAGAGTGTGGAGATGAGAGCGCTATCGCTATGACTGTGAAGTTTCGTAGGGGTATCGGTTCCAAACGTCAACTACCCGAGCAAGAAGAAGAAATACAAGAACAAATGCCAGAAACAACGCCTTTTGGAAATATACAGCAAGCTGCACGAGGGGAAGATAAACAACTTTTATGGATTGATGGTTTTGCCGATGTAGCCCATTTCCATGCTGCAGATGACAATCCAGCCATTGACGCTGTTTGGGGAGGTGCGATTCTCGGGTACGATTATTTTGGATCTGGAGGTATGGTCGGTGGGGGTGTTGGCTATACGCATGCTGGAATCGATGAAGAACACCATGCGGGAGAAGGATCAAACGACATCTACATGGGCATGATCTATGCCACTACCTATCTCTCTGATGCTTATCTGGAGTTTTCTGCTCTCGGATCATTCGTTCAATTCAATTCCGAGAGGAACGTTGTATTCCCTGGATTCGAAGCAACAGCGAAGGAAGATCACAATGGGTGGCAACTTGTTCCTCATCTAGGGATTGGTTATGATTGGAGCAATTGTATCGAGTGTTGGAACGATCTTGTTTATACTATAGAGCCTTTTGCAAGCTTAGATTGGGCAGTTCTCTTCGAGGATGGATACTCGGAAAAGAGAGCAACTCCTCTCAACATGAATATTAGATCAAAAACCTCTTCTATTCTCCGCTCAGAAGCGGGAGTCCATTTGTATCAAACATGGAATCAATGCAGCGGAACTTGGATTTTGAAAGAATCGGTTGCTTACATCAACAAGCAACCCTTTAACGTAGGCTCTATGACGGCATCGATTGTTGGGGCGCCTGGTTCTTTCAGCCTTAATTCATTCGAAAACAACCAAAGTCTATTTACCCCTGGCATCGAGATTCTCTACCGCTCAAACGAACAACGCGCCATGGTCTCTCTGAGCTATGATGGGGAATTTGGTAGCGGCTATATTTCGAATGAAGTGCAACTAAGGATCGGAAAATATTTCTAAAACTTAGAGGCAATTGTCTCCTTAGATAAAACCCACTCTGTGCGCGTCAGTCGATAGAGGACCCGTTGACTCAGGGGGATGTTCTTTGGGCAGCTTGGGATGTTCGAAGTTTTCGTTTGTGTTTGTTTTCATCCCTAGCCGTTCCATCACATGGTGAGAACGGATATTTTTTAGGGTGGCCATGGAGACAATTTCCTGGAGTTGAAGAGTGTTAAAACCATAACGAAGAACCTCTAAGGCACCTTCTGTTGCATACCCTTTTCCCCAACAGGATGCTCCTAAGCGCCAACCCACATCTACACAGGGGGCAAAAGGTCTATCCAGGTTCCAATTTTCCATTATTAGTCCAGATTTGTCAAGAAACCACTTTTTGGTTATAAATTACTCTTTTTTAGGAGAATTTCAATGTTTAAATATCTAACCCTTCTTTTAAGTTTTTCTTTTTTTCTAAATGCAAGTCAATTTGAGGGGAGCCGCCATTGCAAATTTGTGAATGAACAAATAGAGATTCGCTGGCAAGATTTTAGCCAGGGTAGGGATTTCAAGCTTTTTGAACCTGGAAGATCTGATGAGGCCTTATTAGAAGAGTATGAAAAGCTGGATGAGATTCGGAAACATGTATGGATAACGAACGGATATGAGCTTGCAGAGAATCTTTTTACAAATGACCTAATCAGAGCTCCTGGGTGCGTAGCCTTTGCTTATAACAATACGATTCCGTACTACAACGCTAGCACGCTTTATCAGGGGAATAAGAATCTCATTGCCTGCGAAGGGCCTAGATCGAAAGATATTCCAAAATTTTTCAACCTTATCGCAGAACATGGGGTTACTCACCTCATACGATTGACTGATGCCTATGAAGGTGAAGCGAAAAAATGCCACCCTTACTGGGAAGGGTTATTAAGAGACTATTTTGATCGCGAAGGCTATTTGGATATTCCTTTTAATGGAGGAATATACTCAATTCAAGCCTATGACATGGCCTACTGGAGAGATATGAAAGGAGTTGATCCCGAGCTCTTGCTTACTTTCGTGTTGAGAATAAGAGAAGAACTAAGAAAGGATCCTAATAGTTTATTTATCATCCATTGCAGTGCAGGTGTTGGGCGTACAGGCACATTCATCGCTTCGTTAGCGATTGTTGATGCTATAGATCTAGGGGAACCATTTAGCATCGAAGAAATTGTCTATCGCCTCTCTCTTCAAAGAGTACAATGTGTAAGTAGAAGCGGGCAATATAGCACTCTTTATAGATTAGCCGAATGTTATTTAAACCAAATTCGATAGCCTGTCTGAACGAGAGCTAATGTTCTTGAGAATCAATCAATTCGAGCTTTTTTTTTCGGCTCATTTTCTTGATTTGGATTTCTCTTTTTGTGGCTTTTGATCGGTTGGGATGTGGCTCTCGATAAAGAATTTTTTCCGGGTCTGAGAAACGGAAAAACCGAGCTCCTCTTTTCCCATTCAGATGATCTTCAAAACGGCGATCCAAGTCAGTCGTTATCCCAGTGTAGAGCTTTTGGGATTTTGTTTGGATGATGTAGAGTTCCCATTTTGCTTTTTTTGCTGCCATTGTTTGGAGTCTACCACAGGTCTATTCTTTTCTCGGTTAATATTCTTGAGAGGAAAATGTGATTCTGATTAAATCCTTATCCTTTGAGTGCTCTGTAAACTGAATTATTCATTATGAATTGCTTTTTGTTGGAATTTCTCTGTTGTCCTTCTTGCAAAGAGGACTTTTCTTTAAATATTGTGAAAAAGAAAAATGACCGAATCCTTTACGGTTCCTTGATTTGTTCAAAGTGTCTTACAGAAACTCCCATCTTGTGTGGATTTCCCCTTTTTACAGAGACTTGTATCTGTACTGAGCCTGCTAATCTAGATAAACTAATCCAATTGGAAGAAAAGCTCTTCAAAAAAGAAGACGACTACGTTTCCTTTCTTCACGAAAAAAGCAAAAGATCCATTATTGATTCCTACGCAGCCTTCCAGCCTTTCAATGAATCTACTAGAGCCTTTTATCCTTTCATCCCAAAGATCAGAACGTTTTTAACTCCTGGTGATCTCATCCTGGATACCTGGTGTAGAACTGGTTGGAGCGGGGAGTATCTTTCGGGGATATTCCCTGAACAGATGGTGATTTCTATTTGGGAATCGAACTCAGATGTGCTTGGATATCGTGGATTTCGTCATTGGCTGAACGAGGCAAATCGATCAAAAAATCTGGAGATCCTTTTTCATTCTCCAAGCGACCCTCTCCCTCTTAAAGATAAAGTGATTTCTCTTGTGCATGGACTGGACTCTCTCCATCGTTATAAGCAATCCACTTTTATTCGGGAGACCTCGAGGGTCACAAAGGATCAGGGGGCCATTTTTTTTCCTCATGTCCACTTGACCAATGCTGAACCCAACCCTTATTTTGAGAGAGGAGGAACTCAGTATCACGGAACTTTTTATAAAGCTTTTTTTAATCAATTTCTGCCAGATCGGGAAACGATGGTTTTTTCTGAACCTAAGCTATTTGCAGAAGGGGAAAGGTTGTTTTTTTCTGATCAATCAAATACTTCGGACTACAATGGACTGATCGCAATCGTTCCAAAAGAATGGAAGGGCGAAATTTTACATTTAGAACAAGAACCTCTAAACAACTCCTATTGTCTTCAAAATCCCTTACTTCATATCGATATACAGACGGGAAATGTAGTTCTTGATCCTCAAGGTTTATTTGGACAGGTTGAGAGTCTTTTAGAACGACATCCTATCTATCTATCCGTTATTCAAAAACATGTTCCATTCCAGATGAGCGCTGATCAATGTCAAGTGATCTATTGGAGCGAGCAGTTACTTACAGGAACTCAAATCGCTTCAAAAATGAATGTTTCACTAGAAAAACTTGAAGAACTTGTTTCTCCTTTGATTGTAAGACAAATCATCCAATTAGCTCCCGTATCCGAGTCAATGGCAAAGTTACAGAATTTTTATAGTAATGCACTCTTTCGTGTTGGAAAAAAAGAGGAAACTTTGGCATTTCTTCTTAGAAATGCTTTTACGAGATTTTCCTCACGGCCATTACTCAAGATGGAGGGAGAAAGCAGTTTTCTTACCTTTGAAGAGATCTCAAATATTCTTCCTCAAATCTGTAAAACGCTGATGAATCATGGACTGCAAAAAGGGGACCTGGTTTTGATGTGTTCTTCTTTACATGCAGAATGTTTTTTGATCTTTTGGGCTGCAGTATCCATGGGGTGTGTTTTTGTTCCGATTGATCCGACTGGGGGCACTTTCTTCATTCAGCATGCAATGACCCAAGTTGAGCCCAAAATCATCTTTTGCGATCAAAAACAGGCGTCTTTTTTTAAGAACTTAACCGATATTCCTCAAATTGTATTTGATGATGAGGATTGGTTATCTGAGGACAAAGCAGGGCTCTCTTCTTTTGAGGTATTTCCAGAAGATCCTGCTGTCATATTGTATACTTCTGGAACCACTGGTATTCCGAAAGGAATTGTTTTGTCTCAGGGCTCTCTTTATCGAAGTGGCGAGCTTTTCGCAAATAGCTATGGATGGGATGAGAAAGACACTATTCTTTCCCTGGGAATGCTCAATACAGTAAGTGGTCTTAGAAATCCTGCGATTGCCACTTTGCACGCGGGAGCTTCTTTTCTCGTTGCAGTTCCCGACTCTTTAATGACTCCTTTGAAAATTGTAGAAAACATCCACCAGTATCAAGTGACGATATTTTCTACAGTCCCCATGGTCTTGAAAAATTTTCTAGAATACTCGAATCAGATTGAGAAAAGAAAACTATCTACTCTCCGATCCATTCTTTCAACTGGAAGCTCTTTGAGCATGGATCTTGTTTCAGAATTTCAAAAAACCTTTCCCATTCCCATTTCTGACTATTACGGACTCACTGAAACCTGTGGTTTTTGTTTTGGATTTAAAAACGAGATCGCGTCTAGCATTGGGCTTCCAGTGGGATGTATTACTAGGATCGAGGAGAATGAATTGGAAATTTCCAGCGCAAATCTGATGTCTGGATATTACAAAAATCCAGAACTGACTGATCAAGTGATTAAAAATGGTTGGTTTCGTACCGGAGATCTTGTAAAAAAGAATGAAAACGAAGAATACATTCTCATCGGAAGAAAGCAAGAAATGATCAAAGACTCTAAAGGAAATTTGGTCCTCTTTTCTGAAATTGAAGCCTTTCTCCAAGGCCACCCGGAAATTGCTGATAGCTGCATCTGTCATCAAAATGACAAAATAGTCGCTTTTATCGTGCCCGCTTCTCAAGCCTTTATTGAAGAAGACCTAACTAAATCCCTTAAAAACAAAATTCTCAAAGAACTTGGGAAGTCCAAAGTTCCTTCTGGTTTTATCTATATGAAAGAACTTCCCCGCGGAACTAATGGGAAAGTGCTGAAGGCCAGGTTGGTTCATGGACATTCTTAAGTTATTCCATTCTATAGAATTTTACCTGGATCCCGATAAAGTTTTTCTCGTAGCAGAAGAATCTTTATCCTATAAGACCCTTTTCCAACGCATCCATCTCATGGCCAGTTTTTTTAAGACAAATCAGATCGGGAAAAATGATCGCATTTTGATTGCAACAAAAAATCCTACGGCTTTTGCGACATTTTTTCTCTCATTATTGAGAAACGGGATTACTGCAGTCATTGTGGATCCAGAAAACAGTAAGGAGACGATAGAGGAACTCATCCGTTTTACAAATGCCAAGGGGGTGATTCTCGACGAAGAAAAACAAAAGGTGTGGCAACTTTCTTCGGTTCTTATCGAAATCAAAAGTAAGATATTTCAAAAAAAAACTTTGTTCAACAAACTCCTCGGAGAGAAAAAAGAAAATGGGTATCCCCATTTATTCGATCGACTTCATTCAAGTGAACTTCCACCTCAGATCGATCTGAATGAGGATGCGTATATCCTCTTTACTTCTGGCACTACAAGCCAACCCAAAGGAGTACGGATCTCTTATCGAAGCCTCTTTTCCCATTTAATGACAATTTCAAAAGAACTGGAACACACCTCTGAATCAAGGCTTCTTTGTCTATTGCCCCTTCATCATGGAGATGGGTTAGTTCATGGACTTATGTCTACTTTTTATAATCAAGCTACGCTTTATCGTCCCTTCCTTTTTTCAATTCAGCAATTAGAAACTATTTCAGAATGCATCAAAAATGACCAGATAACTCACTGGATCACAGTACCTACCATTTTGAATTTAATGGATAAACTTGAAGTCCCTTCTTTTAAAACCTCTCATTTTCTCTATGTGGTTTCTGTAGCAGCTGCATTGGAAAAGAATTTATGGATCCGATTTGAAACGAAGTATGATGTTTCGATCATCAATACTTATGGACTTACGGAAACAGTTGCGAGTGGTCTATTCTGCAATTCAAAGCTTTATCCAGATAAAATAGGTGCATTAGGCAAACCTGTCGATTGCCAGGCCCAGGTAATCGATGCTCATGGGATTTTGGTTCCATGCGGTGAGGTAGGGGAATTAATTCTCAAGGGTGAAAATATCATGAAAGGGTATTTTCAAATGCAGGAGATGACAGATTCTGCTCTTAACGAAGGATGGCTTCATACTGGAGATCTTGTGAAGGGGGATGAAGATGGATTTTATCATCTTGTTGGACGCAAAAAGACTGTCATCATTCGGAATGGATTCAATATTTATCCGGAAGAAATTGTGGATTGCCTATTGAAGTGCAGGGAAGTCGTAGAGGTTGGTGTCTTTGGACAAGAGGATCCAATGAGCGGGGAATTGCCTGTGGCGTGCGTTGTCCTTTTGCCTAAAAGTAAAATTGACGCACAATTTCTATTTGAGCATTGCCGAAGACTTCTCCCTACCGAAAAGCAGCCAAGGAAGATTTTTTTAATGAAAAAACTTCCCAAAAGTGAAATCGGAAAAGTTCAAATAGAGGTCTTGAAGAAACAGATAGCTCAGCCCCAAAGAGAAACTTCTTCAGAAATCCTAGAAATTGCTGCCAAAGTTTTTGGGACTACAATAGAAGATGTTTCATTAGAGAAAGGACCAAGTGCACTTCCTGGATGGGACTCTATGGGACATATGCAGTTTGTCACATCTCTTGAGCAGACTTTTAAAATTCGGCTCTCTCCTAAAGAAATATTAAAAATGGACTCTCTACTCAGTGCAAAAAAAATCATCGATGAGCACTTATCAGCGCTCTGACATCCCTCTTTATCTCTGGCCAATCATTGGGGGGCTTTTCTTTGCTATCATTGCTCTTTTTCCTTCTAAGTATCTCGAGTATCAACTCGATAAAAAACGGTTGGAAACATTTGCTCAAGAAAAATCACCCAATTGTTTGCAAATCATTGCTTTAGGATCATCGAGGACCCAGTGTGGGGTGTTTTTCGATCAAAAAATGGAGTCTTTATATGCGTCTTTATACCCTTCGCAGATCCATTTCTTGAGATTTACAAAGTCTGGAGCCATTTTTTCCGCATTTGAGTCTATTTTTGCTGAAATTCTTGCAGTTCGGCCCGATCTGATTTTATTAGAGCCTGAAATGCTTTTTTATAAAAAAAAAGATTCTCATTTTTCATTACTTAACTATTTAAATACAAAGCAAAGGGCATTTTATTTGATAACTTCTTCGGGAAAAAAGAAATATCAGGAGGAGCAAGAGAAAGAACTCAATAAAGGCTTTCTTGGAGTGCGACAGACCAAAGAGGTTTTAGAACATGTTCAATTTTTAAAAAGTTTTCTTTTAAGTGAATCTATAGCTCCTTCTGTCGATCAATTTTTAAAGAAGGCAAAAGAGCAGGGAGTTCGATTGATTTTATTAGATTTTCCTCGATCAAAGATCATCGAAGATGAACTTGAAGAGAAAAGAAGACTTGAGAAGTTAGCTATTGCCCATTGTCAAAACACCTATGGGATGGAGGTATGGACTTTCAATCTTCCTGAAAGTAACGATTCTTGGTATTTAGATTTTGGACACTTTAATGAAAGAGGACAAGAACAATTTAGTGCTTGGCTTATAGAGGCAATTGCCTCAGTAGAACAGGTCCATGATTTATTATAAATTATCCTGGTTATTAGTTTCAGTTTTCGTCAGTTGGCTTCCCCCACTTAAATTTCGTATTTTCGGGATTATTTTCTCATGTGCTCTATTCTTAAGCCTTATCTCGCCCCTCTCTCTATGTATTCTTACTTTTTTAACCTTAGGGACTTACTATCTAAATCTTCACGTTGAAAATAAGAATATCACGATTCCAATAATCGGAGGGTCTGTCTGTTTAATTCTCCTTTGGCATAAATGGGAGGGGATTGATCAGTTTCTTCTACCCTTCGGGCTTTCTTACTATGTTTTAAGAACCATCCATTATTCGATCGAAGCTCCTAAACACATTCATTCACTGAAGGAATATCTCTGCTATCAGTTTTTTTTGCCGACATTATTTGTAGGTCCTATTCATCGTTTTCCAGAATTTTTGAATGATCTTTCGAAAAGAAAATGGGATTCGAATTTATGTTCTCAGGGAATCGAACGAATTCTTTGGGGATATGTCAAAATTAAAATCATCGTTAATTTTCTAATCGGAGTGCAGTTTGTGAACTGGATGCAAACTTTTTATGAAACTAGCCCTTCCTTCTACCAATATCTCGATTGTATCCGTTATGGCAGCTCTCTTTATTTAAATTTTTCTGGTTATTCGGATATTGCGATCGGTTTTAGTCTCATCATGGGATTTCAAATTCTCGAAAATTTTCATTTCCCATTTCTTGCAACAAGTATCAAAGAATTCTGGAATCGTTGGCATATCTCTCTTACAAAATGGTCTCGAGATTACATCAATCGGCCTATCTTGGCCTATAGCCGTAATTTTTCATTGGGACTCATTTTAGGGATGATTCTAATCGGTTTATGGCATGAATTTTCATGGAGATATATCATTTGGGGGATCTATCACTCAACAGGGCTTATCATATATCACCAATGGCATGCGTTTAGAAAAAAAAATATCTTCATTGATCAGCTCTTTTCTTTAAGGTTCTTCAAATTTTTGTCGGTTCTTTTGACAATGAATTTTGTCATTTTCAGCTTTCCTCTTACCAAAGAACCGGATATAAAAAATGCTCTCAAAGTATATCAAACTATTTTGTACAATAAATATATTGGGTAATAATGATTTACAGATTATTTAAGAAAATGTTTCCTATTTTTATTGCGAATATTCTTATTGTAATTTTTTATTCTGCGCTCTTGTTGGCAGTTTACGTTTTTATTGGATATGAAAACGTTGCATTTAAATATGGGAAATAACCGAATTGGATTGCTGCAAGCCTTGTCGAATTGAAAGTTTCAGGCCGTTGGCAGTATACCATTTTGTGGAGTCTACCACTTTTTATAAGCCCAAGCAACGATTCGGCTTTTCTTTTGTCCTTGCCCCAGGTTGATCGTTCTCACTTCAAAAGGCTTTACCTGATCTAATGTATGATAAATGGTTGGAAGACTTTCAGCTTTTGAAACAAGAGTTGTGAACCATCTACACTTCACATGAACACTTTCTTCAATCATACGCTTTATAAAGGCTACTTCTCCGCCAGGACACCACAATTCATTACTTTGCCCACCGAAATTCAAGGAATTCGTTTTTACTTTTAAATTTTTCCACTTCCGTTGAG
>Ga0207156_10050_pt2 | contig 23163 bp, 13 predicted proteins | sample Alteio_BWMinHeat_24_FD_153514 | JGI IMG/M metagenome (GOLD analysis project Ga0207156, IMG submission 153514) | Enriched cells from forest soil in Barre Woods Harvard Forest LTER site, Petersham, Massachusetts, United States -... | ecosystem: Environmental > Terrestrial > Soil > Temperate forest >...
CAAACACATTGAAGAAACCGCCAAGTGCGCCGCCCAAAGAAATCCAAAAATAGAATTCAGTGAGGTTCGACGTGGCCGGTCGATCTTTGGCCAGTTCGCCGTGGCAAACCAGGCACGCCACGAACAAGGTCAGCAAATGCAAACAAACATGCAGCCACGCCCAGACGGGGGGCGGCAGCGCTTCCGAGAGCGTGATGACCGCCACGGCAGCAACCAAGACCGGCAACACCTGGCGCATCCACCGGACTGGAATAACCTGACGCTGTCCAAACGCCAGAACAAAAGTAAGCAAGTAAGCGGCCAAGGGAACGACCCACATCAGGGGCACAACCGCGACATAGGTTGATAAATAGGTCGTTGATCCCAGGACCAGGCTCGACGGGAGAAACGCCAACAAAACCCACCGGCCACGCCGAAGATGGGAGACGGCGGCTGCATTCGACTCGGGCGGCAGGTGCGGTCGCCATTCACTCGGAGAACGTACGCTCCCCCATCCCGCCATGGTCGCGCAGCCAAGCGTGAAAACCACGAACAAGCCATAGGCTATCGTCCAGCACAGGCTTTGTTGCGGCAATGTCAGGTTTGCTTCCACCCAGAGAGGATAACCGACCAGCGCGCACAAGCTGCCCAAATTGCTTGCCGCGTAGAGAAAGTACGGGTCCGAAGCGGCGCGATGCGCTGTGCCCGCGAACCACCGTTGCAGCAAAGGGGCAGTGCCGGCAAGGACAAAGAACGGCAAACCCACCGTTACCATCAGCAAGCCAAGCAGCCAGGGAACGGGGTTGGCGGAATGAGGGACACTTTCGACGATTCCTGAGGGAATGGCGATGGGCAACATCAAGAAAGGCAGCACGATCAATCCGCAATGGAAGAGAATCTGCCGGCGAAGTCCGAGCCAGCGAGGGGCGGTATGGGCATACGCATAGCCCGCCAGCAAAACGCCCTGAAAAAAAACCATGCAGGTATTCCAGACGGACGCCGCTCCGCCCAGCAAGGGCAATGTCATCTTGGCGATAATGAGCTGGACCAAAAACAGCAGGGCAGCGCTGACGAACAAAGTGACTGTAAACAGGGATACCTGAAAAAAACCTGTCAGCGACCAGGCGAGGTCTGACTTCTGTCCGTTCATGCGGCTCTCGCGAAGAATTCGTCAACCGGGCCTCATGAATTTGCCGCCCAGGATCAAGGTTTTTTCGAGCGCTTGCCTGCCAGCAACAACACTCCGGCGACCAACACGGTTAGAGCCGTATAAGAACTGGACGGATCCAATTGCGGAGTCGGCATCATCGCTGATGCAGGGGTCGGGACAAGGAGCAAAAGGACAAGCAAGCCTGCACAATTTCGAAGTGATCCGTCGAACCAATCCTTACAAAGTTGCGTCACTTTCTCTCCCTCCGTGAAGATTATCGATTTGATCAGGGCATAATATTATGCTGAGAACAGAACACTCGCAAACAAATAAACTTTTTATTCTAGAACTTACCCGGATTTCAGCGCCGGGGACGGGAGAGAGGAACCGATCAGCACACAGCGCATCGTCCACGGATAAAATGACTTATCGAATAAACCATAGCAGAAATAAGCCGTGCGGATCGGGCGAGCGGTTCAAGAAATGCAGGCCGAAGTAACCGTTCATCTAGAGAATGGCCAACGAAATGGGCATCGTTGTGCGCAGGTTCCGGCTCAGTCAGGAGCCTCGCCCCGTTGTGCTACTTTCCTTGCACGGTCAACAGGACCGATTTCGCGGCGTGCTCAGTGTTCTTGCCCTCGCGCTTGGCGAGAATGACCAACGGATGAGACGAGGCCTCGACCCACGGTTCGGCATAAAGCACGACGGTTCGCCGGACTTCGTTCTCGTTGACGAGGATGCCGTTGAGCCCAATATCCAGCACGCGCACGCCGTGCGGCAGGCCGCGCACCTCGAGCGGAACGCGGCCGACGAAGCCGTGGCGGCGTTCAATGTGAACCGTTAACTTGGCCTGGCGGCCCGGCGCTATCGTGACGGCGCCTTCCTCGGTGAAGGTGACGATGTCTCCCGGGTCCATCGTCTTGGGCGCCGCGCCCGTCGCTTCCTTGACGATTTTCTCCCCGTCGATAACGGCGTGAGCGCTGAGGCGCAGCGGCTGGGGCCGGGCTGGCGTCTTGGCGCCCTCATCCGCGTAGAGCGCCAGGGAAGTGCTCGTTTGGCCGGCTTCGATGGTAGTCGCCGGGGCGCTGAAGCCGGGGGGTAAATCTTCAAAACGGACGTTAATCGGCCCCTCGTAGCCGTCCAGACGGTCGGCCGCAATTTGGACCGGCACAGCGCCGCCGCGGAAAATCAGCGGGCTCGTGGGAGTGAAACGAACCGTGAAACTCGGTCGCGGCGCCCGCACCGTCAGCCGATAGGAATACGTCTGGCCTCCCTGGCCGCGGGCGTCGCTGACGCGGACCAGGTAATCACCATCTGCCGGGGGATCGAAAAGGATGCGTGAATCGCGGCCATAGCCCGGCCCGCCATCGTCATTGCGGTAGGGGAGCGCAAACACGGGGTAACCATTGGGCGGAAAGATCGTTCCCGGTGGATGCAGCGTGACCTTGTACATGGGCTCATTCATGCTGTGGTGGGTGGGCGTCGTATCGAGGTAGGCGTGGCGTTTGCCGTTGGCGCTGAAGAAAATGCAGTCGGCATCGGGGTGGGTGGGGAGCGCAACAATTTTAATCAGTTCGCCGCCGACATAAATCCAGTCGTTGACGTCCATCTCGCCCCAGGCTTCGATGCGCACATTGGGTGAGGCCGAATCATGATCGCGGAACGTGACGAAGGTTTTGGCCTGGCAGCGGAGCACGGCACGCGGCACGGGGTTGCCGCCGCTGTCGAGGACTTCGAGGATGGAATCGAGGCTCGAGCCGAGACGGCGCGCGTTGGTTTCGAGCACCAGGCGCTGGCCTTGACGCGCGGTGAACCTCCAGTCGTCTTTCTGGCCCGGTTGCAGCAGAGTACCGTTGGCCGTCCCTGGCACCGGAATGACGCCCATTCTTGATGGGTGAGCGTCGGCAGTCTGGACCACCGCCAGCGTTTCCGGAAATTCGCCGACGACGACTTCCTGGTTGCCCAGCGGGCTGCCGTGTGCGGATGGCACAGGCACACGGATCTTGCTGCCCACCGCAGCGGAGGCGGGGACTTGCACGCGAACCTTGTCGGCGCCGAGGAAAACGCCCTTGACCGAAATGTCGGCCTGGGTACCGCGCTCCTGACCAAGCGGAAAGAGCGCTGTCACCACAGGAATTTCACCCACGTGCAAGCGATAGTGCATGTTGGCGCCGCCGCGCAAGTCACGATCCCGGACACCAAGCGCATAGACGCCGCCGGCAGCGAATGTGTAACCAAGAAAACCCTCGGTCGCCTCGGCCACAACATTGCCATGTTCATCCGTCAGTTGCAGATACGGATCGATCTTGGAGCCCACGACCTTGGTGAGAACCTGGACGCCCAGCTGCTGCCCGCTGGCGACGTGGAAGCGGTAGAAGTCCACGTCGCCGGCCTTGTGCAGGTTGCCGATCACCGACGCCGGCAGTTTGAGCAGCTGGCCCGTGCCCGGTGAACGGCCGCCGTCCTGAGCGCGAACCTCGGGAAAGAGATCGACGATCAAGGATTGTGCCTTGGACACACCTGTGCTGCCACGCAAATGGACTTCGTACACGCCCGCGGGAGTGAAGGGTGGCAGCACGATGTCCGCTTCTACCGTCGTTGCGGTGGCGGTCACGATTTTGCTCGTGATGCCCTCCTGCGTGGTTACCAGATAATGAACCTTGTCGAGATTTTTGCCGGCAAACGTCAAACGCACCGTCTGCCCGCGCCGCGCCGCGGCCGGAACCATCTTGGCAACGTCCGGCGGCAGTTGGAGCGGAATTTCGGCACGGACCTGTTGCAGGCCTGCTCGAGGGCTCGGCAATCCCCATTGGTGAAGCACTTTGCCCGTCGCGGCGTCGAGGACTTGCGTGACGCCGTCGTAACGTCCGACAGCCAGCGCGCCATCACGAGCCGCCAGGCACAGTCCCGTGTCGGTCAAGCGGTCGTACGTCTTGTTCTCCACCATCCTGGCGGTGCTCCACGCCTTGACAACGCGGTCCTGGCCGAGGGAATAGATAATCTTGCCGTCATGAGCGTAAACGATTTTTTGGACCGGCCCTTCGTGGGCGAATACCGATTGGCTGATCTTGCCGCCGGCCGGGCCGACTTTGTAAACGCGAATGCTCTTGTCGACCCCGCCCGCGGCCAGTCGCGTGCCGTCAGGGCTCCAGGCAAGCGTGTAAAGCCAGTCGGTCGCCTCGCCCAGAGTGTAGAGCAACTTGCCGCTCGCCACGTCCCAGACCTTGACCGCGCGGTCGGCAGAGCACGAGGCGAGCAACTTGCTGTCGGGGCTGAAGGCGACGGCGTAAACAGCGTCACTGTGCTCCTTCAGGATGCGCGGACTGCCGAGCTCGGGGAGCAAGGGGCTGAGCTTGATTTGCGTGTCGTAGCTGGCCGTCGCCAGGAACCTGCCATCGGGAGAGAAGGCCACGTCGAGGATGGCGTCGTGGTGCAAAGGGGTGGGGACGGGCGCCTTGGCGTCGGGATGCTCCAGAGAACGCAACACAACGGTGCCGCTCGCGCCGGGCTCGCCGAACGCGATCGCCAGCGTGGACCCCTGCTCGTTGAATGCGAGGGCGGTGATGATGCCGGGCTGCAGTTCCGAGGTCACGGCGCCGCTTGTCAGGTCGACCATGTCCAGCGTTTTATGCTGGCCCAGCGCGAGGATGGGGCGTTTTGGATGATAGGCCACGGCAGCGACCGGCGCGGAGGCAGGGACGCGCGGCTTGATGTCGGGGATCACGACCTTGACCAGGTTACTGTCATCTTTCGCTCCCCCCACGACCCAGGCGCGCATCAGGGCGACTTCCTCCGCCTTCGGATGAAGCTTGGCAGTCTTGGGGGGCATGGCCGGCTTCGAATTGCCTTCGAGGGAGGTGACCAGCGCACTCTTTTCCGGGCTGCCCGGAACGAACACCGGGCCCTTGTCCGACCCCTCCTGCAGCGCCTTGAAGGTTTCCAGGTTGAGACCACCCTTGAGGGCTTTGGCGTTGTGGCATTCGACGCAATACCTTGCCAGCAAGGGGCGAATGTGCTTCGCGTAGCTCGGCGGTTCGCCCGCGGCGCCTTTGGGAGCGGCCGCAAAAAAGATACAGAGCGCACAAGCCAAGGTTTTCATGGGACACCAAAGACCAGATAGACACAAAATACTCGGACTGGAATCGGCACCAGCGGCTCAGCGATTGAACAAAAACTCGCGTCCGGAAAGGACGGCCCAAAAGAGATCTTCCAGCACTTCGCGGCGGGTCATCTGCGGGTCGCGCGCTGCCTCGGCCATTTCCGTGGTAAACCGCTGCATTTCCTCGGGGTGCGGGTCGCGGGACAGGGCAAGCAGGTACACCCGGCGGATGGCTTCCTCATCGCCGACTTTTTCCGTGAGCCATTCCTGGACGCGCGACTTCTTGTCGCGGAGCTTGTCATTGAGGGTCTGGCCATTGTTGAGGTGCAGCGCCTGCGTGACGCTTGAGTCCTGCTGGCGTTCGCAGGCGCAGGTTTGGCCGCGTTCCGGCCGCCCAAAGGCGTCGAGGAATTGCGATACGAGCTGCGTGTCGGGCAATTGCAGGGCGCGGGTGCCGAGAGGATAATCGACCGTCGCGGCCTCGCCGCCCGAGGACCCAACCTGGATTTTCGTAAACGCCGTCGGCACCTTGGTCACCGCGCTGTAGGCATCCAGGACCACCTCGGCCGGCAGACGGCGAATGAGGTAGCGCGCGTAAAAACGGTCGTCGGCCTTGTTGCCGGGCAACGACAAGGACGAGCGCTGATAGGCGGCGGAATTCATGACCGTCCGCATCAAATGTTTCAGGTCATAGTGGTGTTCCACGAGGTCGCGGGCGAGCGCGTCGAAGAGTTCTGCGTTGCTGGGCGGATTGGTCTGGCGCAGATCATCCTCGGCTTCCACCAGCCCGCGACCCAAAAAGTTCCGCCAGACGCGATTGACGATGGCCCTGGCGAAGAATGGGTTCTCCGGAGAAGTAAGCCAGGCGGCGAAGAACTGCCGGCGGTCCTGCCCCGGTTGGACCGCCTTGCCGTCGAGCGGCGCTGCTGCCATCGGCAGGCCGCGCCGGGGGTGCAGCACATCGCCCGTCGCTTGCGATTGCACGGTGACTTCACCGGCGCGCTCGCCGTTCTTGATGCCGACCTGGGCAAAGAGATTGGCCATGCTCCAGTACTGGTCCTGCGTCCATTTTTCGAGGGGATGGTTATGGCAGCGGGCGCAGGTGATGGACGTGCCCATGAACGTCACGGCGGTGGTTTCGGTGAGCGCGGTCACTTCCTTGTGCAGGATGAAGTAGTTGGCTGGCCCATTTTGCAGGTTGCTCCCCTGGGCAGTGATGATGGCGCGGGCGAACTGGTCCCACGGCTTGTTGTCGGCGACGCTGGCACGGACAAACTGGTAGAACGCGCGCATGGCCGGCTGAGACAAGCGCCGGCTGGAGATCAGCAGCAAGTCAGACCACTTGTAGGACCAGTAGTCGACAAACTCCGGCCGCTGCAGGAGCGCATCGACCAGGCGCGCGCGCTTGTCCTTGCCGGTGTCCGCCAAGAAAGCGGCGACCTCGCGCGGCGTGGGCAATATCCCCGCGGCATCGAGATAGGCGCGCCTGATAAACTCCGCGTCGGTGCACTGCGGCGACGGGGGGATGTGCAGGGCCGCCAGTTTTTTCAGCACGAGGGTGTCGATAAAGTTATGGCGCGGCGCCTGGGCGAACACCCTGGGATCGACATGATTGGGGAGGGGTGAAGCAACGCGCACCGACGTCACGAGGTTGGCGAACGCTACCGTGATGGCTGCCTCGCCGTAGCCGGTCACCTTGACCTTGCCGCTATCATCGACGCCGGCGACAAGATCTTCGGTACTGCCAAACCGAGCCCAGCGGGTGACGTCTTCACTGTGCCCATCGGAGTAGTGGGCACGGACCGAAACTTGCAGACTGTCCTTGGGTTTGAGGTCGGCCTCGGGCGGGAAAACTTCCAGCTTCTCAATCCGCGCATCGTCTGGTTTCGGCCCCGGGGCGCCGGACGCGATCCACTCGGCGAGAACGTCATATTCCGGGGAGTTGACTTCTAGCTTGAGTCCGCCGCCGTGGGGCAGCGCCATGGTTGGCTTGAGAAGCATGAGCGAGTGCGCGGGCTCGACTTTGTTGATGCGGCGGCTGAGGGCCTGACGGGTGAGGACAAAATGATCGTCGGCCGGCGCATAACCGCGCAGCGACAGCTTGAAGCCCCCCTTCCCTGCCAGCGCGCCATGGCAGGCGCCCGAGTTGCAACCGATCTTGGTCAGGACAGGCACGACATGATTGCGGAAGTTCCAGTCGACTGCTGCACCGGTTTTCTCGACCCGGACCGGCGTGCTTACCTTGTCACTTCCCAGAATGGCGGTTATGGTCGTCACGCCGTCGCCCACCGCGCGGACATTGCCCTGGGCATCGACCGTGGCGACCTTGGCATCGGCTGATGCGAACTTCGCCTGGCCCGTTACGTCAGCCGACACCGTGCCGGCAGTTGTCGAGACGACGAGAAGGCCCTGCTTGCCATGCGGGCCCGTGAGAACGATATCGGGAGGTTGGATCTGCAAATCCGCGGCAGCGGCGACGGAGGCGCCCAGGAGAATGACGCTGGCGACTACCTTGCAAAGCATGAAAAACAACCTCTCAGGCCGACCGAGGCCGGTCGGTGGCGAGTTTAAGGGTTTGCTGTCTCACCAAGTCAATCAAAACAGTTCGCGAATCGGCTGCAGGCCGAAATCGACCATGGGGATGGGTCGATTCTGCGGGCCAGGCAACTCGCGATGCGGGTCAAGGCCCAGACCGCGGTACAGGGTGGCGGCAACTTCGCCGGGGGTGACGGGGCGGGACTTGGGCCGGTAACCGAGTTCGTCGGATTCGCCGATGACCCGGCCGCCGCGGATGGGACCGCCCCCCATGAGGATGGACCAAACGCCGGGGTGATGATCGCGGCCGCCCGCGGGGTTGATCTTGGGTGTGCGGCCGAATTCGCCCATCGCGGTCACCATCGTGGTCTGGTAAAGTCCGCGCTCGTCCAGATCTTCCAGCAAGGCGGTATAGGCGCGATCGAAGTTGGGGACGACTTCGCGCGCCATCTGGCTGATATCGGTGAACGGCCGCGAGCCATGAATGTCCCAGGTTACCTCGTCGAACACGGTTTCGAACATGTTCACGGTCACAAAGCGGACGCCGCGTTCGATGAGGCGGCGCGCCAGGAGGCAGCTCTGCCCGAAGCGGGTTCGTCCATAACGGTCGCGGATGCGTGCCGGCTCACGATCCAGGGCAAAGGCTTCGCGGGCCTGTGGGCTGGACATCAGGCGATAGGCAAGATTGAAGCTGCTATCGAGTTGCCGGGCCTGCGAGTTATTCTCAAACGAAGCGATGGCGCCGTCCACGGCGTCGCGCATGCGCTGGCGACGGTCGGCGCGGACGGCGGATATGTACGTGGGGGGCAGCAGATCCGGCACCTGAAAGTTCGGCACGGCGGGATCGGCATTGAGGATGAATGGATCGTATTGCCGCCCCAAATAGCCGGCGGTGTGCCCATGAGGCAAGTTGCCGCCGGTACGGCCAATGGGACGTGGCAAGAGGACATGGGCCGGCACTTCGCCACGCTGGCCTTTGAGATAACCGAGCGTGCAGCCAACGTGAGGGTGTTCGATTCCCCCCGTAAAAAGACGGCCCGTCTGCATCATCTGGTGGCCCGTGTCATGAACCGCGGTCGCCGTATGATACACGGAGCGAACAATGGAGTACTTGTCGGCATGGCGTGCCATGCGCGGAAAGACCTCGCTGATGCGCATGCCCGGAATATTGGTCGCGATGGGGCGGTAGGGACCGCGCACCTCGGCCGGGGCCTCAGGCTTGGGGTCCCACGTGTCGATGTGGCTTGGCCCACCCACCAGGAACAGCATGATGCAGTTGACGTCGCGATCCTGGACAGCGCCGACCGCTTTTTGCGCCAGAAACCCCGGTAACGTCAAGCCGAGTGAACTGATCGCACCGGCATGCAGAAAATCGCGGCGGGTCAGCCCGTCACAGAAGGAGACGGAGCGCTCGGCATCCAATCGCAGCATTAAGAAATCTCCCAACCTACAGGCGAGCAGGTAAACCCAGCGGGTAAAGTGTTCTCGGCGGAAGCTAGATTCATTATCGTGCCTGGAAACGCCGGGTCAATGAAAATGCGGGGGCGCTTGGGCAGGGTAAATTATGCCAGAAGCCCGCTGTGTTGCTGAGAGGGAAATCTCGAAGGGTTTTGACCGACAGCCGGATTATGAGAATTAAGGTGCATGTCCAAATGCACCTTAATTTTAATCTTTAACGGATAGAGAAGCTGTCTCCGCCGTAAATTATTTAGCATCAATTGTTTACACTCTCTAAAATAATGAGAATTAGTAGGGGTTCATTTTTTGGGACAGCAAATGCACCCAATGAACCCTAATTTTAATGTTTCTCGGATATGGAAGCCGTTGCCGCGGAAATCCTTTGGGCGCGCTCGTTTACGCTTTATCCGGCGACCTGTCTTCTTCTCTGGCCAAAAAACCCGTCGCAGTTGTAAGATGGAGCGTGACGGAAAAGGACCAACTCTTCCAGGAAGGTAGCTCATCATGCTCGGCGTTTCGTTGACTCCACAAGCCTTTTTGCAGCGCGTCGGCAAGGAGCTGGAACGCATTGATCCTGCGCAGATCCAGGCCCTGGCAGATGCCGTCTACGAGTGCTACCAGCACCGGCGCTTCGTTTTCGTAATTGGCAACGGCGGCAGCGGCTCCAACGCCTCGCACCTGTGCGAGGACCTTGGCAAGGGGACCTTGCGCCGCGAAGATTTTGAGAACGACAGCAAGAAACGCCTGCGCATTCTCAGCCTCACGGACAACACGCCCTATATCCTGGCGTGGGGAAACGACGAGGGCTTCGACCGCGTCTTTGTCGAGCAACTCAAAAACCTCGCCAGTCCGGGCGACCTGCTCATCGCCATCAGCGGTTCAGGCAATAGCCCCAATATCCTGAGGGCGGTTGACTGGGCGCATCGCCATGGCGTCCGCACGTTTGGCTGCACGGGCTACACCGGCGGCAAGCTCAAAAGCCTCGCGCAGCAATCCTTGCATGTGCCACTCGATGACATGGGGATCGTCGAGTCCATTCACCTGACCGCGTTCCACTGGGTCGTGGACAACCTTTACGGGCGCATCGGACTGGGCAAGCAGTGAGCGTGCCTGGGGCAATCTCCTGTCCCAACGCAACGATGGTCAGGTCATCCCGAATTATTGAGCTGGAGTGAACCCGGAGGGTTCGAAGCGATTAGCCGGGGGTTGAGCGCGAGCGATACCCCCGGTTAGCCACGCCACAGCCACGAGCACCCCGCAGGGGTGCCAGCCGCGCGCCGCTACGACCCCTGCCGGGGTCGGGATGATTGATGCGAATTTGAACCGGGGGTGTCGCTGCGCTCAACCCCCGGCTAATCGCTACGACCCCTCCCGGGGTCGGCTGTTCGTCCAGTGGTGCCGCGGCGTGGTTTCTAAACACTCAGGCGGCTCGCCGCAGGATAGCGATAGAGCCGCTCCGCGATTTGCTCGAGCGAGCGCTTTTCGCCGACGGGGCGTTCAAAGTGCCACGCGCGATCGCGGGGGAGCAAATCGGCACCCATGGGCCAGGGACGAAAAGGCTGGTAGCCGAGGGCGCTGGCCAGTTTGCCGCTGTTCATGGAAACGTTTCCAGCCCGTGGCGGCACGGGACCGGCTTCGCTGCGCGGACAACCCTTGAGGAGCCCGGGCGCATAGTCGCCGACGCGATTGACGATCTGGGCAATCTCGTAGAGAGTGCTCGCCCGCGGACCGCCGCAATGAAAGAGGCCGCACGCGTCGTTTGCCAGGAACCTCTCGAAGACGTCGTTGAGATCGTCGCAATAGGTGCACGAACGAACCTCGTCGAAATAAAGCGTGGCCGGCCGGCCGGCGCGGAACCGAGACTGGATCCAGTCGATGGCCCCGGCATGATGATTGACGCTTGGTCCCATGGGCAATGAAATACGCAGGACAGCGGCGCCGCTGACCTCGGCTTGCAGCAACTTCTCGGCCTGCGCCATGGTTGTGCCGTAAACCGTGACCGGGTCAACGCCGTCCGTCTCCACGTACTCCCCCCTGCCCGTCCCGGAATACACGAGGTCGGAGGAGAGATGGACGAGGCGACACGCATGACGCTGGCAATTGTCCGCGATGGCGGCAGCGCTGTGGACGTTCAGCGTGTGTGCCATGCCGGGGTCGAGTTCGCAGGACTTGAGGGCGCAATTGCCGACCGCGTTGAGCACGCTCCGGAAGCCGTGATGCGCAAAGAGGGCGCGCATGCCGGCGGCGTCCTCGGCGTCAAGGGCGACGATACCCGGGCCGCCCAGGCCCCAAGTCTTGCGAGGCCGCGTGCCGATGACCTGACCTGGATAGCGCGCCTGGAAATAGCGGAAGGCGTTGTAGCCGGCGACCCCGGTCACGCCGGTGATGAGCAATGGCAGGCGGGAGCGCAACATCCCCCTATTATGCGATTTTCCGCAAAGAAGAACATGCGCGAACGGCAAGAGTTCACCTGGATAACTGGAGCGCGAACTCGTTCGCTCCGGCCCTGACCTGCACGCGCACATCGGTGGTCTTGGCGGCGGCATATTTCGCCGGCAACCGGTTGGGGCCCGGCTTGCCGGAGGCGTCGTAGGCGGGGTCGCGCTGCACCACGGTGACAGCATAATCGCCCGCCGGAGCACCGTCATTGGCCTCGTAAGTGCTAATCGTGAAGGCGCCGTCCGCCTCCGTGACCGCGTCGCCCGTGTAAGACAACTTTTTGCCACCATCCTCGGACCGGTACAAAACGACATGGGCGCCCGCGACCGTAGCTCCGCCCAGCAGAACTTTACCGCGAACCGGGTGCGTCGGCTTGCGATCGTAGCGAATGCTGCCATCTTCGGCGGTGACCGGTTTTTGCAAGTTCTCCGAGTAAATGCCGTCGAGAAGAATGTTGGCCACCACCGGGCCCTCTTTCTTCATGGTCACCCAGGCGATGTGATCGAATTCGCCATAAGCCAGTCCGCGCATCTTGCTGACGCCGCCCGTGGTGGCCAGCTGGTAGTAGTTCATGCCCTGGCGGACAGATTTCTGGTAGCGATGAATATGGCCCGCGAAAACCGTATAAGGCCGGCCCTGAAGCGCTTGCTCGGCATCGAGCCAGCCATTTTTCTCGATATTCTTGTGCGTCCAGAGCGGTTTATGGACGGAGACAATCGTCCAGCGCACCTTGGCATTCTCCTTGAGCACCGTGGCGGCCCACTCGGTTTGTTCCTTGCTCAGCCGGCCGTCGAAACCTTCCTCGTGCGGATCATCGCTGCACAGCATCAAAAAGAGCACGTCGCGGAAAACAAAGTGGTAGTAGCGCCGGCCGAAGCGTGCTTGCCATTCGGTCGCTTCCACCGCGTTCGCCATGTCGTGGTTGCCCGGCACATAAAAGAACGGCATTTGCAGCCTGGCGACATAGCCCTGGAATTCCCGCCACTGTTCGGCGAGCACCGCGGGTTCCTTGGTGTAACCTTCGATAAGATCGCCAACCGAGACGACGAACGCCGGCTGCAGCATGTTGAGTTGTTCCACCGCCTGAGAAAAAATGCGCGCCCGGTGGCCCCCGGTCCGATCGCTGACGACCGCGAAGTGAAATGTCTCCGGGCCGCTATTGATCTTCTGGCTCGTCCAGGGATTGCGCGCGCCGACCGGCAAAGCCAAGTCGCCGGTCGGCTGTTTTGGGTTGCCGGACATGGCCATGGCTGCCACGAGCAAACTACCCGCAATCACGGCGATGAAGAGGCGCTGCATGTTGGTTATCCTTCCAGGCCAGTAATTGGCGAGCGCGCAACCTTATGCGGACGCACCTCCAGAAAGGTAACCAAAGGGCGGGGCGCTGGCACGTGAAAAAGAGATAAAACTTCCATACGCTATGAAGACGAAGAAGGCGCCTGGGCGGCGGGCCCGGGAGGGCGAGGCTCCCGCCGAGCCGCTACCCGCCAAGCGCGTGGCTGATCACGGCTCGCCAGGAGGCTCGCCCTCCCGAGCGTCTAATCGCGGAGGAAGACGCGCCCATGGAAGTCCAGACGCTGAAGCTCGCGGTCGTGGAGCAGGACCTCAACGACCTGATTCGAAAATACTTGCCCGCGGATCATCCGATCGAACAACTAACGGCGCGCGTGAACCAGCAAGGCGTGGTGGTGACCGGGATATACCCGTTATTCATCAATGTGCACTTTGAGACCATCTGGGAACTCGGACTGGACGCCGGGCAGATTACGGCGCGGTTGGCGAATTTCAAGGCGATGGGCGTGCCGGGCAACATCTTCAAGAGCGCGATCGTGAAGATGATCGAAGAGCTGGCGGTGGCGGAAAAGTGGGTCCGCATCAAGGGGGACACGCTCTGGGTGGATGCCGATGCCTGTATCGCCAAATTCGCGTGCAGCGCCCGGACCAACTTCAAGGTGCTGACCTGTGAGCCCGGCCGTATTCTTCTGGAATCCCGGACGGAATAGGTCTACCGCAACATCAGGATCAGGTTGCCGACGAGGCTGAAGATCAGGATGACACCGAGGATGTACAGCCAGAGCGAGGGGACGCTGTCGGTGTGGCGGCGGCGCTGCTTGCGCGGGAGCGGGTCGTCGTCCTCAGGGGCGGCTTCCCCCTTGGCCAGGTCTTCGAGCGTGGAAGCTTCGAGGCGCTGGCGGGCGAGCTTGGGCGGCTCGCCCTGAAGGAGACATTCCAGGTCGATCACGAGTTCTTCCGGCGACGGATAACGATCGCCGCGGTTCTTGGCCATCATGAATTCGACGACTTCACCCAGTCCAGACGACAGTTTGGTATTGAGGTGATCGGGGGGAGTCAATTCCTCGCTCAGGTGGGCACGAAGCACCTGCGCCGTCGTTTTGTGTGGGAACGGCGGTTGGCCCGTTACCATGTGATAGAAGGTGGCGCCGAGCGAATACATGTCGGCGCGGCTGTCAACGTCGCCCTTGCTGTTGATCTGTTCCGGCGCGATGTAGTAGGGCGTGCCGATGGTCATGCCTTGTTCAGCCTTGGTCAGAGCGTGGTCCGCGGTGCCGCGTGCCATGCCCAGGTCGGCAAGCTTCGCAATGCGGTCGTGCGTGAGGATGATGTTGGCCGGCTTGATATCGCGATGGATCAACTGGCGGCGGTGGGCATGGTGCAGCGCCTGGGCGATTTGCAAAACGATTTCGATGGCTTCCTTTTCCTCGAAAATCTTGCCCGTTTCCAGCTCCTGCCGGAGCGTGGTCCCCTCGACATATTCCATCACAAAGTAATTGATGTTGCCGGCCGAGCCGACGTCGATCGCCTGGACGACATTATTGCTGGAGAATTTCGCAGCCAGGTGCGCCTCGCGGTGGAAGCGTTCCAAAAACTCCTCGTTGGCCGCCAACCTGGGTTTCAAGATCTTGACGGCCACCAGGCGATTCATGCTGAGCTGGCGCGCCTTGAAGACGGTGCCCATCGATCCCTTGCCTAGTTTCTCCAGGAGCTGGTAACCGGGGATGTGCTGGCTGGTGAGAGCTTCCAGTTCGGCCACGAGCCTTTTCCCCTGACTCTCGGTGAGCAGCCCCGCTTTGGCCAGTTGCGTCAGCATTTCCTCGTTGGTCCAATCGCCGGCGGAGATGTCCATGTCGCTGCGAAAGTGTTGCAACTCTTCGAGCGTGACCAGGCCGCGGCTGACCAGCGCGTGCGCCAGCTTTTTCTCCTCCATTTTCACGAGGTCAATTTTGGCCATGGGGCAACGTCGAGTCTTCGCGCCAAAATAGCGAGTGTTGACCATTATAGATACTGATACCTCTGCCTCGGTGGCATTGTTTCGGAAATGTTGCCTGGCGGAGGCATGCTTGGCCGGGCCACCCCGCGCGCCAAAAGCCAGTGCCCCAGCGAAGGTGCGGCGGCGCCGGGCGTCGGTCCATGAAATGTGCGTGAAAACCCGTGAAATCCTTGCAAGGGGAAAGTGATCCTTGCTAAGATGATACCGATGAACCTGGTTGTGCCTCGTCGCGTCTACACGGCAAGGAGCGGGCGACACGCGCTACGAGGCCGGACACTTGGTCCCGCGACATGGGGGTTCTATGTCCAATGTGAATTCGGCACTGGATGCCAGCGTCTTGGTGCTCAACAAGTTGTTCATGGCAGTGCACATCATCTCCGTGCGCCGGGCCTTTTGCCTTTTGTGCAAGGACCTCGCGGAAGTTGTGAACCTGGAAGACGGCCAGTTCGCAACCTATACCTTCGAGTCCTGGCGTGAAGTGAGTGAATATCGCTCCCGGCACTTTCGGCAGGAGGAGGATGACTGGGTGCGCACTTCCAGCAGCCAGATTCAGGTGCCGCGCGTCATTCGCCTGTTCGCCTATGAGAAAATGCCCAAGCACACGGTCAAATTCAACCGCCGCAATATTTTCGCGCGCGACAACAATCAGTGCCAATACTGTGGCCGCAAGTTTCCCACGACGGAGCTGAGCCTCGACCATATCACGCCGCGCAGCCAGGGCGGCCAGAGTAGTTGGGAAAACATTGTGTGCGCTTGCATCAACTGTAATGTCCGCAAAGGGGGCCGGACGCCGAAACAGGCTCACATGAGCCTCATCCGCAAGCCGGAAAAACCGAAACGCAGCCCGCTCCTCAACCTCAAGCTGACACATAAAAAGTATCAGTCCTGGAAGACATTCCTGGACAACGCCTACTGGTCGGTTGAATTGAAGTAACCGCGCCAAGCCAGCGCGCACGTGAACGTGCCCTCTCTTGAATTCAAGGGAGGGTCGTTTCACCGGCGTCGGTGGTCCGGCGCTCCCTCCTAAAAACCGCGAACCGTTTTATGATGAAGCAGGCAGCACTTTCCCGGCCTCTCCGAGGCATCGTCCCTCCCATGGCCACGCCGCTCCTCGGGCAAGATCGGCTCGATCATGCCGGTCTGGAACGCCTCATCGAGCACATTTTGGCCGGCGGTGTTCACGGCCTGTTCATCCTCGGCTCGACGGGGGAGGCGCCGAGCCTGAGTTGCCGCTTGCGTTGCGAGCTCATCGAGCGGACCTGCGAACAGGTGAGCGGCCGGGTGCCGGTTCTCGTTGGCATCACCGACGCCTCCTTTGGAGATGCAGTGGCCATGGCCGAGCACGCAGCCGACAGCGGTGCTGCCGCAGTCGTGCACGCAGGCCCGTATTATTTCCCGATCGCACAGGCCGAACTGGCCGCGACTACCGCCAACCTGGCAGCCGCGTTGCCCCTGCCCCTGTTCCTGTACAACATGCCGAGCCACACCAAGGTGAACTTCGACCCCGATACGGTCCGGCGCCTCCTCGAAGTTCCCAACATCGTCGGAGTCAAGGATAGCTCCGGGCAGCTTGTGTATTTCAAAAAGCTCCTTCACGTGGCGGCAGCGCGACCCGACTTTGCCGTACTGATCGGCCCTGAGGAGTTGCTCGCCGAAGCGATATTCATGGGTGCCCACGGCGGCGTGACTGGCGGGGCGAACCTGGATCCCGCCCTTTATGTAAGCCTCTATGAAGCCGCGCGCGCGGGCGAGCTCGCGCGGGCTCGCGAGCTATCCGCCGGAGTCCTGCGCATTTCCACGACAATCTATGCGGCCGGAAAATACTGGTCAGGTTACTTGCAAGGAATCAAGGCGGCCCTGGCAGCCATGGGGATTTGCGAGGACATCCTCGCCGAGCCGTTTCAGCCGTTCGGCCCCGCGGAAAAAGCGCTCATCGAGAAATACGTGCGCGAATTGGGGTGGCTTCAGGGGGTTCCCCTGCGCGCCTGAGCGCGCTTGCCCTGCGTCTGTTCGTCGGACCAAAGCACGCGACGCGCGCGTCGGAATGCCGACTCCCGTCGCCACCCATCGGGGTGCCAGGCCGCTCACAGTTGATCGAGACTATCGATCCAACGAACCATTTCCCGGATCTGGGCTTCTTCCAAATACTCCCGGCCGCGGCCCTTGATTACGCGGTAAACGACCGGAAATTTGCGCTGCTGTAGCTGCGTCCGGCTACCCGCAATGCTCTTGATGAGCGGATCAAGGTCGCCGCCCGTCAGGTAAAACGACAGGCGCTGGTTGGCGATGTTGTCTTTGAGTTGCGTGACCACGGCGCCCGTGGTGGCCACGCCGCGGATCAAATCACGCTGATTGAAGCCGAGGTAGAAGGCCATCTGGCCGCCGACTCCCAGGCCATGCGCCACAACGCGCTGGCGATCAATCGTATAGTCAGTCATGGTGGCGCGGACGGCGGCGACCACAAATTCGGCCTCGCTCGGCACCCAGCCCGCTTCATTCTCAGATTTGGGGCACACCATGATAAGGCGATTTTCTTTGCAGTAATCGCTCCAGGCCTCGGTGATGCCTTCCATGTCCGCGTCCTTGTTCTTCCCCGGCGGATGCAGCCAGACGATGAGGCCATGGGCGATGTTCGGGTCATAGTTTTCGGGAACGTAAATCCAGTACTTGTACTCGCCATCGGGGGTATGGCGCTTGAGCAAGCCCGTTTCGGCCTTGTCGGGGTTGGCATCGACCTTGGCGGGCTTGACTTTGGGCTTCTTGGTCTCCAGCGGCGCCAGCGCCTTCATGTGCGACGCTTTTTCCGGAAGATTGTTCGGGACGGTCGCATCCTCGCCCGCGCTGGTGCCCGGCAAGCTGTCCAAGACGAGAGTGAAGGTCTCCGTCTTGTCGTCCGTCGTTATCACCTCCAACTTGATCTCTGTGCCCGCGTCATGCGTACTCAGCCAGGCAAGGAATTGCTCCCGTGCTGGAATCGCGCCCGTAAAGGATTGCTGCGCCTTGCCGACGCCGAACTTGACGATGCGAGCGCCCGCCTTGAGCCCCGCCTTCGCCGCGGGGCCCGTCGGAAACACGTAGCGCACTTCCAAACCCAGCCTGGGATCATCGCGCATGGGCAAGATGCCCAGGAAGGCACTCGCTAGCACGGTCAGTTGACCGACCAACTCGAGGTCCGTGACGGCGACGATTTTCTTGCCGCGCTCATACTTGAGAGAGATCTTGTCCCCTTCATACTTCGTGCCGAGAGTATGGAGGATCTGGGCCATGCGCTGAACGGGACGCCCTTCAATCTCGACGATGATATCGCCCGGTTTGAGGCCCGCCTTGTACGCGGCCGAATCCTTCAGCACCTCGCCGATCTCCGGCACCGCTGCATACATATCGCCGGATTTCATGCGAATGCCGAGCAAACCTTTCTTGAGTTCCTTGCCTTGCTTGAGGCGTTCCAGAACGGCCAGAACATCCTCCATGGGAATGGCAAAACCAATTCCCGAATCGTACCACTCGAAGCCGGCGGTCACGTCCTCGCCCTGGGGCGATGCAGGAACCAGGATCCCCTGTACGCGCCCCTTCAGGTCGATGATGGGACCGCCGTAGTTGATGGGAGAGATTTTGGCGTCCGTCTGCAGCGCCTTCCCCCAGATGCGCCCCGTAGCGCTGATGATGCCCAGGCTCACCGACGGCGCGTGCTCACGCTTGACGTCGAGCGTGCGGCCGAGGGCAATCGACCACTGTCCCTCCGCGAGTTCCTTTTTGGGAACATAGCTGGGGACGGGCAGACCTTTGGTCTCGATCTTGAGAAGAGTGAGCAGCCGCGATTTGTCGGTGGCGATCCGCTTGGCCACATACGGTTCCGGATGCCCGGGGACTGCGACCAGGATAACAGTCGGGTTGTTCACGAAATTGAAGGCGCTGGAGATGACATAGCCTTGCGCATCAACGATGACCCCCGTGGTGGGGCCGACGGCCTTGCGGAATACCGGCCCCTTGGGGCTGGTGACCACCATGTCGATGCCGCCTTGCGTCACGATCTGCACGACGGCCGGAGCGACTTTCTTGACGGCGTCCTTGGTCATCTTCTCGAGTTGCAGGTTGAGATCTTGAGCACCCAGGTGCGGTGCCAGGAACACCCCAACAAGAACAAGGCACGCACGACGATAGGTCATGAAGAATTCCTCGTGGCTATTACCAACGCGCCCGCTCACTTCGCGGCCTTGACCTTGTTAAGGTCCGTGAGTTTTAGTTTGACGCCCTTGAGTTTGCTGCCGCGCTGGACTTCGAGTTTGATCTCGGTTCCCGGCCCAACCTGTTTCATGATGTCGCGGAAAACTTTGATGCTCGGCACGAGCTCGCCGTCGATGTAAACGATAAGGTCGTCGGGGCGCAGCCCGGCGGCGGCGGCGGGCGAGCCAAGGAGCACCTCCTCCACGTAGGGTGGCGTCACGCCGACGGCGTTCGGGACAAGCACGATGCCATGATAGCCGCCCCGGTCTTCCTTGTTCTTGCGCTTTTCGCTTTGCTTGTAGGTGCCGGCGATGGCTTCCTTGACGAAGGTGCGCATGTCGACGCTTTCTGTCTTGTCCTCGCGCACAATATCGACGCGCGCCTGAACCGGGATGGCATAGTTGATCCATGTGTCTGAGAGCGTGTTCTTGAGTTCCCGGCCAACGATGCCGAGCAGAGCGCCCTTGCGGTTGGTGATGATGCCGCCCGCGGCCCCGGGGTTATTGGCGATGGCGTCCACAAAGTAGACCTCACCGGCAAACGGCGCATCGAAAACGCCACGCCGGCCACGCAGTTCCGCATACGCCGAAATGACACCGTGCTGTATCGACATCGGCTCGTCCCGGGTCGCGATATGGAAGCAATTGCTGAAGGCCAGGACCCAGTCACCCGCCTCGGCCAGCGCCGCCGCCGCCGCCTTGTCGATCTCATAGTGGGGCAGGAAATCAACGTCGTCCAGGACCTTGACGAGAGCCACGTCCAACTCGGGCTCGCGGAACAACACCTTGGCGTGATAAAAACGGCCATCATAAAGGTGCACGCGCAGGTCAGTAGAAGACAAAATGTGGTTGTTGCAGGTGAGGATGTGCCCCTTGGACGAGACGAGAACGCCTGTCCCGTAGGAAGGCAGACCCTTGAAGCCGCCGGCGCCAAAAAGCTTGACCATCTTCTTGTTGACCTCGGTCACCGTCGCGGTAAACGATTGCTGGGCGACCGCGCCGGCACAGGGCAGGCGCCGGCTGGCAAGCGAGAACAGGTTCATGAGCGTTCGCCTCACTTCAAGGAAAAACAGCGCCGCGGCCGAACGCCGCGTGGGCGCCTCCTGGCGCCTTATTTCTGCATGGCAAATGAGTTGAATCTAAAGGTTCCATAGTGACCATCGCCGTACTGTACCTGCATACGGTGAGGCAGTTGACGGCCATCGACGGGACGATAATCAGACAGGTAAACCTCGCAGGGATCCTCGTTCTCATTCAGGCGTAGTTCGAAGCCAAGCAGTTTTTGGTCGGCAAGCGCAAAGAACCACTTGGTGAGGAAGGGGCCGTGGCGTGTGTTGAGCACCTCGGCATCGACGCGCAGCGCCGCCAGGCCCGGCAACGTCGGGTCGGCGCCGGGAAGCGGCGGCGGGTAGAGAGGCTCGTGCCCGCCGTGGCTGAACTCCGTGAACCCCTTGGCACCCTGCGTTAGCAAGCGATGGTAGACGTACATGGCCGCGAGCAGGCCGCCCGACGTTTCCGGGGCGCGCAAGGCGGCAGCTTCCTGGCCGCCCTTGAATGGTTCCAGGGCATAGGGGAAATCGTCAATTTTGAGGCGAATGACCGGTTTGGCACTCGTGCCGTCCTTCTCCTCGACAATATCGATCCGCGCCTTACTTTCCGTGCGCAGCTTCTTGAGCCGAATGCCTCCGTCCAGAGTCCAGTTGCCCGCCACGCTCGTGAAATCGCCGTGCCGGCGAAATGCCTGGAGCAGACGGTCCTGCTCGCGCTTGTTGAAAAAGTAATTGGCGAAGCCCGCCTTTGCTTCAAAGTACTTGGCAGCAGGCGACGGCGGCCCCTTCGGCGCGTTGTCAACCTTGGGCTTGGGGGCGTCCTCCTTGGGCGGATTGGGATCGTCGAGGGCCCTGCGCTGGACACCCATCAGACGAACCAAAACTTCCTTGCGCGTTTGGTCGCGGCGATATTCCAGCGGCAGGCGCCAGCCGCGCGGGTACAGTCCCAGGACGTTGCGGTAATGATTGACGCTCGTGACCGCACGGCCGGCGAAGGCGAGCACCTCATCTTCCAGCTCAAGGCCGCGCCGGGCCACGTCGGAATCCTCCAGCATGGAAGTCACGACCATGCGCCCCAACCCGGTCTTTTCGGTCTGGGTCGTGACCAGCGCCCCAAGGCTGGCGTGGTCGCAATCCAGCCCCGCCTGCAAATGCCCCATAAAGTTCTTGATTTGATTGATGGAAATCGCGTAGCCCACCCCCGAATTGACCCGGCCACGCTTGTCGAACGAACCGCGGCCATTGATGCCGATCAACTCGCCCTTCATGTTAAAGAGTGGTCCACCCGAATTGCCGGGATTGATCGACGCGTCGACCTGGATGCAGTCCGTGTACTCGAGGATGGTGCCGGCAGGATACTGGTAGCGATGCACGCCCGACACCAGGCCAAAGGTAACGGTCGGGTTAAAATCCGTTGCCAGCAGGAACGGGTTGCCCATGGCGATGGACCAGTCGCCTTCGCGAACAGTTTCGGAGTCGCCCAGCACCGCGGCCGGAAACTTCTGGCCGGCCGTCTTCGGCAGCAGCTTGACGAGGGCAACGTCGCCTACCTTGTCGAGGCCGACCAGGACCGCATCATAGAGCACGCCATCGGGCAAGCCGCACTGCATCGTCGGCCCCGTGGGTTGAACCACGTGAAAGTTCGTCAGCGCGAAGCCATCGTCGCTGATGAGGACACCGGTACCGCCCCCCTGTCCGCCCCGGGCGAAGATGGCGACTACGGACGGTTTGATCGCAGCCACCACTGCCACACGATCGGCCTCACTTTGGAGGGCATCCTGCTGGGCCCTGGCGCCGCACACGAGTACCGTCACCGCGAGCGCCACCAAAACAAAGCGACGGGGCATATTCATGAGCGGATCTTTCACCTGGTAGAGAGCGCCGTTCATCATTGACTGACCCGCGCGTCGGCGAGGGTGGCATGGTCATACAAGTCGAGGAAGTTCCGCCCGCTGACGATAATACGGAGCGTGGTCACGTCCTTGACGCTCAGGGCAATTTGCCGATGCGTTTTGACGGAGACGACCTCCGCGAAGCGTTTGTCGCCATCGCAGTAGATGGTCACGAGGGCCTGACTATCGCTGCCGGTGCGGGCGTCGACGCCGACAAAGGCCTTGAACTCCTGGTACTTGCCGCCAAGATCGTAAAAAAGCTCGGTATGCGCGTGCAGTGACAGCCCCTTGGCGTGCTGCGTCAGCAGAATAATCGGCTCGCCGTCCAGGTTCGCATCTTTGCGATAGTGCGTGACAAGGCCGATGCCGGAACGTTCAATCACCTTGGCCGGCTCGAGGTCCGAAAGGTAGGTCAGCTTGCCGATATTGAAGTCCAGGCGTGCCAGCGTGTCCCGTTTGAGCGATACCTTGGCCCCGAAACCGGTCGTGAGCTCGAGCCTATCGGTGTCGACGAGCGCAAGCCTGGTAGCGACCAGCGCATTGCCGTCGGTATCGTAGACACGGCATAACGGCGTCGCCGCCGGGACCTCGGTGCGATAAAAGATCAAGCCATGCAGGCGTTCGAAGAGAACGCTCAGAGTGCCGGCGCCGTCGCGCTGAAACTGAATGCTCGTGCCCTTGGCGTCGACGTCGCCCAGCGTGCCGTCCAGCGCGTTGAGTTCCAAGTCGCGCAAGATAACGATGCGGTCGCGCTTGCTTTTTTGCGCCAGCACATCATCAAATTTCTTGCGCAGGCCCGGATCGTGAGCGTCGGGGAACATCCAGACGAGGAAGTTGATGGGCAGCGCGACCTCGGCCCCTGACAGCAGCGTCAACGCCACGTCGGCCCCCCCCTTGAACGCCACCGCTTGACAATGCAGGATGCTGTTGTCGAGAAGTTTCACGTCGATGTAACGCGTGGCTGCCGGTATGGGCCTGGGGCGGCGCACTTCCAGGTCCAGCACACGCGCGAGAGGCGTGGCCACCGGTCCGGCGTCCGTCGCCAGCGTG
>Ga0207156_10088_pt1 | contig 23136 bp, 16 predicted proteins | sample Alteio_BWMinHeat_24_FD_153514 | JGI IMG/M metagenome (GOLD analysis project Ga0207156, IMG submission 153514) | Enriched cells from forest soil in Barre Woods Harvard Forest LTER site, Petersham, Massachusetts, United States -... | ecosystem: Environmental > Terrestrial > Soil > Temperate forest >...
TTGGCAAATTCGATCGCAAGTTCGCTTTTACCAAACCCCCCTTTCCCCCAAATCACCTTGATCATCGTCTGATTTCTAAAATTTTTATTCCCCTCAAAAATACTTTTCTCTAGAAGATCGATATAAGAGTCTCTGCCAATAAAATCAGGAGAAGTCGCTTTTAAACTAAGAAGAGGTGGTTTCGGAGAATAGGTCACTTTATAAATCAAAAAACAGAGACTGAGGAAAATAAGAAAAATAAATATTAACTGAATTAGTTTGTAAAATATATTTTTATTTCTAAAATATCTATAACTATTTAAACCCTCAGAATTGTAATTTTTTGTTTTTGTCTTATACATAAGTATTAATGGGCATCAAGGATAAAATTTCTTCTTTCTGTTTGTCAATGAATCTTTCTTGAAAAAATATCGATTATTATTCTAAAATCGATGTAAGCAATCTAAAATTGAAGAAAGGTGAGATGAGTAAACAGCAAGAAAATCAAAATATCCATAAAAAACTAAAAGAGTTAAGACGGGCAAGAGGCCTTACAGTCAATACTTTGGCTAAAAAAATGGGAGAAAATTCTCAAAAAGTTGGCCGTATTGAAAGAGGTGATCGAAGCCTCACGATTGGATATTTAGCAAAAATTTCTAAAGCTTTACAAACTCCGATTGAATCTCTTCTTGAAGATCAATCCAGTAAACTCCTTGATTCTCATCCTGAAGTGTTAAATCAAGTTCTCATTTTTGTCGAAGAATACTGCAAACATCTATCCTCCCCCTTTACGACAGTGCAAAAAGCTCAATTCATTTCAAAAATCTACGAGATGACGCTCAAATTTCCCAATGAGTGCAGACAACTTTTCCTATCATCGCTTAGCTGTTGCATGATCTCAAAATCAGTTTGAATCTGATGTAAACCAAGGTGATTCTCCCCTTGCTTTGCAAGTTCAATGCCCCTTTCAAAAAAGGCTTCTGATTTTTGTTCTAATCCTAGATGTTTTGCCAGGAGGGAGAGGTTGCATAAAGTATAAATATGATATTCTTTGTTTTTAGAAGTTAAAGCTACAGCCTGCTTTAGAAGAGCAAACGGTTGTTGAATCTCGCCACGGAATAGATAAGCTGTAGATAAGGCATTGAGAGTTTGCATCTTCACAAAAAAATCACTCTCCTTCCAGCCCAAGTCTTCAATTTTCACCAAGAGCTCTGTCACAAGGCTTGAAAAAGGGCCGTTCCACCTCAAATGAAGGTGTAATAGATTTCGTAACGTTTCTAGTTTCGCTTCATCTGATTTAAGATATTCGGCCATCTCCAAAGCTTTTTCTAAATACAAAATAGAGGATTTGTAATCCCCCCATTTCCAAAAAATTTCCCCCAGATTATTCCAACCTGCCCAAACACCTGCAAAATCCTTTAATTCAGATAACAGTCTAGTCCCATTTAACAAATATTCTTGTACTACTTCAACGCCATCTCCTCGAATTCCAAGAATGGTTCCCAACATACACTTGGCCCGCCCCACATATTGAGGCTCTTGCCCCTTCTGGCAAACAAGGGAAAAATCAGAAAATGACTTGTTCCAATTTCCATTTAAAAAATAAGCCATCCCACGATAAAAATGTCCCTTTATGAGATCAAAAGGATCTGTTGCAAGAGCTAAAAGTTCCAAGCAAAGAGAGATACTTTCATCTATTGATCCAATTTTCCATAACCTTTGGATCTCACAAAGAGTAGATCCTAACGCAAGCTCTTGAGTGGGTGCTCTTTTGATGAGAAGTAGACGTGCCAGATCAAATTGTTTTTTCTCTACTAAACTCTCTGCAAGAATTAAAGAAGCTTCTGTCATAAAGGGAAGCGAGAGAAAAAGATCACTGCTTTCAATGAGATCGATCAGATGCTCTTTCCCCTTTTGAGAAAGGATCCGAAACGCCAAACCTAAATAGAAATCCGCTTTTTCTTCATACCCAAAACATCGAAGAGAAAAAAGCAAATGTTTGGCAGAATCGACAGAAGAAGGGGCTTCTTCTATTTGGCTGTACCAGTAATTCAAAGTACTGGACTGATTTAAAGTCAGCTGTTGTTCTTCCACAATCTCATTCAATAAATCATCAGGAATCCCCCCTTGTTCAGACAAGTGGACTAAACCTACCTCTTCAAGAAAATTTAAAACGCTCTCTTCCAGATTGAAGACATTCAAAAATAGATGCTTATTGATGTACATCCCACAAGAAACAAGAGCTCCAATTGTTTTTTTAAGCTGCTCTTCAAATTCCGTTGCAAGTTGAGCAGAAAGGATTCTCAAAGGGTTACCTCGAGAAATCAAATAGTGCCACTCACATTCCATCTCTGAATAAGCAGTTTGGGTGCTCCGAATGAGCTCTTTTCCTTCCTCTCGAGACAAAATAGGAATCGCTAAATCAATCAATGAACCATAGAATTTTTCATCAATAAGAGTTTTGAGGGAATGTTTTGAAGAAAGAAGAAATTTTGTTTTTTTCCCAACCAAACCCTTTAAAAGAGAGTTAAGTTGTCGTCTATTCAAAACATCTACATCATCTAAAATGACAAAACTTGAAGTTCTTTCTTCAAAATCTGTAAACCGGTCCGTTAGAAAAGAAAAGTAGGTAACTTTCAATTTTTCAGATGCAAGTAAGTGGCAAAGAGTTGTTTTGCCAATTCCTGTATCACCAATAAGACAGACAAATCGATTTTGATTTTGGATCAATGCACTTTGAATTTGTAAAATGAAGTGATGTCGATATACAACGCCATTCCTCCATTGAAGAGGGATTGATTTTTGTATAAATGAAATTGTAGGATGTCCAATTGTATACATTTCAGGAAGAGGCAACTCTTTTTCATTCATTTCCTTTTGAATAAAATTGAATAACTCCGTAGGAGAGCCACTAACTCTTAATACACTAAGACCTTTCAGAAGGCTTTCTGTAAAATAGCCAAAATCTTCTCCCTCAAAAGACTCTTCAATTCCGGATGAAAGCAAACAAAATAGACTTTTGCGAGATTTTTTATCTCCTTTGATTTCTTGTTCTAATTTTGGGTGGGTAATTTTGTTAATTCTTAAAGAGCAAGCGTCAATTATAACATAATTTTCAATAGACGGTAACTTATTTATTTTATTAAACAAGTTATCCAAAATTAAAGAATTAGTGCACTTCTCTTCTTTTATACAGCTATCATGGAAGATGAGATGAGATTTCGGGACATTCTCAACCGTTCGATGGCCATGTCCGCAAAAATAGAACACTAGATTAAATTCATCTCTTGATACCGATAATTTGAGAAAAAGATCTTCGAGATGCTGCTTTTGAGCCTTAGAGTTTAAGAAAAGAAAGATATTAGATTCAGGGATACCCCAATTTTTTAGGGCACGTGCAAAGTTTAGAGCATCCGTTTGAGCCGCTGGCAAAGAAGGTATTTCTGTTTGTTTGTATTCAGAAATACCTATTACAATTGCGATCGTTTGCGGTGTCATGGGAAAAGTGGTTACAATTCACCCTCTGAGACAACTTCAGCAATGCTTTCAGCAACGGCCTCGATCTTCTGAGCCCCAACAACAAGATCATCCTTTTCCTTCAGATTTACAAGCCGTACTCCTTGCGTTGAACGTCCCATAACCCGGACATCGCGCATCGGAATTCGGACAGCTTGACCTTCAGCCGACATGAGAAGGACACCATCAGAATCGGTGACACTTAAAGCGCCAACGACCAGTCCGTTTCTCTCAGAAGTGATGATTGAGCGAACGCCCACTCCACCTCGATTCGTCTGGCGGAAATCATCCACTTTAGACCGTTTGCCAAAACCATTTTCACAGACGACAAGAATTGTCTCTTCTGGAGTGACAACTTCACAGCCAACTACTTTGTCTTTCTCATCTCTTAAAGTAACTCCGCGAACACCTCTTGCGACTCTTCCAACAGATCTGACGAGAGACTCATCAAAACGAACCGCCATTCCACTTCTGGTAAAGAGCATGATTTGTTGAGATGGATGGGTCATACGAGCTGCAATGAGCTCATCTCCCTCATCAATATTGAGAGCATAAACACCTTTTTTACGAGGATTATTGAATTCAGACAATTCGGTCTTCTTTACAACCCCTTTCATCGTGGCAAGAAGGATGGATGCCCCTTCCTCTTCAAAGTTTCTCACCTTTAAGATAGCTGCTACTTTTTCATTTTCGCGAAGATCTTCAAGAAGATTGATGATCGGACGCCCTTTTGTACGACGGCCTGCTTCAGGGATCTGCCATACTTTTGTCCAATAGCAACGACCATGCGTTGTGAAGATGAGCAAATAATCATGTGTGGAGGCAACATAGATATTTTTCAAAATATCAGCCTCTTTTTTCATCTCCATACCGATCACGCCCGCACCGCCTCTACGCTGTTCACGGAAAGTGTCGATCGGCATACGCTTAATATAGTCGTCGTTCGTAATCGCAATGACCGCCTGCTCATCTGCGATCAGGTCTTCCATTGCAAATTCCCCTTCTGCAGCAATGATCTTTGTCTTTCGCTCTGACTTATGTCCTTTTTTCAGCTCTTCCAACTCTTCGCGAATAATGCCTCGTACAAGAGCTTCAGATGCCAAGATATCTTTGTAATGAGCAATTTTCTGAAGAAGATCTTTGTATTCAGCATCGATCTTTTCTGCCTCTAAACCTGTCAGTTGATAGAGTCTTAAATCCAAAACAGCATTGGATTGTTTTTCTGACAAATTATAGCGCATCATCAATTCTGAACGGGCATTGTCTCGATTAGAAGAAGCACGGATAATTCTTACAACTTCATCAAGATGATCAAGCGCTTTCAAATATCCTTCAAGGATATGAGCTCTGGCCTCTGCTTTAGCAAGCTCGAAACGAGTTCTTCGACGAATCACATCAATTCGGTGATCAATCCAAGCAGACATGAAATGCTTAATGTTCATCGTGCGCGGCAGACCATGATCTAGCGCTAGCATATTGCAGCCAAATGTGATTTGGAGGTCGCTGTTTTTATACAGCTGATTGATCAGCACATCAGGAATTTCACCACGCTTTAATTCGAGCACAATTCTGAGGCCATCTTTATCCGATTCATCTCGAATATCAGAAAGGCCTGTGATTGTTTTTTCATTGATATGGTCAGCAATTCGTTTGATCAAAATGGATTTATTGACGTTATAAGGAAGTGCATCCACAACGATCTGCTGACGATTGTTTGGTAAGTCCTCTACACGCATCTCAGCACGCAAGGTCAATTTGCCTCGACCGGTATGATAGGCTTCTTTAATGCCGCGGTAACCACAGATGATTCCCCCTGTTGGAAAATCTGGGCCCGGCATTACTTTCATGATCTCATCGATTGTCACAGCCCTATTATCTAAAACAAGGAGCGTAGCTTCGATCAATTCGAGAAGATTATGAGGTGGAATGTTCGTCGCCATACCAACGGCAATTCCAGAAGAACCGTTACAGAGAAGATTAGGGAATTTCGCTGGGAAAACAGTCGGTTCTGTTTTTGTTTCATCATAGTTTGGAATCATTTCGACCGTTTCTTTGTCGAGATCTTCCATAAGAGCCATGGCAGCAGAAGTCAAACGCGCTTCAGTATAACGCATCGCAGCAGGAGGATCACCATCAACAGAACCAAAGTTTCCCTGTCCGTTGATCAGAGAATAGCGCATGACCCAGTCTTGAGCTAAACGGACAAGAGTTGGGTAAATCACCGTTTCACCATGTGGATGATAATCCCCTGAAGTATCGCCAGAGATTTTTGCGCATTTACGGTGTTTTGCCCCTGGAGTTAGATTGAGCTGCCTCATGGCATAAAGAATACGTCTTTGTGAAGGTTTTAAACCGTCTCGCACGTCGGGAAGGGCACGCGAAATAATAACCGACATCGAGTAACGAAGGTAACTCTCCTTCATCTCTTCTTCTACATTGCGCGGAACAATCGTTTCATCTTTTGTATAAGACATGTGGCAAACCCTTAAATATCCAAATTCTTAACGGAAAGCGCATGTGTCTCAATAAAGGCACGGCGCGGTTCTACTTCTTCACCCATCAACATGGAAAACATTCGATCTGCTCCAATCGCATCAGGCAAGGTCACTTTGACAAGCGTCCGAATAGCTGGATTCATTGTTGTGTCCCAAAGCTGATCTGCGTTCATCTCACCAAGACCCTTATATCGCTGCACTTCAACACCTTTACGTCCATTTGATCGGATCGCATCGATCAGTTCTCGAAGTGTATGCCACATAGTTGCTTTATTCCCTTCTTCAGAAACCTCAAATAGATCTCCATCCGCAACCAGGTATTGGTCTAATCTAATATTGAAACCGCTCAGTTTTTCATCGATTATTTTCATTCGATTGACATCATAGAGCTCCATGAAACTAAGCGCCTTTACAACAAAAGTGCGCATCTCGTCAGTGATCTCTTCAGTTGGAATCGAAGCAAGCGTCTCTTCATGTCTAAAGCGCTGAACTTCTTCATTTTCTTTTTTTACTTCGATCAATTCAGCTTCGTTGTAAACAAACTGAAGCTTATCACCAATCGCTACTTGATATTGAGGATATTTCTCCTGTTGTTTTGCTGCGAGAAAATCTCTAAAGGGAACGCCTTTTCTCTCAATGGAGTTGATAAATGTTTCGACTTCCATCACAACATCCATCAATTTCTCAGCCTGTTCTTTATCATAAACTTGCTCAGAACCTGCTCTCTTAATCAAAATGTCACTCAAGCCAAGCTTCATTAAGTATTCATCCATCTCTCGTTCAGAATGGATATATTGGCTCACCTTTTTACGAGTCACTTTAAATAAAGGAGGACGAGCGATGTAAATATAATTATTCTCGACGAGCGCTGGCATGTGGCGGTAGAAGAATGTAAGTAGTAAAGTACGAATGTGAGATCCATCCACGTCAGCATCCGTCATGATGATGATTTTATGGTATCGGAGCTTTTCTAGATGGAAGTTATCTACTCCAACTCCGCAGCCAAGAGCTGCAACCATGGCGCATACTTCCGTGTTTTGCAAAATCTTCTGAATCCGAGCTTTTTCGACGTTCAAAATCTTACCACGAATGGGCAAAATCGCTTGAAATCTTCGGTCTCGTCCCATTTTAGCTGATCCACCCGCAGAGTCTCCCTCAACAATGTAAATCTCACAAAGTGCGGGATCCCGCTCTTGGCAATCAGCCAACTTTCCAGGAAGTCTTGCACTGTCTAAAGCTGTTTTTCTAAGCGTTAATTCACGAGCCTTTTTAGCAGCTTCTCGCGCTTGGGCTGCAATGATCGCTTTTTCAACAATCAACTTTGCAATCGATGGGTTTTCGTCCAAATAAGTAGTAAGACCTTCGCCAACAATGACTTGCGCAATTCCAGCCACTTCATTATTGCCAAGCTTTTGCTTGGTTTGACCTTCAAACTGTGGATTTGGGACTTTGACAGAGATGACTGAGGTCAATCCTTCTCGCATATCATCGCCACTCACAGACAGCTTATCTCCTTTAAGAAGACTATGTCCCTTCATATAATTATTGAGAACGCGAGTGAGCGCTGTTGAAAAACCAGTTAAATGAGTTCCCCCTTGGCGAGTGGAAATATTATTGACGTAGGTGTGGATATTTTCTGTATATGTATCATTCCACTGCATCGCCACTTCAAACTCGACAGGGCCATCTATCCCCTCTTTGATTGCATGGAAATAAATAGGTTTTGGAAAAAGAGGCTCTTTACCTTCATTTAAATAAGAAACAAAAGAAGACAAACCACCTTGATAGTTAAATCTGACCGGTTCTTTATTCAGATCTCTCTCATCAACAAAAAGAATGGTGATCCCTTTATTTAAAAAGGCCAGTTCTCTCAATCGTTTGATCAAGATGTCATAATCGTAGCTTGTGACCGAGAAAATTTTATCATCAGCCCAAAAGGCAACTTTTGTTCCTCTTTTGGTTGTAGTCCCTACATTTTTCAAAGGGCCAATCGGTTTGCCTCTTTCGAAGGTCATCTCGTGGACATGGCCATTTTTAGAAACTGTCACGACCAACTTTTTGGACAAGGCATTCACGCAAGAGACACCAACACCATGCAAACCACCTGAAACTTTATAAGTTCCTTTATCGAACTTACCGCCAGCATGTAAAATGGTCATGACGACTTCAAGAGCAGTTACATCACGTCCTTGCTTTTGAGATTCTTTCTCATGTCTTTCAACGGGAATTCCACGACCATCATCCTCAACGGTAACGCCACCATCAGGGTGAAGGGTAACAATAATCTGAGAGCAATAACCTGCTAACGCTTCATCGATGCTATTGTCGACGACTTCATATACGAGCTGATGCAATCCATTTGTATGCGTATCGCCGATGTACATACCTGGACGTTCGCGCACTGCCTGGAGTCCTTCCAATACTGTGATCGAACTAGCATCGTAATTTTTTTCTTCAGCCATTGTTGTCATTCTCTTTTTTACCCCACCAGGAATTTTAGATTCCGGATTGAAAATTTCTCTTGCAGCCGTCCTAATAAACGGGGCCTTTCATGTGTTACAAGCAAACTGTAAAGAGTAGAGCTTTTTACTTTCACAGTCAAGACCCCATCTACAAGAGATATCGGATCAGTCAACGGGGCCATTTTTTCTCCGATTAACTCTTTCCAAAACCGAAAGACCTCTTCTTTCTGGTCCCCTACTTTCCTTCCCAAATCATTCAATATGCCGGGGAGTAAATCAGCCATCTTCTTAGATGGATTTTCTACTCCGGAGTAATTTCTTGGAGTGCGGGACTTCATTCTCTAGAGAGTATAGGGTATAAAACAAAAGTTCAATCAAAAAAACAATGTGCTAACTCCCCAAGCAATCACAAAATAGATTGTCATGGAAAGGAAATCATTAAACGCAGTGACGATAGGGCCTGCCGAAATGGCAGGATCTACACCAATGCGAGAAAAGAACAATGGCGAAAACACCCCGAGAAAAGTACCCGCAAAACACCCCCCAATCAGGCCAATGCTCACGATTGCAGAAACTGCAATTGGAGTCGTTACAGTTGAAGATCCACTGCCGATTAGATTGAGAAGATATACAATCAGTCCACACCCAATCCCAAAAATGGCACCTGTAAAAAGACCGCTACAGAGTTCTTTCACAATCGTTTCTTTTCTACTTCCAGAAGAAAGACCTCCCATAGCCATAATACGAATGAGCACTGTACTACATTGGAGACCAATATTCCCTGACATACCTGTAATCAAAGGGACGAAGAAAAGAGCAAATCTTAAAGATCCCCCTTCGTATTTTTCAAAAGAAGACATGATCCCTACATTGACAAGACCTGCCAACAAGGTGACTAAAAGCCAAGGAGATCGCGTAAGAAAACGGCGCATCACAGAATCATGCGAAGTAAACTTTTCATTTGTACCTGCCATACGAGCAATGGTTTCGTCTGCCAGATCTTCCATCGCCTCAACGATGACTTCATGAGCGATCACTCCAATCAACTCGTTGTCGATATCAACGACAGGCAACGAGGAAATTTTATATCGTTCAACTAGGTCAATTACCTCTTCTCGAGTCGCATCAACGGTCACTTTGTGAAGAACTGGCCTCATCACTTGTCTAAGCGGCGTGATTGCAGAATTGATCATCATATTTCTTGCAGGAACAAATCCTTGAAGTTCTCCAGAATCATTTAAAATGAATATTCCATTTGTGAAATCAATTCTTGGATTGTCTCGAATATAAGCTGCAGTCTCGCCAATGGTCATGTCCATCTTAAATGCGAAAAATTCAGAAGTCATTAACCTACCAGCACTCTTCCGATCGTGCTGCTTTAGTTCTTTAATTCGATTCGCCTTTTTGGAATCGATCAATTCCATCAAACGACGAAAGCGTCTTTCAGGCATGTCATCGACAATCCAAACGGCCTCATCAGTTGGCATCCGTTCAAATATTTTTTTTAATTCACCATCATCCAACTGTCTAAAAAGAGCTAGACGAGTATCGCTATCGGTATTGATGATAAATTTAATTTTATCGTCCCGATTAGGAAGATTCTCGTAAAGAACGGGTCTGACATTGGGAGGTAAATGGGAGGCCGCGTAAGCCAAATCGATGGGAGAATGCTCGCAGGCGATCTTTGCGATATCGTGGAGTCTCACCTTAGACGTTTGCTTATGAAAAGCTTTTTCAAGTTTTTCCTTCAACAAATCATCAATACGACTAGTTTGAGATTCTGTCTCTTCTTGAGGGTATGTTTGTTCTTCTATTTCATCCATGAATCCCCAAAGAGGTTAATACATCAAGCGAGCCCTAAATTTATGCCGCCCAGGATACCCGATATTAAATCATTTAAGCAAGCATTGAACTTGATTTTGCAACTTTTTAGGTTCGATTTTTGTTTGTAACCCATCCCTATTCTAAATTAACTCCTTAGCGAGCAAATATCTCGAGGTCTTCAGCCCTAAAAAATTGCAAAGTCGAGTTGAAATTAATTACTTACCTCGAGTATGCTGTGCCCATGCATAATCCAGAAAAAATCAGAAATATTGCGATCATCGCCCACATTGACCACGGGAAGACAACCCTTCTCGACAACCTCCTTAAACAGGGGAACATTTTCCGCGAACATGAAAAAGTGCCCGAACGAGTCATGGATAGCTATGACCAAGAAAAAGAACGGGGTATCACCATTTTCGCAAAACATACTTGCGTTTTCTATAAAGATTTTAAGATCAATATAATCGATACTCCAGGCCATGCTGACTTCTCTGGGGAAGTGGAACGGGTTTTAGGAATGGTCAATTGTGTGTTGTTATTGATCGATGCACAAGAAGGCCCTATGCCTCAAACGCGATTTGTTTTGTCTCAAGCGCTCAAAATGGGCCTAAGACCGATCGTGGTATTGAATAAAATCGACCGCCCTCACGCAAATCCTGACCGAGCACTCAATTTGACTTTTGATCTCTTTTTAGAGCTCGGCGCCAATGACGAACAGCTGGATTTTTCCTATATTTATGCATCTGGTTTCAATGGATATGCAATTGACAAACTAGGCGATACGCCGAAAGATTTAACTCCTCTTTTCGAAATGATTTTGAATAAGGCTCCAGCTCCAACAGGAAACCTGGAATTGCCTTTTTTAATGCAAGCAGCGACTTTAAGTTACGATGATTATATCGGTCGTCAAGCCTGCGGACGTATTTTAGAAGGAAAAATCAACAAAAATGACACAGTAACCCGTGTCGATCGAAACGGCAATCATACAAATCATAAGATTATCCGAATTGAAGGACACTTAGGACTCAAAGAAATCGAATTGCAAGACGCAGGTGCCGGCGATATCGTGGTCCTTTCAGGAATTCCTGAAATCGAAATTGGCGATACTCTTTGCGATCCAAACAAAATTGTCCAACTTCCCCCGATCACATTGGCTGAGCCCACTGTTTCTGTTGAATTTATGGTCAATACGAGTCCATTTGTAGGTCGAGATGGCAAACATGTCACAATGAATAAACTTCGCGAACGTTTAATGAAAGAAAAACGGGCGAATATTTCATTGAAAATTGATGAAATTCCAAATCGCGATGATGCAATTCAAGTTTGCGGTCGAGGTGAACTTCACCTTGCCGTATTGATTGAAGCAATGCGTAGAGAAGGTTATGAAGTCGCCATTTCAAAACCAAAAGTCATCACAAAACAAGTTGACGGCGTGTTGATGGAGCCGATGGAACGGGTCCATGTCGAAGTTCCAGAAAATTTTTCAGGCACAGTCATTGAAGACCTTTCCCGCCGAAAAGGGGAAATGCGCTCTTTAGAAACCTCTGAGCATGGATTAACAACTATGCAGTTTCTTGTTCCAACAAGAGGCCTCATGGGTTATCGCAACGACTTTTTAACTCGAACATCAGGCCTTGGCGTTTTGACCTCTATTTTTGAAGCCTTTGCTCCATGGAAAGGCGATATGGCAGGTAGACTTCGTGGCGTTATGATTTCCAATTGCATGGGAAAAGCGAATGGCTACGGGCTCTTCAACCTTCAAGAGCGGGGTTCACTATTTGTGAAGCCAGGCGATGAAGTTTACGAAGGAATGATTGTTGGAGAACATGCGCGCGATAACGATATCGTAGTGAATGCAATCAAAGCAAAACAGCTAACTAACGTCCGCGCTGCTGGCACTGATGAAAACATCATTTTGACACCCCCACGCATTTTTACGCTTGAACGTGGGATTGACTATATTGAAAATGATGAATTAGTGGAAGTGACACCTAATTTCATCCGTTTAAGAAAGCTTTATTTGACGGAAATTGAACGTAAGCGTCATTCTCGGTGAAATGAGAAAATTTGCAATAGCTGCGACCCTTTTACTTTTGTTAGCTTTTGCAATTCCTATCGAACACAAATACGACAAGCTCTTTCGGGTTTTTTCCTTAGCCCTGATTCCGAAAGAGCTTGGAGTTTCTCTAAGTTACAATAAAAAGATCTATTTTTATATTTCAGATCTCGTAGTGATGGCCCTTTTCTTTATGGGCCTTTTTCTCTTTCGTATTCGACTAAAGAGTTTTTTCGGAGATCCTCTTTGGGTTGTCTTTTTGTGCGCGGTTCTTTCCATCATCATATCTCCCTTTTCGAATTACCCTATTCCTTACTTTCGCCTTTTACAACTTTTCACACCTATTGCCCTATTCTCTTTTCTTAAATCTGCCTTTTCTAATGAAGAGCGCTCGAAAATCACACGATGGATTTGGATCAGCTTAAGTCTTGCAGGCCTTTTTCAAACAGGGATTGCGATCGCTCAATATTTTCATGAAGGACCGCTAGGTTTAAGACTTTTGGGTGAATCAAAGCAGATCAGCTCCATCCTCGTTCTTGATGGAAGCAGATGGACTCTTGATCAGCTTTTTTCTGTGAACTTGCCCACAATTGTTAAAATGCGCGCGGCAGGCACTTTTCCTCACGCTAATGTCCTAGGGGGATTTTTAGTTCTTTCCATTCTTTCTACTTACGCTTTGATCATGCAAGCTAAAAAAGGGAGATTTTGGTTGGCGATGACGCTTCCATTTCAATTTTTTGCCATGAGTCTCACCTTTTCTCGTTCAGCTATTTTTGGCTGGGTACTCGCCTCTTTAATTTGGTTTGGGATCCTTTTTTATAAACATGGGCTGCAACACAAAACCATTCGATTTTTAGCCATTCTCATGGCTTGTTCAGCGGTTCTTACCTTTGGACTTCTCTATCAGCAAATATTGAATCGGGGAGGCATTGTCAATTACAATGCATTCGTTAAAGGATCAGACCAAGTCCGTGTCCAACAACAGAATTTGGCTTTAGAAATCATTAAACAAAATCCTTTTTTTGGAGTTGGCTATACTCAATTTTCTGAAAGGGCGATAGACTACTTTGATAAAAATGCCGACGCTCAAGTTAAATCTACGGCACCGCACAATATTTTTCTATTCTTAGCCTGTGAAACTGGGCTTGTTTCTGTGGCCGCCTTTATAGCCTTTATTGGAATGCTTCTTTGGTCGTCAATCAAAGCTCCAATGACAACAGAAACCACGACTCTGATATCTCTTTTTATCGCTTTTCTTTTTATCGGTTGCTGCGACTTTTATCCTATTCTTTTCCAACAAGGGAAACTGATGTTTTTTACCCTAGCTGGGTTACTCGCAGCAAACGTAGCTTCCCAAAGAAATCATCAATCATCCCTCTTTCCATCAACAGATCCTTGATAAAAAAACTGTGCTGATCTATTCCGATTATGGCCACCTCGAGGTGAAGCTGCACCAGAGCCGGGAGCAATAGCACTCCTTCGTCGATCCATTAATATTGCTGTACTCCGAGAAACTGATGAGGATGCAGCCGCAGCTCCCGATGATCCTGCTGCTGCCGCTGCTGATCCTGCTGCTAATTTTGGATCAGAAGCTTCATGTATAAAGGAATTGTTTTCATACACACTTGGAACTTGCCAAGTAAATGAGCTAATAATCCATTCACCTTTATCATTTAAATCGATGATATATTTACACCCTGCATCTTTATAAGTTCTTCCCATATAAGTTCTTCCCATATAATCGATCTTGTTGCTCATGGCCCACATATTTTCTGGCGATAGATCAAACGTATACTCAACAGAAAATTTGTTTGTGCCAATTTTGGAAAAAGGTCGATCCGTTGTTCTGCTTTTTAATGGGATAAAATTGGAAACTATACTGGCTGGTATTCCTAACCGACTAGCAACAGAGTTGTACAGCAACTGAGTCGTTGCGCCCATTTCTCCAATTTGAGTGGCCAAGACTCGCAAGAGCTTCTCAAGGTTTTCTTGTAAATGTTCAGATTGGCTATCTTCTAATCCAGCAGCCTGAGCATCTACTTCTGCCAAAGAATGTAAGTCAGCGAGCTGACCCTCCGAAGATTTCGGAGAGAACAAATGATTGTTTCCATTGTTCACAGAAATCGCTGCGGTACGATGAGCATCTTTTTTTAGTTGAGCAAGAGTCGATGAACTTGTTTTTGATTTGGCAGCATCCTGAATATCCTGGTTGACATCTCCTAAATAGGGTAGATGAGGATTACAAATCACATCCTCGTATGTTGATTCGATCACTCCACTTGCAAGTAAAACCAAGTCATCCCAATCATACTTATTTAAAATTTCGTGTCGAACTGATCCAAAAGTATAAGGAAACCAAAATTGTCGTGCTTCTATTTCTTTAGACTTGTCACCCGTGATGCCAAGTTTCCTTTTAGAAATTGATATTGCACCATGAAGCATGCTAAAAGCTGATAATTTTTCTCCTATACTTACAAAAGCTCTTGCTCGTGTTGTGTTGGCTGTTTGAGTGAGCTGCGTGAAAGAATATTTTCCACTCATCCTTTGTTTTTCAGAAACGTCTTCTTTAGCCTTTTCATCGACGGGAAGCTTTGTCTTTAAAAGTCTACGCAATTCATCCCAAAATAAAAGTGGGGTTTTGCTCTCTTTACAGTTTTTTAAACATTCACAAAGTTCTAGAAAATAAGATTTTGCTGCGCAAATATCTGTATCTGAAAATTTCCCAAAGATATCGTCAGAAATCGTAAACAACTCCTTAATGATCATATATTGAGATGCCAAGCAGAGCACCGTTTGCTTTTTAGATTTTATCTTAAAATGTTTTTGAGCTTTCTCTAGGATTTCGTCAGTGTATTTATCTAGAAAAAGTGTGTTTAAGTACTTTTTTATAAAATCAGATTCACCTATTTGCGTATCTGTTAGGTTTGCTATCTGTACGATAAAATGAAATGCTTTGAGTCCATCAGTAAGAACACGGCCGTATGGTGCACCAAAAAGATCGGGAAGAAGATCTTCTAGAACCATTTGACAAGGGCCTTTTTTTTCGTCTTTTTTCTCTACCTCATTTGAAGGTGCATGAAGTAAAGAATTTTTAAGGTTTGGATAATTGTCAAAAATCAGAGAGCGAATTTCTTTTAAACTATTACAGTTTTTGAGCCTTAGATCTTTTTTCGCAATATATAGCTCAAATACAGTCTCAAAATCTTTAGGCGACATGAGTTCTTTTAAATAATACATTCCCTGAGGAAGGGCTGGAATCATTGGCGACAAGATGCTATGAATCGTTTTTAGGCTTGCGTCGAGTCCTGGCTCATCGCATTGTGGCAGAAAACCTGGAGAAACATAACTTACAAAAATAGCCGAATATCCCTGGAGCATCTCTACGACTTCCTTCGATCCTGAATTCTTTAATATCACTTGCTGAACATACAAAGATAAATAGTCAGGATTTGTACACAACGATTCCATTCTATATTGAGGGTATACTTCTTTTAGTCCAGGTTCTATCACTTGTTTTGTAACGAGTGCTACCAAATCAGCAAGTTTAACTTGAGGTCCTGGGTTTATCTTTCTCACATATTCTAACAGCCATGCCGGTACCACTGACCTTTCTGGACTTAAAGGACCTGCCAAAGCCGTCAGATCTTCTCGTGAAATGGAACGAATAGATTCTCTTCTCGTATTTAAGCCAGGTTCTGGGCTTGATAGAGAACGAAAGGAAAGGCTACGTTCAAATCCTCGCGGTGGGCTGGATAGAGAATCGGACTTTAGTCGCGTTAGTCGCACACCAGGCAATATAAATTCCTCATCATTCTCAGATTGAGTTTGTGCTGGAGTAGTATGGATCGAAAGTGATTGTGAAGAGCTGGTACCCCCTGCTGCACCTGCTGCTGCTGCTGCCATTGTTTACCTCAAAAAATGGAATGAATTTGCCTAACCATCCGATATAATCTCAATAAATAATTTTAATTCTTTTTTATCTAGATCTCTTTCGAAATTTGCTTTGCTCGAAAAAATCGAAGATTTTATTACAGATTTTTAGAAACCACATGCGGTTTCGGATCTCACGAACGAGGTGGCTTAAAAGTCAGCGAGCGAGTGAGATAAAAACCTGTAATAAAAGAACGATTTTAGCGAGTAAATGAAGTTTCGAAAGAGATCTATTGCAATGCATCTGAAGAAAGTGATACAAGAAATGCCCCACTTAAAGGTAACTTATGTCTAACCCTTCTCGCCAAGATGTTTGGAAAATGTTCGACATCATCTCCCCCACTTACGATCAGGTCAATCGGATCCTTTCTCTTGGGATGGATCAACGATGGCGGAAAATGGTAGCCAAACATCTTCCTTTGAAAAACAACCTTAAAATCTTAGACATCGCAACGGGAACAGGCGATCAAGCTCTAGCACTTTTGAAAAGTAAAGCACCGATCCAATCGATTATCGGAATTGATCTATCCACAGAAATGCTTGAGATAGCCAAGAAAAAAGGGTTAAGCAAAACGGAATTTTTGCGTGCTGATGCAGAAAAGCTCCCTTTTCAAAACGGAAGTTTTGATGCAGTGACTTTTTCTTTTGGTATTCGAAATGTGACCGATCCTCTGATTTCTTTAAAAGAAACCCATCGGGTACTAAAACCTCGAGGACGAGCCCTTATTTTAGAATTCTCTTTACCTCCAAAACCCATTAGAGGTTTTTACCTTTTTTATCTGCGACATCTCCTTCCTCGTATAGGAGGACTCTTGTCTCGTAAACCAGATGCCTACCGTTATCTCAACCAAACAATTGAACATTTCCCTTCTGGAAAAGATTTTTGTCTTCTGATGAAAAAAGTGGGATTTACGAGGTTACGCGCCATTCCCATGGCCCTTGGTGGAGTAACTCTTTATATTGGAGAAAAAGAGTGAAGTTCTATTGGTCTGATCGAGAAGGAAAGTCCCCTCCTTCAGGTTGCACCTTGAGTAAACGCTCTTTCTCTTCTCAAATCCAAACCCTATCTCTTGCTAAGCAAGTGGAACTTCCCTCCCCACGATCAGCAAAAGTGCTCAAACAAACCTTTTTTCCAGATCGGAAAACTTGGATCGAAAAAGTAGAAAAAGCTCTCAGTTTGATCAACCGCAAAGAATTACAAAAAGTCGTTTTAGCAAGAGTTTGCATTCTTGAACTAGATCATGCACCAGATCCTTTTGCAATTGCCTCTTCCCTTAAGCAAAAGGCTGAGGGCGCTTTTGTCTTTTGTCTTCAATCTAAAACAGATGCATTTCTCGGGGCTACTCCTGAACGTCTTTTCGCGCGTAAAGAAAGAGCCATCATCAGTGAAGCAGTTGCTGGGACTCGCAGACGTGGCAAAACGGTTGAGGAAGACGAGATGCTTCAAAAAGAGCTCTTAAGCAGTTCTAAAGATCTCCTTGAATTTTCTCCCGTCCAGCTCCATCTTCAAAATGTCCTCTCCCCTCTTTGCACACATTCTGTTTCCTTCACTCCCATTTCCATTCACAAAACGAAAAATGTGCAACATCTCTATACTCAATGTACGGGAACTCTTAAAAACTCAGTAAAGGACCATGACATTATAACAAGTCTACATCCAACACCTGCTCTTTGCGGAACTCCAAGGCATAAAGCTTTTTCCCTCATCCAAGAGCTAGAACCTTTCGATCGAGGATTATATGGAGGTGTTATCGGTTGGAGCACACCAGAAGCCTCCGAATGGATTGTCGGAATCCGCTCTTGCCTTCTTCGGGGAAAAACAGCGACTTTATTCTCCGGTACTGGCATTGTAGAAGGGTCTAATCCAGAAACTGAGTGGGACGAACTCAACCAAAAACTCAAACTTTATGACGGCATCTTGGATCATTGATCAATTAGTGCAGCAAGGCGTTCACCATTTCTGTATCGCCCCAGGCTCTCGAAGTACACCTCTTGTAATGGCTGCAGCTACCCACAAAAAAGCCAAAATCCATGTTCACTACGATGAAAGAGGCCTCGGATTTTACGCATTAGGCCTTGCTAAGGGTTCAGCAAAACCTGCAGCCCTCATTATCACTTCAGGCACTGCTTTGGGAAATGTGTTACCCAGTGTCATGGAAGCTCATCACACCTGCACTCCAATGATTTTACTCACAGCAGACCGTCCTGCAGAGCTAAAAGATTGCAGCGCCAATCAAACAACCGATCAAGTCAAACTATTTCAGCCTTTTATTCGCTGGCAAGTAGATCTTCCCTGCGAGCTCAATGAAGCTTACTTTCGCTCTATCATGGCTCAAGCCTATTTCTATGCTTGCCAAAATCCTCCTGGCCCTGTCCACATTAATTGTCCATTTCGGGATCCTCTCTATGATCCAAATGCAATCATTGAGGAAGGAAAGCCCTTTGAAATCCAATTTCCAAAGCACAAAGTGGAGCTCAAAAGATCTTGTCATTCAAAAGGATTAATTCTCATCGGCAGACTCCCGAATCAATCAGACGTTCATTCTATTTTAAAACTGGCAGAAAGATTACAGTGGCCAGTTTGCGCTGACATTTTGTCGAATGCCCGTTGTTTTTCAACTCCAGAGCAGATTCGCAACTTTGACTGGATCGAAAAACCTGAGCCAGAATTGGTTCTTCATTTTGGAGAGAGGATGACTTCAAAAAAAATCCTCGAATGGCTGAAAAGGATCAAAACTGAACTCATCCACATAAGCCCTTGGCCTTTTTTGCAAGACCCAGCTCGTATCTTAACAGGGAGAGTACAGGCAGATATTGTTGAATTTTGCCAAGCTTTTGATGCTCCAAGCGACCCTTCTTGGCTAAAATCTTGGGAAGATTCTGAGCCGGTTTTCGAAGAAGGAGATATACCACTCTCTGCCAGAAATGACATTTTTGACAAAGCCAGCGCCCAAGGTTTGCAGCAGCGAAGCTGTGCCGAAACAGGACATGTTAAAAACATGGCCGATGCAGGTGGCTGCAAAGATGGGGATGCAGGCGAAATCAAAAACGTCATTTCTGGCAGAGAGCGGTATTATTTCACTGAGGTTCACGCGATGAGACAAATCAGTCAAATTCTTCCTGAAGAATTTGGTGTCTTTTTGGGAAATGGGATGCCCATTCGCGATGCCGATCATTTTCTTTTTCCCAAAACATGCAAAGGATTTTTCGGCAATCGAGGCCTTTCTGGTATCGATGGAAATATCGCGACCCTTGCAGGCCTTGCAGAAGAGATGCCCATTTTAGGCATTATTGGCGATCAAGCTACACTCTACGATCTAAATTCTTTGCCCCTTTTAAAAAAAACAAAACACCCGGTCATTCTCCTCATTTCTAATAATTTTGGAGGAGGGATTTTTCATCATTTACCAGTTTCCGAATCCCCTCATTTTGAGACACTTTGGGCAGCAGCTCACGACATTCGATTTGAACATGCAGCCAAACTGTTTGACATTCCTTACTTTCAATTTGACGCAATACATAAAGCATTGCAATCAGGCAAATCAGGAGTTGTCGAATTGATCACTAATCGCATCGCAAATTATAAATACCAGAAGTCACTATGCTTGCCAGTACAACGATAAAAAATGGCTCAGGCATCCCTCTTGTATTCTTACATGGTTTTTTGGGAAACTCGTCCGATTGGGGAAAAGTTTGCTCCTATTTGCCAAGCTGCCATTGCATTGGCTTTGATTTGCCAGGACATGGAAATTCCCCTTTTGTAGAAACGTTTGATATTCCAATCAATCGCTTCCATTTGATCGGCTATTCAATGGGCGGAAGACTTGCGATGAGAATAAAGAAAGAAAAAATCGCTTCCTTAACTCTTCTGTCTGTTCATCCAGGATTAAAGAGCGAAGAGGAAAAACAAAAAAGACTGATGAGCGATACCAAATGGGCTCATCTTCTTTTGGAGCTTCCAATTGACGAGTTTCTTTCCCAGTGGTATGATCAGCCTCTTTTTAAATCATTTAGACCTGATTTTTCTATGCGCAACAAGCAAAATAAAAACGATTTAGCGAAAGCTCTCATCCATTACAGTCTCGCCAAGCAATCTCATTTTAAGATGAACGATGTGCTTGTTGGTGCACGAGATGAAAAATTTTGCGCATTGCATACAAATCCCCTTATTATTCCCGATTCCGGCCATCAGATTCATTTGGAAAATCCAAGAGCTGTTGCTGAAGTCATTCAAAAAAGGATTGGTTTATGACCCTTTGGATTCCTTGCGGAGCTTACACAGATATTAAGTATCACAAGACACCTGGTATCGCTAAAATTACCATCAACCGACCTGAGGTGCGCAACGCATTTCGCCCATTGACTGTTGAAGAAATGAGACATGCACTCAACGACGCCCGCAATGATGGCACCATTGGAGTCATTATCCTGACAGGCGAAGGGAAAGATGCTTTTTGTTCTGGTGGCGATCAAAAAATTCGGGGAGAGGCTGGCTATGCTGATTTACATGGAGTGCATCGACTCAATGTCCTCGATTTTCAAAGAGAAATGCGCTCATGCCCGAAACCAATCATCGCGATGATTGCAGGATACGCGGTCGGGGGCGGCCACGTTCTGCATGTGGTTTGTGATTTGAGCATCGCTGCAGAGAATGCAATTTTTGGACAAACAGGGCCTCGGGTAGGATCTTTTGACGGTGGATTTGGAGCCAGTTACCTCTCTCGGATCGTGGGACAGAAAAAAGCGCGCGAAATTTGGTTTTTATGCCGACAATACAATGCAACCCAAGCTCTTGAAATGGGCCTTGTGAACTGTGTAGTTCCTTATGAAAAACTAGAAGAAACAACCGTGCAGTGGGCTCGAGAAATTCTTCAACTCTCCCCTATTGCCATCCGTTGTCTAAAAGCTGCTCTCAACGCCGATTGCGACGGCCAAGCAGGACTCCAAGAACTCGCTGGCAACGCAACCATGCTCTATTATATGACTGAAGAAGGACAGGAAGGGAAAAATGCCTTCAATGAAAAACGGAAGCCCGACTTTGCCCGCTTCCCCAAGCGCGCCTAGCGCGCCTAAAGCTTATTTTTTAGCTTCTAGACCTAAAACATGGATAGCCAGCTTAAGCCCTGTCTTTATCGGGGCTGCTATGGCGCCGCATGTCGACATGTTCACTTTTCTTTTAACACTTCTATTTTCATTAGCCATCCAAATTGGAACGAATTTCGCCAACGATTATTTTGATTTTATCAATGGCGCGGACACAAACTTACGAAAGGGTCCTAAACGGGCAACACAAGAAGGTTGGATTGCCCCTTCCTCTATGCTCATAGCCACCTTAATCATCTTTGCATGCGCCCTACTGATCGCCATCCCGCTTATGATCATTGCGGGCTTTTGGAGCCTACTTCTTGCAGCCGCCTGTGTAGCCTTTGGCATTCTTTATACCGGTGGCCCAAAGCCATTGGGCTATCTCGGTCTTGGAGAACTCCTCGTGTTTGTTTTCTTTGGACCTATCGCTTGTTGCGGGACCTACTTTTTACAAACAGGTGTTGTAGACATGCAGATTTTCTTGAGCAGTCTTGCACCTGGATTTCTGTCATGCTCTATACTCATCGCCAACAACTTACGAGATGAAAAGAGCGATCGAATCGCAAATAAGCGAACCCTCATCGTTCGTTTTGGACGAAAATTTGGGCAATGGGAATACACGCTCAGCATCCTCTTTGCAGCGATCATTCCTTGGGTATTAGTATCTGTTTATGAAGCCCCTCTACAGCTCCTCAGCGCTTCATTGATTGCAGTAGCAGCAATCCCTTGCATAAAAAAAGTATTCCGATTCAAAGATCCTCTTGAACTCATTTTTGTTCTTCAAAGCAGTGCATTCATTCTTTTACTTTACACAACTCTTTTTTTGTATGGTCTTTGGAGCTTTTCCTAAAATCTTCAAAATGGTAGTATCACGGCCTATTAAAAACTGAAGGGACAGAATATGGCTGCTGTAGCACGTACGAATTATCGATGGGTAGTTGCAAGCCTCATCTTTCTTATCACATTAGTCAATTTCATCGACCGCTCAGCCATATCATTCGTTATTGGTCCTTTAAAACAAGAATTTAATTTCACAGACACCCAATTTGGACTGATCCTCTCTGCTTTTGGGATCGGTTATAGTTTATTAACACTCATTGGCGGCTTGCTCGTTGACTTACGAGGTGCCCGCCTCATTTGGCCTATTGCAGCAGTAGGCTGGTCTTTATGTGTTGCTCTTTTGGGAATTGCAGGTGGATTTTGGGGATTCATTATTATACGATTTCTTCTTGGCGTGACTGAAGGCCCCCATTTTCCGGCAATGACTCGTTCCATCAGCAACTGGCTGTCTCCTTCAGAACGAGCCCGCGCGCTATCCTTAGGTCTTGTAGCAATCCCTCTTTCTTCTGTCGTAGGAGCCCCCCTGACTGCTTATCTTGTAGCTGACTTTGGATGGAGAGCGATGTTCTTTATTATCAGTTCAATTGGAATTGTCTGGGCAGCTGCTTGGTATTGGTTCTTCAGAGATAAACCAGAAGAATCAAAGTATGTAAATAAAGCTGAATTGGAATACATTTCAAACCGAGCCGGACAAAAAAAAAGATATCCCTATTAGTTGGAAATTCGTCTTGCTGCATCCCGCACTCATTGCAAACAACATCGGTTATTTTGCCTTTGGTTATCTCCTTTTCTTTGCTACTCTTTGGTTGCCTGGCTATTTCTTATCCCAATATGGACTCAACTTAAAAGCTGTTGGATGGTATTTAACAATTCCTTGGTTAGTTGGCGCTCTTTTCTTAAAAGCAGGAGGAGTCCTCTCTGATTATCTCTACAAAAAAAACAGGAAAAA
>Ga0207156_10089_pt1 | contig 23013 bp, 27 predicted proteins | sample Alteio_BWMinHeat_24_FD_153514 | JGI IMG/M metagenome (GOLD analysis project Ga0207156, IMG submission 153514) | Enriched cells from forest soil in Barre Woods Harvard Forest LTER site, Petersham, Massachusetts, United States -... | ecosystem: Environmental > Terrestrial > Soil > Temperate forest >...
CTGTCGCACAAGGATGCTCCCTGCTGTGACAAACTCTCCATCATTCACTTTTACCCCCAGGCGCTGGGCATGGGAGTCGCGTCCATTACGGGTTGAACCCTGACCTTTCTTATGTGCCATGACCTTCCTCTCAAACTAGTATTTCAGTAACCCTTATACGATTGTAATTCTGACGATGCCCTACCTTTCTGCGGTAGTTTTTTCGCTTCTTATACTTGTAGGCAATCACCTTCGGCCCACGAACCACATCCACAACTTCCCCTCGAACAATAGCCGAAAGAATAGGAGCCCCTACCAAAACCTCCTGGCCGTTCCTCATGTAAAGAACTTCCTTGAACTCAATCTGTGTCCCCTTTTCAGCGTCTTGGAGAAGATCGACATCGATGATATCGCCTTCTACCACATGAAACTGCTTACTTCCGGTCCTAATAATTGCGGATCTTAACTCGTCATTCATACATCTCTCGTCTTACTGCTATGAAAAAAAGAGGACTATACAACAGATGCAACCCTTAGGTCAATAGATAATCTCTTGGGGCCATACAGAGGTATTACTTAAGAGGCCTAGTAATTCATCATCATAATTGATAAGACTCATGAAGGTTTCTTTCCTATCCTCTATTGCAGCTAATAAACTTTTGCCTGTAATATGCGCCCCCAATTTCTCTTTGAATATGGGAAGGTTGTTAGAAACCATATGAAGAAAGGATTCTTTATGAATAAAAATTACATCTTGAGTCTGTAGATAGGGATCATGTTGTCCAATAAGCAAGACATAGCTTTTTAATGGCCTGTCAAGAAGCTGTTCATCAAGAATAGTTAATCCTTTGCAAAGAAATTGTCCCCATATTCCAGGGGTAAAAGGCATGTTGCACGCCTCCAATTGACAGTAATCCCTGAATCCAATCCTCTCCAGAGAAACTGGCTTATCAAAACAAAGCGTGTAAGCAAAGTCATTATGAAAAAAAAGATATTCTACTACAAATTGAACAGTGCTTTTTTCTTCAGCCGATAATTGACCCCACTTTTTAGACTTCCCAGCATAAAGGACTGCATGGCTCAAAAAAAGAAGAATACAAAAAAATCGGCTGAAACTTTTCAGCAACAGTATTATCATTTTTTTCATAACTCATCCTTATTTTTTGAATTTTCGAGTAAAGTTAGGGGAAGTTGTACATCTTTTTTTGCTAAAATACAAAGATTAGGTCGTTTACTTGACCTTTATAATCGGAAAGAGAGTGCAGCTGAGTACTTTCGCAATCTTCGCTGTCTTTTATGAGATCTCTTTCAGCTTTTGAAATAGCTGAATTAGTTGTTGTAGCTCTTTCTTGGTGAGTATGTTAAAAAATTCGGCATCTTGTTTTTCTACGGCAGGTAAAGCATTAGTTAAAATTGCCTGGCCTTTAGAAGTGAGCTTGGGGTGTTTTGCTCTGGCATCTGTGGATTGTATGCGCTCAATCAATGTTTTTTGCTCCAGCCCTTTTAATATTTGAGATGTGGTATTTGGATCAAGACCTGCCATTTTTCCAATAGCTGCTTGAGTGACAAGGTCGCCATTTTTGGTTAGCCAGCCAAGTGTGGCTAGGACAACAAATTGTGGATGAGTTAGATCTATGGGTTTAAGAACAGATTCAATGGAGCTACGCCATGAGGTGCTGATATGCCATAAGAGAAAACCTGGACTTTGCTTAGGGCTTTCATGCACACTGATTTTTTCAAAGTTGAGTTTTTCTTCCATTTAAAGCGCTCCCATACTTTTTGCGATTAGCTCAAAGTCTTTGCTGGGAATTTCAAAAGAACCTCTTCTGAACGGAAATCCCCACTTCTTCTTATCTTTTATGAATGTCAGCTCTTCTAATAGAGATTCAATAGGGACCTCTTTTGACTTTAGAAAGGTTATGTTCCTACGCCAAGGGATGAAATCTTGGCTCATTTCAAAAGTATATGGTTCTCCCTTGTCAACTGTCCCTATTGCAGTGAAACAACGACAGGCATCTTTTCCGCCAAAGCTGTAGGTCGGAGAGTAGTAAACTAGCCAATCTCCCTCTGACATATATTTTAGAGTAGCTATCTTTCCATGACAGACTTGAGCAAAGCCGCCTTTAACGCCTCTTTGAACATGCTCCTGAGAAGCAACTCCTACCCAATACCTGGTCATCGGTTTTCCTCATGGAGTTTGTAAGCTCTGATTCTGTGTCCATCTGGATCTAATACAACAAAGGTGCGGCCAAAATCCATATCTGTTGGTTTCTGGGCGATAGTTGCGTGTTTTTTGCCCCACTCCTCATACAAAGCATCCACATCTTCAGCTGGAAAACATATTTCTAATGCGCCGGCAGGTACTTCTACACGAGGTTCAGCTGTATACTTAGACCAAAGGCCAAGCATCACTCCATTTTTGAGAGCAAACATGACAAATGTAGACGATTCCTCTATGGGTTTTATTCCAAAAAACTCTCGATAGAAGAGACTACTTTTCTGTGGGTTGGCAACAAAGAGTAGGACAAAGCCAAGGCTGGGTGTAAACATAGATTTTCTCCTGATTGGTTATTCAGGACATATTGTACGTATACGTATTAAATATAGTCAACGAAAAATGCCTCTTTTCCTAAAGATCTATAGCGATTTTTATGATTTTCTTGACAAGTTTGACTAGTTTTTGGCATAAAACCCTTAAATATTAGGGGATTTATGAAAACTCCAGAATTAGAACTTTTTGAAATAGCAGAAAGCCAGCAGGGATATTTTACCTTTCAACAGGCGATTGCTGCTGGGTTTAGTGACAAAAATCACGCTTATCATGTTAAAGCTGGTGACTGGGTTAAAGTTTTTAGAGGGATCTACCGAATTGCCAAATATCCAGTGGGCGAAAGAGAGGAACTTGTTCTTTGGTTCCTCTGGTCTAGAAACCGATCAAATGTCCCGCAAGGAGTATATTCCCATTACACCGCTCTCGATCTCTATGAGCTTTCGGATAACATGCCATCAAAATTACATATGACTGTTCCAATGGGATTCAGAAGAATGGCAAAAATTCCTGAGATTTTAGTTTTGCATAGAGTGAAGTTGCAATCCGATGAGATTGTGATGAAGCAAGGCTATAAAGTTACAACTCCGCTGCGAACCTTGATTGATGTCATAGAAGAAGGTTTATTAGCTGAAGATTTACTAGTGCAAGCTATCCAAGATGCTAAGAAAAAAGGACTGATAACGAAACATGCCATTGAAACCAATCAAAGGTATCCTGCTAAAGTCGTTGCAAAACTCCTAAAAATGATGGAATAAATACATGAGTAAAATATTTAAGACAGCAACAGCTTTCCGGAAAAGTCTGGAGAGCCGGCTGATGAACATCTCCCAAGAAACCAATATGGATCTTCAGCGTTTGAGAAGAAAGGTTGCCTTTGATCGTTTGTTAGCTCGTTTTTTTGTTAATGGCAATAATACATGGGTTCTGAAGGGTGGGTATGCTTTGGAAATACGCTTTGAGCATGCACGTGCTACTAAAGATATTGATCTAACCCTTCCCATACAACTATACGCATCCTCTGAATCGGAATATCTTATGACAATGCTACAGGAGGAATCTCATATTGAGCTTGGCGATTATTTTACGTTTGCTTTTCGTCCAGCAATGCAGGAGCTTGACGGTGCACCTGAAGGCGGATTTCGCTTTCCTGTAGAGGCAATCATGGACGGTAGGCCATTTGTAAAATTTCATATGGATATTGGCATCGGGGATATTTTGGTTGAGCCAGTGGAAAAAATCATTGGAGAAGATTGGCTTGAATTTGCGGGTATTTCTCCAGCGACAATTTACGCCATTTCAAAAGAACAGCAATTCGCTGAGAAGTTACATGCGTATACTTTGCCCCGCACAGATCGATTGAATACTCGTGTCAAGGATTTAGTCGATATGCTGCTATTGATCCGTGAGGGGTCTATTGGTGAATCGGTGGTGAGGGAAAACTTGAGCAAAGTATTTAACAGAAGAAATACTCATAGCTTGCCAGCCACTCTTCCGTTACCTCCAGACAATTGGAATGTGAAATTTGATTTGTTGGCAAAAGAATGTGGGATGAATGAATCACTGGATCAGGCTATGGAAATCGTTGATCATTTTTACAGGAAAGCAATGGCAAGCGATTCTCTAAATGAGGTATTGCTGTCTTAAACTTTTCCACTCTTCGGCAGATATAGTGGATTAAATCATGCCTGATAAAAATTGATTCGGATCTTTTCACGGGAAACTTTGCGCTTGGGTCTCACTGACTATCAATAGTCAACATCGATCTGTCGCGCATCGTTTGCCATGAAAATCTTCCGCCCAATTTTTATCATTCATAATTTAATCCACTATAAACCTTTACTTGGAATTCCGTTTTCTCCGGCAAGAGAAAAAAGTAGAAGCACGTAAAGTGCTCCTACAGAATGTGGCCAGAACTGGAATCGAACCAGCGACACAAGGATTTTCAGTCCTCTGCTCTACCGACTGAGCTATCTGGCCTCAAAAAGAGAGGTCAGTGTAATAGGGGAAAAGGAAAAAACGCAAGCAGATTGCTTGCAAGGTTGATGTCAATGACTTAATTGAACACTCTTCTGCTTTAAAAAAACCATATCCTTAATAATATTGAGACTTTCGTCCATCTGTAGATCATTAGCTCCAAAAGAAATGTCTTGGGATTGACTTTCTTTTTTTATTTTCTTTAAAAAGAACTGAAAATTTCTATTTTGATTCAATCTTTCGGTACTATTCCCCCTAAGAACACCGATCATGGTATGCCAACTATCTACTTTGGGTTGGAGGGTGGGAAGGTAATATTTTGTAAACCATTTGCGCGCATAAGGATCAAGATCCGTGAGATTATCATTGTAACAAGCATGTATACAATCAGCTGACAAAGGATACTCTAGGTAGCCTTCGCCTAATTCTTCAAAATTTGTTTCAGTAGGCACTATGATATCTGCTTTAACCCCTTCTATCTGTGTGGAACGCCCAGATACGGTGTAGTATCTTCCAATTGTCACTTTGAAAAATGACGCGCTTTTGTCACTTGTCACCGTTTGGTGTTGGATCGTTCCTTTCCCATAGGTTTGACAATCTCCCACAACAACGGCTACGCCATAATCTTGCAATGTTTGAGCTACGATTTCAGTAGCTGAAGCTGAACCCTTGGAAATAAGGACCACAAGAGGCCCATCGTAAAATCTATTCCCCTCTACAGCCCGGTAGTACTTTAAAGTGTCATCAGAATATTTAGAGATGACGACAACCCCACTACTTATGAAAAGAGAGCTCACCTTTACTGCCTGAGATAGAAAACCCCCACTGTTATCTCTAAGATCCAATATCAAACCATAAAGAGGCCCGTGTTTGCGTAGTTCAGCGATAGCTTTACGAAGATCTTTCTCACTACTTATGCCCTCATCGCTCTCGTAAAAGGAATATAGAGTGATCTTTCCAATGACCCCATCTCCAAAATGGTCATAACTCACATCCACTCTTTTATCTTCAATTGTGATTTTGGAACGTATGAGTTCAATATGTCTCACTTCATCCATATTTTGGGCATTTTTCCGCAGAATGCTAAGTTGCATGCGCGTGCCCTCTTCCCCCCGCAAAATTTCCAAAACCTTTTTAAACGAATACTTCTTTATAGACTCCCCATCAACTTCTATAATCGTATCTCCCTCATGCAGCATCTTTGTTTTGTCAGCAGGCCCTCCCTTGACGATCTCAGAAATCACTATCCCCTCTATGCCCTCATGTAACACAACCCCAATGCCACACATCCCCTTTTCCAGTTGTACACGCATCGCCAATGCCTCTTCAGGGCTATAATACGCTGTATGCGCATCTAAACTATGGGCCAAAGCCTTCAGTGTGCGTAAATAAACAAGATGTTCTTTTTCCAAAGCAGAACATATACATCCTGCCTCATCAATGCCAAGATAAGGATTTTCAATGGCTGCAAAACGCTTTTCACAGAGATTGATAAAAAGAGGCTCTTGCCCTGAAGTAAGAGGTTTGGATAGGAGCTTTAATTCTAAAGCGAGATATCTTAGAAAAAAAGCTCGGTAACGCTCTTTAAGCTCCAAGATATTTGGAGCAAAAGCCTTTGCTGAATCCATTTTCTCCAGAGCTATACTTTCAGCCTCTCTCACAAGTACGTTAGGATCACTTGCCCACTCGCCTCTCCACTCACGTGCTCGTATAATGCCTTTTTCAAGAGACCTGTTGAGATCAAAATAGGCAGAAAACTGATCCTCTTGATATTCCGAAAAGATTTTGCCCAACAAAGAAGGCGTAGGTTTTAAATATGCAGCAGCCTCATTTTCAATAAGATAAATCTTTTCCGAGTCAAAGTTGCTCAAATAACTTTTTAAAGATCTTTCAATCACTAAAGTCGAAATCTCTTTTTTATCAATATGATACTCAAATAGCTGCTTCATCACTTTACGCACTTCAAAACGATTGAGAAGCGTGTCTGCACTGAGGCAAGAGAACGTAAATAACAAACACAAAAGAAATAAAAAACGTCCTCTCATTGAAACTCCACAGCTTTTCCGGTATTCTCTGTATCGTCATTCTTAAAAAAAACTTTAGATATATTTGTGGAACTTTCTATCACTCTTACGAACTTTGAAGGTCCGCTTTTCCTTCTGCACCATCAAATCAAAAAACAAGAGATCGATATCTTTGATATTCAAATCACGACAATTGCTACATATTGCTTAACACACGTGTTCGATGGCCTGTCAAACACAGAGCAGAGTATTGACAAAGGCGGAGAGCTTATCTTTTTTATTACGACTTTCCTTCTTTGGAAAAGCCAAAAGCTGCTTCCGAAAGAGGAAAAAGAAGAGACTCTTCCTGAAGAAGAAAGTGATATTTTTTCGCAATTTATTGAATATAGTAGAGTGAAAGAAATAGCAAATGACCTCTCTGAGCTAGAAAAAAGACAACTGCCCTACTTTGTCAGGGAGGTATTATTTATTCCCGAGGAGCAAAACTCCGGACTAGAAGAGGTCCATTTAAATGACTTAAGTCTACTTTTCCAAAAAATGATGGCTCGTTACAATCCTGTTGTTGAAGAGCTTAACATTGCTGAGGCGTTTGATATCACCTCCAAAATGGAGTGGCTCATGACACTTACTGGAAAATACCTTCCTTTCGAAGAGGTTTTCTCTTTAGAAAAAAGGAAGGAGGAGCTGATCGTATTATTTTTGGCTCTTTTAGAACTCATTAAACTGCAGAGGATCAGTCTTATGAAAGAAAACAACTCATTCTATATAAAAATATGTCGATAATTACGAAGAAAAAAGAGATTGAGCGCATCATTGAAGCTCTTCTTTTCTCAACAAGCGACCCTTTATCATTGCACAAGTTTAAAGAGATCATTGAGATATCATACCCCATTGCAATGGCAGAATTGCGTGTGCTTCTTGAAAACCTCAAAGAGGAATATCGCAATGAAAAAAGAGGGGTTCAACTCGATGAAATTGCTGAAGGATACCTTTTGCGTACGGTAGAAGATCTCTTCCCTTATGTTGAATTATTGCATCGGAAAAAAAGAGGGGAAAAAATTTCTAAATCTGCCACCGAAGTACTCGCTATTATTGCATTCAAACAACCTATCACGAGAGCTCAAATCGAGGCGATACGGGGAGTGGATTCTTCAGGAACGCTCCACTCTCTTTTGGAGAGGGGGCTGATCGAAGTAAAGGCTCGTTTGGAAACCCCGGGGCGCCCTTCACAATATGGATTGACCAAGGGATTTTTAAAACACTTTGGCCTTAAAGATTTTCAACAACTCAACCTTCTCTTTGAGAACCATTCCTAAGGCATGCCGTAGCAATGGTTCCTATTGTCGCCACAAGGACACCAAGTATGACACAATGAATACCTATGAACTGGTACACAAACCCAAATCCATCATGCATGATACTTGGCCATGTAGATACATATATCAGTAAGGTACCCGCAAGAATCAAAAAAAGGGCAACCGCACTTAAAGCAACCATAACAAGCTTAGCATGCTCGTCATTTTTTTCAGCTTCAGCAGGATTCTTTGCGGGCCAAATACTAAAAGAACAAGGACAATTCATACGAAGGAGATAATAACTCCCAAGTCAAGTTCTTTTCAAGGATTTTATAATCGACAATCTGTGACTATTCACAAAAGATACCAAGGAACAACTGGCAAAGATGTGCGCGTATGCAGAGTTTCTTGGCCACAATAAAGAATCATTCCCGCCTGAGCAGGGTTATTCTTTAATTCTAACCATTTTTCGATATTTTTTTTGAAATCGGAGTGTAGTGACTGAGACAACTTAACTTCAATTGGAAAGGCTCTTTGCCCATCATAGATGAGAAGATCGATCTCGTTACCCGATTGGTCACGCCAAAAATACAGTGGAGGCCTCTCTCCCAAATTATGGAACCTTTTAAAACATTCACTAACGATAAATGTCTCAAAAATGGCACCCAAAAGGGGGTGTACTTGTAACTGATCTACATTTCTAATCGCAAGAAGATGACACAATAGCCCAGAATCTGCGAAATAAATTTTGGGTGTCTTGACAATACGCTTGGAAAAATTCTCAAAAAAGGGAGGAAGAATAAAAATAAGACCACTTGTTTCCAATATTGAAATCCATTCCTTGATGGTAGGAATGGAGATACCCAAAGAGTTAGCTAAATTTGAATAATTCATCAGCTGGGCCGATTGGGAAGCTATAAGCGCAAGAAAATTTTCAAACATGCGTAAATTGCGGACATTAAGAAGAGAGCGAACATCGCGCTCTACATATGTGAATAAATAGTTTTCATGCCATTTATAGCTGTCAAGGTGCTTATCGTAAATTCGTGGGTAAAAGCCTCTCCATAAAAAGTGATAGAGCAACTCTTGCGTGATCTTTTCTCTATTTTGATGGTGTACTTGAAAAACAGACCCAAAGGAGCGATCTTCTTCATATTGAAAAAGTTCTGTGTAGGTCAAAGGATAGAGCTTAAATGTGACAATTCTTCCAGCAAGAGACTGCGTGATCTTTTCAATAAGAAGAAATTGAGAAGACCCTATCAGAATATATTGAGCTGGTGCTTGTTGTGTGTCTACAATTTCTTGAAGATAAGGAAATAATTCAGGAACGCGCTGCACTTCATCAAAAATAACGTAGGGACCACAATCACTTAAAAAACCGCGAGGATCTGCAGAGGCATGTTGCCGTAGATCAAGGTTTTCAAGAGAAAAATATCTGTAGTCGGGGAAAAGCGCTTTAGCAAGCGTTGTTTTACCACTTTGCCTCGGACCTACAAGTGCAAGTATAGGATACTCTCGGCAATATTTCAGAATTTTAGAGGAGATATGCCTGGGGATCATTCTACAAATCTAAACTACTACTTTAGATTTGTCAAGCATCTCGACTTCCTCCACCAAAACATCTGTCAGCTTAGCCCAGTGATTGTGATTCTCGTCATTCACAAGCTGTTGATGTAAGGTATCACCCAATACTTTTCTCTCCTCAGGTGACGTGTTCAAAAGATCTTTCAATATTTTCCTATTATATTCAAAATCGCCGTACCGCAGTAAAAAAGGGTGATCATATGGGTAGCCCGTCTCCTTAGAAACAACAGGAATGAAGCCCCGTGCCGCTGCCTCAAGGATCGAAACACATTGCGCCTCCCACATCCCCGGTTGAATAAAAAAGTCAGCTTGAGAAGGTAGTGACAAGACTTGCTTGATATCGAGATTGTCGAGAGACTCCCCCTCCGAGCCATAAAGAAAAAGTCTCCTTTTGCTCTCCTGTACCAGTTGCTTTGCATGATCCACACACTTCATGTGGGCATTGTTACCCACGTAGAGAAAATGCGACGTTGTGTACTCCCACTTGATTCTAGGGAAAACCCCCAAATCTATAGGTTGATGCACGATGCGCACCCGTTTTGTTTTCCGCTGCTGCTGAAAATAATCAAACCAAAAAATTTTCTTGGCATTCTATGTATTTAGCTTTGTTATATTCAGAAGTCAAAAAAATGAGTGACGCTGCTTTTTCAAGGAAATACGCCTCCTTTTCTCTGGAAAGACAATTGAACCCTTCCTCACTTTTTGAACGATCAAGATGTCCTGACCAAGGGTAAAAAGCTATCAATTGTTTTGTTCTTTCGCTTGCCTTCACATAAGTCTCTCCAATATGGCCGATGACGATATCTCGTTGTCCAATAGCACGAATGCGAAAAGGTTTTTCCCCCTCTAATCGCAAAAACACCACGTTGCGAAATTTCTTTTGGAGCGCACAAAAAGAAAAATAACTAATCTCTGTATTAGCCTTTAGACCCGCTCCAAAGCGATTTTTACCATTTCTATGGGTATAGATAAAAAAAATCCTTTTCCTGGGAAAAAGGAGCGAAATACGCTCTAAAGCTCTTTCTAAGAACATTTTCGCAGCCTGCGTTTGTAGGTGCGATACGACCTTACTCGATCAATAAATGAAGTAAGATGCCGGTTACGCACAAAATAAGCCTCCTTAGCCACCTCTACAGAGCATGCCGTTGAAAGAGAGTTTTCATGCTCACGAAAACAAGACAATACTGCCCTTAAGGCAAAGGCAGGTGTGGTTTTGCCTAAACGAAGCCAAAGATCGTAATCCATAGCGTAACGAAGGCCTATATCAAAGCCCCCCTGTGCAAGGAATAACTCTCGGGAAACAAAAGTCGCAGGATGAGCAATACAATTATATTTTTTCAGTCTTTTATAATTATATGCTTGAAAATGAGGAGTTTCCTTTATCATCCCATCCTCATCAATAATATTGGCTTGTCCATAGAGCCATTTAGCTTCAGGGTGCTGTTTAAGGGCTGTATCTACAAATAAAAGGGCTTTAGCATGCGCTAAAATATCATCAGCATGAAGATGTAAAAGAAACTCTCCTTGAGTAAATGAAGCTCCTCTATTCATCGCATCACTGATACCCACATCTTTGCCTTGGTAGAGCTTTACATGGGGGAAGGCGCCTATAATTTCGAGAGTACCATCTGTACTGCCCCCATCCCAGACAATATGTTCAAAAGAGGAAAATTGTTGTTCTACGACCGATTGCAAGGTCTTTTGGAGATATTTTTCAGCATTATAAGTGATCGTGATGATGCTAAAGCGCATGTTGTTCATAATGGTTTATCAATGTTTCTATCAACTTTTCTCGACTAAAAAGCGTCTCCCTTTTTTTACCATATAAGATCCACTTCTCCCTCTCATTGATGAGGCGCTCGAGCACAGATGTGAGATCATTGGGGTGATTGGGATCGACAAGAGGATACTCCTCCCCGGCAATTTCTGGAATAGAGCTTGTGTTATAAGCCAAAACAGGAACCCCGTAATGAAAAGCTTCAAGCACTGGAAAGCCAAACCCTTCATAGAGGCTAGGAAAAAGAAGAGCCGCACTGTGCATCATCAACTCCTTCACCTCACTGAAGGGGCGCGTTTTTAACCACTTCACCCTTTCTAAACTCAACTCCTCTGAGGACACCTCTTCTTCCCCTCCCACAGCATAGATACAGTGCTCTTTGAAGCGCACATCCTCAAGAATCTGTTTTACGCAAAAAAGGAAATTTTTATACCCTCTCCTTCTTCCTACAAAGAGAAAATAGGGAGAAGGTAGAGATTTTCCCTCCTCTTTTAGGGAAATACAATTGGTAACCACCTCTGTTTTATTGGCAAATTCAGGCCAGAACTCTAATAAATCTTTTTTTGAGTGGTGTGATACGGAAAAAATTTTATCACTTTTTTTTAAAGAAAGGTATTTAAGCCTACTTTCATAGGGTGTGGCTATATTTTCAATCTCAGCGATCATATCATGATATGTGACTATTTTATGCCTACAGAAATAGAGAGGGAATCCAACATAGTACGAGCTATGCCAAAGATGAGGGCGGTAGCGCCATGCTAAAAAAGTTAAATACAGAGATTGTCTAAAAAAACTCTCTTTTCCCCACCTAAACCGCCTTCTTTTAATTACTTTGATTTTCTTGAGAGAGCCATAAAGCTCCTCATATTCTACGTTTTGGTTTTTGGGGATAAGCAAAAAAACCTCCCACTCAGAGTTATTTGACAACCTCTCTTCCAATCCATGTAATATTTCAGCAAAAAGGCGACTGATCCCCCCCGCTTTTTGCAAGCCGAAAATCACTCCATCTATTAGGATTCTTTTCTTCATACCCGCATATCATAATCGTCAATCAGTTATTCTGCTCAAAAATCCTCGATTTTTTCAATCAAAGCGCATTTCGAAAGAGGTCTATTCAATCCCCGTTGAATTTAGGGTTGAAACAAATCTTCCCCCTGCTATATTCTTCTCATTCATTGTTTTTTTACGGGTTATATAGAGTATGCCTACAATCAACCAGCTGGTACGCGATGGACGAAGCAAGAAGGTCCGAAAAAAGAAATCCCGTGCCCTCAATCAATGCCCTCAAAGACGGGGCGTGTGTCTCCAAGTAAAAACAAAGACACCTAAAAAACCAAACTCAGCTTTACGGAAAGTGGCTTGGGTTCGCTTGTCCAATGGACACGAAGTGATCGCTTATATCGGAGGAGAGGGACACAATCTTCAAGAACACAGTATCGTTTTGGTGCGTGGGGGACGCGTGAAAGATCTCCCCGGCGTGCGTTATCATATTGTGCGAGGAGCTTTAGACTGCGCTCCCGTTAAAGATCGTAAAAAAAGCAGATCTTTATATGGCGTAAAGAAACCTAAGTAATTGCAGAGGAAGGAATAGTTTATGAGACGTCGACAAGCCGAAAAACGATCAGTTACCCCCGATCCTCAGTACGGGAGTGTGCTCATTGCAAAGTTTATCAATAAGATGATGGAAGGCGGAAATAAATCCAAGGTCCGTAGTTTGATTTATGGGGCATTAGAGGCCTTTGCCAAAAAGATCAATGCTGAAAACCCCGTAGAAGCCTTCGAACAAGCTATAGAAAATGCCAGACCTACCCTTGAAGTAAAATCACGACGTATTGGAGGGGCTACTTATCAAGTGCCTGTTGAAATCCCCTTTGATCGCCGCACCTCTCTCGCCATGAATTGGATCATCACCAACAGTCGAGCGAAAGTGGGTCGTTCTATTGAGAGCGGTTTGGCTTTGGAACTCGTTGATTGTTATAATAATCAGGGAGCCACCATCAAGAAAAAAGATGAAACACATCGTATGGCTGAAGCCAATAAAGCATTTGCGCATTACAAGTGGTAAAGGGATAATTCATGGCTAGAGCTCCAAAGGAACACATCGACAAAGTCCGCAATATCGGCATCATGGCTCACATCGATGCTGGAAAGACGACAACTACTGAGCGCATCCTCTATTATACCGGACGTACCCATAGAATTGGAGAAGTGCATGAGGGCGCTGCTACCATGGACTGGATGGAGCAAGAACAAGAGCGCGGCATCACCATCACTTCAGCTGCGACCACTGTTTTTTGGAAAGACTGCCAAATCAATATTATTGACACCCCCGGCCACGTCGATTTCACAATTGAGGTAGAAAGATCTTTACGTGTACTCGATGGTGCTGTTGCTGTCTTCGATGCCGTTTCCGGAGTAGAGCCTCAGTCTGAGACTGTGTGGCGTCAGGCCGACAAATATAAAGTGCCTCGTATTGCCTTTGTTAACAAAATGGATCGCATTGGTGCTGATTATTTTGCCACCATCGAGTCGATGAAAGAGAAATTAGCTGCTAGAGCCATCGCTGTGCATTGCCCCATCGGCATGGAGAGTGATTTCAAAGGGATGGTCGATCTTATCAGAATGAAGGCCTATCTCTTCCGTGACGAGACTTTAGGCGCTGCTTGGGATGAAGAAGAAATCCCTCAAGAGCTCTTAGCACAATGCAAAAAGATGCGCGCAGAGATGTTGGAAGAGCTTGCAACCGTCGATGAAGATAATGAAGCCTTCATGGTAAAAGTGGTGGAGGCTCCTGACACCATCACTGAAGAAGAAATCAATGCCGTCATTCGTAAAGGGGTGGTTCAAAATAAAATCAATCCCGTTTTATGTGGCTCTGCTTTTAAAAACAAGGGTGTGCAGCAACTTCTCGATGCCGTTGTTGCCTGGATGCCCTCTCCGCTTGATCGTGGTGTCATTAAAGGGATGAATTTTGAAACAGGGGAGCCGATCTCGATTAATCCCACTGATGAGGCTCCTCTTTCCGCTCTTGCTTTCAAAATCATGAGTGATCCTTATGTAGGGCGTCTCACATTTGTGCGCATTTATTCGGGCACTCTGAAAAAAGGGACCACTCTGGTCAATACGACAAAAGGGAAAAAAGAGCGTATTTCCCGCCTTCTGCAGATGCATGCTAACGAAAGAACGGAAAAAGAGGAGTTTTTCACAGGAGATATCGCTGCCTGTATTGGTCTAAAATACACGACAACAGGAGACACCCTCTGCCAAGAAGATAATGAACTTCTTCTGGAGAGAATGGTATTTCCAGAGCCCGTTATCGATATGGCCATTGAGCCCAAATCAAAAGCGGATCGTGAGAAACTGGCTATGGCTTTGAGCGCTCTTTCCGAAGAGGATCCCACATTCCGAGTCTCTTCTAATGAAGAGACTGGCCAAACAATCATTTCAGGCATGGGAGAGCTCCATTTAGAGATCTTGCGCGATAGAATGATGCGCGAATTTCACGTAGAGGCCAATGTAGGGAAGCCTCAGGTCGCCTACAAAGAAACAATCACCATCCCTTCTAAAAACGAAACTAAATACGTCAAGCAGACCGGTGGTCGAGGTCAATATGCTCACGTCGTTCTAGAAATCGAGCCCAATGAGCGTGGTAAAGGCAACGAGATCGTCAGCAAAATTGTGGGCGGAGTGATCCCAAGGGAATATATTCCTGCTGTCATAAAAGGGGTTGAGGATGGCCTCAACACTGGTGTTGTTGCTGGATTTAGCCTTGTTGATGTGAAGGTAGCTATCACATTCGGCTCTTATCACGAAGTGGACTCCAATGAAATGGCCTTTAAAATTTGCGCTTCGATGGCCGTCAAGGAAGCCGCACGCAAGGCGCGCCCGATCTTGCTAGAACCGATCATGAAGGTGGTCGTTATCACGCCTGAAATCTGCCTAGGAGATGTCATTGGTGATTTAAACCGAAGACGTGGCAAAATTTTAGGGCAAGAAACGACGAAATCATTCTGTAAAGTAGAGGCAGAAGTGCCCTTGAGTGAAATGTTTGGTTATACGACTCATTTACGATCAAACAGCTCCGGGCGTGCAACGTCAACAATGGAATTGTGGTGTTTCTCGCCTGTGCCAGCGAGCATTCAAGAGAAAATTGTTATAAACAATAAAACCTAGAGAATTTTCGAATGGCTAAACGACAAAAACAAAAGATTCGCATTCGGCTTAAAGGATATGATCAAAGACAGCTTGATCATTCCACAGCTGACATCGTCGAGACAGCAAAAAGGACCGGCGCTCGGGTTGTAGGCCCGATCCCCCTTCCGACAAAAAGAGAGATCTTCACTGTATTGAGCTCTCCTTTTGTGCACAAGACAGCACGCGAACAATTTGAGATCCGCACTCATAAGCGTCTGATTGATATTCTTGATCCCACAGGAAAAACAATTGATGCACTCAAAACGCTTACGCTCCCTGCTGGTATTGATATCAAAATCAAAGCGTGAAGGCTACTTTGTCTGAGAAACCCCTCTTTTATGCTTCCATAAAAGAGCGTTACCGGCTCAACCATCCTGCATCTCAAAAAAAAACATATCATATTGTTTTGGATCTCAATGGATGTGGCGCAAGTGACCAGGTGAAGTACTCTGTAGGCGACTGTGTTGCTATTTATCCTGCTAATGATAAAGAGATCACTGCAAGAATTCTCTCTCAATTGAGGGCCTCGGGCTCAGAGATTGTCTATGATCGAGAGGGCCACCCCCATTCCTTTGGGGCTTTTTTATCGACCAAGGCAAATATCGCTAGAGTAAGTTCTGCACTTTATGCGCTTGCTTTCGAAAAAAAAGGGGGAGATAGCCATGACAATAAAAAGATCTCTGCCTATCTCGAGCAGTACGAGATTTGGGATTTTTTACAAGAGCATCAATTGGTCCTCTCTCCCCAAGAGTTAGTCAATCATCTCTCCCCCATTATTCCTAGATATTATTCTATCGCTTCCTCGATGAAACACGTAGGTTGCGAGGTGCACCTTACAGTTGTGCTGACAGAATATGAGAGCCGGACTACCAAAAGAGTGGGCACATGCTCTTATTTTCTCACTCATCTAGCTCCTCTACATGAACCTATCATTCCTTTCTACCTGCATATTGGTCGTGATTTCACTCTTTCTAAAGAAGCGAAAGACAAGCCCATTATTATGATTGGGCCGGGGGCAGGAGTAGCGCCTTTTTTGGGCTTTATGCAGGAGCGCGCAGCTAACAATCAGTCCAAGAATTGGCTGTTTTTTGGGGAGCAGAGGCGTGCCTATGATTTCTACTATGAAAAATTTTGGAATGAACAAATTGACCAAAAAAAACTCAAACTCGATCTGGCCTTTTCCCGTGATCAGCCTCACAAGGTCTATGTGCAGCACAAAATGCTTGAAAATGCCAAAGAGTTGATGCAATGGCTCGAGGAGGGGGCATTTCTTTTTGTCTGTGGCGATGCGATGAAAATGGCAAAAGATGTCGATAAAACCCTGCACCACATCATTGCAGAGCAAGGACATCTCTCCGAGGAGAAGGCAAAGGAATATATTAAAAAATTGAGAAAAGAGAAACGTTACTTACGTGATGTATATTAATTTGCAATTCTGTTATAAACTTTCCAGTCAGTTATTAATTTATTGAGTACTGTTATGAAAAAAAGTGAAGTTATTGCTGCAGGTTTAGCCCTTTTTTCGATGTTCTTTGGCGCGGGCGATCTTATTTGGCCATTGATCTTAGGGGGCACTGCTGGGGATAAAAACATCTATGCTGTATTGGGGCTATTGATTACAGGGGTGAGTCTTCCTCTGCTTGGCCTTATGGCAATGATGCTTTTCCGGGGCAATTACAAGGCCTTTTTTCAATCAATCAGGGCGCACTGTTGGCTGGATTCTGATTTTCCTCATTCAGTGCATTTTGGGGCCTTTTGGTTCGATCCCTCGTTTGATTACCCTCTCTTACGCCACTATGAAGCCCTACCTTTTTGATGGGATCTCGCTTTTTTATTTCAGTTTAATAGCAGCCGCCATCGTCTTTTTCTTCACCGTGAGAAGGCAAAAAGTGGTCGACATATTAGGTTATGTATTATGCCCGATCTTACTACTTGCTTTGGGTGGGATCTTAGTTCTGGGTTTTTTACATCCTCACCAAACATACGCGACCGACCTGACGCAGGGCCAAGCTTTCGTAAGTGGTTTAAATGTTGGCTATAATACATTAGACCTTATCGCTTCCTTTATTTTTGCTCCTCTTGTTTTGACTTACTTCCAGAAAGATTCTCATGCTATGGATGATCCTATAAGTTGTAGGTTAATCTTTAAGAAGATGATGAAATCATCGCTACTTGCAGCCTTTTTACTTTCCGTGATGTATTTTGGCCTTACTTATGTTTCTTCCTTTTACACTCCCCTTTTGCCCCAGGAGCATAGTCCTGAAGAGCGATTAGCTGTGATCTCCTTCCATTTAATGGGACCGATAGGCGCCCTTTTTTCTTGCATAGCAGTGGCGCTTTCCTGTTTGACAACGGCTATCCCCATCTCTGTGATCTCTTCGGAATATATACACCGCGACCTTCTCAAAGGAAGGGGCAATCTTTATATTGCAACGTTGATTTCCCTAGGGATTTCAGCGGGTATGGCCAATTTAGGCTTTATGGGTATCGCTAGTATCCTTGCGCCTGTTCTTCAAATCCTCTGTCCAGGCCTTATTATCTTGAGCATTCTCAATATATTACATAAACTCTATGAGATGCGTATGCGTAAGATGCCCGTATTTATGGCTTTTGCTCTTTCAACAATTAGCTATTTAGCTCGCTGATGGTTGTGAGAATGGCAAAACATTGAAGCCCATCACCACAACCGAAGTCTGTGAGCCCTTCTCCACTTGTGGCCGTGATCCCCACCTGGTTTGTGTTTATCTCCAATATCCTTGCCGTATTTTCTCGCATGGCAAAAATGTGAGATTTAAAATGGGGACGACTACCTTCTAAACTCAGCGCCACATGCACTATTTTTTGTGTACCCAATAGTTTTAGCCCCTCTTGCAAAAAAATACTGCTGTCTGTGATGCCATGTTTGAAAAATAAATCATCAGCGATATCTCCTAAAATCAAAACTCCTGTCAATGAGCTGATCGCATTACAAATCGCATGGAAGACAACGTCACCATCAGAGTTTGCTTTAAAACCAGGCACATTTTCAAAAATAAGGCCTGCAATAACACACGGTTTTGTGGAATCTTCAGGCAAGAAGCGATGACTATCTTGGCCTATACCTGTCCGAATAAGAGGATATGCATTCATTGACTCACCTTACGCAAAATTGTCCGTGTAAGCTTGCTGCACTTTGAGCTAAGGAAGAATCGCTCGTCGAACATAGCGCCTTGACTATGCCCTCTGTGCTCCCGCTTCGCTTTCTCTCTCATCTCAAAGTTCGCTTCAGCTTCCACTGGACAATTTTTGCGTAAGCTAAGTCATTGACATAAAAAAAACCCGTTAGCGTTTGTACACTAACGGGTTTTTGCGGTCAACACCACTTCTATCTTAATAGACGTGAGTGCTTTCAATATCGATATCTGGAGCGCTTAACCCATCAGAGGTTAAGGTAGCTTCTGCTTTTGCATCTCCAGCTGATACACCTTTGACAACAATGCTGTACTCAACACACCCTTTTGGGGCAAATTTATCGAGTGGCTCAAAAGTCACAGTCTGTCCAGAAATCGTTCCTGGAGTGGGACCATTAATACTTTGAGGTTGCAGCTCATTTGTGAACTTCACACTGAGTCGCACATTTGTATCATCCGCAGTACCACGGTTGTTGATACAAATACGATAGACTGTCGTTTCTCCTACGCAAATAGGATCAACTGTGTCAACCATACACATGTGAATTGCAGGAATACCTTTCCAGCAAGTAGGTGCTTCCGCACAACACGTGCACTGGCCACAATCAGACTGCGAAGTGACGCAGACTTTGTTGGTCAAACATCCTGCCACTTGAGATTTCACAGATACTGTGAAAGTCTGTGTCTCTCCTGGGCAAAGCTCAGGTAGGCACCAAACAGCCCTGTTGCAGCAAATCTCTCCACCAGGAGCTGCAACAATTGTTGTTCCAGCTGGGGATATATCATCCACAACAACATCTCTCAAAATCATGTCGCCAGGGTTTGTAATAGTGATTGTGTAATCAACAGTTTTGCAAATATAAGCCCAATCAGGTCCGGTTTTTGTCACCTTCACGCATGGCTCATTAATTAATGTACTCGCCTCAGCTGTACACTTAGGTCCACCACAATAACTTACAGTAGATGTGTTTGTCACCATCCCTCTCTTCACAGGGCAAAACTCAAGATTAAGAGTTTTGCTAGCCCCTGGGCAAAGATCGCCTAATTCATAAGTCAAGCAGTTATAACCGCTTGCATGAGTAAGACCATCAGGAACAGTGTCTTGAACAACAACATCATAAGCTGTTGCAGAGCCTGTGTTACATACATCTATGCGATAAAGGATAGGGCAGTAGAGGCATGCACAAGCAGGGCCACATTTTTTGATACAGACAATAGGTTGTCCACAATTTGTATACGCACAAAGTTGTGGGCAAGCGCATACTGTAGCTTCAGCTAAGCAGCAGCCTTCTCTTTGTGGCTTCACCCATACTGTTATCGTTTGAGATTCGCCCTTAGTCATATGAGCAAAATTCCACACAAGCTTGTTCTCTTTATCAGGAGTTACTGCTGGTTCACTTCTGACAAAAACAGAATCGCAGGGAAGTTTTTGATTCACAGTCACTGCAGCGCATTCTTTACGAGCTGTAAGGATAATCTCTATAGGATATGGAGCACCCACTGTTGCAAACTCAGGCGCTCTTTGGCAAAGATCGACAACACAATCATCGCATGTGCTGTAGCTTCGCATATTCTTATAGCAAGTCTCTTCAGGAAAGGGAGCTTGTCCACAATTACCGTTTCCGCAAGCAAAAGTAGGATCGCATGGGCAGTAAGGATTCACTTCGGGAGCACATGGCCTTGGGCAAGGCACCCCACAAGGTTGAGAACATGGCTGAAAACAACGAGGTGTGTTATAGCTAGGTTCACAGTTATACGGCTTCTTGCAGATGGGCTCACACCCATTCGGCCGTTGCGGCTGGCAAGAAGGCGCACATGGTTGATTACAAGCAGGCGCACATTGGGTCTGACAGGAATCAAAACAATCGCAAAGGTTGTTTCTGCAGCTGACCATAGAGAACATACTCACGGTAAACAAAACTGCACACAACATTCGTAAATGTTTAATCATAGGAAACTCCTACAATTTGATTATTAATAACTTTTTCCTACAAGTATATGGATTTTATTCACCCATACACTTCTCGCAACGCTTCTTCTCAGCCATTACGGCTTTCATACCAGGTTCTTGCAGTAAACTACAAGAACCCGTTTCCCGACCAACTACCTTATGGGCAGCGTGGAGCAGGGCATCTGGAAGGAGCGCAGCTGGGAGCGCAAGGCTGAGGACAGCATGGCTCACAACGTGGTTCACATTTCGGTGGGCAACAAGGTGTGTAGTTGCACTCAGTATCACATCTTGGAGCACATGGGGCGCAAGATGGAGCACACTTTGGAGCACATCTTGGAGCGCAAGATGGGGCACAAGGCTGAGGACAGCAACGTGGTGCGCATGAATCATTACAACAATCTGACCATCTTCCACAGCTGGCGATGCCCAACATGCCTACTCCAAAAAGAGCGAGCATAAACATTTTTGATAAGTATTTCATAGGTTCTCCTTTTTTTTCTTTACTTCCCGTCTAAATAAATTAGCCCTAGGAACTGCACTTCTACGTACAGTGCTTATGAACACTATTATTAAATGAAAACTGAAAATTATCAAACATTTTTTTACTTATTTTTTATTATATGAAACAAAAATAACAAAAATAAAAACTGCTGTCATTGAAGATGAGCAAGTTATACGAGAAAGCGCTCCTATTTATTATTCTTCGATAGATTGCACAAAACGTCCAAACAATCTGTTTTTGGCGTTATTTACGTATATATGGTAACGTGAACGTGGCAAAAAAAAATCACCTCCCTACACGCTATGGATATTCTCAAAGTTAAAGGAAAAGGACCTCTTGAAGGAAAGATAAAAGTTGCAGGTGCGAAAAATGCGATGACGAAACTTCTTGTCGCCTCATTGCTCTCTGATAAAAAATGCATTTTTTATAATGTTCCCAATATTGGTGATGTTGAAATCACAATTAATTTGTGCAAAGAAATCGGCTCTGAAGTGCAGTGGGACAGGGAAAATGGTGTGATCGAGATCATCACCAAAGAGCTTAAAACCTCTTATATTCCCCAGCGCTTTTCGGGAGCTAATCGTATTCCGATTCTCATGATTGGTGCTCTTTTAGGGCGCACATTTGATGATATCATTATCCCCACTGTGGGGGGGGATGAAATTGGAAAAAGAGCAGTGGATTTCCATGTGGAGGCGTTGAAAAAATTAGGCGCTACTGTTGAATATAAGATTATGAAAAAAGAGGGGGCGTACTTTGCCCATGCCTACAATGGCTTGCAGGGGAATGTCATCCAGCTCCCTTTCCCCTCTGTCGGTGCTACTGAAAACTGCATTCTAGCGGGTGTGAGAGCCAAGGGGATTACAATCATCAAAAATGCGGCTATTGAGCCTGAGATCACCGACTTGATCCTTTTTCTTCAAAAGTTGGGCTCAACTATTGTTGTGGAGAGCGACCGCACGATCCGTATTGTTGGCACAACGGAGTTTCGGGAAGTGGAACACAGAGTTCTTTTTGACAGAATCGAGGCTGCCTCTTATGCCATGGCAGGGATCGCTACACGTGGGAGGGTCTTTGTTGAAGGGGCGCAACAGTTGCACATGATCTCTTTTCTCAACAAAGTCCGCGAAATTGGTGGCCATTTTGAGGTAAAAAACGAGGGGATTGAATTTTTCTACTCTTCTCCTTTGCGCGGTGGAGTGCATGTGGAAACAGATGTCCATCCTGGATTTATGACAGATTGGCAGCAACCTTATTGTGTTTTACTGACCCAAGCTGAAGGGCTTTCCGTCATCCATGAAACTGTTTATGAAAATCGCTTTGGCTATACCAAGACGTTAAAAGAGATGGGAGCAGATATCCAAATCTTCAAAACATGCTTGGGCCCTAAAATGTGTCGATATAGCACACATAATCACGAACACAGCATTGTGGTTAAAGGCAATGCTCCTCTTCAAGGCAAGGAGATTGCGATTCCCGATCTTCGGGCGGGCTTTGCTTATGTGATGGCAGCGCTTTTGGCAACAGGAGAGAGCATCATTTCAGGATTACAATACCTTGACCGGGGGTATGAGGATTTGGTGACAAAACTGCAATCTTTGGGCGCCGATGTGGCACGTATCCAAACAAAGCCTGATACGACACCTATCAAGTCCCCTCTATCAAAAGAACCGCCTCTTAAGGTAGAAAACAAAGAGAAGGTCAAAGTATAATACTTTCATGCTTTCTTGGCGTGAAATACAAAAACAAAAATTTTACCTCGGTAAAACAATTAGTAGCTTTTCTGCATCTTGATAATATAAGAGAGGGAAAGCTACTTTCTTGTTCCCCCTTTCCTCTCAACCTTCCTAGGCGGCTTGCCGAAAAAATCGCAAAAAACGACCTTGACGACCCTATTCTTCTGCAATTTGTTCCTTTAGTGGATGAGGAGAGGCAGATGCCCTCTTTTGCTCCTGACCCGCTTCACGAGAAGGAATTTCAAAAATCTTCCAAGCTCTTGATAAAATATGAAG
>Ga0207156_10091_pt1 | contig 22897 bp, 25 predicted proteins | sample Alteio_BWMinHeat_24_FD_153514 | JGI IMG/M metagenome (GOLD analysis project Ga0207156, IMG submission 153514) | Enriched cells from forest soil in Barre Woods Harvard Forest LTER site, Petersham, Massachusetts, United States -... | ecosystem: Environmental > Terrestrial > Soil > Temperate forest >...
CCTTGTTCGTCGTGCAGCATTTTGCCGGCATCTTCCTCCAGGTGGACACGAATGATGCCGATGCGTTTGCTCCCGATGGCCGTCTCGATCTCCAGCCAACCGTCGTGGCTAAACGGCAAGTCATATTGGCTGATCTGATAGTTCTTAGGCAAGTCCGGATAGTAATAATTCTTTCGATCCCACTTCGTGAAACCCGCGATCCGGCAATTGAGGACTAGTGCCGCTTTCAATGCCAGCTCGAAAGCGTGCCGATTCATAACCGGCAGTACGCCGGGCATGCCGATGCATATGGGACAAGTGGCCGAGTTGGGAGGTAGTCCGAACTGCGTGCTACAGCCGCAAAACAATTTCGTCCGCGTCAGCAGTTGCACGTGGACTTCAAGGCCGATGACGGTGCGGTAGGGAAGGTCGGGCATGCTAACCCTTGGAAGAAACTGCTTCGCGCGTCTCAAACTTGAAACACGTCTCGAACGGGGAGTTCAAATCCAGGAATGATGTCCGGAATCGTTAATACGTCGTTATCGCGAAGAACCTTTGCTTTTTCCTTTTGCCGGTAGACTGTCACCGTGCGTTTGCCGGGATCGGACACCCAAACGACATGAACGCCAGCCTTCATATAGTCTTGAACCTTTTTTGATATTTCAGGGGCTGTATCGTTCTTACTGCGCACTTCGACGACCAGTTCCGGAATCGTTTCCAGATAGCCCTCCTTGGATGTACGAATGGGTAGAGAGCTTTTGGAAACGAAAACAGCATCCGGTCCGACGACGCGGTCAGGATCCTTTCTAAGAATCACCCCCACGCCACCGGATCGAGTTTTTCCATGACCGCGTTTGTCGCCCTGGTTTCTCAGTTCGGACGCGAGAATAGTCTCGACCGCCCCGTGAATATCACCCGGTGGAGGCATGACGACTAACCTACCATTATCCAATTCGTAGACTACTGGTCCCGAAGGCAAGTCCGAAGGAAGCATCGCGAGGTCGGCCGCCGTGAGCAGCCTTGGGAAGAATCCTCGCAAAAGAGGTTGTCGAGAGCCCTTACCATCCAGCCCTGCTTGGCGTTGATCCCTATTCGAAAGAACTCGATCCTTACTTTCCATCCGTGATCGAGAATTTGAATCGTATTTTGCGGTTGTCTGAGAAAGAGTTTTGGCCGCCATGATCTCACCATTCCTTCTCTCTGCTTGGAAAGCCGATCCTATTATACCGGATTGGTGCCTTTCTGAGCGCGGCTGAATAGTGATTGAGTCAATCAAAGTTTAGAGCTTCGCTCTCCGCATGTGCCAATCCGTCGCCTTCTCATGCATCCGCGCCACGCGTAGCAGCTTCTCCTCTTCAAACGGCGGCGCCAGGATTTGCAGGCCGATGGGCAGATTCGTCTTCGTGAAGCCGCAGGGGATGCTGATGCCCGGGATGCCGGCCAAGTTGCCGCTGATCGTGTAAATGTCGGACAAGTACATGGCCAAGGGGTTGTCGGTTTTCTCGCCAATCTTGAACGCGGCGGTCGGCGAAGTCGGCCCGATGATCACGTCGCACTCGGCAAACGCCTTGTCGAAATCCTCCTTAATGAGTCGGCGGACCTTGAGCGCTTTCAAATAATAGGCGTACTTGTAGCCGCTCGAAAGCGCGTAGGTGCCCAGCATGATGCGCCGCTTGACCTCTTGGCCGAAACCTTCGCCGCGTGTTTGGGCGTACATGTCGATCAGGTTGGCAAAAGTCTTCGCCCGGTGGCCGTAATGGACGCCATCGTAACGGGCCAGGTTGCTGCTCGCCTCGGCGTTGGCGACCAAGTAATACACGGCCACGGCGGAAGGGCTGTGCGGCAGCGAGATTTCTTTGATCGTCCCACCTAATGATTGATACACTTTCAAGGCTGCGCGGACGCTCGCTTCGACTTCCGGGTCCAAACCTTCGCCGAAATGCTCCTTAGCTACGCCGATCGCCAAAGGTTGAATCGGCAGATCGACGGTCTTGCTAAATTCCGGGACGGGTCGGTTCACGCTCGTGCTATCCCGCGAATCATGGCCGGCGATGGTTTCCAGGAGCAAAGCGGCGTCGGCAACATCATGACCGAACGGTCCGATCTGATCCAGGGAGCTGGCAAAGGCGACTAAACCAAAACGTGACACCCGGCCATAGGTCGGCTTCAGGCCGACGATGCCGCAAAGGCTGGCGGGCTGGCGGATCGATCCGCCCGTATCGCTTCCTAGGGCGAGGGGCGCTTCGCCAGCGGCCACGGCGGCCGCCGAGCCGCCGCTCGATCCCCCCGGGATTCGCTCTAGGTCCCACGGATTGCGAGTGATCTGGTAGGCGCTGTTTTCGGTGGACGAACCCATGGCGAACTCGTCCATGTTGGTCTTGCCGATCAGTACCGCATCGGCTTGTTTGAGCTTGGTGATGACATGCGCGTCGTAGGGCGGCACGAAGTTTTGCAGAATCTTGCTGCCGCAGGTGGTGGGCCGGCCTTCGACACACAACACGTCCTTAATCGCCACCGGAATACCGGCGAGAGGATGCAGCGATTCACCGCGTTTTCGCTTGGCGTCCACGGCTCGGGCTTGATCTAAGGCGGCCGACTCGTCGACATGAAGAAACGCCCGGATTTTTCCGTCACGTTGCTTGATCGCCGACAGAAAATCAGCCGTCACCGCCTCGGAGGTGGTTTCTCCATGAGCCAGGAGTTGTGATAATTCCGTGGCGGTGTGTTGAATCATTTTTGCAACGACTAACAAACTCTGAGCGGGGGGCGTAAGCCCCCTGGGCAAAAGCTAATTTCAAAGTTATTCTAATCGAGAAAAGACTATGTCAAACCGTGCCAGCTCAGGGGGCTAACGCCCCCCCGCTCAGCACTAAGTGATAGCTATTCCAAGACGGCGGGCACGCCGTAGAAGTTCGCGCGGCGGTCGGGGGCGTTTCGCAAGGCCGCGTCCACCGGCAGCGACGCCGCGGGCTCATCTTCGCGAAAAACGTTTTGAATCGGCAGCGGATGGGCCAACGGTTCCACGTTGTCGGTGTTGATCTTCTGAAGCTGGTCGACGTATTCGAGAATAGCGCCGAGCTGGCGCGTCATCGTCTCCAGTTCGGCCTCGCTTAACTCCAGTCGAGCCAAGTGAGCGACCCAACGAACTTGATCGTGTGTCAATGACATTAGGTGAAACCGTCGGTCGTCAAGAGTTCTTAGATCTTAGACCTTAGTTCTTAGAGCTTTGTACTTGGTAGATGCAGAAACTCGACCACCGACTTTAAGAACTAAGAACTAAGCTCTAAGTTCTAAGCTCTAAGTTCTAAGTTCTAAAGATTCGGCATCTGGAAAGGTTTGCGTTTGGTGGGGCGTTTGACTCGGCCGCTGCGAATGCATTGGACGCAGACGCGCATGCGCTGCACGGCGCCGTCGATCTCGACTTGCAAGCGCTGCAGGTTCGGCTCGAAGCGCCGCCGGCTGATGCCGGTGATCTTGCGGCCGACGCCGCCCAGGTACTTCGCCTTGCCGCGCCGGGCGATCTGATGTCCCAAGCTCGGTTTCTTCCCGCAAACGCCGCATTGTAGGGTCATGGCTTTGATACTCTTCTAGAAACTTCCGCCCATTCGGAAAACCTAAGTATAGCTGTCCCGCCCAAGTTGACAAGACGATCAAGCGGCCTCGGAATATGCGTACAAACGAAGAAGAATCCATGTTGTAGCCGCCGAGCAATTCGGCGTGCCCCATTTGGTCTTTGTCATGGCGGCTTCGGGCTTCGTCAAAGTTCCCGTTGAAATCGTATTCAAGTACTTAAAAACAGTGAAGGCAAGTAATAATTCCGATGGGTCGATTATGCATTATCACCTTCGGATCTCGCGAGAACCAGAACCAGAATTTTATTGGTCTTTGGAGACGCCTGTGTTTCCTCTTTCTGAATATTTTCAACCTTTTGATTAGCGGCCAAAGCCACGCCCTTCGAAGACTCAGGGCGTGCCACCCAACGCTTGCTCAACCTCATTCGAAAAGCTGAGGAGACTTATCGTCCTTGTCGAGAGTCGGATTGCGACCGAGGAGTTGGTATGCTTTGAGAGTCGCCTGTCGTCCTCGTGGCGTGCGGACCAGGAATTGCTCGCGGAGCAAGAATGGTTCCACCTCATCGCTAAGGGTATCGACGGCCAGGTTCAAGGTGGCGCCCAGGGCTTCGACGCCGGTGGGGCCGCCGCCGAATACGTCGATGAGCACTTCCAAATAGCGACGATCCTGTTTGTCCAGGCCTTCGGTATCAACTTCGGCCATAGTGAGGGCGGCGCGGGCGAGGTCGAGAGTGATTCGGCCATCGGCCTCGCTGGCGGCGTAGCTGCGCGTCCAATACAAACGCGAGTTCGCGGTCCGCGGCGTTCCCCGACTGCGCTGGGCCAGTTCCAACGCGGCATCGTCCGTGATCGAGGTCTCCAGCTTGCGAGCGTTGATACGAATAATCTCCGCCAACTCCTCGACGGTGTAGAATTCCAGATGTTCGTGCATCTTAAAGCGGTCGCGCATGGGGCCGGAAAGCATTCCGCTCCGCGTCGTGGCGCCGACCAAGGTGAACCGCTTCATGTGGATGGGAATCGTTCGAGCATTGATGCCCTCGCCCAGGATGATGTCGACCCGAAAATCCTCCATGGCCGGATAGATGAACTCCTCCACCACGCGAGGCATGCGATGGATTTCGTCGATGAAAAGAATGGATCCTTCCTCGGCGTTGGTGAGGAACGGCATCAAGTCCATCGGCTTGGTTAGAGCGGGGCCGCTGGTCATTTGAATGCTCGTTCCCAGCTCGTGCGGGAGAACCGTCGCAAAAGTAGTTTTGCCCAGGCCCGGCGGTCCGTCGAATAAAATGTGCGAGAGAGGCTCTTTAAGCTTCTTGCAGGCATTGAGGGCAATGGTCAGCCTCTGCACGACGGCTTTTTGGCCGACGACTTCGCGCAAGAGGCGCGGGCGCAGGGCGGTATCACGCTGTTTCTGGACTTCAGGGGGCTCCGCTTTGACTATGGGTTGACGGGCCATGAACTAAACCTCGGAAAAAGCACGGTAAATGGCAAATTGCAAATTTGAAATTTGCATTTGGCATTCCATTCGCCTTCCGCGCAGACAACACCATGAGGAATGCAGGAAAGCAGGAAAAGTCAAAATGCAATCTTCCTGCTTTCCTGCATTCCTTATTCTCTGGGGCGTCGCCTAGTTTCTTTGCTTATAAATCTCCAACAGGACGTCTTCCACGGACTGGAACGACTTCCCTCCGCCGAGGGCCTTATCCAAGAGGTTGCGAGCGTCCATGGGCGAGTGCCCGACTGTCAACAACGCTCGATAGGCGTCTTCCACGAGGTTGCCGTCCATGCCCGGCTTCCTCTGGGTTGGCTCGGCGCCGTCTTTGCCTTCGGGGATCAAGGCAAACTTGGTCACCTTTTTTCTTAAGGTGGCAATAATTTGGTCGGCCGTCGATGGGCCGACCCCGGGCAAGGTCGTGAGCCATTTGGCGTCTTGCCGCTGAATGGCGTCCGCCATCTCCCGCACGGGCCGAACGAGCGCCTTGATCGCTTTGCGGACTCCGACTTTGTCGACCGTGCAAAAGAGCTCAAAGAACTCCAGCTCCGCCTCCGTGCAAAAGCCGATCAGCCGGGGCACCATCCGTCCCTGCATCGGATTGCCTTCATGGTATTCGCTGGTGTGGAGCGTGACTTCATTGCCGACAAGCCCCTGCAATTGCCGGCGGATAAACTCCGGGACCAACACCTGATATTCGAATGTGTCGATTTGCAGGCGGACTTCCTCATCGAGCACGCGATTCAGAACGCCGCTGATTTTGGTGATCATGATTCCTTCACTCAGCGATCGCCTTCGGCATCTTCAGTTGATAATAGTGGCACAAGGCGACGGCCAAGGCGTCGGCGACATCGGACGGCTCGGGCAGATTAGCCAAGCCCAATTCCCGCTGGATCGTGCGCTGGACCTGGTCCTTCGACGCCCGGCCATTGCCGGTGATGCTTTTTTTGATCCGCGTGGCATTATAGCTAACAACGGGCAAGTCCCGCAGGGCGGCCGCCAGGAAAATGACTCCGCGAGCATGACCCATCAAAATTGCCGTGCGTGGATGCTCATAGTGGGCATACAATTGTTCCACCGCCACCGCCTGGGGATGAAACTGATCGATCACTTCAAGAACGCCTTCATGCAACGAACGGATTCGCTGGGCGAGGTCGGATGCTTCGGTATCGTCGTTGGTGCGGATGACGCCGGCTTCACAGACTTTGGGACCACTTGAGGAGCCTTCGATGACACCGTAACCGGTAATTTGCAGACCAGGGTCGATGCCCAGAATGCGTGAACCCAATCCGTGGTTATCCGAGAAGGACATGCTTTTAGGTATCCACCCGCCAGCCGGTGCCGCCGGGGCGATCTTCCAGGGTGATGCCGAACTGGCTCAGGCGTTGGCGAATCTGGTCGGCCAGGGCGAAGTTCTTATTCTTGCGGGCGTCCGCGCGTAGCTCAATGAACAGTTGCATCAGATTCGACAGGAGTTGGTTATCCGTCTCGTTCGGCGGGGCGGCAGGCTCGCAAAAGATTCCCAAGATCTGGCTTAACTCCTTAAGGACAATAGCGCCTTGCCGAAAATCAGCGAGGCTCGCGCTATCAGGCTGACCGTCCTCCAGTTTTTTCGAATCGGCAAAGCGGTTTAGGGCGGTCAGCAAATCGTAGAGAATGCCGATCGCGCCCCCGGTATTGAAGTCGTCGTCCATGCATTCGAGAAACCCATCCCGGTGCGCGGCGATTTCTTTTTGGAAGCCTGCGAAGCTTGCAGTGTTGGCCGTGTGCTGACGATTCGAAGGCGCGGCGAGTGAATAAAAACTAGTGCTGGTGATTCGCTGAAATCGTTCAAAAAATCGATGAAAGTTGTCCAACCCCCGTCGCACCTCCTGCAGCCGCTCCTCGCTGTAATCAATGGGCCGGCGGTAGTGGGTGGAGAGTAGGAAAAACCGAATCGTTTCGGGTTGATGCCGCTTGAGCACCTCGGATACCACGATCTCATTGCCCTTGCTTTTGGACATCTTATCGTCGCCGGTCTTCATCAGGCCGTTGTGCAACCAGTAGCGGACGAACGGGACGCCCGTATAAGATTCGGATTGAGCCTGCTCGTTCTCGTGATGGGGAAATTGCAAGTCGAGCCCGCCGCCGTGGATGTCGAGGGTTGCACCCAGAATTTTCATGCTCATGGCGGAGCATTCGATGTGCCAGCCAGGCCGGCCGAAACCCCAGGGGCTGTCCCATTTCGGCTCGCCCGGCTTGGCGCCTTTCCACAGAGCGAAATCGGCGGGATTCCGCTTTTTGTCGCTGACCTCGACACGGGCGCCTGCTTCCATTTCCTCCACCGTTCGGTGGCAGAGCTTGCCGTAATCAGTATCTTTGGTCACCTCGAAGTAAACATCTTCGCCGGCCGAATATGCAAACCCCTTGTCGATCAAACCTTGGATCAAGTGGATGATGTCGCCAATGTGCTTGGTGGCGCGCGGAAAATAATCGATTCCCGTGACGCCCAGTTTCTTGAGATTCGATAAATAGTCGGCGGTGACTTCCTCGGCCAGTTGTTTCCAGTCTCTTTTCTGCTTTTGTGCCTGATCGATGATCTTGTCGTCAATGTCGGTGATGTTGACGACCAGAGTGACTTCGTATCCGAGGTAAGTGAGATAGCGCTTAATGGTATCGAAGATGATGGGGCCGACCATGTGGCCGACGTGGCTCGGCTTGTAGACCGTCGGCCCGCAGACGTACATGCCGACCTTGCCGGGCTGCACAGTCTCGAAAGGCTCTTTTTGGCGAGTGAGCGTGTTGTAGGCACGTAAGGGCATTGATTTTTCTCGTTCATAAGCCCACGGATGGCTATCCGTGGGCTTGGAAGGTTCATCGATCAATCAAGACGGCGGCCTGACAGCTGATGGCTTCGGCCCGGCCGATGGCGCCCACGCCTTCGCCGGTCTTAGCTTTGACGTTGACGGCGCTTTCTTCAATTCCCAACAGGCGGGCGAGGTTCCGGCGGATCTCTTCCTTCACCGGCCCCAACTTCGGCTCCTGAGCGAAAATGATGACGTCCACGTTCACCACCAGCCAGTGATCGAGGACGAGCCGTTTGAGCGTTTCTCGGACAAAGTCGGCTGAATCACGCTCGCGATTGGCCGGGTCGGTATCGGGGAACGCGTCGCCGATGTCGCCCAAGCCCGCCGCTCCCAGCATGGCATCCGTGACGGCGTGGAGTACTACATCCGCATCGCTGTGACCGACCAAACCACGCGAATGTTCGATTCGAACTCCACCCAACAAGAGCGGTCGGCCTTCTTCCAAGCGGTGCGTATCATGTCCGATGCCGATGCGCATGGTGATGGATTCTAACGAGAAATGGCGAATGTTGACAACGCGAGTCGGGGATCGGAAACGCTCCCACCGGTAGAATTGGCGGGCGCGCAACGTTGTATGCTGCGGACGCGAAACGATGAATCAGATTTTTTCCTGCTCATCACTCATTACTCATCACCTCATCACTTCCTAAACTTCGAATCCCACCGGCGCTTCGACAAAGTTCTCGAAGCGCATGAACTGCTTGAGGAAGGTGAGGGAGACCTCGCCGGTGGGGCCGTTGCGCTGTTTGGCGATATGAATTTCCAGAACACCTTCGTGCTGGCCCGGCTCATACATTTCGGGGCGGTGCAGGAGCATGACCGTGTCGGCGTCCTGCTCGATGGAGCCGGATTCGCGCAGGTCGGCCAGTCGAGGCTTATGATCGGTGCGGTCTTCGGAGCTGCGGTTGACCTGAGCCAAAGCCATCACGGGAATTTGCAGCTCGCGGGCGAGGAACTTTAAACGGCGGGAGATATTGGCGACCTGTTCCTGCCGATTGTCTCGGCGGTTGTCCGGCTCGATGAGTTGCAGATAGTCAATGACCACCAGTTTGATTTTCTCGCGCAGTTTCAGACGGCGGGCGTTGGCCGCGATGCGCAGCATGCCCTGGCCTGGTGTGTCGTCAATGAATAAGGGGACGTTGCGGAGCGTGCCGCCCGCCTCGATCAGTTTTTGCATATCCTCCGAGCTAAGATGACCCTTGCGAAGCTTGTGACTATCGACGCGTGCCTGACAACAAAGAAGCCGTTCGGCAAGCTCGATGCGCGACTGTTCCAGACTGACCACAAACACCGGTTGGTTGTCCTCGACGGCCACATAACGGGCGACGTTCATGGCCAGAGCCGTTTTGCCGTGACTGGGCCGGGCGGCCATGATGATCAGCTCGGAATTCTGAAGCCCCGCCGTTTTTTCATCCAAATCGATGAAGCCCGTCGGCAAACCGCTGATCGAGGTCTGATCGTTTTGCTGCCGGGTGTCGATGCGATCGTAGGCTTCGGTCAAGGCTTGAGCCAGCGTGAAGGTCTGGCCGGTGATGCCCATTTCGGCGATGTCGAGGATCTTCCGCTCGGCCGACTCCAGAAGCTCGTCGGCGGGCATGGCCTGGTCATAAGCGTCACGAAGCACTTCGTTACTGGAATGGATGAGATGGCGAACGATGGCCTTATCGCGGACGATGCGGGCGTAGTATTCGGCGTTGGCCGCGGTGGGGGCGGCCTCCCACAACTGGCCCAAATAGCTATACCCGCCGATTTCTTCGATTTGCTTGCGATTGTTCAACTGGTCGGCCAAGAGCATCAGATCGACTGGACTGCCCCGATCGTAGAGGGTAATGATGGCCTGGCAGATTTTTTGATGGGCATCAAGGTAAAAGTTGTCGGGCCGAATGATTTGAAGTACGTCGCCGATGACAGGGTTATCCCGCAGCATGCTGCCCAGCACGCACTGCTCCGCCTCCTTGTTTTGAGGCGGCAACCGATCTCGCCCTCCGTGGTCCGGATTCATAGTGGCTAGTGGCTAGTGGCTAGTGGCTAGTGGCTAGTGGCTAGTGGCTAGTGGCTAGTGGTCAGTGCGTCGTCCCTGGCGTGGGATTTTGATCAACCCCTCCAGTTTGCCGCTGGCCACTAGCCACTAGCCACTACTTTTTCTCCTGCTGCTTGACGACCAAGATTTTGACTTCGGTTTCGATGTCGTAGCCGAGGTTCAGCTTGACGGCGTACAGGGCGCATTCGCGGATCGGTCCTTCGAGGCGAACCATGTCCGACTCGACTTTGAGATTCAGGGCTTTCAGAGCACGGGAGATTTCAGGAGCGCCCACGGAGCCGTAAAGATGTCCTTCTTCGTTGGCATTGGCTTCGATGGAAACATTGGCGCGCTGCAGCTGCTCGGCGAGGGCCTTTAGGTCGGCAATTTTAGCTTCCCGCGCTTGCTGGACGCGTTCTTTGTATCGTTCGACGAGACGGACGTTGTGCTCGCTGGGAATGGTGGCCATGCCATTCGGGAGCAAGTAATTTCGGCCGAAGCCATGGCGAACTTCCACGAGGTCGCCCTGCTTGCCGACGTTGGGAACATCTTCGGTCAGGACGAGCTGCATGCCGCCACCCTGACCTTTCCGCACTTGATTTCGTATTTTCGTTGGCATGAGAAGTCCTTAATACATTGCCCGGCAAAGCGCGGGGCAAGCCCTGCGGCTAAATCACATGATTCTTGTCAAAAGGGGATCTCTTCCTCACCGCGCGGCTCCGGAGTTTCCAAATCGGGTGCCGGCTCATCGAAGCTAGTTCCCGGCATGGCGGGCGGCTTGGGCGGATTTTCAGTCCGAGCACCCCTTGTTCCCGTATCCCCCGACATCCCCCCCGGTCGAGGCTCGAAAAATTCGAAATTATCCACGACCACTTTGAGCTTTGAGCGTTTCTCACCGTCCTTGCTGGTCCATTGGTCAAACTTCAAATGTCCTTCAATGAAGTACTGCTGTCCTTTGCGAAAGTATTGCTCGATTATGTCCGCTAGTTGGCGCCCTGTTTGGCGATTGAAGGCTTCCATATCGATGAACACGGCCTCATCTTCCCATTGTCCGGTCTGCTGGTTCTTTCGCTTATTATTAACAGCGAAGCCGAAGGAGGCGACCTTGCCTCCGGTGGCAAAACTTCGCACCTCCGGATCGCGCGTCAATCGACCGATCAGCATCACTTTGTTCAAATTCGCCATAGTTGTCTCCCCGGAGATGAAGCATGAAGCAAGGGCGACTTTCCAATGACCTTCCGGCCTCCTTAAGACTTATGGTCGCCGTCACGGCGAGGGCGTCTGGGCCGCCCGCCATCGAACTCTTCTACGATGGGTCCTTCGGTGGCGACCGGCTCGGGCACCGCCTGAAGGGCCAGGGCATGTTCGTCCCGTGCCAGAGCCAGCATTGTATCCACCATCTTGGGATGCACCCGGAGCGCCAAGTAACGCAGAATCGTCTCATTCAAGGCGCAATCCCGCTCGATGTTGACCAGATTTTTTCCTTCGCTTCGGAAGTAGGTGAGATAGTAAAGGCCCTTTTTCTGTCCCCTAACGGGATAGGCAAGGCGGCGTTCGTCCCATTGCCGGCTGGCGAGAAGCTCGGCGTGATTCTTGGTCAGAATACTCTCGACCTGCTTGGCGGCGCCGGCCAAGTCCCCCGAGACTTTGGTGGGATCAAGCAGAAACATACATTCGTAAGTATTCGCTGCCATCGTTGGTTTATCGCACTCCCCTATTGCATCACGGTTGTCAGTGGAAAAAGCGTCCTCGTTGCATGTCACCCATTGTATAGATTCATGCAGGCGTCAATCCCCTGGTGAATCCAAAGCGTCACGGCTTGGGCGGCTTGTCCAATAGCCTCCTCAATCACGGGGCGCTCGGAGGGACGAAAACGACCCAAAACATGTTCGACGGCGTCCTTGTCTCCCGGCGCTTCCACTCCGATTCGCAGCCGAGGATACTCGGTCGTGCCTAAATGACTTTGAATATCCCTTAGCCCATTGTGCCCGCCGTGAGTTCCTCGCGCTCGCACCCGCAACTTCCCCAACGGCAAATTGAAATCGTCGCAGACGACCAGCAAATCTTGAAGCGGCGTCTGGTAAAAATCGACTACTTCTCGCACGCATCGGCCGCTCAGGTTCATGAAGGTCTCGGGCTTGACTAACAAGACCCGGTGCGAGTCTTCCAGGAGCTCGGCAACTTGCGCCTGAAAGCGATTCTGAAACCGGCCGCCACGAGAGCTCGCCGCCAAACTGTCGACCACCTCGAAACCAACATTGTGCCGGGTTCCTTGATATTTGCGACCGGGATTGCCTAAACCGACGACAACTTTCATACAAGGAAGCCGAGACCCCGGTAATCCACGATAAGTCGCGGATCACTTTTTCGCCTCGGGTTCCTCCTCCTCTTCGGCTGGTCGCTCGCGACGGATCACCTCGGGTTCGGCTTGCTCGGCGGCAACGGCCCCTTCCGGAGCAGCAGCAGGCGCTTCCGGCTCCACCAGCTTGGCGATCACCTGGACCACCACCGCGTCCGGATCGGACAGCGCTTTCACGCCTTCCGGAAGGGCCAATTCTTTCACGTGAATGGCTTGACCCAGCTGCAAGGCCGAGACGTTGACGCGGATAGAATCCGGCACGGCAACGGCCAAGCATTCCACCGCCAGCAGGTGGATGGGCTGATCGATGACACCGCCGGTGGCAATTCCCGCGGCCGTCCCGCGCAGCTCTACCCGCACATTCACTTCCACGCGTTCGTCGGCGGCGACGCGCGCGAAATCGACGTGCAGAATTTCAAGCCCCAGGTGATCCCATTGCACTTCCTTGATCAGGGCTTTTTCGGTCTTGCCTTCGGCCTGAACGTCCACCACACGGACCCCGTGGCGAATGGCCCGGCCCAAATCCTCGCCATTCAGGGAAACAGAAAGAGTTGCCTCTTTATGTCCATAAATGACGCCGGGGACCAAGCCCTGTCGCCGGAGGCGGCGAGTGTTCATTTTGCCCAAGTCCTTTCGGGGCTTGCTCGTCAACACCACTGCTTCAGCCATAGGTCCTCTCGCTTCCCGACGCCGTGCCAAAATAAAAAGAGAACAACCCGCGGGTTGTTCCGATGACGCTTCAGAGGGAGATATTATTTCAATCCCAGGGGAAGGTTGCAAGAGCGCGCCGGAAAAAAGCTAGTGGTTAGTGGCTAGCGGCTAGTGATTAGTGGCTAGTTATGAATGGTCACAAGCAAAAGACCAGCGGTTTCGCTAGCTGAGCTTCGGTTTTGCGGTTGCCCGGTGGCCTTTGGTAGTTATCTTCCCTGCTCTTCACTAACCACTGACCACAAACCACTTGCCATTGGACATTAGGCGGCCTCCGGGCGGCGATCATGCATCATGTTGATGCCACGACCCGATTGGCGGATGAATTGAACGAGCGCGGTGATGACGTCGATGGCGGCCAGTTCCTTTTCAATTCGGGCCAAGGCAACTGGGATCAAGTGGCCCTCTCGATAGAGGATATGGAAGGCCCGGCGAATAGCATTGATGCAGTCGCCCGAAATCCCCACCCGCCGCAGGCCCACGACATTGACGCCCACCACGTTGTCGAATCCTTGTTGCATCATGAATGGGGGGATGTCTTTGGTGGTGACCGAGCATCCGCTGAGGAGCGCTAGCCGGCCTACGCGGACAAACTGATGAACGGCGCAGTTGCCCGAAAGATAGGCGTTGTCCTCAATCGTGCAATGCCCCCCGACCAAAGCGCCATTGGCGAAGAGAATGCGATTGCCAATCATGCAATCATGGCCCACATGGCTGTTCGCCATGAAGTAGTTGTGGCTGCCGACACGAGTGGTCCAGGAATGAGTAGTCCCGCGATGAATGGTCACGCCTTCGCGGAAGACGTTGTGATCGCCGATCTCCAGCCGAGTCGGCTCTCCTCGGTACTTGAGGTGCTGCGGCCGTTCGCCCAAAACCACGCTGGTAAAGACCTGGTTCCCCTGTCCCATGACCAATGGGCCGCACAAGTGGGCATGAGGACCAATGACGCATCCGCGGCCGATCTGAACATGTCCTTCCAAAACGGCAAAGGGGCCGACCTGGACTCCTTCGGCCACCTCCACTTCCGGCGAAAGGAGGGCCGTGGGATGCACCTGGGCGGTCGGAGCGATCGGCATGGCGGTTCCTTGATCAAATAAGAAGTTAGAAACCAGAAACCAGAAATCAGAGCACCCCCTGATCATTTCTGGGAGACTCTGGCGTGCGATCTTTGATCTCAGACCTCAGACTCTGACTTCTCACTTCTGGTTTTTCACTTCTGGTTTCTGGTATAAACCCCCGGCGAAAATCCTGCCATACCAGTTGGCTTGATAAAATTGGGGCTTTGTTTAATGTTCGGTCGCATGGAAACGACGAAGTCCCGAGCAAATAAGGCAGGCTATTTTTCGTTGGATTCCTGGCCCAATCTCGCTTCCGCACCTCCACCGACCTCAACCGGTTCCTTGACTTGGAAATTGACGGCTGCGTTATTGGCCATTGGACTGGCGTGGCGGCTGCTCCGCTATTTTCTCCAGTTTCCCGTCTGGGGCGATGAGGCTTTCATCGTCGTCAACCTGCTCGACCGGGGTTACCTGGATTTGCTGAAGCCCCTGGACTACAAGCAAGTGGCGCCAGTGCTGTTTCTTTGGTCCGAGCTGACCGTCTATCGACTGTTGGGTGGATCGGAGTTGGCGATTCGCCGGCTGCCGTTCTTGGCGGGCGTCGGTTCTCTCTTTCTTTTTTGGCGGTTGGCTCGGTCCACTTTAAATCATGCCGCCGCGTTACTGGCTGTCGGCATTTTCGCGGTGTCTTATTATCCCATTCGGCATAGCTGCGAGGTGAAGCCCTTTGCGTTCGACTTGTTTTGGTCCTTAGCCTTGCTCGTGCCGGCGGTGAATTGGCTGGTTCGTCCGAACCCATGGGGTTGGCTGGCGCTGTTGGCCGCTCTGGTTCCGATGGCGCTCGGGGCTTCGTATCCATCCATCTTTGTGGCCGGAGCCGTGAGTCTGGTGTTCGTGCCGGCAGTCTGGCAAAAGCGAGAACCGAAAACTTGGGTGCTCTTCGCACTTTACAACCTGGCGACGGGGATCAGTTTCTTGATCTTCTATCGCACAGCGGGAGTGGAACAGTTTGACTCGACCGGCGGCACGACCAATTGGTACTGGTCGGAGTGGTTTCCTCCAGCCAAACCGATCGAATTAGTCCAGTGGCTCGCCAGTGTTCATACCGGCAACATGATGGCGTATCCGGCGGGCGGCTCAGGTGGGGCCAGCGCCCTGACCTTGATCTTGTGCTTGTTAGGAATCTGGCAACTTTGGAGAAACCGGTCGATTTTGCTTTTGTGCTTGCTTCCATTTGGTTTGACGTTCCTGGCCGCGGCTATGCATCATTATCCCTACGGAGGTAGCGCTCGCGTAGCCCAGCATCTGGCGCCGGCGATCTGTTTGCTGGCCGGCAGCGGCGCGGCCGCGCTCATTGATCGTTTCGCCAAATCCGAAATCGCTCGGCGCCGGTCGTTGGTCGGGGTTTCCGCCATGTTGGCAATTATTGGCATCGCCGGCATGGTGCGCGACTGGGAAAGACCGTACAAGACTTCGGCCGATGCCCAGCTTCGCGACATTGTCGTTGGCATCACTGGACAAGCGAAACCGGACGACCAAATCGTGGTCATGGACTCGCCCGAGGAAGTGGCCTCGCCGTTTGTCTGGTACCTAGGACAATTGAAGGACCGAGTCGCCTGGCGCGGGCAGATTGATTGGGGTCGATTCAATGATTCGCCGCCTCACAACTTATGGTGTTTGTATCTGACCAGGGACTTATCTCGACGTGACGCAGTCATGAGCGCGCTCCCCCCCGCACAGCATCCCTTGGTGTTGGCAGGTCACGAGGAGTTCAACCTCCAGTTCGGTCAATCCTATGAAACGCTGGAACATTGCGAGGTGTTTCATTGGTTGTGTCTGCAGCCGGGAAATGTGCGGTAATCGCGCACCTGAATCACGCCGACCGCTTGGTTGGGCACTTCTTCGAACTTCTCGTTCTTCCACTTTTCGGGTATACTTGAAGTCGTCAACCATCAAACCGAGGGGAGCCTTATCCATGTCAACTTTGATGGAATCGCACGGGATTAACCGGTTGAGTCCCGCCGAGCGAATGCAATTAGTCGAAGAGATTCTAGATAGCCTTGCTAATGAGCAAGAACCGTCGCCGCTTTCCGAGGCAAAGCGCAATGAACTGGATCGCCGGATTGCGGCCTTGGATGCGAACCCCGCGGGTGTCAGCCCCTGGGAAGAAGTTGAAGCGCGCGTATTGGCTAGGTTGCGGCGATGACGCTGCCCATCGTTCTTACCAACGAAGCCGAAGATGACCTCGGTCAGGCCGCCCAGTGGTATGAACAGCGCTCATCGGGCCTTGGCGCTGATCTAGTGATTAAGGTGCGTGAAACCCTTGCTCGAATCGCGGACAACCCGGAACTTTATCCAGAGGTACACCATCGTATCCGCCGCGCTCCCACAAGGAGGTTTCCTTACGGAGTCTTTTATCGGCGAATGGTAGATCGATTGGAAGTGATTGGAATATTCCACGACCGCCGCGATCCTTCTCTTTGGCAGAGCCGCGCATAGCCCTGACGACTAACTCCCATGAAATGCCAATCATGCGACAACCAGGCGACATTGCATGTCACGGAATTGGTGAACGGCCAACCGACCGAATTTCACGTTTGTGAGGCCCACTTCGACGATTTGGACAAGCTGAAGGCAGCGATGGAGCGGCAAAGCCCCAACTCGCTAATGGCTTTCTTGGGCCATCCCGGAATTCGCGAGGCCATGGGTGATCCGGAAGCTCGAAAAAAGGTAGCCGCCCATTTGCTCCCAGCTCTTTGCCTTGCCCTCTTGGATCCAAAACCAGAGGTTAAGGTCATTGCTATATATCATCTGATGATGCTCGGGCCGGACGCTCAGTCGGCGATCAGGGCTTTGCAAGACGCCTGCCAAGATTCAAATGAGGGCGTGCGCCAGGCGGCCGGTCTTGCCCTAAAGATTGTCGAGGGCAAGGAAGATTGTCCTTGGCTCATGCGTTAACGAATGTTGCGCGCTGCTGATAACAAAGAATCGTCGTCGCCCTTCCTTCATCCCATCTGCCTCTTAATCTGTTGCACTAGATTCTTCATGACGAAGCCCTGTTCGGGGCAGATGTCGACTTTCGCGCCCTTTTCGCGCAAATTATCCGCGACGACCGGGCCAACGGCGGCGATGCGACCATTCATCAATCCTTGCCGCAGCTCGTTCTCCAAGCCCTTTTCCGCCGCCACTTGATAAAGGCGGTCCACTTGCGGCGAGCTGGTGAAGATGATCACGTCGATTGCTCCCTTTGCCAATCGAGTGATCAATTCAGCCACGCGGTCACCATCCGAGGCCGGGGCATAGACGTAGGGGAGAACTGTGCGGACCGTTGCGCCGACAGCCTCCAGGAATTGGACCAGCGTCGGATTCGGTTCTCCATAGAGGGTGACGCCAATGGTTTGGCCTTTGACGGGAAGATTCTTGAGTGTGGCGATGACGCCAGCGGTCGTCGGCGTCTCGGCGATGAGAGTGGGATTCAGACCGATCTCTTTGAGGGCGCGAACCGGCTTCGGGCCGCGAGTGATAGTGCGCGTGCGACTCAAGGCGGTAACGATTTCTTGGCGGATTCCTTCGCGCTCGGCAAATCCCAAAAGTCGGCGGAGCGCCTCCCCGGTCATTAAGATCACGCAGTCAAACTTGCCGGCGATCAGATCGCGGAGCCAGGAAATGATAGGGGCTGCGTCGGGAGCATTCAAAATGCTGATCATGGGATAGCGCAGGGCGGTCGCGCCTTCCTTTTCCAGCATTTGGGCCAACTCTTCGAGCTGCCGCCCCTCGGCCAGAGCGATGGTGCGACCTGCAAGTGGTCCTGTCATAGCAATCCCCGAAATAACCGTGGAGATTTCGGAATTCTTCTCCGGGCGCGGACGCAACCCGGCTCGCCATTCAGCGCTTAACACTTATCACTGATGAATGATTACTGATCACTTCTCTATCTCCGCCACCGGCGGATTCTCGTTGTACTCCTGCATCATTTTGGCGAGGACCCAGTCGGGGAGCCAGCGCGTGAGTTTCATGAGGAACGCCGTCTGCCAGGGGAAATTGTATACCTTGCGGCGGCGAGCTAAGGCGCGAACGATACGCCGGGCGGCGTCGTCGGCTTCCAGCAGCCAAGGCATGTGAAACTTATTAATGGCCGTCATGGGGGTGCGTATGAAACCGGGGCAAATGGTCGTTACCGCGATCCCTTTGTCCCGGAGATGGATGCGCAGCCCTTCCATATAGGAGTTGACGGCGGCTTTGCTCGCACAGTAACCCGATTCTCCGGGCAAGCCTTTATAGGCGCTCAGGCTAGAGACAGCGGCTAAATGGCCTTGACGCCGCGCGAGCATTTCCGGCAAAACAGCTTCAATGGCGTACACTGTACCTAGATAATTGACGCGCGTCATGCGCTCAACATCGGCTACATTGATCGGACTTAAGAAAGTGGGGGTGCCCACGCCGGCGTTAGCGATGACCAGGTCGACAGGTCCAAGTTGCCGGCGGAGGTCAGCGATCGCGGCCAGGGTTTGCTGGCGGTCGCCAACGTCGGCCGCGGCGATGGCGGCTGTTCCGCCCGCTTGGCGGATTTGATCGGCGAGTTTGTCCAGATTCTCCTTGCGGCGGGCGATGAGGCCGACTTTGCAGCCTTGGCCGGCGAGGACCTTGGCCAATTCCCAGCCGATTCCGCTGCTGGCGCCGGTGATCACGGCCACTTGTTGAGCAAAACTCATAAGGATTACGTATGGAAACTAGGGAGCACTGTTGACACCGAAGCGCGGCCCACTAAAAAATCACGGTGAGATTGGGCGCCCGATCACTGCCTGCCCCTTCCCACATTACACGAGGAACTATGGCGGAAACGACCAGTATCACAGAAACACCGGCGGCCACGGCGGCGCCGGGTAATGCCACGGCCGCGCCTCCCGCGAAGCCGGCGCACGCGAAACCGGCCGCGGCCAAACCGCCCGCCAAGGCGGGAAAAGATCGACGCGGCTTCCTTTACGTCATGTTTTTCACCTGGTTCGGGATCGCCTGGACGGCTTTCACCGCCACGATGATCGGCATGACCTTGGGAACGATTCGTTTTCTCTATCCCAATGTTCTTTCCGAGCCGCCGAGTAAATTCAAAGTCGGAGCTCCCGATCAGTATGAGCCGGAAAAAGTCACCGAGCGGTTTAAGCCGCAAGGCGCGTGGATTGTGCGCCATAAAGACGACGATCTGGGCGGCGACATCATTTACGCCCTGAGCACCACCTGCACGCACCTCGGGTGCACGCCCAATTGGTGGGAAAAAGAGCAGAAATTCAAGTGCCCGTGTCACGGTAGCGGTTTCAAGATCACCGGCGTGAATTTCGAAGGCCCCGCCCCAAGACCGCTCGAGCGCTGGGCCATCGGCATCGCCGACGACGGCCAAATTATCGTCGATAAGAGCAGAAAATTCCAAAAAGAGCTGGGCCAATGGGGCGACCCGGATTCGTTTATTAAAGCGTAGTAGTTCTTAGTGCTTAGTTCTTAGCGCTTAGCACTTAGCGCTTAGCACTTAGCGGCCCACTCACCAAAACCTGTAACTCGAAAGCCCGAACCCTGACTGAGAACTAAGGACTAAGCTTTAAGGACTAAGGACTAATTCCATGTCGGTCGGTGATTTCATTCGCAATTCGCAGGTTTGGAAAAGCATCTTTCGACATCCCGCGCCGCGCGATCGCCGCAACCGCGTGGTGGTCATGCTGACCAACGTTTTCTTGCATCTGCATCCGGTGTCGGTTCGTAAGAGCGGCATCGCACTTAGCTACACCTGGTGCATGGGCGGGTTGACGTTTTTCCTGTTCCTGGTCGAGACGGTGACCGGCGTGTTGCTCATGTTTTATTACCGGCCCACGTTGGAGCACGCCTACAACGACATTCTTGCACTTCGCGACGTAGCGACTCTCGGAATCTTGCGCGAGCTGCACCGCTGGGGCGCTCACGCCATGGTCATTACCATTTGGCTGCACATGTACCGAGTCTTCCTCACGGGCAGCTACAAGCCGCCCAGGGAATTCAATTGGGGAGTCGGCGTCATTCTGCTGGTGCTGACCTTGCTCCTAAGCTTCACGGGATATCTTCTGCCCTGGGATCAGCTGGCGATTTGGGCCATCACCGTCGGCAGCAACATGGGCCGGGCGACGCCGTTCTTGGGCTATGAAGGCCCGGGCGCGAAGCTCTTGCGCGTGGGCGACGTGGATTTAATTCATTCGGGGAGCGATGCCCGTTTTATTCTGTTGGGCGGACGGTTTGTCAGCGGCGATACGCTCCTGCGCTTTTATGTTCTGCATTGCGTGGCCATCCCCCTGGCGGCCGCGGTGCTCATCGCGATCCATTTCTGGCGCGTGCGCAAGGACGGCGGCATCAGCGGCGCGTTGTAGGAGATTCGTAGGGTGGGTGAAGTCTTCGGAACCCACCCCAGTGTGACGGATTCATCGTTTCGCGTTCGCATACCAAGAGCGAAACGATAAATCCCGAAGGTGGGTTTCGAAGACTCCACCCACCCTACCACAGGATGAATCATGCCTGAGAATCTGACCGTTTCCATTCTTATCGGCCTCTGTGTCTTTTATTTGCTCGTGATGCTGCTCAACGTCGGCTTTGTGGCCTATCAGCATCACGTCCGCAAGGACCGGATGCAGGTCATGCTCTGGTCGGCGGTCGCAGGGCTCTTTCTCATTCATTCGATCATTTACGGCTGGGCCGCTTTTCGTCTATCGGCCGCGGAGAGCCGGGTCACCAAAGCAGAAGATGAGCTTAGACAAAAGTTGGATGGCCAAGGCGGACAGGGGGCCGAGGAAGCTCGTGAGACTCTCAAAGAGGCACAAGAATCATTAGAGAAGACCCGGGGTTCGCTCGACTGGATGGTCATGCCTCACTTCCTGCGCGATTTTGTGGACTGGCTTATGGGGCCCGTGACGTACTTTGTGCTTTCGGTCGTGCTCTTCCTGATATTTCTTCGTTTCCGGGCATTCTTGGTCGATCCGATCGTGTCCTGGGCATTCTTGAGTTTTGGTCTGCTGTTCTCCGGATGGGCGGTCACCGATCCCAATTTTCGGCTCATTGTCACCAAAGAAGACAACGTGCCGATCGTGCTCTTGATATTCACGGTGGGTTTTTTCACCTGGCTGGCGTTTCGCAAGGGCGTGCTGAACGACGCAAGGCTGGCCAAGGGCGAGCCGCCCGCGGAAAAGCTCGAAGAGGAGAAGGTGCTGGTCTGGCCCGACCTGGTCTACACCGAGCTAATCGCCATGATCGTCATGACGTTCGTTCTGGTGATCTGGGCGGTGTTGCTCAAGGCGCCGTTGGAGCAGCCGGCCACGAGCGCCAAGGCGCCCAATCCCAGCAAAGCCCCCTGGTACTTCCTGGGGCTGCAGGAGATGCTGGTCTACTACGATCCCTGGATGGCGGGGGTCGTGTTGCCGACTTTCATCGTCATCGGCCTGATCTCGTTGCCCTACATCGACTTCAATCAGAAAGGCAACGGCTACTTCACATTCGCGCAAAGGAAGTTCGCCGTCACGACGTTCCTGTTCGGCTTCGTGGTCTTGTGGTGCACGTTGATCGTCTTGGGGACGTTCTTGCGCGGGCCGAACTGGAATTTCTTCGGGCCCTTCGAGAATTGGGATCCGCACAAGGTCTTGCCGCTCAATAACGTCAACTTGTCGGATTGGTTTTGGCTGACCTTTGGCGTGGTCTTCGAGGAAGGCAAGGGCTGGTATATCCGGGAGCTGCCCGGCATCATCCTGGTGCTGGCCTATCTGTTCTTGTTGCCGCCGCTCCTGGCCAAGACGATCATGCGGCCGTTTTTCATCAAGATGGGTTTTATTCGCTTCTTTCTGCTGGTGAATCTATTGCAGTTCATGGCCGCCCTGCCGATCAAAATGGTCCTGCGCTGGACCATCAATTTGAAGTACATCGTCTATATTCCCGAGTTCTTCTTCAACATCTAAGGCGAGCCGGGTGGCGTTAGCGCCCGGAGAAACTTATGGCCGCGACCGATCAAACATATCGCAATCAAAGATGGCTGGACATCGTCTTCGGCGTCACCTGCGTTTTGATGCTGGTGAGCGTCGTCTGGATGTTCTGGCAGGACTACAGCCGGGAGTTCAAGGTCGAGCAGCGCGACTTCCGCGACGTCGAGGCCGCCGTCGCCGAACGGCAGATGCTCAAGCTAGTCCCCGATCAGAAACAGATGGAGGAAATCGACGAACAAGAGCGACTCCTTGCCTATGTCCGTCGAGAGCGTGACGAGGCCGCGGAGCGGCTCAGCGACGAATTGAAAAAGGCACTCACGGAGCGAACTAAAGCCGCGGCCAAAGCCCAGGAATTGAAAGCCGAGTACGATTCCGTCGTCAGTCTCTATAACATCGCCGTCGAAGAGCGCGACGCCGAAACAGTTCCTTCGCGCCAAAAGACCTTAACGGAGCGAGCGGCCGCGACCGGTCAGCGGTTAAGCCGTCTCAAAGAAGACCTCGACGACAAGAATCGAAAACTGGAGGCGGCCAACCAGGAATACGAAGCGGTCAAGGCCAAGAAAAAAGGCCTCGAAGACGCCGTCAGCATGAACGAAGATCTCCTCAAGAAAAAGACTGCCGATTTCGACCGCTTCGCCAAGCTCGCCTATCAAAAGCAGTGGAAGTTCGGCGACACATTTCGCACTTTGCCGGTGCTCGATGCCTTTTCCTCCCCGGTTCGCATTCAGCAGTACACGCTTGGCGATTTGCCCATCGACTACAACTTCAAGTTCGTGACCCGTTACGATCGCTGCACGACCTGCCACTTGGGATTTGATCGGCCGACTTATTCGAAAGCCGACTTGCGGGGGTTGGGTCAGGAGGCTTCCGAGCAGTTGATG